>Ga0207643_10000117_pt1 | contig 54338 bp, 44 predicted proteins | sample KBSMisM62_FD_184313 | JGI IMG/M metagenome (GOLD analysis project Ga0207643, IMG submission 184313) | Miscanthus rhizosphere microbial communities from Kellogg Biological Station, Michigan, USA - KBS Miscanthus M6-2 (SPAdes) (version 2) | ecosystem: Host-associated > Plants > Roots >... | reverse complement strand
CGCTCGCTCGGTGCCCGCTCCTCCGACCGGCCGCCGGTCGCAAGCTCCCGCCGGCCGGCCCTCGTCGCTCCCCGCTCGCGCTGCGAGCCCTCGCGCTCGCTCACAGGTTCTCCAGGGCGCCGGTGCGGCGGACCAGGGCGAGGTAGAGCAGGATCACCGCGACCGGCACCACCGCGGCCGCGGCCGCGAACGGGAGGTTCGCCGCGACGCCGATGTTGTCGTAGATGACGTTGCCGAACAGCTGCGTCCGCCCGCCGACGATCTTGACCGTGATGTAGTCGCCGAGACTCAGCGAGAACGTGAAGATCGACCCGGCCACCAGCGCCGGGAAGATCAGCGGCAGCACCACCGACCGGAACGTCCGCCCGGCCGGCGCGCCGAGGTCGGCGGAGGCCTCCAGCAGCGAGTCCGGCACCCGGTCCAGTCCCGCGTACACCGGCAGGATCATGAACGGCAGCCACAGGTACGCCAGCGTCAGCGTCACCGCGGCCAGCCCGTACCCGGGGCCGGACAGGTGCAGCGGGCCCAGCGCCCAGTCCACCGGCCCGTCCGAGCTGAGCAGGATCCGCCACGCGTACGCCTTGACCAGGTAGCTGGCCCACAGCGGGGTGAGGATCAGGGCGACGAGCAGCCGCCGGGCCCGCGGCCGCGCCACCTTGGCCATGTAGACCGCGATCGGCAGCGCGATCAGCGCGTCCACCACGGTCACGGTCGCCGCGACGCCGAGCGTCCGCAGCGCGATCCGCCGGTAGACCGGCTCCTCGACGAGGGTCCGGAAGTTGTCCCAGCTGGCCTGCTTGATCAGCGCGCCCGTGAAGCTGTCGGTCGACCAGAACGCGGCCGCGAACATCACCGCGAGCGAGCCGAGGTAGGCGACCACCAGCCAGACCATCGGCGCGGCCAGCAGGGCCGCCAGCCGGACCCGGGGGGAGCGGTGCAGGAAGCTGGCCGCCCGCACCCCGGCCGGGTCCCGGCGCACCGGCCGGGACCCGGGTGCCTCCTGGACGGCGGTCAGCTCTTGATCTCCGTCCAGGCCTGCGTCCACGCCGTGTAGTCCTTGCAGGTGTTGCCGCGGTCGTCGCCACAGTTGCGGGTCGGGGTGGTCCAGTAGGAGATCCGGTCGGCGTAGGCCTGGTCGAGCGCGTGGTAGGTCTGGCAGTGCGACTTGTCGGCGGTCTGGTCACAGGCCTTGGTCTGCGCCGGCGCCTCCCCGAACCACTCCGCCACCTGCGCGTTGACCTTGGGAGAGATGATCCAGTCCATCCACTTGTACATGCAGTTCGGGTGCTTGGCCTTGGACGAGATCATCCAGGTGTCCGACCAGCCGGTCGATCCTTCCTTCGGCACGACCGAGTCGACCTTCGCCTTCGACCCGCCGTTGACCAGGTTGACGTTGACCTGCCACTGGGTGCCGAGCACGGTGTCACCGCTCTCCAGCGCCTGCACCGCCTTGGTGTAGTCCGACCAGTATTCGCCGATCAGCGCCCGCTGCTGCTTGAGCAGGTCGACGGTCGCCTGGAACTGGGTGTCGTCCAGCTCGTACGGGTTGGTGATCTTCAGGTCTGGCTTGGTCGCCTTGAGGTAGAGCGCCGCGTCCGCGATGTAGATCGGCGAGTCGTACGCGGTGATCTTCCCCTTGTACGGGCTGTTCGCGTCGAACACCGAGCCCCAGGTGTCGGGCGGCGGGCTCACCTTGTCGGTGCGCCAAGCGAGCACGTTGGCGCCCCAGCCGTGCGGGATGCCGTACATCTGGCCGTTGACCGAGTTCCACGCCCGGTCCTTGAGGAACGGCGCGACGCTCGCGTAGTTGGGCACCAGGTCCGGGTTGACCGGCGCCACGTCACCGCTGTAGATCAACCGCAGCGTCGCGTCGCCGGAGGCGGACACCCCGTCGTACTGGCCGGTCTTCATCAGCGTGACCATCTCGTCCGAGGTGTTGCCGATCTTCACGTTGACCTGGCAGCCGGTCTGCTTCTCGAACGGGGTGACCCAGTCGACGGTCTTGTCGTTGCTGCCGTCCTCGGCGTACCCGGCCCAGGCGATGATGTTGAGCTGACCCTCGCCGGTGCCGACGGAGCTCGCCGCGGCCATGCTCGGCGGCGCCGCGGCCGCTCCGCCGGACCCGGACGCCGAGGACGTCGAGTCCGAGCCGCCGCACGCCGCCGCCAGCAGCAGCACCGCTGCCGCGACCGGCGCGGCCCGGACCATCGTGCGCCTGTCCATGCCCATCCTCCTCCTGCCCGGCTCAGCGCCGGGCGGCGTCCTCGTCCCGAACCCGCTCCGGCGCCGCGTCGGGCAGCCGGAATGCCTGCTCGCGGCGCCACGCCAGGCGCACCCGGTCGCCCGGCGCGACCTCCGGCCGGCCGCCGTCCGCGTTCGGCCGGGCCGCGACCATCCGGGCGCCGGCGTCGAGGTCGACGTGCAGCCGGGTCTCGGCGCCGGCGTAGACGACCTCGGCGACCACGCCGTCCGCCGCCGCGTCGTCCGGGTCGACCGGGTCGCCCGGCCGGACCACCCTGACCTTCTCCGGCCGCAGCACGAACGGGCCGTCGGCGCCGAGCAGCGCCCGCGCGACCGGCCCGGTTAGCAGGTTGGAGGTGCCGACGAAGCCGGCCACGAACGGGGTGGCCGGCCGGTCGTAGATCTCCGCCGGCGTCCCGACCTGCTCGATCCGGCCGGCGTCGAAGACCGCGATCCGGTCGCTCATGGTCAACGCCTCGCCCTGGTCGTGCGTCACGAACACGAACGTGACGCCCACCTCGCGCTGGATCGCCTTGAGCTCGACCTGCATCTCCTCGCGCAGGCGCAGGTCGAGCGCGCCCAGCGGCTCGTCCAGCAGCAGCACCTTCGGCCGGTTGACCAGCGCCCGGGCCACCGCGACCCGCTGCCGCTGGCCACCGGAGAGCTGCGCCGGCCGGCGGGTGCCGAAGCCGGCCAGCCGTACCGTCGCCAGCGCCTCCTCGACCCGCCGGCGCCGCTCGTCCCTGGGCACCTTGCGGACCCGCAGGCCGTATCCGACGTTGTCGGCGACCGACATGTGCGGGAACAGCGCGTAGTCCTGGAAGACCGTGTTGACGTCCCGCTGGAACGGCGCCAGCCGGCTGACGTCGACGCCGTCGAGCAGGATCGCGCCCTCGGTGGGCTGCTCGAAGCCGGCGATCATCCGCAGCACGGTGGTCTTGCCGGAGCCGGACGGGCCGAGCATGGAGAAGAACTCGCCGTCGGCGACGTCGAGGTCGATCCCGTCGACGGCGACGACCGGGCCGGCCGCGGCGGCGAAGACCTTCCGCACGCCCCGAAGACAGACGCCCACCGCCAGCCCTCCTCCTGCGACGCGCGCCGGTCGGCCGAACCCGGCCCGGTGTCCTGGGGGAACGGTACTGGTTGCGAGACCGGCGGTCATCCACTGATTCCGCAGGGATCCGGCGCTGTCGCCCTGCTTTCCGCAGAGAGCGTCGCCACCTGCCGCCGCCGTGCCACCCGGCGGGTCCGGCCGGGTCGGTGCAACGCCGGCCCGGTCCGCGCCGAGCCTCCGCGGGTCGGCGGACGCGATCTGCGACAGTACGCAGATGCCTGATCCGATCAGCCGGCGGACGCTGCTCGCGGGATCGTTGGCCACCGTGGCCGCGGCGGTGGCCGGATGCGGCGGATCCGGCCGGTCGGCGCCGGCGGTCAGCGTCCCGCACTGGTCCGGCTCGCGCCCGCGGCCGACGACCACCACGCCGGCCGCTACCACGCCGGCCGCCACCGCACCGGGCGCCAGCAGACCCGCCCCGCCGCGCGCGCCGGCCGACCCGGCCTCGATCGCCCGGCGCGCCACCGTGCCGGTGCTGTGCTGGCACCAGCTTCGCGACTGGACCGCCGGCGACAGCGCGTACGACCGCCAGGCGCTGATCTGCCCACCGGCCGCCTTCCGGGCCCAGCTCGACGCGCTGGCGGCGGCCGGCTACACCACGATCACCGCCGATCAGTACTTCGAGCACCTGACCGCAGCGGCGCCACTGCCGCCGCGGCCGGTGCTGCTGAGCTTCGACGACTCCCAGGGCAGCCAGATCAGCGTCGGCCTGCCGGAGCTGGTACGGCGGCGGATGACCGGCACGTTCTTCGTGATGACCGTGGTGCTGGACAAGCCGCGCTGGATGAGCCGGGCCGACCTGCGCCGGCTCGCCGGGGCCGGCATGACGGTCGCCGCGCACACGTGGGGCCACCAGCGCGCCGACCGGTACGCCGGCCGCGACTGGCAGGTCCAGCTGGTCGAGCCGCGCGCCGAACTGGAGCGCATCGTCGGCCGGCCGGTCCGGCACTTCGCCTACCCGTACGGGGCCTGGAGCCCGGCCGACTTCCCGCATCTGGCCGCGGCAGGCTACCTCACCGGCTACCAGCTCGCCGGCGAGCCGATGGACCGGACGCACCCGCTGTTCACGCTGCGCCGGATCCTGGTCGACTCCCGCTGGACCGGACCCGAGCTGCTGCGCGCTCTCGGCTAACCGGCCGGCGCGGACCCGGTGCCGAGGCGGCGGGACACCAGCCGGGCCAGCGGCGGCTGGATGTTCCAGCGGACCGCGCCGGCGAGGTCGCGGGCCCGCTCCGGCAGCGTGTAGTCGCCGGGCGCGGCAGCCTCGGCCTCCACCCGGTCCAGGTCGTGCCCGAGCCGGGCCAGCGTTCTGTCGAAGTCGCGCCGGATCGGCTCGGCCAGCTCGTACCCGAAGGACCGGTACAGCCGCGGGAACAGCGGCTTGTAGAGCCGGGCCCGATCGTGCAGCCCGGTGGAGTACGACAGCCCGTTCTTCGGCCGGCGGCGGATTTAGTCGGGCAGCATGTCCGCGAACGCTTCCCGGACGATCCACTTCTCCTGGCCGGCGCGGATCTTCAGCTCGGCCGGGACCCGCATCGCCAGCTCGACCAGCGCGGGGTCGAGGAACGGCACCCGGACCTCGACGCCCTGGCCCATGCTGGTGCGGTCGACCCGCTGCAGCTCGGTCCGGCCGAGGTTGCGGATCTTGTGCAGGAACAGCCGGCGGCTCTGCTCCGGCCCGATCCGCTCGTACATCGGGTAGCCGCCGAACAGCTCGTCGGAGCCGTCGCCGCCGAGCACGACCTTGATGCCGCGCTCGGCGATCCGGCGGAACAGCGGCACCGAGATCACCGCGTTGATGATGTCGCCGTACTCGGTCAGCTCGGAGACCCGGATCGCCTCCCGGATCTCGGCCAGGCCGATGTCCCGCGGGCGCAGCTCGATCACCTCGTGCTCGACGCCGAGCTCCCGGGTGAGCCGGCGGGCGTAGTGCAGGTCCTCGCTGTGCCGGCTGCCGATGGTGAACGCGACGCAGTCCGGGTGCATCTCGCGGACGTGCAGCAGGGTCAGCGAGCTGTCCAGGCCGCCGGAGAGGATCACCGCCACCGGCAGGTCGGTGTCGAGCCGGACCCTGATGCTGTCCGACAGTGTGGCCCGGACCAGCTCGACCGCCTCGGCCGGGTCCAGGAGGGGATCGGCGCCGGCGCCCAGGCGCAGCAGGTCGAGGTGCGGGACCAGATCCGGATCCGCGCCCGGCTCGGTCCAGCCGTGATGGCCCGACGGCACCTCGGACACCGGCGCGCCGACCGGGACCAGCGCCTTGACCTCGGACGCGACGTGCAGCCGGCCGCCGGACCTCGACCAGTGCAGCGGCTTGACCCCGAGCGGGTCGCGGGCCAGGTAGGTCCGGCCGGTCGCACGCTCGACGATCGCGAACGCGTACTCACCGCGCAGCCGGTGCACCGCCTGCTCGCCCCATTCGAGGAAGGCCTCCAGCACGACCTCGGTGTCGCCGTCGGTACGCATCCGGTGTCCGCGGCCGGCCAGCTCGGCCCGCAGCGCGCGGTGGTTGTAGACCTCGCCGTTGTAGCAGAGCAGGAACCGGCCGTCGGCCGAGAGCCAGGGCTGGACCGCCCGCTCCCGGTCGACGATCCGCAGCCGCTGGGTGCCGGCCAGCAGACCGTCGCTGAGCAGCGTCTCCTCGACGTCGCCGCGCGGCCGGATCGCCGCCAGCATCCGGCTGAACAGCCCCTGGTCGGCGCCGGACCCGACGACCAGGACGATGCCGCACATGCTCAGGCGTCCAAGCCGTCGTCGAAGTCCCGGCGCAGCGCATCCACCGCGCGCGGGCTGACGCAGACGTGCCAGGCCTGGCCCTCGTCGATCAAGTTGATGTCGCCGTCCTCCAGCCGGCCGAGCAGCACCTGCTGCAGCGCGACGTCCGCGCCCCGCCGCCGGAACCACGCCATCTCGACGTCGGCGGCGAAGCCGCTGCAGTGCGCGCTCGGCAGCACCGCGGCGTAGCCGAGCGAGCGCAGGTGGGTCTGCTGGGCCACGCTCCGGGTGAGGCTGTTGACCCAGAGCCGCCGGGTGCCCGTGGGCGCGTTCTTGGCGAACTCGGTCGCGCACTGGTTGAGCAGCGCCACGGTCTCCGGCCGGCCCAGCGCCAGCCGCAGGCCGGCAGTCCGCGGGGTCCGCTCCGGCGCCAGCCGCCGCGCCGCCGCGGCCGCCGCCCGGCCGCCGAGGGTGGCCGGCTGGCGCCGGTAGTCGAAGGCCAGCCGGCCGGCCCGCCGCAGCTCGCCGAGCTCGACCAGCTCGACGCCGCCCCGCAGGTCGTCGTCGGTGCCGAACGGCTCGGTGCGCGCCCACCACATCGCGTCGATCTGGGACAGCAGGAACACCCGCACCATCGCGGCGAGGTCCGTCGCGGAGCTGCGTGGGTTGGGCACGAACCGTCGCAGGTCGGCCAGCAGCGCCTCGCCGGCCGCGTCCGCGCCGGCCGGCGTCCGGGCGAGCACGTCGAGGATCTCCGGCTGGCCGAGGCGCCGCCGCAGGACGGTCTCGGCCGGCGGCCGCCGGCCGCCGTCGGCGGCGATCTCCGCGGTCAGGTCCGCCACCGCGGCCCGGTACGAACCGACGTCCGGCTCGGCCCGGCCCGGCCCGGCTGGCGCGGCCGTGGACGGTACCCCGGCAGCAGGCGCGGCACCTCGTGACTCGGGATCCAACAATTCCCCCGCAACGCTCGATCCGGTGTCGCGAACTTGTTCTCAAGGCCGCGACCGGAATCGGGCCGGACGGCACGTTAGCAGCAGCGGGTGGCCTGTCACACGCCGCCGCACCGACCGTCCCGGAGGCAAAAACCCCGGCCATCGCAGGGCAATGGGCGCCTGGGTCAGGCGGGGTCGGGCAGCGCGAGCCGGCTGCCGAGCGGGTCGGTGAGCAGCGGCGCGAACGCGAGCTCGGCCGCGCCGAGCAGGCTGGAGTCCGCGCCGAGCCCGGGCAGCTCCAGCCGCACCTGGTCGCGCGGCGCGGTCAGCGCCGCGGCCAGCTCCGCGCGGACGTACGGCTCGAGGACGGGGAACAGCGTCCGGGTCAGGCCGCCGAACACGACCACCTCCGGGTTGAACAGGTTGACCAGGTTGGCCACGCCGACCCCGAGCCAGCGCCCGATCCGGCGGACCGCGGCCTTCGCCGTCCGGCTGCCGTCGGCGCTGGCGGCGAGGATCTCCTCTGCCGTCGACTCGGCCGGCGCGCCCAGCGCCCGCAGCACCGCGTCGGCGCCGACCTCGGTCTCCCAGCAGCCGCGCCGGCCGCACCGGCACAGCCGGCCGGCGCCCGGGTTGACGCTCATGTGCCCGACCTCGCCGGCGTACCCGCCCGCGCCGGTGAGCGGCCGACCGCCGACGATCACGCCGGCGCCGAGGCCGACCTCGCCGGTGAGGAAGATCGCGTCGGAGGCGTCCGCGGCGACCCCGCGCAGGTGCTCGGCCATCACCCCGAGGTCGCCCTCGTTGCCGACCGCGACCGGCAGCGTGCTGCGCAGCTGCGCGGCGAGCAGCAACCCGAGCGGCACGTCCACCCAGCCGAGGTTCGGGGCCAGCCGGACGAGCTGGCCCGGCCCGCCGACCATCCCCGGCACCGCCACCCCGATGCCGACCGGGTCGGTGGTCGCCGTCGCGAGCAGCGGCTCGACCAGCGCCCGCACCCGGTCCAGCACCTGCAGCACGCCGCCGTCGCCGCGCGGCTGCCGGCCCTCCCGGCGGTCCAGCACCACGCCGCCGAGCCCGACCCTGGCCGCGGACAGGTGCTCGACGCCGATGTCGACCGCGAGCGCCCAGACCGCCTCGGAGCGCGGCTCGACCAGGATCGACGGCCGGCCGGCGCCGCCCCGGCCGACCGGCGCCGCCTCGCTGACGAGGCCGGCGTCGGCCAGCTCGGTGATCAGCGCCCGCACCGTGCTCCGGTTCAGCCCGCTGACCGCGGTCAGCTCGGCCCGGGACGCCGGCCCCCGGACGTGCAGCAGGCTCAGCAGCACGCCCAGGTTGTGCCGGCGGACCTCCTCCTGGGTGACGGCCGGCGCCCTGGCGATCGCACCCGTGACGGGGGCGGCCCAGGGGCCGGTCTCTGCCCGGTCGACCCGGACCCCGGTCCCGGTCCCGGTCACGTCGGCACCGGCTGCAGACCCGGTCAGACGCGGCCGGTGGCGGCGGCGCGCCGCCTCGACAAGGCGTCCACGCTCGCCGCGAAGAGCAGCACCAGACCGGTGACCATGAACACCACCGCGGACGGCTGGTTGAGCAGCCCCATGCCGTTGATGATCACCGCGATCACCAGGCCACCGAGCACGGCGTCCAGGGGCTTGCCCTTGCCGCCGAACAGGCTGGTGCCGCCGATGACCGCCGCGCCCACCGCGTACAGCAGGGTCTCGGCGCCGCCCGTGGTGGGCGAGATCGAGTTGTCCCGGCTGGCGAGCAGGATGCCGCCGACCGCGGCCAGGCTGGAGCTGATCACGAAGCAGAGCAGCTTGATCTGCTTGACGTTGATGCCGGCCCGCCGGGCCGCCTCGGCGTTGCCGCCGACCGCGTACACGTGCCGGCCGAACGGGATCCGGGCCAGCACGAAGGTGCTTCCGACCAGCAGCACCACGAGCAGCACGACGACCTCGGGCACGCCCTTGATCGAGGACACCAGCGGGTTGCGGCTGCGCTCGGTGGACAGGTACGCGGTGATCGCGGCGAGCACGACGGCGAGCACCACGACCTTGGCGATCACCACCGAGATGCCCTCGGACTGCAGCCCCTCCGCCCGCCTGGCGGCGGCCTTGCGCAGCGAGACCAGCGCGTACAACGCGACGATGATCGCCGTCATCACCCAGCCGAGCCAGACCGGCAGCGTGTTGTTGTTGATCGCGAGCAGCTTCGAGGCGCGGATCGCAATCGTGCCGCCCTCACCGATGATCTTGAGCAGCAGGCCTTGCAACGCGAGGAACGCTGCCAGGGTGACCACGAACGAGGGGATGCCGAGCCTGGCCACCAGCAGGCCGATGGTGGTGCCGATGACCGCGCCGGTGGCGATGCAGCAGAGGACCGCGACCCACCAGGGCCAGCCCTGCCTGGTCGCGGTCACGCCCATGATCGCGGCGGAGACGCCCGCGGTCCAGCCGGCCGACAGGTCGATCTCGCCCAGCAGCAGGACGAAGACCAGGCCCATCGCGATGACGATCACCGCAGACGCCTGGTTGACCAGGTTGGCGATGTTGAACGCGTTGGTGAAGGTGTGCGGCCGCAGGATCGTGAACACGATGAACAGCACGACCAGGCCGAGGATGGCCGGCAGCGAGCCGACGTCGCCGCCACGCACCCGGGCGATGTAGTCGGAGACGGCCGTGCCGATCTCCCGCGGCTCCGGCGTCGGGACGTGCGGGTGCTCTTCCTCGGTGACGGCCCCGGTGGTGGTGGTGCTCATGGGGTGTCCTCCCTGGTCGCGACGGTCGGGGTGCTGACGGTCTCGCCGTCGGCCGCCGCTTCCTCAGCCATCCCCTCCTGCAGCTCCTCCACGTCCGGCTCCACGTCGACGGGCAGCCCGATCGAGCCGGAGCGGCTGGTCGTGATGAGCTCGACGACCTGGTTGGAGGTGACGTCCTTGGCCTTCACCTGCGCGGCCATCCGGCCGAGGTAGAGCACCGAGATCCGGTCCGCCACCGCGAACACGTCGTTGAGGTTGTGGCTGATGAGCACGACCGCGAGGCCGCGGTCGGCGAGCCGGCGGACCAGCCGCAGCACCTGCTCGGTCTGCGCGACGCCGAGCGCGGCGGTCGGCTCGTCGAGGATGACGAGCTTGGAGTTCCACAGCACCGAGCGAGCGATCGCCACGGTCTGCCGCTGGCCACCGGACAGGCTCGCGACCTGCTGGCGGATGCTGCGTACGGTGCGGACGGACAGGCCGGCGAGGGTCTCCACCGCCCGCTTCTCCATGGTCGCCTCGTCCAGCACGCCGCGCTTGGTCAGCTCGCGGCCGAGGTAGAGGTTGTCCACGATGTCGAGGTTGTCGCACAGCGCCAGGTCCTGGTACACGACCTCGATGCCGAGGGCGTTGGCGTCCTTGGGACTGTGCACGGTGACCGGATGGCCCTCGAAGAGGTAGTCGCCGTGGTCGAACGTGTGGATGCCGGCGACGCCCTTGATGAGCGTCGACTTGCCGGCACCGTTGTCCCCGACGAGCGCGGTGACCTCGCCCAGGTACGCGTCGAAGTCGACGTCCTGCAGGACGTGCACCGCACCGAAGCTCTTGTTCACGGCCCGCAGCGACAGGATCGGTTGCTCGTCGCCCACGGGCGGCGCTGTCGCGGTGGCGCTCGGCATCGTCATGCTGACCCTTCTTCCCCGAGGCGGACTTCCGTCGTGGCGCGACTATCCCACCTGGAACGGGGGCCCGGTCCGCGCCGGACCGGGCCCCCGCCGAGGGTCAGGAGATACCTGCGGCCTGGCAGGCCGAGGCGTACTGCGCGGTGCAGACGTCCGAGGCCTTCTGGAAGCCGTCGTCGATGACGTCCTTGACGTTGTTCTTGAAGATCGACACCGGGGTCTGCAGCGCGGACGGGACGTCCTTCTTCAGCACGGTGTCCTTGACCGAGCCGTTGACGATGCTGGACGTGTCCTGGTTCTTGATCAGGGCGATGGCCAGCGCGGAGGCGGCGTCCGCCTCCTTCTTGACGGCCTTGTAGACGGTCATGCACTGCTGGCCGGCGAGGATCGCCTGCAGGCCGGGCACCGTCGCGTCCTGGCCGGTCACCGGCACCTTGCCGGCGAGGTTGTTGCTCTTGAGCCGGGCGATGATGCCGCCCGCCATCGTGTCGTTCGCGGAGACGACGCCGTCGACCTTGCCGCCGTTCTGCGTGTAGATCTGCTCGAAGGCGGTGCCGGCCACGGTGGCGTCCCACTTGCCGGTCTGGTCACCGACCAGCTTGTACTTGCCGGAGTCGATCGCCGGCTTCAGCGCCTCCTGGTAGCCCTGCTTGAACAGCGCCGCGTTGTTGTCGGTCGGGTCGCCGTTGATGAAGACGATGTTGGCGCTGGTCTTGCCTGCGTCGGTCAGGCACTTCTGCAGGCCCTCGCCCATCAGCTTGCCGACCGCCACGTTGTCGAACGAGACGTAGTACGACGCGCCGCCGCCCAGGGTGAGGCGGTCGTAGTCGATCGTCTTGACGCCGGCCTGCTGCGCCTTCTTGAGGCACGCGGAGCCGGAGTCGCTGTCCAGGTTCACGATCATCAGCACGTTGACGCCGCCGTTGATCATGCTGTCGCAGATGGTGCCGAACTTGGACTTGTCACCATTCGCGTTTTGGATGTCGGACTGCAGGCCCGCCTTGTCGAACGCCGCCTTGAGCAGCGGGCGGTCGTTGGACTCCCAGCGCGGCGAGGTCGAGGCGTCCGGAAGGATCACGCCGACCTTCCCGCCCGAGCTGCCGCTCCCGCCGCCGCCCGAGCCGCTGCTCGAGCCGTTGTTGTCGCCCCCACAGGCGGCAAGCAGGAGTGCGGTCGCGGCGAGCGCCGCCGCGGCCATCGTGTGACGCTTGCGCATGGATCCGGGTCCTTTCCTGGCTCCTGGTCGGCGTGCACCCGCAAGCAGGGCCCTGGACCCGGTGCGTGGTCGCACCGGCCCCGCGGAAGGCTGGGTGCACACCGCCACCGCGCCTGCCTCTAATTGTTGTGGGCGACAACATATGCACGGGGCTCTGGGGGCGGCAAGCGTGACGGCAGAGTTAACGTCCGCGGTGCCGTAACGATCGAGTAACAGCCCGTCGACAGGTGAACCATCGGGCGAATCGCCGTCACACCGGTGTTTCCCCCGATCCGGACGGCGGGCCGAGGCGTACCGCAGCCGGTTCGGGCAGACTGGACGCGTGCGGGTGCTGGTGGTGGAGGACGAGGCGGCACTGGCCGACGCGGTGGCGCGGGGCCTGCGGCGGGATGGCATGGCGGTCGACGTCGCGTACGACGGGGTGGACGGGCACGAGAAGGCCACGGTGACCCGGTATGACGTGATCGTGCTCGATCGCGACCTGCCCGGGATGTCGGGCGACGAGCTGTGCCGGCAGCTGGCGGCCGAGGGCGCGCTGACCCGGGTGCTCATGCTCACCGCCAGCGGCACCGTCGCCGACCGGGTCGAGGGCCTGTCCCTCGGCGCCGACGACTACATGGCCAAGCCGTTCGCGTTCGCCGAGCTGACCGCCCGGGTGCGGGCGCTCGGCCGCCGGTCCACTCCGCCGGCGCCGCCGGTGCTGGTCGCCGGCGACCTGGTGCTGGACGCCGCGCGCCGGACGGTCGCCCGGGCCGGCCGGCCGATCGAGCTGACCCGCAAGGAGTTCGGCGTGCTGGAGGTGCTGCTCGCCGCCCGCGGCGGGGTGGTCTCCAGCGAGGAGCTGCTCGACCGGGTCTGGGACGAGAACGCCGACCCGTTCACCACGACGGTCCGGGTCACGGTGATGACGCTGCGCCGCAAGCTGGGCGAGCCCGGTCTGGTCGAGACCGTGGTCGGCGCCGGCTACCGGGTGCCGGCCGCCGACAGTGCCGGCGACGCCGCGGCGGCGGGGTAGGGGCCACCGTGACCCGCCGGCCGGTGCTCACGTTGCGGCTGCGGCTCACCCTGCTCTACGGCGGGCTGCTGGCGGTGGTGGCGGCGACACTGCTCGGCGTCGCGCTGATCGTGCTGGACCGGGCGATCCGGTCGCTGCCGCGGTTCCCGCCCGGGGTGCGGCTGCAGTTCGGCGACGGGTCGTCGCTGACCTCGGAGCAGTTCTCCCAGCTCGTTCGGGACTCGGCCCGCAGCGAGCTGCTGCGCTCGGCCGGGCTGGTGTTCGTGGTGGTCGCGGTCGTCGGCGTCGCCGCCGCGTACGTGCTGGCCGGGCGGGCGCTGCAGCCGGTCAGCCGGGTCACCGCGACCGCGCGCCGGCTCTCCGACGAGACGCTGGACCAGCGGATCGCGCTGGACGGGCCGGCGGACGAGCTCAAGGAGCTGGCCGACACGTTCGACGCGATGCTGGCCAGGCTGGACGCGGCGTTCGACAGCCAGCGGCGGTTCGTCGCCAACGCCTCGCACGAGCTGCGTACGCCGCTGTCGGTGATCCGGACCGAGGTCGACGTGACCCTCGGCGATCCCGGCGCGTCGATCGCCGAGCTGCGGACGATGGGCGAGGTGGTGCGGGAGGCGAGCATGCGGGCCGACCGGCTGGTCGACGCGCTGCTCGTGCTCGCCCGCAGCGACGGGCAGGCGCGGCAGGGGCTGGCGCAGCGGGAGCCGGTCGACCTCGCCTCGCTGGTGCCGGCCGCGGTCGCCGCGGTCGCGCTGGAGGCGTCCGCCCGCGGCCTGGCGGTGTCCACCGAGACCAGGCCGGCGCCGGTCGAGGGCGACCCGGAGCTGCTGGAGCGGCTGGTCGGCAACCTGGTCGAGAACGCGGTCCGGCACAACGTCGACGGCGGCTGGGTGACCGTGCGGACCGGCACCGAGTCCGGGGCGTTCCTGTCCGTGCTCAACACCGGTCCGGCGGTGCCGGCCGGGGAGGTCGACGAGCTGTTCCAGCCGTTCCGCCGGGGCGGCACGGCACGCACCGGCTCGCGCGGGGCCGGGCTCGGCCTGTCGATCGTCCGCGCGGTCGCCGCCGCGCACGGGGGAGCGGTCTCCGCGGCCGCCCGCCCCGAGGGTGGACTCGAGGTCACCGTCCGCCTCCCCGCTCCCACCCGGGCCCCCGTCCCCGTCTGACCCCACCCACCCCCGATCGGTCGGATCACCCGGCGCCGCCGCCCGTCTCGCGTTCGGGGCGGCGAGTCACCGTCACCTCTGCCCGTCTCGCGTTCCGCCGACGGGGTCGGGCGGGAGGGTCGGGAGGCGGTCCCGTCGCCCCCGCCGGTCTCTACCGTCCGCCGCGGGGTACAGGCGGGAGGGTCGGGGGGCGGGGCGACAGGTGCGGACTGGAACAATGGCCCGCGTGTCGCGCCTGTCCGAGACGTCGGCCGAGACGTCGGCCGGGGCGGCGGGCGGCCCGGTCGGGATCCGGCCGCCGCGACGACCGGCCCGGCTGTCCCGATGGGTACGCCGGCCGAGCACCGCGGTCGCGCTGCTCGCCGTCGCCGTCGTGGTCGGCGTCGTCCAGGGCCAGCCGCCGCCGGCGGCCCGGGACAGCGGCCGCTCGGTCCCGGCCGTGCAGTCCTACCCGCGCAGCGTCGGCGACCTGCTCGCCGTCGTCGACGGCCGGCTGTACCGGTTCGACACGCTGGCCAAGAAGGCCACCCGGATCCCGCTGCCGCGCGGGTTCACCGCGCTGCGAGCCTGGGACCAGCAGGGCCGGTACGTCGTGCTGGGCCGGCTGCTGCCCACCAACCGCACGGTCGCGTACGCGCTGGGCGGCAACCGGAAGCCGGTCGCGCTCGGCCGGGCCGAGGTTGCCGTCCCGAGCGCCGACGGGAAGGCGGTCTGGGTGGTCTCCCGCGGCGTGGCCACCCGGGTCCCGCTGACCGGCGGCGCGCACCACTCGACCCGGCTGCCGCCGCGGACCCGGCTGGTCGCCGACACGCCGTACGGGCTGATCGTCTCCGCCGGCACCGTGCCCGACCCGCCGCTCACCCCGGACCGGGTGAAGACGCCGACCCCGCAGCCGACGCCGACGTCGACCACGCCGGCCCCGACCGGCACCGTGCCCGCCGACGCCGGGCGCACCCCGCGCACCAGCCGGTCACCGGTCGCCGCGACCCCCACGCCGACGACCCCGCCGTACACGACTGCCTCGTCGGTGCCGTCGACCGGCCCCAACGGGGTGCCGCTGACCACGCTGGTGGTGGGCTACGACGGCCGGGCCCGGTTCCTGGCCGCCGCGGAGGCGGTCGCCGCGGCCGGCGAGACCGTGCTGCTGCGCGACGAGGTACGCCGGCTCGGGGTGATCTCGCCCCGGCCGGGCGCCTCGGACGAGCCGCGGCTGCTGCCCAGCCTGGCCGCGATCCAGGTGATCGGCCCGGGCACGCTCGACGCCCGCGGCCACACGTTCGCGGTGCTCGGCCGGACCAACGACTACGCCTGGATGCTCGTCGGCCCGACCAACGCGACCACCAACGGCGCGATCAACGTCGTCGCGCTGGAGGGCGGCCCGCCGGTGCTCACCAGCGCGCCGCCGAGCTTCACCGCGTCCGGCCGGGTGCTGGCGGTCCGCCCGGACGGCCGGATCGTCTACTACACGCCCGGCAACACCGACGGCTTCACGATCGCCGGCGAGCTCCCGCCGGCCACCGACGTCGCCCAGGCCTAGGTGTTCTGCCCATGGACGTTGGTGACGGGCGGCGCCAAGCCGTCGACCGGCCTTGGGGCTTGTCGGGGACCGGCCGATACAACCCCGGTATCGGCCGGCCCCGCCGCCTTGCCGGACGCCGCCTGGACGCCGCCGGCATCCACCGCCAATGGGGGGACACGCCCTAGGCTAACCACCGTTAGCCAGCGCTCCTGCCCGGTTGACCGCGCGCCTGTCCGCTCGCGGAAATCTCTGCTGCACCGGGCTTCGGGTCAGTGGTCTGTCACCCGGAGCGGCGGTCCTTGTCGAGGGGGCCCGCATAGTCCTCGGCCGCAGGTTCCACTCTCTGGGACCTGGAGACCGACCGTCGCGTCGATGATCAATTGGGTACGCTCCCACACGCGACCCGCCTGCGGATCCCCGTGCTGCGGGCGGGTCGCCCCTAGGGCGTACCCTCGCTCGTGCCCGGGTCCGCGGCGGCGATTGGCTCCGGACCGGCGCTGAACCAGACTGCCGGGATGGACGCTCCGTCACCCCCGACCGTCGCCCGGCCGATCATGCTGCACGAGTGGAGCACCGTCACCTTTCTGCACTGGCCGTACCGTCCGCCGGTGGTGCAGCGGTTGCTGCCCGGAGGTCTGGAGGTGGAGTCGGTCGACGGGCAGGCCTGGGTCGGGTTGGTGCCGTTCCGGATGCGGGACGTACGGATCCCCGGCGTGCCGGCCGTCCCGTGGCTGTCGCAGTTTCCGGAGACCAACGTGCGGACCTACGTCCGGGGGCCGGACGGGCAGTCGGCCATCTGGTTCTTCTCGCTCGACGCGGCGCGCCTGCCCGCGGTGCTCGCCGCCAGGGCCACCTACTGGCTGCGCTACTTCTGGGCCGACATGGGCGTCGTCGAGGACGGCCGGCGCGTGCGGTACGACAGCCGGCGGCGCTGGCCCGGACCGTCGCGCGCCGGCTGCCGCGCGCTGGTCGAGGTGGGCGATCCGTACCGGGTCGATGAGCTCGGCGAGCTCGACCACTTCCTGACCGCGCGGTACGTGCTCTACGCGTCGGTTGCCGGCCGCCTGGTGTACGCGCACGCCGAGCACCCGCCCTGGCCACTGGCCCGCGCCCGGGCACTCGACCTGACCGAAGACCTGATCGAGGCGGCGGGCCTGCCCGCACCCGAGGGCCGACCGCTGGTCCACCACTCGGCCGGGGTCTCCGTCCGCATCGGCGCCTGGAAGCCGGTGCGGACCTGACCGCCCCCCGTCCTGACCCGGGTCAGCCGACGCTGGCCACGCCGGGTGGGAGGAAGCGGCGGCCGGTGACCCGCTCGGAGACGCCGGCCCGGTCCAGGTAGGGCAGGATCCCGCCGAGGTGGAACGGCCAGCCCGCGCCGAGCAGCATGCACAGGTCCACGTCCTGCGGCTGCGCGACCACGCCCTCGTCCAGCAAGATCCTGGACTCCTCGGCCAGCGCCGCCAGCGCGCGCTCCCGCACCTGCTCCTCGGTGGACGGCCGGTCGCCGACCACGAACAGCGCGGCCACCTCCGGGTCCACCTCCGGTCCCGACGATCCCCAGCCGAGCACGCCCGGCTTGCCGGCCGCGACGAGCCGGCCGAGGTTCTCGCTCACCCCGAACCGCTCCGGGTACGCCGCGTGCAGCGTCTCGCCCACGTGCAGCGCGACCGCCGGTCCGACGAGCGCGAGCAACGTGAACGGCGACATCGGCAGCCCCAGCGGCTCCAGCGCCCGGTCCGCGACGGCCACCGGCGTGCCCTCGTCCACCGCCGCCGTCACCTCGCCGAGGAACCGGGTCAGCAGCCGGTTCACCACGAACGCCGGCGCGTCCTTGACCAGCACGCAGGACTTCTTCAGCTCCCGACCGACGGCGAACGCGGTGGCCAGCGTCGCGTCGTCGGTGGCGGCGCCGCGGACCACCTCCAGCAGCGGCAGCACCGCGACCGGGTTGAAGAAGTGGAGGCCGACCACCCGCTCGGGGTGGGCCAGCCCGGCCGCCATCTCCGACACCGACAGCGAGGACGTGTTGGTCGCCAGCACGCACTCGGCCGAGACCTCGGCCTCGACCTCGGCCAGCACCTGCCGCTTGACCGCCATCTCCTCGAACACCGCCTCGATGACGAACTCGGCGTCCGCGAACGCGTCCTTCGTCAGCGAGCCGGTCACCAGGCCCCGCAGCCGGTTGGCCTCGTCCGGGCCGATCCGCTTCCGGCCGAGCAGCGCGTCGATCTCGCCGTGCACGTAGCCGACCCCGCGGTCGAGCCGCTCCTGGTCGAGGTCGGTCAGCACGACCGGCGCGTGCAGCCGGCGGGCGAACAGCAGCGCGAGCTGGCCGGCCATCAGGCCGGCGCCGATCACGCCGACCTTGGTCACCGGCCGGGCCAGCGACCGGTCCGGCGCTCCGGCCGGCCGGCGGGCGCGCTTCTGCGTCAGGTCGAACGCGTACAGCCCGGCGCGCAGCTCGTCGCTGAAGACCAGGTCGGCGAGCGCCTCGTCCTCGGCCGCGAACCCGGCCTCGAGGTTCCCGCCGCGGGCCAGCGCCAGCAGCTCCAGCGCCCGGTACGGGGCCGGTGCGGCGCCGTGCACCTTCGCGTCGACCAGCGCCCGGCCCCGGGCGAGCGCGTCGTCCCAGGCGGCGCCGCGGTCGACCTCCGGCCGCGGGACGGTCTGCACCCCGGACACCACCCGCGCCGCCCAGCGCAGCGACTCCGCCAGGAAGTCGGCGCCGTCCAGCAGCACGTCCGCGAGCCCGAGCCGCATCGCCTGGTCGGGCTTCAGGGTGCGGTTCTGGTTGAGCGGGTTGTCCACGATCACGGTCACCGCGTTGGCCGCGCCGACCAGGGCGGGCAGCAGCTGCGTGCCGCCCCAGCCCGGCACCAGCCCGAGGAACACCTCCGGCATCGCCAGCATCGCGGCCGAGCGGGACAGCGTGCGGTAGTGGCAGTGCAGCGCGATCTCCAGCCCGCCGCCCATCGCCACGCCGTTGACGAACGCGAACGTGGGCACCGCGCTGTCATGCAGCCGGCGGAACACCCGGTGGCCGAGCCGGCCGAGCTCGAGCGCCGCGGCCCGGTCGGGGATGTGCGGGATGCCGGTCAGGTCGGCGCCGACGGCGAGGACGAACGGCTTGCCGGTCACCGCGATCGCCGCCACCGCCGGGGTGTGCGCCTCGATCTCGTCCAGCACGGCGTCCAGCGACAGCAGCCCGCCGGGGCCGAACGTCGACGGCTTCGTGTGGTCCTCGCCGTTGTCCAGCGTGATCAGCGCCAGCTCGCCGGCCAACCCCGGCACCTCGACGTACCGGACCAGGGCCTTGGTCAGCAGCTCGCCCGGGAACTGCGCGATCGTCGTCACCCTGCCCACTCCTCGAAGAGACCGCCAGACACAAGGGCCGGGCGGTCGGCCGTCGTACCGGTGCTCACTCGCGTCCGTCCCATCCGGGGTTCTCCCAGATGACCGCGCCGCCCATGCCGAAGCCGACGCACATCGCGGTCAGCCCGTACCGCACCTCGGGGTGGTCGGCGAACTGCCGGGCGAGCTGGGTCATCAGCCGCACCCCGGAGGAGGCCAGCGGGTGGCCGACCGCGATCGCACCGCCGTACTGGTTGACCCGCGGGTCGTCGTCGGCGATCCCGTAGTGGTCGAGGAACGCCAGCACCTGCACCGCGAACGCCTCGTTGAGCTCGAACAGCCCGATGTCCTCAATGGACAGTCCGGTGGAGCGCAGGGCCTTCTCGGTCGCCGGTATCGGCCCGACACCCATCACCTCGGGGTCGACGCCGGCGAAGCCGTAGCCGACCAGCGTCATCCTCGCCGGCAGCCCGAGCTCGGCGGCGACGTCGGCACCGGCGACCAGGCAGGCGGTGGCACCGTCGTTGAGTCCGGCCGCGTTGCCGGCGGTGACCCGCCCGTGCGGCCGGAACGGCGTCTTCAGCCCGGCCAGCGCCTCGACCGTGGTGCCCGGCCGCGGCGGCTCGTCCCTGGTCGCCAGCCCCCAGCCGTGCTCGGCCGAGCGGGTCGCCACCGGCACCAGGTCCGGCTGCACCTTGCCGTCCGCGTACGCCTTGGCGAGCTTCTGCTGCGACGCGGCGGCGAACGCGTCGGCCCGCTCGCGGGTCAGCGCCGGGAACCGGTCGTGCAGGTTCTCCGCGGTGCTGCCCATGACCATCGCCGACGGGTCGACCAGCTGGTCCGAGACCAGCCGCGGGTTCGGGTCGATGCCCTGGCCCATCGGGTGGTGGCCCATGTGCTCGACGCCGCCGGCGATCGCCACGTCGTACGCCCCGAACGCGATGCCGGAGGCGACCGTGGTGACCGCGGTCATCGCCCCGGCACACATCCGGTCGATCGCGAAGCCCGGCACGCTCGTCGGCAGCCCGGCCAGGATGGCCGCGTTGCGGCCGATCGTCAGGCCCTGGTCGCCGGTCTGGGTGGTGGCCGCGATCGCGACCTCGTCGATCCGCTCCGGCGGCAGCTCGGGGTGGCGGCGCAGCAGCTCGCGGATCACCGCGACGACCATGTCGTCGGAGCGGGTCTCCGCGTACATCCCCTGTGGACCGGCCTTGCCGAAGGGCGTGCGGGCGCCGTCGACGAAGACCGCGTCCCTGAGCGAGCGCGTCATGCCGCCACTCTAGCGCGGAAGCTACTGGTCGGTAACTACGCTCGCCGTGGCCTTCACCGCATCGGCGAGCACCGGCGCGGCCAGCTCGACCTGCCAGTGCCGGGCGCCTCCGGCCGCGAGCACCGCGCCGATCCCGGCAGGGCTCGAGTCGTCCGGCGGCGACCAGGCCAGCCGGCGGACCAGGTCGGGGGTGAGCAGGTTTTCCACCGGGATCGACAACCGGGCGGACAGGTCGGCCAGCGCGGCCCGCGCGGCGACCAGCCGGGCGGCGGCGTCCGGGTCCCGGTCGGCCCACCGGTTCGGCGGCGGCGGGCCGTCGCTCGGCACCGCCGACAGCGGCAGCGCGTCGTCCGGCAGCGCCCGGGCCGCGGCCACCGCGCCGAACCAGCGGCGCAGCTGGCGCAGCTGCTGCCGGCCGGAGAACACCGGCAGCGCGGCGAGCTCCTCCGCGGTCGCGGGGTTGGCGGTCGCGGCGGCGACGATCGCGCTGTCCGGCAGCACCCGGCCGGGGGCGATGTCGCGCTGGCGGGCGAGCGCGTCCCTGGCCTCCCACAGACCCCGTACGACGGCCAGCGCCCGGCGGCCGCGCACCCGGTGGATGCCGGACGTACGCCGCCACGGCTCGGACCGCGGCGCCGGCGGGGGAGCGCCGGCGACCGCGGCGAACTCCTCCCGGGCCCACTCCAGCTTGCCGGCCCTGCGCAGCTGGTCCTCGAGCAGGTCGCGCAGCTCGACGAGCTCCTCGACGTCGAGGGCGGCGTAGGTCAGCCACGAGTGCGGCAGCGGCCGGGTCGACCAGTCCGCGGCCGAGTGGCCCTTCTCCAGGGTCAGCCCGAGCTGGCTCTCCACCATCGCGCCGAGGCCGACCTTCTCGTAGCCGAGCAGCCGGCCGGCGAGCTCCGTGTCGAAGATCGTGTGCGGGTGCATGCCGAGCTCGGCCAGGCAGGGCAGGTCCTGGCTGGCTGCGTGCAGCACCCACTCGACGTCCTCGATCGCCGCGCCGAGGGCGGACAGGTCCGGCAGCGGGATCGGGTCGATCAGCACGGTGCCGGCACCCCGCCGGCGCAGCTGCACCAGGTAGGCCCGCTGGCCGTAGCGGTAGCCGGACGCGCGTTCGGCGTCGACGGCGACCGGGCCGGCGCCGGCGGCCAGCCGGGCGACGGCGGCGGCCAGCTCGGCCGGGGTGGTGACCGGATCCGGGACGCCCTCGCGCGGCTCGACCAGCGGCACCGGCTCCCGCTCCTGGGCGGTGGCCGGCGCGGTGGCCGGCTCGGCGGCCGGGGTGAGGCTCGAGCCGGGCCGGAGGGCGGGGGTCGCTCCGTTGGGCGACCTGCCGGGTTCCGCGGTCGCCGACTCGGCCCCGTGTGCCGGCGGCTCGGTCACGGTGGCGGCGGCGTGCGGATCGTCGGTCAGCGGATGATGCCTGCGCGCATGACGAGGGCGACCATCTCGGCGCGATCGCCGGTGCCCAGCTTGCGGGCGATGCGGGCCAGGTGGCTCTTCACGGTGAGGGCCGACAGGCTCAGCGTCTCACCGATCTGCTTGTTGGACTTGCCGTCCGCCACCAGGCGCAGCACCTCGATCTCGCGCGCCGACAGGTCGGCGACGCCGCTCTCGCTCGGGCCGCCGCGCAGCCCGGCCGCCAGCAGCGAGGCGACCGACGGGTCCGCGTAGACCCCGCCGTCGAGCACCCGGCGCACCCCGTCGGAGACGACCGACGGCGACGCGGACTTGAGCAGGTATCCCTGGGCGCCGGCGACGAAGGCGGCGCGCACCGAGTAGGGATCGTCGGCGGCGGACAGCACCACCAGCCGCGGCCAGCCCGAGTTGCGCAGCTCGCCGAGCAGGTCGAGGCCGTTGCCGTCGGGCAGTCCCAGGTCGAGAATGCACAGGTCACAGGGGCCGGAAGCGTGCGCCCGGGCTCGGGCCTCGGCCACGCTGGCCGCCTCGTAGACTTCTGCGGCACCCATCGAACGCAGCTTGGTCACGATGGACTCGCGCAGCAGCGGGTGGTCGTCGACGACCAGCGCGGTGAAGCGCTGCGCCGTCGCCGGCCCGGCGCCTTCCATCGTCCCTGCCGCGGCCTGCAAAGCGGTCACGTCCGCCCCTCTCGTGCCCTCCATGGTCACGCCGTGCCCTCCCGTGGCCCGTCCGCCGAGCGCGGCGGGGGCCACGCTTCGACACCTGCATGCCGCTGGTCGGCCGACATCACCGGCACAGCCTGCCGTGCACGGTACTGCGCACGCTACTCCCTTCGGGGTATTCTGGTGGGAAGCTGCGCAAGATCAGGTGTTGTCCGCGCGAAATTTGGTGACACCCGATACTGTGCCGCCTGATCCGCCTGGATCCGCGGGGGGTGGCCCGGGAATGGGAGAGAGCGATGCGCAAGCGTCTCGTACGAGCGGTGATCCTCATCGCGATCGCATCCGGAATCGCGATCGGCGTGGCAGACGCCGCTGGAGCAGTGGACCTGGGTCGCCCAGGAGCCACAGACGGAATTTCATGGGGCTGATTCGGGCCCCTCGACTCCGCGCTGAGATCCGCAACGGCGGGAGACGACCCGGATCATGGATCACCGCCGTTGCCGCACTCAGTGCGGTTCTTGCTGTCCTCCTCTGCCTCCTCGCGGGGTGGGGTTCGCCCGCCTGGTGGGCACCTCCGCTGATGACCCTCGCGGTTCTGAGCGCAGAACGCGCCTCGGTCCGCCTGGTGGTCGGTAGGCAAGCCTTCGTCTTCGCCCTCAACGACGCGTTCATCGCGGTCGGCCTCGTGCTCGCCCCCGGAGCGTGGTTGCCGATCGCCTACGTGATCGGGGTCGGACTCGCCCAGGCCAGGACCTCCTGGTTCAAGCTGCGCTTCAACCTGGCGATGCACTCGCTCAGCGTCGCGGCCGGTGTCCTGGTCACCCTGGCGTTCGGCGGAGGGCTCCTCGCTGCCTGCGCCGGCCTGCTGACGATCTACGCGATCAACCACCTGCTCGTCTCCGTGCCGGTCGCGCTCACCACCCATCAGTCGTACGGACGGGTGCTGACGCTGAGCGGCCCGCTCGGCATGATCCACTTCGCCGGCACCGCATCCCTCGGCCTGCTCGGCGCCTGGCTCGCCGTGAACGCGCCGGCTGGTCTGCTTGGCCTGATCGTTCCGCTGGGTCTGCTCTGGTGGAGTTACCGGCAGCAGACGCAGCGCGCCTCGGAGGCCACGCTGTACGCGGAGCTGGCCCGGGGGCAGGAGCAGGTGGGCGGCTCGGCGGACGCGTCGGCCGAGGTCGTCGTCAAGGCCGCGGCCAAGCTGTTCGGCGCCGCCGAGGTGGAGATGCTCGTCCACCATCCGGACGGCCTGCTCCGCTACGTCGGCGACGACACCGGGGTGATCTCCCGGGTCCGCGTCGACGCCGAGGTGATGGACGCGCCCTGGGTGCTGCGCGCGCTGGCCGCGCGCGGGGTGTTCACCGGGCAGGACGGCGACCGGCCTTACTGCTCCGCGGTGCTGGGCGACCCGGAGCGGCCGCAGGCCGTGCTGGTCGCCTACCGGCCGGCGAAGGCCGCCACCTTCAGTCGCGCCGACACCCAGCTGGCCGAGGTGCTGGTGCGGCAGGCCGAGTCGTGGCTGTCGGTGGCCGAGCTGGCCGCCCGGCGGGACGAGGCCCTCGGCCGCGCCGAGGCGTACGGAGCGGCGAACCGGGTGCTCGGCGAGGTCTCCCAGGAGACCGTGCCGGCGCTGGCCGTGCTGCGGGAGTCCGCGCACCGGCTGTCCCGGCTCGCGACCCGCTACGACGGCCCGGACGCGGTGGACGAGATCGTCGCCGAGCTCTACTCGGTGGAGCGGGCGGTGGCGTCGCTGCTCGGCGCGATCGCGCTGGCCAGTGAGACGGCGGTCGCCGGTCTGGAGCTGACCTCCACCGGCTCGGTCCCGGCCCGAACCGAGGCGGAGTGGACGACGACCGGTCGGTTCGAGGACGCCGTCGGTCCGTGATCCGTCGCGGCCGTAACCTGCCGCTCGCGGCCTGGGCCGCCATCGGCGGCGCGGCGACGGTCGTCATCATGGTGGTGCTCGTCGGGGCCGTGCTGGCCCGCGGCGGGCTCGACCGGCTCGAATACCTCGCGCTCGGCGCCGGCCTGCTGGTCGGGTTGCTGCTGGTCGCGCTGGCCGTGTTGTGGACCCGCCGGGTCACCGCCGGCATGCGCGAGCTGCACGCGGACGCGGTCCGCCGGCTGCGCGACCCCTCGCTGCGGGCGGGGGTCAGCACGCCGCGGCTGGTCGGGGCGACCACCGAGTTCGCCGAGCTGGCCAGCGTCCTGGACGCGCTGCACCTGCGGGCCAGGGTCGCCGACGAGGTCGCCGAGCAGTCCCGGCGTACCGCCGAGCAGACCAGTGCCGGCGTCTTCGAGCTGCTGTCCGGTCTGGTCGCGGCCGAGGAGGCCACCCGCGGCCAGCTGTCCGCCGAGCTGCACGACACGGTCGCCCAGTCGCTGGCGGCGGCCCGGGCGCTGCTCGCCGACTCCGACCCGGAGCATCCCGACCCGGCCAAGGACGAGCGGGTCCGGGGGCTGGTCGAGGACGCCGAGGAGCAGGTCCGCGCGGTGATGGCGCGCACCCGGCCGGCCGAGCTGCGCGACGGCGACCTGGCCTCCGCGGTCGGCGCGCTGCGGCGCGAGTTCGCCGCCCGCTACCTGGTGACCGTGCGGCTGAGCTGGCCGCAGGAGGCGTACCCGCTGCCGCTGGTGTCGGCGGTGACGGTCTACCGGTTCTTCCAGGAGGCGCTGCTCAACGTCGTCAAGCACGCCGACGTCGACGAGGCCGAGGCGTCGCTCGCGGTGGAAGGCGACCAGATCGTTGCCCGGGTGAAGGATGCCGGCGCTGGCTTCGTGCCGAGCCAGGTGCAGTCCAGCGGCGGCCGGCACGTCGGCCTCGGCCTGCTGCGGGAGCGGGCCAGGCTGGCCGGCGGCTCCCTCGACGTGGTCACCGCGCCCGAGCACGGTACGGAGCTGACCCTGCGGCTGCCGCTGTCACCGCGCTCGGCGCTGGTCCTCGGCCCCGGCAACCCGGGCAACGGCGGGCCGGTGCCCCAGTCGAACGCCCTTCGGGCGGAGCCGGTGTAGCACGTCGCCCGGCGCCGCCTGGCGGAGCCGGTTCAGCCCGGCGCCGCCTGGCGCAGCCGGTTCAGCTCGGCACTGCCGGGCGGGGCGCGTTCAGCGGTTCGGCAGCGCGGTCACACCGGCCGGCGGCAGCCCGGCCGCGGTGCACAGCAGGTCGGCGAACGCCACCAGGTGCGCCGACACGTCCTGCCCGACCGGCGTCCAGGACGCGCGCAGCTCGAGGTCGCTGGTCCGGCGCGGACCGGCCAGGTCGCCGAACCGGGTGGACGAGGTCTGGGTGACCGTGCCGCCCGCAGCCCGGTGCTCGGCCCCGGCCGCCGCCAGCGCGTCGATCAGCCAGCTCCAGCCGACCTCCGGCAGCAGCGGGTCGCCGGCCATCTCCGGGTCGAGCTCGGCCGACGCGTAGCCGACCAGCCGCAGCGTGCCCTCCCACGCCTCGTACCCGGCCGGGTCGTGCAGCAGCACCAGCCGTCCGGTGGCCAGCTCCTCGTCGTCGACCAGCACGGTCAGCGCGAGCGCGTGCGTCCACGGGGCGAGCTTCTGCGGCGGCCGCACCTCCTCGACCCTGACTTCGTCCCGCACCCGCGCGACCGCGAGGCTGCGCACGGCCGCGGCGAACTCCGCCGGTGCCAGCGCCCGTCCCCGGGGCCGGGGCACGTTGCGCTCGGGCATGGTCGCCGACACCGGACCGCCGGCGGTCAGGCCGCCGCGCCGAGCGCGCGGCGGGTGGGACGGGGCGCCGGCCGGGCGGCGGGAGCGTACGGGTCGACGAGCAGCGCGGTTCCGCAGTCCCGGCAGGCCAGCTCGGCGCACTCGGGGCCGTCGCCGTCCGGGCACGGCGGTGTCTCGAAGGCTCGCTCGTCCCCGCAGCACGGGCAGTGCCTCGTCGGCATGAGCCTCGTCAGCGTGGGCATCGGACCTCCTCGGCACGTCGGGGGAACGGTCGTCGCGTCCGTACGGCGACGGTGGCACGCCGGGACCACGGTGCGCGGGAGGAGACCCGGCGTGTCGCGGCTGCGGCCCTCATCACCGCCCCATCCGTCCCGGTACGTCCAGGTAGGGACCGAGCGTGGCCAGCCGGCCCGTGGCAGGATGAGCCGTGATGAGCGCGCCGGCAGCCAGCACGACGCCCGAGACCACGTCCCTGCTGGTCCGGGCCATGCGCCGGGAGCCGGTCGAGCGCACGCCGGTGTGGTTCATGCGCCAGGCCGGCCGGTCGCTGCCGGAATACCGGGCGGTCCGGGCCGGGATCGGCATGCTCGACGCCTGCACCCGGCCGGACCTGGTCACCGAGATCACGCTGCAGCCGGTACGCCGGCACGGGGTGGACGCCGCGATCCTGTTCTCGGACATCATGGTGCCGCTCAAGGCGGCCGGGGTTGACCTGGACATCACCGCCGGCGTCGGCCCGGTCGTCGCCGCGCCGGTACGGACCGAGGCCGACGTGGCCGCGATCCCGGAGCTCGACCCGGGCCAGGTCGGCTACGTCGACGAGGCCGTTCGGATGCTGGTCCGGGAGCTGGCCGGCACGCCGCTGATCGGGTTCGCCGGGGCGCCGTTCACGCTGGCGAGCTACCTGATCGAGGGCGGGCCGTCCCGCGAGCACGCGCGGACCAAGGCGTTCATGCACGGCGCGCCCGACCTGTGGGCCCGGCTGCTGGGCCGGCTGGCGACCACCGCGGCCACGTTCCTGCGGGTGCAGGTCGAGGCCGGCGCGGCCGCGATCCAGCTGTTCGACTCCTGGGCCGGCGCCCTGTCCGCCCGTGACTACGCCCGGTTCGTGCAGCCGCACAGCGCCGCGGTGTTCGCCGCGCTGGCCGACCTCGACCTGCCGACGGTGCACTTCGGCGTCGGCACCGGTGAGCTGCTCGGGCTGATGGGCGAGGCGGGCGCGGACGTGGTCGGGGTGGACTGGCGGGTGCCGCTGGACGAGGCGTCCCGCCGGGTCGGGCCGGGCCGGGCGGTGCAGGGCAACCTCGACCCGGCGCTGCTGCTGGCCGACTGGCCGGTCGTCGAGGCCGAGGTGCGGCGGGTGCTCGCGGACGGCCGCGCCGCCCCGGGCCACGTGTTCAACCTCGGCCACGGCGTGCTGCCGGAGACCGACCCCACCGCGCTCACTCGGGTCGTGGAGCTGGTGCACTCGGTGCGGCGGTGAGCCGGCGGCGGCGCAGCAGCAAGGCGACCGCGACCGGGACCGCCAGCAGCAGGAACGGCAGCACCGCGCCGAGCGCGGTGAACACCCAGCCGAGCGTCGCGGCGAACGCGTGCCAGCCGTCGCGCAGGCCGCCGACGAAGCCGGCCCGATCCGGCGGCGGTGCCGGCGCCGCGGCGCGGTCCGCCGTGAGCCGCAGCGTGATCGTCGCGTAGTTCACCTGCCCGGCCAGCGCGCGCTGCCGGGCCTGCAGCGACTCGAGCTCGGTGGTCCGCCGGGACAGCTCGCCCTCGACCGAGACCACGTCGCCGATCCGCTCGGCCCGCGACAGGATGGCCCGCACCCGGGCGATCGAGGCCTGCAGGGAGGCGACCCTGGCGTCGACGTCGGCGACGTCCTGGGTCACGTCCTGGGTGCTGCTCGACCGGGACTGCTCGCGGCCGAGCCGGCCGAGCCGGTCCAGCATCCCGTCCATCTTCTCCGGCGGCACCTTGAGCACGAGCGTCGCGCGCGCGTCGGCGCCCGAGCCGGACCGGTCGTCGCCGGCCACCGCGCCGCCGGCGGCCCGGGCCGCGGCGCCGGCCGCGGCCGCTTCGGCCGGCACGTCGTGGACGACGACGGTCAGCTCGGCCGTCCGGATCAGTGCCGGGCGCAGCGCGATCGACGCGGTGTCCGCTGCAGAGTCCTTCGTGCCGGCGTTCGGCGGCGCCGCGTTCGCCCCCGCGGCCGGGTTCAGCGCCGCCCTGTCCGGCGCCGGGGCGGCCGCGCCAGCACCGGCACTGGCGCCCGAGTCCTGGCCCGACCCGGTGCACGCCGCGAGAGCCCCGACCAGGGCGAGTGCCAGCCCGGCCGCCCCCAGCCACCTCGCCCGACCGCCCATCTCACCCTCCCTGCCGTCGTGTTGCGGTCCGACTGCGGCGGCCCGGTACGGGTTCCGCGACGGAGATCGCGATCCGGTCTCGATCCGATCGCACCGAGCGAGCAAGATGGGGCGGTGGCGCGCGTCGTGGTGATCGGAGCCGGCATTGCCGGGTTGTCCGCGGCGCTGGCGGTGTCCCGCGGGGCCCCGCCCGGCACGCGGGTCGTGCTCGTCGACGGTGCCTCCAAGGTGGGCGGGAAGCTGCGGGTCTCGCCGGTCGGCGGCCTGCCGGTGGACGAGGGCGCCGAGTCGTTCATCGCCCGGCAGAAGGAGGGGCTCGAGCTCGTCGAGGCCGTCGGCCTCGGCCGCGCGCTGGTGCACCCGGTGACGACCGAGGCGGCGGTGGCGATCGACGGCGTGCGGCACCGGCTGCCGGCGCGCACCGTGCTCGGCGTGCCGGGCGACCGCGGGGCGCTGCGGCGCAGCGGGCTGCTCACCGAGGCCGGGCTGGCCGAGGTCGGCGCGGACAAGGCCGAGCCGGCGCCGCTCGGCGACCCGGCGGTGGGGCAGTACGTCGGCCGCCGGCTCGGCCGGGAGATCGTCGAGCGGCTGGTCGACCCGCTGCTCGGCGGTGTCTATGCGGGCCGCGCCGACGGCCTCTCGCTGCGGGCGACGATGCCGGCGCTGGCGGCCGCGCTGGACCGGGAGGGCGGCAAGCTGATCAACGCGGCCCGCTCGGTGGTCGAGGCCGCCCCGCCGGACGCCGGCCCCGCGTTCGCCACCCTGGACGGCGGTCTCGGCGTGCTGCCCGAGGCGGTGGCCCGGGCGTCGGGCGCGGACGTGCGGCTGCGGCTGCCGATCCGCCGGATCGAGCGCACCCCGGGCGGCTTCCGGCTCGTCGGCGGCCCGGTGCCGGACCCGGTGATGATCGCGGCGGACGCGGTCGTGGTGGCGGCGCCCGCGGGCAAGGCGGCCGGCCTGCTGGAGGGACTGGCGCCGTGGGCGGCGCACGAGCTGGCCGCGATGGAATACGCGAGCGTGGGAATCGTCACACTCGCCTTCCCCGCTCCCGCGCTGGCCGGGCTGACCGGCTCCGGGCTGCTGGTGCCGACGGTGGAGGGCGGCGGCGCGGTCAAGGCGGTGACGTACTCGTCCCGCAAGTGGCGGCACCTGGCCGGCCACGACGTGGCGATCGTGCGGGCCTCGGTCGGCCGGCACCGGGAGGCCCGGGTGTTGCACCGGGACGACACCGAGCTGGTCCGGCTCGTGCTCGGCCAGCTCGCGGCGCTGGCGGGCATCCGGGCGGCCCCGGTGGCGCACCGGGTGACCCGCTGGGGCGGCGCGCTGCCCCAGTACGCGCCCGGTCACCTCGAGCGGGTCCGCCGGATCCGGGCCGACGTGGCCAGGGTGCCGGGACTTGCGGTTTGCGGGGCCGCGTTCGACGGCGTCGGCGTTCCGGCCTGCATCCGGTCCGGGTACGCGGCCGCGAGCATGGTCCTGGAACACCTGCGAGAATCGAGTCGTGGCAGTGAATGGCAAGCGGGCCCGTGAGCTGAACGAGATGATCCGCTACACCGCCTGGTCGGTGTTCCGGGCCGTGACCCCGCTGGCCGCCGACCGGGCCGCGGTGGCCGCCGAGGTGGAGCAGCTGTTCGAGCAGCTGGCCGCGAAGGACGTGGTGGTGCGCGGCACGTACGACGTGTCCGCGCTGCGGGCGGACGCCGACCTGCTGGTCTGGTGGCATGCGGCGTCCCCCGACGACCTGCAGGAGGCGTACGGGCGGTTCCGGCGCACCGAGCTCGGGCGGTCGATGGAGCCGGTGTGGTCGCAGTTCGCGCTGCACCGGCCGGCCGAGTTCAACAAGAGCCACGTGCCGGCCTTCCTCGCCGAGGAGGAGGCGCGCGGCTACGTCTGCGTCTACCCGTTCGTCCGCTCGTACGAGTGGTATCTGCTGCCGGACAAGGAACGCCGGGAGATGCTGGCCGAGCACGGGCGGATGGCGCGGGAATACCCGGACGTCCGAGCGAACACGGTCGCCTCGTTCGCGCTCGGCGACTACGAGTGGATCCTCGCCTTCGAGGCGGACGAGCTGGACCGGATCGTGGACCTGATGCGGCACCTGCGCGGATCGGTGACCCGCCGGCACGTCCGCGCGGAGATCCCGTTCTACACCGGCCGCCGCCGGCCGGTCGCCGACCTCGTCGCCGCGCTGCCCTGACCCGGTGACCCGCCGGGGTCGGACGGGTACCGGCGCGGGAGCGCGTGCTAGCGTCCCGCGGTGCTCGTACGGCGGGTGGGTCTGCTCGCGGTCGGCCTGGCCGGCGTTGCGGCGCTGGCGGCGTGCGGCTCGCCGGCCCGCCCGGTCGCCGACCGGGCTCCCGCGCCGGCGGTGACGAGCAGCGCGCCGACGCCCGCGCCGACTCCCGAGGCGACCACGTCCCGCCCGCCGGCCCGCCCGCTGCCGTCCGCGCGGACGCTCGTGCCGGCGCCGCGGACGGCCACAACCGCGGCGAAGCCCGGCGGTGCGGCCGCGCCGATCGACACCCGCGGCGTCGACACCTCGCACCCGGACCGGGTCGTCGGCTCCGGTTCGCCGGCCGGCTGCAGCTCTGCCGCGGTCGTCGCCGCGGTCGCGGCCGGCGGGGTGATCACGTTCGACTGCGGCCCCGCGCCGGTGACGATCGCGATGACCCAGACCGCGAAGATCGTCAACGCGCACCCGCGCACGGTGCTCGACGGCGGCGGGAAGGTGACGCTGTCCGGCGGCGGCCAGCGCCGGATCCTCTACCAGAACACCTGCGACCAGAAGCAGGGCTACACGACCTCCCACTGCCAGGACCAGGAGACGCCCGAGCTGGTCGTGCAGAACCTGACGTTCGCCAACGGCAACTCGACCGGCGAGCTGACCGAGGGCGGCGGTGGCGGCGCGATCTTCGTCCGCGGCGGCCGGTTCTCGGTCATCGGCTCCCGGTTCGTCGGCAACCGCTGCGATCCGACCGGGCCGGACCTGGGTGGGGCGGCGCTGCGGGTGCTCAGCCAGTACCACGGCCAGCCGGTACGGATCGTCGGCAGCACGTTCACCGGCGGCGTCTGCTCCAACGGCGGCGCACTGTCCAGCATCGGGGTGTCCTGGGACATCGCCGACAGCACGTTCACCGGCAACAAGGCGATCGGCACCGGCGCCAACCCGGCCCGGTCCGGCACCCCGGGCGGCGGCAGCGGCGGCGCGATCTACCTCGACGGCAACACGTTCACGCTGCGGATCGCCGGCTCGCGGATCACCGGCAACTCGGCCGCCGAGGGCGGCGGGGCGATCTTCTTCGTCAGCAACGACCGCACCGGCACGGCCACGGTCACCGGCTCGACGATCTCCGGCAACCCGAGCGCCGGGTTCGAGACGGCCGGGCTGCCCGGCTGGTTCTTCCTCGGCGCCCGGCCGCCGTCGATCAGCTAGCCGGCTCGTCCTCGAACGTCAGCGAGATCGAGTTGATGCAGTAGCGGTCGTCGGTCGGCGTGCCGTATCCCTCGCCGTGGAAGACGTGCCCGAGGTGCGAGTGACAGTTGGCGCACAGCACCTCGACGCGGGTCATGCCCAGGCTGCTGTCCTCGCGCAGGATCACCCGCTCGCCGGCCAGCGGCGACCAGAAGCTCGGCCAGCCGCAGTGCGAGTCGAACTTGGTATCGGACCGGAACAGCTCGCTGCCGCAGGCGCGGCAGCGGTATATGCCGGTGCGGTGGTTGTCGACGTACCGGCCGGTCCACGGCCGTTCGGTGCCGGCCCGCCGCAGCACCTCGTATTCGGCCGGGGACAGCTCGGCGCGCCACTGCTCGTCGGTCTTCTCCACCGCCGGGGCCGGGATCTGAGGCTTCGTCACGCCCGCCACGGTACGCGGCAGCGGACCGGCCGGCACGGACTGCTCGGCACCGGGACCGGGCCGGGACGGGACCGGCCGGGACGAGCTCACGAGCAGGCCGCGGTGAGGTGCCGCTGCACCCACTCCCGCTGGCCGGGCACGTTCTGGGCGAGGATCCGCGCGAACCGCTGCCGCTCGTACGCCGGGATGCCGGCCGGCCCGTTCACCGTGGCGTCGGCCCAGATCAGCACGTCCCCGTACGCCATCGTCGCGGACGCGTCGGCGACCCGCCGCGGGCACGGCGGCGGCAGGATCGCGGCCAGCGCCGCGGCCTCGAACGCGAGCGGGTCGCCGGGCTCCGGCGGCGGCACGTACACCCCGGGCCCGTGGTCCACCCGCCGGTCGATGCCGGGCTCGCTGAACCGCATCGGCACCGGGAGGTACGGGGCGAGTGCGGCGGCGGCCGCGGACAGCGCCATGCTCGACGGCGCGAGCAGGTCCGCGTTCTCCGGTCGCAGGCACACCACGACTCCGCTGCCGGCGCAGGCCGGCTGGCGCGGCGCGGCGCGGATCTCGGTCGGGTCCGGGTCGGTCTTGGACAGCACCAGCACGGCGCCGGTGAGCACCACCGCGGCCGACAGGCCGGTCCACCGACGGGCCAGGCCGCCGGCCAGCGGCACGCACAGGGCCAGCGCGGCCACCGCGGCGAGCACGGCGACCTGCGCCAGCACGAGCCGCACGTGCGGCTGCAGGAACGACCGGTAGACCGCCATCCGGTCGACCGGCGTCAGCCGCCCGACCCAGTCGTCCCCGTACGAGCCGGCGTAGACGCCGACGAACAGGGCGACGCCGAGCAGCGGCGGCGCCGCCCGGACGGTGGCCACCGCGCCGACCGCCCAGCCCAGCGCCGCGCCCACGGCCAGGAACGCCGTCGCCAGCAGCACCAGCAGCAGCGGCGGCCAGTCCGGCAACCCGCGGTGGGTGGTGCGGACGGCGGAAATCAGCAGCAGCACGAGGTAGCCGGCCAGCGCCCAGAGCAGCGCGGCGCCGACCCGGGGCAGCGCGCCGCCGACGGCACCGCGCGGCGAGCTGCCGGCCAGCGCGGCGATGCCGCGCCGCTGGTAGTCCTGCACCAGCCAGGCGACCGCGCCGGCGCACACCGGGGCCAGCCCGACCAGCCCGAGCAGCGCCTCGTTGAACGTCGCCGACCAGCTCGGCCCGGTCGGCGGCGGCATCCGCATCAGCCCGGTGGTCAGCGCGACCGTGACCGACAGCAGCCCGACGAGCAGCCCGGCCCGGGAGGTCAGCTCGGCTCGCAGCGCCCGCAGGCCTGGGCTCACCCGGCCACCGCCCCGGCACCGGCGAGCAGCCGGTGGTAGCCGGCCAGCACCGGCGCGGGTCCGGCCGGGTGGGCGGCCGGGCCGCCGACGCCGGCCAGCGCCGCGGTGGTGCCGCTGAACAGCGTGCGACCGCCGGCGAGCACGACCACTTCGGTGCAGACCGCGGCGACGTCCGCGGCGAGCGGGGTGGCCAGTACCACGGTGGTGCCGTCGTCCCGCATGGCGGCCACCCGGGCCAGGAACTGCGCCCGCTGCTCGGGACCGAGCCCGACCAGCGGCTCGTCCAGCACCACCAGCGACGGGCGGTTGACCAGCACCTGGGCCAGCACCAGCCGGTGCCGGGTGCCCGCGGGCAGGCTGCGCACCGGCCGGTCCCGCAGCTCGGTCAGGTCGGTGGCGAGCAGGCTGTCGGCGATCGCCTGGCCGAGCCCGGCCGCCGGCACCCGGCGCAGCCAGCCGACGTACGCCAGGAACTCGCCGACCGTCTGCCGCGGGTGGATCGACAGCGACTGGGGCACGAAGCCGAGCCGCGACCGCAGCTGCCGCCGCTGCCGCCGCTCGCCCGGGTCGAGCCCGCTGACCAGCAGCGTCCCGCTGGTGGCGGTCCTGGCCGCGGTCAGCAGGGCGAGCAGGGTGGACTTGCCGGCACCGGTCGGACCGAGCACGCCGACCACCGGTCCGCCGACCGAGAAGTGACCGTCGAGGAGTCCCCACCGCCTCGGGCCGTACCGGTAGGCGAGGTGGGAGGCTGCGAGCATGGAAGTCCCTTCCGCGTGCTTGCGGGGCCCCCAATGCAACAACCCTAGGGCAGCGACACATCCCCGCTGAAGGGACCGAACGAGGCCGAATGGTCGTAGTACCACCGGACTCGGGCACTCGAAAGCAACCCAGCACAGGCAGACGTACCCGACACCACACGGGTGCCGGGTACGTCCGCGGTCAGGAGATCAGGGCCGCACGAGCAGCCGGACCACCTGTGGGTCGTGGTCGCTGACCTGGTCGTTGAACTCGGCGTTGAGGTGCACCGGGTCGTAGTCGAACAGCGGCACGCAGCTGCAGGCCGGGACCGCGTACGCCATCGACCTCGAGAGCAGGATGTGGTCGAGCACCTCCGAGTTGCCCTCGAAGACGTACGTGTAGCGCTCCTGGATCGGCAGCGTCCTCGGCAGGTCGACCAGGTGCCCGGTCGAGGTCAGCGTGTCGATCGGGGCGGAGAAGTCGAAGTCGTTGAGGTCACCGAGGACCACGACGTTCGCGTTCCGGTCGGCCGCCACGATCTGGTCGACGAAGTCCCGCACCTCGGTCGCCTGCTGCACCCGCTGCACCTGCGAGGGCTGCTGGATCGGCTGGAACCGCCCGTACAGCGGGTCGTCGCCGCCCTTGGAGACGAAGTGGTTCGCGATCACGAAGATCGTCCGGCCGCGCCAGCGGAACTCGCCCGCCAGCGGCTTGCGGCTGTCGGTCCAGGCCGCGCTCGTCGGGTCGATCCGGCCCGGCGAGAACGACAGGTGCGGTCGACCGGCCGGGTCGCGGGTGACCGTGGTGGCCGCGGTCGGGGTGCCGCCCGGCCGGTCGACGAACGACAGCCCGCGGTCGGTCCGGAACAGGAACACCACCCGGATGTTGCCGCCCGGCTGGCCGCCGTCGGCGTCGTCGACCGGGTCGATCTCGCGGAACTGGTACGCCGGCCCGCCGGCCGCGGTGATCGCCCCGATCAGCTTGCCGATCGTCTGGTCGGCCGCGACCACGCCGTCGTCGACGGCGCCGGTGTTGTCCTGGATCTCCTCCAGCGCCAGCACGTCCGGCGCCTGCAGGTTGTGCACCGCGTACTGGGCCAGCGTGTCGAACTTGGTCTGCGGGTCGCTCGGGGCGAGGTTCTCCACGTTGAACGTGGCCACCGACAGTTGCAGCGCGTTCGGCTTCGCGGTGACCTCACGCTGCAGGCCGCCGCTGACCAGCGTCGGCGCCACGCTCGGCAGCAGCTCGAAGTTGCCGAAGTTGTAGTCGACGACGCCGACCGTCGCTCCGGCGTACGAATCGCCGACGTTGGCCCGCGGGACGTCGACCAGGGTCGGGGCGAGCACGATCCGCTCCGGGTTCGGGTCGTTCGCCTGCAGCACGATGCCGCCGCGCCGGGTCCGTACGGTCGAGCCCGGCGGGACGACCGAGGTCTCGCCGAACCGGTTCGTCGGGCCGACCACCTGCGCGTCGGTGATCGAGATCCGCATGCCCTCCAGCGACTCCCAGAAGTCCAACCCGTCGCCGGCCGGGTCGAAGGCGGTCTCGGTCTTCTCCACGTCGCCGTTCGCGTCGTTCTCGATCACCGTCTTCGGCACCGCCCGGCCGCCCGGACCCACCACGGTCGGCGCCGGCAGCGCCTGGCCGGAGGCGGTGACCGTGACGGCCGGGCTGGTCAGCTCGGTGGTGCTGAGGTTGGTCGCGGCGCCGCCCGGGCGGAACTCGGAGACCGTGCCGGTCACCGTGACCGCGTCCCCGACCGCGACGGCCGGCGCGGTGCGGGTGAACACGAACAGGCCCTCGCTGGTCGCCGCGTCGGCGTCCGGGGTCGGGTCCTGGAACCAGAAGCCGTTGGTCGACAGCGTGGTCACCACGCCCGGCACCTCGGCCACCTTGACGCCGGCCTCCGGCGAGACCTGGGCGGCGCCCTGGATGTCGTGGATGCGCAGGCCGGGCACGCCCGGGTCCGGCGGCGTGCCGCTCCCGCCGGTGTTGCGCGGGTTCGGGTCGCCGGCGGCGAAGTCGGCTGCGTTGTTGTCCGTGTCCGGACCGTCGCCGCGCAGGTCGGCGGTCGTGTTGCCGAGGCCGGGGGCGGCCGCGGTCTCGAAGTCGTTGGCCGTGCCGTAGCCGACGAAGTCGCGGACGCCGGCGGCGGCGTCGCAGTCGGCTCCGCAGGTCAGCGCCGTCGTGGCGGTGACCAGCGCGACCTTGCCACTGGCGGCGGCCATGGCGGTCGAGCCGGTCGCGTCCGGCGTCGGCAGCGCAGCGGTCCCGGCGGCGCCGGCGGCCTCCTGCACCAGGTAATGCCCGCCGGCCGGGATGCTTCCGGACAGCGCGGTCACCTGGTAGGAGGTGCCCGCGGCCGACGCGTACTGCACCGACCAGCCGGCGAGGTCGACTGCCGCCGCGGACGTGTTCCGCAGCTCGATGAAGTCGTTGGTGAGCGTGGCGCCGGCGTTGCCGCCGCCCCCGTACACCTGGCTGATCGCGACGTCCGCCGACGCGGCCGAGGCGGGTGGCCCGGCGACGGCGAGGACGCCGGTCGCGAGCAGGACAGATGCGGTGACCGCGACCATGCGCGGCGTGACTGGACGCACCGGCCATTACTAGCAGGGACGGGGCGCCGGCGTCACGAACCGGCGGTGAAAAGGAGGTGCCGGGCTCCACCTGGCCGGTCGCCGCGGGTAGCGTCTGCGCATGGCCTCGCCGCACGTGGACCTGCACGTGGGGGACCGGGTCGTCCGGATCACCAACCCCGACCGGGTCTACTTCTCCGCCCTCGGCAAGACCAAGCTCGACGTCGCCAACTACTACATCGCGGTCGGCGAGGGCATCGTCCGGGCCCTGTACGAGCGGCCGTGCATGCTGCACCGGTTCCCGGAGGGCATCGACGGCGACAAGGTCTACCAGAAGCGGCTGCCGAAGGGCGCGCCGGAGTGGGTGCAGACCGTGCAGGTCGCGTTCCCGTCCGGGCGGACCGCCGACGAGCTGTGCGTGACCGAGCTGGCCAGCGTCGTCTGGGCGGTGCAAATGTCCACCGTGGAGTTCCACCCGTGGCACTCCCGGCGGGGCGACACCGAGCGGCCGGACGAGCTGCGCATCGACCTCGACCCGCAGCCAGGCACCGGCTACGCGGAGGCCAAGGTCGTCGCGGCCACGGTCAAGGAGGTGCTCGACGAGCTCGGCGCGGTCGGCTGGCCGAAGACCTCCGGCAACCGCGGCATGCACGTGTACGTGCGGATCCGGCCCGAGCACGGGTTCACCGTGGTCCGCCGGGCCGCGCTGGCGTTCGCCCGCGAGGTCGAGCGGCGGATCCCGACGCTCGTCACCACCGCCTGGTGGAAGGAGGAGCGCGGCGAGCAGGTCTTCGTCGACTACAACCAGAACGCCCGCGACCGCACGATCCGCTCCGCGTACTCGCTGCGCGGCGAGCCGGGCGCCCACGTCTCCACGCCGCTCACCTGGGACGAGGTGCCGTACGCGGACCCGCGCGAGTTCACCATCGACACCGTGCCGGAGCGGTTCGCCGAGCTCGGCGACGTGCACGCGGGCATCGACGACCACCCCTGGTCGATCGAGCCGCTGCTGGAGTGGGCCGACCGGGACGAGCGTGACCGCGGCCTCGGCGACGCGCCCTACCCGCCCAACTTCCCGAAAATGGAAGGCGAGCCGATGCGCGTCCAACCGAGCCGCGCGCGCCGGCGGGACTAGGCCGCGCCGGCGGGACTAGGCCTAAGCCGGCCGGCTGGTGAGGAAGCGCCAGATCACCTGGCGGGCGGTCGCGTCAGGGTCGACCCAGCGGGTGCCGGGCCAGCGGTGCCGGAGACCGTCCCTGCGGGCAGCTCGACCCGGCCGCCGGGCCGGCAGGAGGTCCACAGCTTCACGGTCGCGGCGGCCGGCTGAACCGCCCCGGCCGGTCGGACCGTCATCAGCACCGGGTGACAGGGTGTCGACCGGAGCCGGACGAAGGGAGTCGATCATGTGCCACGACGACGACAGCAGGGCGCCGGCGCCGCCGGTGCGGGGTGAGGTGGCCGCGCACGGCGGGCTGACGCTCACCTCCGCCGACGGCACGGTCTTCTCCGCGTACGAGGCCATCCCGGCCGGCTTCCAGGCCGGCGGCGCCGGCATGGTCGTCCTGCCCGACGTCCGTGGCCTGCACCCGTACTACATGGATCTGGCCCAGCGCTTCGCCGAGGCCGGCATCCCGGCGGTCGCGATCGACTACTTCGGCCGGACCGCCGGCACCACGGCGCGCGACGACGAGTTCGAGTACATGCCGCACGTGCAGCAGGTCGACCCGGCCAACGTGCGCGCGGACGTGGCCGCCGCGATCGAGCGGCTGCGCTCCGGCGCCGGCGCCGGACCCATCTTCACCGTCGGGTTCTGCTTCGGCGGCAGCCACTCCTGGCGGCTGTCGGCCACCGACCTCGACCTGGCCGGTGTGATCGGCTTCTACGGCCGGCCGGTGATGGTCAACGACGTGATCGACGCGATGCACATCCCGCTGCTGCTGCAGATCGCCGGCGCCGACGCGGCGACCCCTCAGGAGGAGTTCGCCGAGTTCGAGCGCAAGCTCACCGCGCAGGGCGTCGAGCACGACATGAAGGTGTACGAGGGCGCGCCGCACTCGTTCTTCGACCGCTCGTTCGCCGAGTGGAAGGACGCCGGCGCCGACTCCTGGCGCCGCATCCTCGACTTCATCGCCAGCCACTCCGGCCACTCCCGGGTCGGCACCCCGGCCTAGGAGGCGGCGCAGGTCGCGTTCGCGGCCGGGACCTTGAGGCTGACGAGGTAGGCGTCCACCGCCGCGGTCACGCACGTCGTCTTCGGGTACGCGGTGTGCCCCTCGCCGCGCCAGGTGAGCAGCCGCCCGGAGGCGAGCGTGCGGGCCAGCACCTTCGCCGACGCGTACGGCGTGGCCGGGTCGTTGACGGTGCCGATCACCAGCACCGGCGGCGCCCCGGCGGCCCGCACCGTCGGCAGCGGCTCGCGCGGTGCCCGCCACTGCTGGCAGGTGAGCAGGCCGAGCGCGAGCGAGCTGCCGAACAGCGGATACTGCTTGCGCCAGGACGTGAGCGCCCGCTGCACGGTCGCGTCCGGCACCTTCTCCGCCGAGTCGGCGCAGTTGATCGCCGTGTTGGCGTCGATGAGGTTGGTGTAGTGGCCCTTGTCGTCGCGCTGGTTGTAGCGGTCGGCCAGCGCGAACAGGCCGCTGGAGTTTCCGTTGTCGGCGTCCGCCAGCGCCGACTCCAGCGCGGCCCAGTCGCCCCGGTCGTACAGGGCGGAGACGATCGCCAGCAGCACCGGCCCGGCGGTCGCTTTCCGGCCGCCGCTGCCGCCCGGGATCGGTGACCGCCTCGCCTCGGCCAGGATCCGCGTCACCGTGGCCCGCGGGTCCGGCCCGATCAGGCAGGCCGCGTTGCGGGTCTTGCAGTCGGCCGCGAACTGGTCGAACGCCCGCTCGAAGCCGGCCGCCTGGGTCTGTGCGGAGGCGAGCTCGCCGGCCTTCGGGTCGACCGCCCCGTCCAGCACCAGCGCCCGCACCCGCTTCGGGAACAGCTGCGCGTAGACCGAGCCGAGCCTGGTCCCGTACGAGTAGCCGAGGTAGGTCAGCCGGCCGTCGCCGACGGCCTGCCTGACCAGGTCGAGGTCACGCGCGGTCTCCTCGGTGTTGTAATGCTGCAGGTCGTCGCCGTACTTGGCGACGCAGTCGGAGGAGACCTGGCCGGCCAGCTTCGCCTGCGCCGCGAGCGCGTCCCGCCCGTCCGGGTCGAGCTGCAGCGACCGGTCCTTGAGCTGGTCGGAGATGCACTCGACCGGCGCCGACAGCCCGACTCCGCGCGGGTCGAAGCCGACCACGTCGAACCGCTTGAGCAGGCCGGTCGGCAGGCTCAGCCCGAGCGAGACCGCGGCGTCCGCCCCGGACGCGCCGGGGCCGCCGGGGTTGACCACCAGCGAGCCGATCCGCTTCTGCTGACCGGCCAGCCGGACCCGGATCAGCAGCAGGTCGATCGCCTTGCGGGACGGGTCGCGGTAGTCCAACGGCACCCGCAGCCGGCCGCAGCCGAACGAGAGCGGCCGGTCGCCGCCGGGGGACTCGCGGATCTGCGCCCGGATCACCGCGCTGCAGTCCTGGAACGTCACCGGCGAGATCGTCGGCTGGGCCGGCGCCCTGGTCGTCGGTGCCGGTGCGCCCGGCCTGGTCGGGACCGGGTCGCCGGCGTACCGCCCGTTGCCGTCCACCGAGGAGCAGCCCGCCAGCACGAGGGCGGCGGCGAGGGTCAGCAGCAGGGCACGCGAGGTCCGGCGCACCGGCACACCCTAGGCCACTCGGGGACAGCCGGCCCCTGCTAGGAGAGCAGGCTGGACAGGTCGTACGAGACCGGCACCTCGAGCTGCTCGTACGTGCAGGAGGCCGGATCGCGGTCGTCCCGCCACCGGACGAACTGGGTGGTGTGCCGGAACCGGGTCCCCTCCATGTGGTCGTACCTGACCTCGACCACCCGCTCCGGCCGCAGCGGCTCCCAGGACAGGTCCTTCTTGGCGTTCCAGCGCGACTGCGCGCCCGGCATCCGGCCCTCGAACTGGGCCTGCGCCTCGGCCCAGTCCCGCCACGGGTGGCCGTCCAGGGCGTTCTCCCGCCACGGGGCCAGCTCCTCGACCAGCTCGGCCCGGCGCTTGGCCGGGAAGCTGGCGACGACGCCGACATGCTGCAGCCGGCCGTCGTCGGCGTACAGGCCGAGCAGCAGCGAGCCGAGCAGCGGCTGCTCGGGCGTGCTCGTCTTGTGCCAGCGGAAGCCGGCCACCACGCAGTCCGCGGTCCGCTCGTGCTTGATCTTGAACATCGTCCGCTTGTCCGGCTCGTACGGGCCGTCGACCGGCTTGGCGACGATGCCGTCCAGGCCGGCGCCCTCGAAGGTGGCGAACCACTCCCCGGCCAGTGCCGGGTCGTCGGTCACGCTCGTGCGGTGCACCGGGCTGGTCACGTGCGCGAGCACCTCGTCGAGCTTCCTGCGCCGCTCGCCCAGCGGAGTGTCCATGTAGGACTCGTCGCCGAGGGCGAGCAGGTCGAAGATCACCAGGCTCGCCGGGGTCTGCTCGGCCAGCAGGTCGACCCTGGACTTGGCGGGGTGGATGCGCTGCAGCAGCGCCTCGAAGTCGAGCTTGTCGCCGGCGGCGATGACGATCTCGGCGTCCACCACGCAGCGCTCCGGCAACTGCTCCCGCACCGCGGCCACGACCTCGGGGAAGTACCGGGTCATCGGGCGCTCGTTGCGGCTGCCGAGCTCGACCTCGTCGCCGTCGCGGAACACGATGCAGCGGAAGCCGTCCCACTTCGGCTCGTAGAGGAAGCCGGGACCGTCGGGCACGTCCTTCACCGACTTGGCCAGCATCGGGGCCACCGGCGGCATCACGGGCAGGTCCATCGGGTCATTCTGCCTGTCGGGCGACCGCGTACCGGGTGAACAGCGCGCCGTCCTCCTCGAGCAGGCCGGCCAGGGCGAGGGAGACCGCCGGGTGCAGCGGTCCGGACTCGATCCGACCGGGGCCGGGACCGGCCAGGATCGGCGACAGGGTCAGGCACAGCTCGTCGACCAGGCCGGCGCCGATCAGCGAGGCGAACAGGTTCGGGCCACCCTCGCAGAGGATCGGGCCGCGCCGGTGCAGCCGGCCCACCCCGCTCGCCAGGTCGTCGACGACCATCACCTCGGCGCACCGCTCCAGTTCCGCGCGCCGGTCGGCGGGGGAGTCCGGCCCGGTGACCACGACCGGACGGACCGGAGGGTCGACGAACAGGCTGGAGCCGAGGTCGAGCTCCAGGCTGCGGGTCACGATCGCGAACGTGGGCCACTCGCCCCGTCCGGTGGCCTGCCGGCGGGCCCGGCGCTCGGCCGAGAACCGGGGATAGCCGTAGCCCTCGTTCCGGACGGTGCCGGCCGCCACCAGGATCACGTCGGCCAGGTCGCGCAGCAGCTGGAACACCCGCTGGTCGCCCGGGCCGCCGAGGCCGCCGGACGCGCCGTCGAGGGTGACCGCGCCGTCGGCGCTGGAGACGAAGTTGACCCGCAGGTGCTCGCCGGGCGGCACGGCGTAGATGCGGACCAGGTCGTCGTCGGTGAGGTCCTCGGCCGGTTCCGGCAGCAGCTGGCGCACGCGGGTCATCCCACCAGATCGACGGCCCTGGCAGCATGGGGTGGGTGACCGCTCCTGACGCCCGGTTCGCGCTCGGCCTGCACCGGCTGGTGGCCGCCGACCGGGACCGCAGCTTCGCCTGGTCGCCCTACTCGGTGGCCTCCGCGCTGGGTGTCGTCGGTGCCGGCGCCCGCGGCCCGACCCGGGACGAGCTGGCCGCGGTCCTCGGCGACCTCGACGAGCTCGGCCCGGCGCTGACCGCCGGGGCCGCCTTCCCGCCCGAGTCCGCGGTCACCGTCGGCGTCGCCAACACGCTCTGGGCGGACCTGACCCTGCCGGTCGCGGACGAGTACCTGGCCGCGGTCAAGGCGTGGCCGGGGGGTGCCGCCCGCGGCGCCGACTTCCGCGGCAACCCGGACGGGTCCCGGCAGGAGATCAACGCCGACGTCGAGCACAGCACCCGCGGGCTGATCAGCGACCTCATCCCACCCGGCGTGGTCGACCCGGACACCAGAGCGGTCGTCGTCAACGCGCTCTACCTGCGCGCGGCGTGGGTCAAGCCGTTCGACAAGGGCGCGACGCGGCCGCAGCCGTTCCGGACCCCCGGTGCGACGGTGGACGTCCCGACGATGCGGGCGACCCGGTCGCTGCCGTACGCGGCGCGGAGCGGGTGGACGGTCGTGTCGGTGCCGGCCGGGGCCGGCGTGGTGGCGGACGTGCTGCTGCCGGACGGCGACCGGCTGCCGGAGCTCGACCCCGGCACGCTGACGGAGCTGCTCGACGGGGCCCGACCGCGGGAGGTGGCGCTCGAGCTGCCGCGGGTGAAGGTCCGCGGTCAGGCGTCGCTGGCCGACCCGCTGGTGACGCTCGGGATCCGCCGGCTGTTCTCCGACGCGGCCGACCTGACCGGGGTCACCGGCGGGCGGGAGGGGCTCAAGGTCGACGCCGCCATCCACAAGGCGGTGCTCACCCTGGACGAGGCCGGCCTCGAGGGCGCCGCCGCCACCGCGATGACGATGACCCGGCTGGCCGCGGTCACCACGCCGCCCCGGCCCGTCCCGGTCCGCGTCGACCGCCCCTTCTACCTGCTCATCCGCCACCGCCCCACCGGCACCCTGCACTTCCTCGCCCAGGTCACCGACCCCCGCTGACGCCACGACCGGTACGCCCGCGGGCTGACGAGACCCCGGCGGACGACCGCATCCCCCGCGAGTCCGGAGACGCGCCTAGGGTTGGGGGGTGCGGAAGCGGGTGTGGCTGGAGCTGGATCTGACCGAGGCTCCGCCGGAGGTGGTGCCGACCGATCCGCTGGCGCTGCTGCGCGGGCGGCGACGGCCGAGCCTGCGGTCGGTGGTGGAGGCGCTGCAGGACGCCGCGGCCGACCCGCACGTGGTCGGGCTGGTCGCCAAGGTCGGCGCCGGCATGCCGCTCGCCCGCGCGCAGGAGCTGCGAGCCGCGGTGGTCGAGTTCGCCCGGGTGAAGCCCGCGGTGGCGTATGCGGAGACGTTCGGCGAGGGCGACCCCGGCACGGTCGCCTACTACCTCGCCACCGCGTTCGGGCAGATCTGGCTGCAGCCGTCCGGGGACCTCGGCCTGACCGGGATCGCCGCCGAGACCACGTTCCTGCGCGGCGTGCTCGACAAGCTCGGGCTGGAACCGCAGCTCGCCCAGCGGCACGAGTACAAGAACGCGGTCGACCGGATCGCCCGCTACGACTACACCGACGCGTTCCGGGAGGCGTCCACCCGGCTGGTGCAGTCCGCGTACGAGCAGGTGGTCGCGGGGATCGCGGCCGCCCGCGGGTTGGCGGCGTCGCGGGTGCGCGAGCTGGTCGACGCCGCCCCGCTGTCCGCCGACCGGGCCCGTGAGGCCGGCCTGGTCGACCACGTCGGCTACCGGGACGAGGTCTACACGGCCCTCGACCGCGGTGACGCCGAGCTGCTCTACCTGTCCCGGTACGCGCGGACCGGCGCGCCGCGGAAGCTCGCCGGCCGGTTGCGCAAGCGGGACGCGGTCGCGGTGGTCACCGTCGCCGGCGCCATCCAGCAGGGCCGCAGCCGGCGCAGCCCGCTCAGCCCCGAGGTCGGCGCCGGCTCGGACACGGTCGCGGCCGCACTGCGCGCCGCCGGTCGGGCCGACGACGTCAAGGCCGTGCTGCTGCGGGTCGACAGCCCCGGCGGCTCGTACGTGGCCTCGGACGTGATCTGGCGGGAGGTCGGCCAGCTGCGCGCGCACGGCAAGCCGGTGGTCGCGTCGATGGGCGACGTCGCCGGCTCCGGCGGCTACTTCGTCGCGATGGGCGCGGACGCGATCGTCGCCCAGCCCGGCACGCTGACCGGCTCGATCGGCGTGTTCAGCGGCAAGGTGGTGGCGACCGGGCTGCTGGAGCGGATCGGCGTCGGCACCGGCGCGATCGCCGAGGGCCGCAACGCGCGGATGTTCTCGCCCCGGGTCGGCTTCGACGCGGACCAGTGGCAGCGGCTGGAGGAGTGGCTGGACCGGGTCTACGCCGACTTCGTGTCGAAGGTGGCGCAGGCGCGCGGGATGACGTACGAGCGGGTGCACGAGCTGGCCCGCGGCCGGGTCTGGACCGGAGCCGACGCGCACGAGCGCGGGTTGGTCGACGAGCTCGGCGGGCTGCACCGGGCGGCCGAGTTGGCCCGGGAGCGCGCCGGCCTGCCGGACGACGCGCCGCTGCGGCGCTGGCCGCAGACCAGCCCGCTGGACCGGCTCTCGCCGCCGCACTCCAGCGAGGACCCGGCGGCGGTCCACGCGGTCGACTGGTGGTCCGGCTGGGGTCCGCTGGCCGGCGCCGCGGCCCGCCTCGGTCTGAGCCCGATCGGGCCGCTCGCGATGCCGCCTCTCACGATCCGCTGAGCCGACCCCGCCGAGGGCCGGCACCCTCGGGCGGCGGCTACGTCTCTGCCCCGCCCGGTGGAGCAGAGACGTAGCCGTTGCCGCTGGACATCCCCAGCGGGCGGGGTCGGCCCGCCCGGCCGACTGGTGGTCCGGCTGGGGTCCGCTGGCCGGCGCCGCGGCCCGCCTCGGTGTGAGCCCGATCGGGCCGCTCGCGATGCCGCCTCTCACGATCCGCCGAGCCGACCCGGGCGAGGGCCTGGACCCTCCGGCGGCGGCTACGTCTCTGCCCCGCCCGGCGGAGCAGAGACGTAGCCGGTCGCGCTGGACATCCCCACCGCGCGGGCCAGCAGGATCGGGCGCCGGTAGGGCCGGGCCGCCGGAGGAGCGGCGGCGGCCCGGCCCGCTCGGGTGGGGTCAGAAGGCCCCGGTGCCGTTGGGCGTGCCGAGCCCGGTCGGCCCGTCCCACCCGGCGCGTGCCGTGCACAGCTGGGACGGCGAGCAGGTCCCGTTGGACCCGGTCGTCACGTCGAACAGCGAGCCGGCGTGCTGGTACGGGAAGTCGTTCGCGTCGATGGTCGCCGCGTTGCCGGCGAGGCCGTACACCGAGGCGATGATCGGCGAGGACGCGCTGGTCCCGCCGAACACCAGCCAGCCGGAGAAGCCCTGGAACGGAACGCTGTCGAAGACCGCGACGCCGGTGTTGGGGTCGGCGACGGCGGACACGTCGGCGACCGCGCGCCGGGCACAGCCGGTGTTGAACGACGCCGCGCTCGGGATCGCGGTGTTGAACGCCGAGCAGCCGCTGCCGGCCCCGGACCACGCCGACTCCGTCCAGCCGCGGGTGGTCCCGGCCGCCTTCCGCAGCGAGGTGCCGCCGACCGCGACGACGAACGACGACGACGCCGGGTACTCGACGCCGAACCCGCCGTCGCCGGACGAGGCGGTGACCGCGACACCCGGGTGGTTGTAGAACGCGCCGTTGGTCGAGTCGGACGCGTCGCTGCCGCCGTAGCTGTTGCTGATCGCGGTCGCGCCGAGCCGGGCGGCGGTGTTCACCGCGGCGCCGAGGTTGGCGAAGGAGTTGGAGTTGGCCTCGACCAGCAGGATGTGGCAGAGCGGGCAGGTCGCCGACACCATGTCGACGTCGAGCGAGATCTCCTCGGCCCAGCTGGCGTTCTTGCGGGGGAGCGAGGTGGTGCCGGTCTGGCCGACCTTGCGGAAGCATCCGTTGGCGGTCGTGCACGCCGGCAGGCCGAACTGGCTGCGGTAGACGCCGAGATCGCTCTCCGCGGCCGGGTCGTCGAACGCGTCGACGATCGCGACCGTCCGGCCGGCGCCCGCGGTGGCCGACGGCAGCTTGTACGCGGACTGCAGGTCGGCCGGGAACAGCCCGGACGGCGTCGCCGCGGCCGGTGACACGCCGGATCCGCTGGTCGCCGGGTCGACCCGCAGCGCCTGGCAAGAGGCGCCGGTCACGGCCTGCGTGCAGACCCTGACGGCGTGCTTGCCGGCCGGTTGGGCGGGGGTTGGCGCCGCTCCCGCCGCCGGCGCGGTCGCGCCGACCAAGGCGAGCGAGGCGAGACCGGTCGCGGCGACCGCGGCCAGAATGGGACGGAGTCTCATGGACACCTCCTGGTGGGGGCGCCACATTGGCGCACCTGCCGCGAATTCTTACGACAGATGCCGCAGTCACTCGCCCCCAGAAGCCTCCAGATATGGCCAACAGAGCACTAAGAAGATCGAACCGCCAATTCCACCACCGCGGCGGACGCGGGCTCCAGCTCGATCACGCCGTCCCGGTAGACGAACCCCGGCCGGGAAGCGAGCAGCACGCTCATCGGCGTCCCGTCCAGCGGGACCTCCTGCCGCTCGGCAGCGAGGTTGACCGCGACCCGGAGCGCACCCCGGTACACGACCAGCCAGCGGGCGCCCTCGTCGTACCCGACCTCGACCAGGTCCAGCCGCGGGTCGGACAGCTCGGGCCGGGACCGGCGCAGCGCCAGCAGTCGGCGGTAGAAGTCCAGCACGTCCGCGTGCTTGTCGTCGTCCAGCTCGGACCAGTCCAGCTTCGACCGCTCGAAGGTGGCCGGGTCCTGGGGGTCGGGCACGTCGCCGGTGGCCCAGCCGTGCCCGGCGAACTCGTCCCGCCGACCGGCCGCGACAGAGGCGGCCAGCTCCGGCTCCGGGTGCGAGGTGAAGAACTGCCAGGGCGTCGACGCGCCCCACTCCTCGCCCATCCACAGCATCGGTGTGAACGGGGCGGTGAGCAGCAGTGCCGCACCGACCTTGAGCAGCTCCGGCGGCAGCGCGTCCGGCTCCCCGGAGAGCCGGTCACCGAGCGCCCGGTTGCCGACCTGGTCGTGGTCCTGCAGGAAGGCGACGAACCGGTAGCCCGGGGTGTCGTCCCGGTTCACCCGCCGCCCGTGCAGCCGCCCGCGGAACGACGAGTACGACCCGTCGTGCACGAACGCGCCGGTGAGCGCCTTGGCCAGGGTGGCGAGCGAGCCGAAGTCGGCGTAGTAGCCCTGCCGCTCGCCGGTCAGCAGCGCGTGCAGCGCGTGGTGGATGTCGTCGTCCCACTGCGCGGTCAACCCGTACCCGCCGGCGTCCCGGGACCGGATCAGCCTCGGGTCGTTGAGGTCGGACTCGGCGATCAGCGTGAGCGGCCGGCGCAGGTGCGCGGACAGCGCGTCCACCTCGATGGCCAGCTGCTCGAGCAGGTGCGTCGCGCCGAGGTCGACCAGCGCGTGCACGGCGTCCAGCCGCAGCCCGTCGACGTGGTATTCGTGCAGCCACATCAGCGCGCTGTCGAGGATGTGGCGGCGGACCGGTCCGGAGCCGGGGCCGTCCAGGTTGACCAGCTCGCCCCAGGTCGACCTGCCCGGCTTGACGAACGGCCCGAACCGCGGCAGGTAGGCCCCGGACGGGCCGAGGTGGTTGTAGACCACGTCGAGCACGACGCCGAGCCCGCGCCGGTGGCAGGCGTCGACGAACGCCTTCAACCCGTCCGGGCCGCCGTACGGCTCGTGCACCGCATACCAGTCCACGCCGTCGTAGCCCCAGTTGCGCGTGCCGTTGACCGCGTTGACCGGCAGCAGCTCGACCAGGTCGACGCCGAGCTCGACGAGGTGGTCGAGCCGGCCGGCCGCGGCCGCGAACGTGCCCTCCGGGGTGAACGTGCCGACGTGCAGCTCGTAGACCACCGACCCGGCCAGCTGGCGGCCGGTCCACGCCGCGTCGCCCCACTCGTACGCCTGGGTGTCGTACAGCCGGCTGAGGCCGTGCACCCCGTCCGGCTGCCAGCGCGAGCGCGGGTCCGGCACCGGGGTCTCGTCGTCGCCGAGCAGGAACCCGTAGTCGGTGCCGGGGCCGGCGCCGGGCAGGGTGACCCGCCACTGGCCATCGCCGATCGGCGACATCTCGTGGTCGTTGCCCAGCGCGCGCAGCCGTACCCGGTCATGGTTCGGCGCCCAGACCTCGAAGGTGGTCATCATGTCCCTTCCGCTGCGCCGGACGGCCCTGTCACCTGCCCGCTACCCGGCCCCTACCCCGACTGGCGACTAGTGTCCCGGGTGATCGATTCCGGACCGGACGGGGGTACGCGATGGCCAAGTCACTGCGGGATGCGCTCCGGGTGCCGCCCGGCGAGCCCGTCGACCTCGCCGGCCTCGACCCGCGGGCGACCCCGCTCGCCCCCGGCGGCAAGAGGAAGACCGCCGACGCGATGGCCGCCGACGGGGCCGAGCTGGCCCGGTTGCAGGAGGCGCTGTTCGCGTCCGGGGACCGCCGGGTGCTCGTGGTCCTGCAGGGCATGGACACCTCGGGCAAGGGCGGGGTGATCGAGCACGTCATCGGGCTGGTCAACCCGCAGGGCGTGCACATCCACTCGTTCAAGAAGCCGACGGCGCAGGAGCTGCGGCACCACTTCCTCTGGCGGGTCCGCCGGGCGCTGCCGGAGCCGGGGATGATCGGCATCTTCGACCGGTCCCACTACGAGGACGTGCTGGTCGTCCGGGTGCACCGGCTGGCGACTCCGGAGGTGGTGGAGAAGCGGTACGGCGAGATCGCCCGGTTCGAGGCGGGCCTCGCCGACCAGGGCTACGCGCTGGTCAAGTGCTTCCTCAACATCTCCTACGACGAGCAGCGGGAGCGGCTGCTGGCGCGGCTCGAGGACCCGGACAAGCACTGGAAGTTCAACGAGGGCGACCTGGCCGAGCGGCAGCGCTGGGGCGACTACCAGGAGGCGTACCGGATCGCGCTGGAGCGTTGCTCGACGCCGCAGGCGCCGTGGTATGCGGTGCCCGCCGACCGCAAGTGGTATCGCAACTGGGCGATCGGCCGGCTGCTGCTGGAGACCGTGCGCGAGCTCGACCCCCGGTTCCCCCACCCCGACCTCGACGTCAAGGCCCTGACCAAGGCCCTCGCCCCGCCGAACTGATGCGCCGGGTCGGCCTGATCGCGATGATCTTCACCGCGCTGGCGTACGCCCAGATGGCCAAGGAGTTCCTGCTCGCAGCCGCGAGCTCACGATCGGAGAGGGCGCCTGATGGCCGACGAGATCGAGGTCGACAACACGCACGGACAGCCGGGCTTCGACCGGGACGCGCCGCCGGCCGTCCGGGTCGTCGCCGGCGCGGGCGACCGCATCGCGCTGGAGACCTCCGACGAGGCGTACCGGCAGATGGACGAGCGGCGCGACCTGGCCGCGGTCACCGCGACGATCAACCCGGTGACCGGGCCGGTGTACGTGCAGGGCGCCGAGCCGGGCGACGCGCTGGCGGTGACCGTGCACGAGATCCGGCTGACCGATCACGGCTGGTCGATCTACCTGCCCGGGGTCGGCGCGCTGGCCCGGTCGATGGGCCCGGAGATGTTCGTCCGCAGGGTGCCGCTGGACGACGCCGGCGTGCACCTCACCGACCGAATCACGCTGCGGGCCGCGCCGATGATCGGCTGCATCGGCGTCGCGCCCGCCGGCCCGGCCGCATCCACGGTCATGCCGTCGTACCCGACCGGCGGCAACATGGACCTCACCGACGCCCGTCCCGGCGCCACCGTCTACCTGCCGGTCGAGGTGCCCGGCGCACTGCTGTCGGTCGGCGACATCCACGCGGTGATGGCCCGCGGCGAGGCGAGCTTCGTGGCCATCGAGGCCGAGGGCACCGCGGTGGTCAGCGTCGACGTGGTCAAGGGCCTGCGGCTGCGGGCTCCGCGCATCGACACCGGCGACGAGATCGTCTTCGTCGGGCTCGGCGATCCGGTGCAGGAGAGCATCGCCCGCGGGTACGAGGACGCGTTCGCGTTCCTCACCGGCGAGCACGGCTGGTCGGCCGGCGACGCGTACGCGGTGCTGTCCGCCTGCGCCCACAGCGAGCTCGGCGGCCCGACCGGCAGCACCACGCCGGACCCGCTGCACCCGCTGACGCCGATCGGCGCGGTGACCCTGCACCGGCTCCCGAAGGCGCTGCTGTGAGCCTCAGCCGACCTCGGTGGTGAGGCCGAGGACCCGGACGCCCGGCGTCTCGGCCGCCCGCAGCGCCTCGCGCAGCAGGTCGGCCGCGACGGCGCCGGCGTCGGCGAGGTCCTCGGCGTCCACGGTCATCCGCACCTCGATCCGGCCGCCGGTCAGGCTGCCGCCGACCTGCGGGTCGCCGGCGCCGGCGTCGAGCAGCGCGTCGGCCAGCCCGTCCACCCAGCGGTCGATCACGTGCAGTCCGGCACTGGCCAGCCGCACGGTCGCGGTGACCGGGTGCGGCGTCCGGTCCCGGTCGCGCAGCGCCCAGGCCAGCACGGCCCGGCGGACCGGGTCGGGCAGCAGCAGCACCTGCGGCTCCGCCTCCACCCAGCCCGGCTCCTTCGTCCGCCGGGCCTGGGCGTCGTGGTCGCGGTCGATCGGGTTCGACAGGTCGAGCCCACTCCCGCCGGCACCCTTGATCGTGACCCAGTAGAGGTGGTCGCGGCCGTCCTCGCGCAGCCGGAAGACGATCTCGACCGCCATCCGCTCCCGGTCGAGGGTGGCCACGCACTCGTCCAGCCGGTCGTCGAGCATCGCCATCCAGCGGTCGGCCTCCGCCGACGCGCCGGGCAGCACGGTGCCCCGGGACAGCTCCAGCACCAGCCCGTCCGGGATGCTGCGCCGCCCGGTCATGCCGCCAGCAGCGCGACGGGATAGTCGGCCAGCAGCTCGGCCACCAGGATCTCGCCCGCGTGCGACCGGCCGGTGAGCGCGTCGGTGCCGGACACCGTGACGGTCGTGTCCCGCCAGCCGCCGTCGCGCGCCAGCCGGACGGGCAGCCGGGTCCCGACGGTCACCGCGCCGCCGCGGTCGAACGCGACCAGGTGATCGGCGGCCGCCCCGGTCGCGACCACCGGCGCGTACCGGGTGAACAGGCCCGGCCGGTCCCGGCGCAGTCGCAGCGCCCGGGACACGACAAGCAGCTTGGCCGCACCCTCCGGCTCGTCCCAGTCCGGCCGGTGGCCCTCGTCCAGCCGGGCCAGCAGCCGGTCCCGCAGCGCGAAGTCGACCGGCCGCCGGTTGTCCGGGTCGACCAGCGACAGGTCCCACAGCTCGCTGCCCTGGTAGGTGTCCGGCACGCCCGGCATCGTCAGCTGCACCAGCGCGGCGGTCAGCGCGTTCGACCGGCCGGGGCCGGCGATCCGGTCGGCGAACCCGGCGACGTCGTCGCGCAGCGGACCCGGCTCCAGCGCCGCCGCCGCGGCCGCGTGCATCGCCGCCTCGAAGGCGGGGTCCGGGTCGTCCCAGCTGGTCCGGGTCCGCGCCTCCCGGCAGGCCTTGTCGAGGTAGCCGTGCAGCCGGTCGGCGGCGATCGGCCAGGCGCCGACCACCGTCTGCCAGAGCAGGTGGCCGAGCGCGCCGTCCGGGGTCGGCACCCGCCGCGACCACCGGTCCACCGCGGCCGCCCACTCGGCCGGGATCTCGGCCAGCACCGCCAGCCGGGCCCGGACGTCCCCCGACCGCTTGGTGTCGTGTGTGGACAGTGCGGTCATCCCGGTGGGGTGCCGGTCCTGGCGGTCGGCCAGCGCGGCGTGGAAGTCGGCCGGCGGCAGACCGAACCGGGCCGGGTCGCCGCCGACCTCGTTGAGTGCGACGAACCGGGTCCACCGGTAGTACGCGGTGTCCTCGACGCCCTTGGCCATCACCGCACCGGAGGTCTGCTGGAACCGCACGGCCAGCTCGTCGGCCGGGTCGGCGAGCCGGGCCGACAGCGCGGCGAAGGACAGGTCCGGCCGGCGCCGCCGGGCCTCGGCCAGCGCCGCGTCCAGGTGCTCGAGCCCCACCGGCAGGAACGACCGGTAGACCGGGAAGCAGGCCAGCAGCTCGGCCAGCTCCTCCTCGACGGCCGGGATCTCGACCGCGAGCGCGGCCAGCCGGCGCACCTCGGCATGCAGCATCCCGGTGGCCACGTCCAGCTTGCAGTCGTGCACCAGGTCGGGCCAGGACGTGCCGACCCCGGTGAGCCGCTCGTCCAGCGCGGTGAACGCGGCCTCGCCGGCCGGGTCCACCAGCACGCCGTCGACCTCGGCCATCGCGTCGTACCCCGAGGTGCCGGCGACCGGCCAGTCCGGCAGCCGCTCGCCCGGCTCGAGGATCTTCTCGACCACGGTCCACGTCCCGTTCGAGGCCCGCCGGAGCCGCTCCAGGTAGCCGGCCGGGTCGGTGAGCCCGTCCGGGTGGTCGATGCGCAGCCCGGTCACGTCGCCGACCGCGACCCAGCGCAGCACCTCGGCGTGGGTCGCGTCGAACACCGACGGATCCTCCTGGCGCAGCCCGGCCAGGTCGCTGATCGCGAAGAACCGCCGGTAGTTCTGCTCGGCGGCCGCCCGCCGCCAGGACACCAGCTCGTAGTGCTGGTGCTCGTGCACCTTGATCGGGTCGTCCAGCGACTCGGTGCCGGTCGCGAGCGGGAACCGCGTGTCGTAGTAGTGCAGCTCGCCGTCGACCACCCGCAGCCGGCTCAGCTCGTCCGGCCCGTCGCCGAGCACCGGCAGCAGCAGCCGCCCACGGGACCAGTCGATGTCGAACCACCGGTTGTACGCGGACTGCACGCCCAGCCGGAGCACGTCCCACCAGGCCGCGTTCTCCGCCGCGGCGGCGACGCCCATGTGGTTGGGCACCAGGTCGAGCACCATCGACAGGCCGTGCTCGCGCAGCGCCTCGGCCAGCACCAGCCGGCCCTCCTCGCCGCCGCGCTGCGGGTCGGCGGTGCGGTGGTCGGTGACGTCGTAGCCGTGCATCGAGCCGGTGGTCGAGGTCAGCAGCGGCGACGCGTACAGGTGGCTGACGCCGAGCCTGGCCAGGTAGCCGGCCAGCCGCGCGGTCGCGTGCAGGTCGAACGCGGGGGAGACCTGCACCCGGTAGGTGGAGACCGGGTGCGTCACCTCAGCTCACCCGCCTCAGCACGCACAGCGAACGGGCCTCGATGGTCAGCAGGCTCTGGGCCGCCGCGGGCGCCGGCTCGGCCAGCTGCGGGGTCGCGGTGTCGAGCACGATCTCCCACTTCGCGCCCCACTCCGGGGGCGGCAGCGTGAAGTCGATCGACCCGTCGTGCGCGTTGAAGATCATGATGAACGAGTCGTCGACGACCCGCTCGCCGCGCGCGTTGCGGTCCGGGATGCCCTCCCCGTTGAGGAAGACCGCGACCGACTTGCCGAAGCCGGCCTCCCAGTCCTCCTCGCTCATCTCCCGGGAGTCCGGGGTGAACCAGGCGATGTCCGGCAGCGGGGCGCCCGCACCCCGGCGCACCGGCCGGCCGTCGAAGAACCGCCGCCGCCGGAACACCGGGTGCTCCCGGCGCAGCTGGGACACCTGGGTGGTGAACCGGAGCAGCTCCTCGTCCACCTGCGCCCAGTCCAGCCAGGTGATGTCGTTGTCCTGGCAGTAGCCGTTGTTGTTGCCCCGCTGGGTGCGCCCGGTCTCGTCGCCGTGCAGCAGCATCGGCACGCCCTGGGACAGGAACAGCGTCGCCAGGAAGTTGCGCCGCTGCTGCGCCCGCAGCTCGATGATCTCCAGGTCGTCGGTCTCGCCCTCGACCCCGCAGTTCCAGGACCGGTTGTGCGACTCGCCGTCCCGGTTGCCCTCGCCGTTGG
>Ga0207643_10000115_pt1 | contig 54877 bp, 41 predicted proteins | sample KBSMisM62_FD_184313 | JGI IMG/M metagenome (GOLD analysis project Ga0207643, IMG submission 184313) | Miscanthus rhizosphere microbial communities from Kellogg Biological Station, Michigan, USA - KBS Miscanthus M6-2 (SPAdes) (version 2) | ecosystem: Host-associated > Plants > Roots >... | reverse complement strand
CTACAGTTTTCTCAATCTGAGTGAGACCGTCACGAGACGCTTGCTCGGGTTCGAACGCTGGGCAACCGAGCACAATCCGGCTTTCGATGGACCTTACGCCGACCTCATCGGCCTCCTTCCAATCGTCGTCGCATCGATCGTTTTGTATCTGGTCGGACGCGACTGGTTCATGCGAAAACGAGCACCTTCACTCTGATGGGCTTGCTCACCTGCCTCAACAGTAATCCTCGGCCACAAAGTTCGACGCCGAGGCCTCGGCCATAAAGTTCGTAGCCCAGGCCTCGGCCATGAAGTTGCACCACCGAGGGCATGAAGAACCTCCGGGCCGATCATCCCTGGCTCGTCAGAATCGTCAAGACCGTGCTGGTGGCCATCGGGATAACCGCCTTTCTCCTGGCGATTGCCCAGGATCAGGAGACCGTCAAGGTGCGTAGCGCGGTTGCCGCGGAAGATCCCGATGCGGCCGACTACCTCGCCACACTGGTGGCATCCAATCTAGTCGTGGGAAACAGCTACGAAGTCCTCGTCAACGGCGACCAGGCGTTTCCCGCCATGCTCGACGCCATTGCACACGCGCGTCAACGAGTCAGCTTCGAAACTTTCGTTTACGAAGACGGACAGGTGGCCAACCAGTTCACTGACGCCCTCGAGAAGGCCGCGCGGCGCGGCGTCACCGTCTACGTCATCCTCGACGCGGTGGGAGCCCGCAGTATCGATACCGATCACGTGAAGCGGCTTCGCGCGGCTGGCTGCACGATCGTGAACTTCAATCCGACCAGCTGGTACACGCTGGAGGACGTCAATTACCGCACCCATCGCAAGATCCTCGTCGTCGACGGCACCGTTGGATTCACCGGTGGGCTGGGCGTGGCCGATCACTGGCTCGGCGACGCTCAGGACGCGAAGCACTGGCGCGACACTCACGTCCTCATTCGCGGGCCGATCGTCCGCCTGCTCGAGGGTGCGTTTTACGAGAATTTGATCGAGGGAGACGAGACCGCCACGCCAGTCCTCACCAGGGTGGCACCGGTCGCGGGCACCAATGACAAATCGATGGTTGTGCGGAGCTCACCTTCCGATGGCGCGAGCGACTTGAAGCGCCTCTATCTGCTCGCCATCGCAATGGCTCGCCAATCCGTCGACATCACATCACCCTACTTCGTCACCGACGAATCGACGACGTGGGCGTTCAAGGACGCGCTGGCCAGAGGGGTGAAAGTGCGGATTCTGGTAGAGGGAGAGATTACCGATCAGAAGCCGGTGAAATACGCGTCACGCGCGGCGTACGACGACCTGCTGGCGAGCGGCATCGATATTTACGAATACGTCCCGACGATGATGCATACCAAGACACTGGTCGTCGATGGCGTGCTCAGCATCTTCGGGTCGGCGAACTTCGACAACCGCTCGCTCGAACTGAATGACGAAGTGAACATCGCCGCACTGAATCGACAGCTTGCCGACAAGTTTATTCGCGACTTCGAGAAGGATCTGCGGGAGTCGAGAAAGCTGACCGTGGATACCTGGCGCAAGCGGCCGTTCATGGAGAGAGCGCACGAGCAGTTCTGGAGCTACTTCGACGAGGTGTTTTGAAGTGGTGCCTGTCAGTACCGAAGGTTCGCGCCGAAATTTGGAATGTGGCCGGCTTGAACGTCCTTGCTCCAGGCATCGAGACGGGCTCCACCCATCTTCCAGAATAGCCGGCACGACTCGAAGTAGTTGAGCACCGCTTCCACCTCACCGCGTTCCAGCAGGTCCTTCGCCAGCGACATGTTCGGACCGAACGAGTTGAGCACCCCCGACCCCGGTGTGTCGCCTGACGCGCGCAGGAACGTCACGGCTTCTGCGAGCCGCCCCTCGCGCACGGCGATGCGCCCCAGGATGAGGTTTCCCTTGTGCACCGCGTCCCCATAATTCCACTGGCTGCGATCGCTTCCCACTTCCGTCAGCAGCTGCTCGGCGTAACTACGCGCCTTGGTCATGTCTCCAGTGTCGAATGCCATCGCTGGCAAATCGGTCTCGGGCATTGCGTCGACTCGAGCCAGCCACTGCGCCTTCTGTTGCGCGTAGACAGAGGGGTCCAGGTACGCCCGTCCGCCGGTGTTCAATCCGTCGAACGGATTCGTCTGTGCCAGCGCGGCGATCGGTACCATCAGCAGGACCGCGAGGAAAGCGAGTGAGCGGCATCGCATGGCAGGTCCTCCGTATGGCTCAGCTTATGCATCACCGTAATGCAATAACGCAGCGGGCCGCGCGTCTGAACGCGTTTTCCGGGCTGCTAAACCTCGAAGTGGATCGATCCGATATACCGGGCGAACTACTCCAACACCACAGATTTACTCAGGTCGACCCATGTTAGGTTCCTCCTTCGCTCTGCCTATACTCTTCGCACTTGTCGCGACCGGTCTTGCTGTCCTCAGGTGGCGTGGACGGCGTGTCGTCGAATCGTGGCACCTTCTGCGCGACCTCAGTCCAGTGAGCTCGCAGTGGTTGTCTGACTATCGCCGAAGTGGATGATCTCGACCGCTTGAACCAGACTCTGCCGGCCATGTTGTAATGGCGTTCGATGGCCACCGAGCCTCAGAACGGCGAGTTCCCTGAACAGGCTGACGACAATCGCCGGATATGGAATGCCAACGCCCGCTGGTGGGACGACCAGATCGGCGACGGCAACGCGTTCCAAATCCAGCTGATCGAGCCGGCGACAGAGCGTCTCCTGGCCGTTCGAGCAGGGGACGCCATCGTCGACGTCGCCTGCGGCGCGGGACGATTCGCCAGGAGGATGGCGGAGCTGGGCGCCGGCGTCGTCGCGTTCGACTACAGCGAGGAATTCATCGCGCGCGCCCGCGAACGCACGCCGACCGACGCATCGATTGAATACCACGTCGTCGATGCCGGCAACGCACACGCCCTTCTCTCCCTTGGCACGAACCGATTCAACAAGGCCGTGTGCACCATGGCCCTCATGGACATGCCGGAAATCAGGACGCTCTTCTCCACGCTTCCGCGCATGCTCACGCGAGATGGTTCGTTCGTGTTCTCCATCACCCACCCGTGTTTCCACTCCGCTGAGATACAGCGCTTCACGGAGATCTCTGAAGAAGCGGAAGGCAGGCACGCGCTCCGTTCGGGTGTGAAGGTGTCGTCGTACCTCTCATCGGGCGCAAGAAAAACGGAGGGCATCGTCGGACAGCCCGAGCCCCAGTGGTTCTTTCATCGCGCATTGAGCACGCTGTTTCGACAGGGATTCGAAGCCGGCTTCGTGGTCGATGGCCTCGAAGAGCCGCGGCTCCCGGTCGAGCCTCCGCGCAAAGCCGGTGTCCGATGGGCTGACATGCCGGACATTCCACCAATCATGGTCGTGCGGATGACGTTGAGAGCAAGCTAAGACCGGCTCGAACCTCGCCGGGGCCGGCGGACGGCTCTCACCTTCCCGCTCCTTCCTCCCCCGCAGAAGAACTGATCGCCGCCATCGGACTCGAGACCCGATACGCCTACGCCAGGCGGCATCTCGAGTTTCTCCAGGACCTCGCCAGTCTGAGGATCGATTCGCCTCAAGTCGCTCTCGTCACCCTCCCAGGTGCCGTGCCAGAGCTCCCCATCAACCCAGGTGACGCCGGTGACGAATCGGTTGGACTCGATCGTGCGAAGAATCGCCCCTGTGTGCGGATCGATCTGATGGATCTTGCGATCGCGATACTGCCCCACCCAGAGCGTGCCTTCGGCCCACGTCAGCCCCGAGTCTCCGCCGCCGCCGGGCGACGGGATGGTTGCGAGCACACGGCCGGTCTGTGGATCGATCTTCTGAATGCGATCCTCGGCGAGCTGATAGAGGTGCTGGCCGTCGAAGGCGGTGCCCGCGTCCGCCGCGGCATCGAGCGAACGCAGCGTCTTCCCGCTCGCAGGATCCAACGCGTTCAGCTTGTCTCCCGACGCGAACCAGACCTGCTGACCGTCATATGTCACCCCATGTATATGGCTGACGCTCGGAAAGGGGCCATACTCACGAACGATTTCGGCGGTTGAGCGACGCATGCGTTCATCTTAGTCAACCGGCACCGGAGCAGGGAGTAACAACGTCGTCGCGAATCCGGGCACCGGCGGCGTCATCCAACGCCGAGCCCGCCCGCGGCCGTACGACTGCACCTTGCCCGCGACCGCAAGCGAGTCGAGAGCCCGCTGCACGGTTCGTTGACTCGTGTCCAGCGCAAGAGCCAACGCCGAGCTCGACCACGACTCACCGTCGGCGAGAAAAGCGAGCACTGCCGCATGCTCCTCTTCGACCGGCCGCGCCAGCACGACGACCTCGCGGGCATGGCGCGGAGCCATCGCGAATCCCCGTTTCGTCGCGCTGACGGCGGCCAGCGTCCGGAGCAGCATGCGAAGCCGGCCGATTTCAACGCGCAACCGTGCGCGGTGCGATTCGTCGACGAACTTCGATCCGAATGCACGCGCGACAAGCCTGTCTCTTGCGACGTCGCCCGGCCACGATTCGCCAAGCGCGCGTGCCAGCGCGAACAATACTGGACGCCGGGCAAGCGAGATCACTCGGCCGCCATGACGTACGACTAGTCGACACGCGTCGACAACGAACGCGTCCGACGCGACCAGGGACTCCACCTCCTCGAGCCGGAGGAATCGCTCCTCACCGTTCGCGATCAGGCGCGCCGCGGGCGTGCGCAGCAGAAGCGATGCGCTTTCGACCTCCGCTGTCAGCGCAGGGATGCCAGCGTAGCGCGCCGCACGTTCGGCGCGGGCGAGCGCCGCGCGCGCCGCTTTCGTCCGGAGGCGCCGGATCGCAATCCCGGCAACGACCAGTTCGTGCGCGGTCCGCGATGCGGGAGGAAAAGGCGCGGGGTTGAGATCGGCAAGGGCACGCTCGGCCTCGTCGAGGCGCCCGATCAACAGGAGCCGCCGGACTTCGAGATAGCGCGCATGCGCAGCGTTCACGCGATCACCGTGCTCTTCGAGCGTCACCCGCGCGGCATCGAGCGCCTTCGCGGGCCAGCCCAGGTCGCGCGAGACGAGGGCGATCTCGGCCTCGGCAACGATGCAGCGCGCGCGGGCGACGGCTTCTCTCGGCCCAAAGGCGCGCGCCGCGCGTCGCACCAGCACCTTCGCTCGAACCAGATCGCCAAGCTGCGCCATCGCAATGCCGCGCAGCGCCAGTGCCGGCGCGTCGTCGCGCAGTGCGACTCGCTTCAACGCGCCGAGCGGATCACCGGTCGCAAGCGCGCGCGCCGCGGCCGTGATCATCGAGTCCATCGGAGTCTCGCCACACCGTCTTGCCCCGGAACAAATGTTATCTGCTCCCGACCAGACGGTCTCCCCGAAAGGTTTTCAGCATTCTCTCTATCCCACTGAGCTTGCAAGGCATTGCGCGTAGCAACGAAAGCGGCGTCGTGCTTGCACCACTGACATGTGGCCGAGTCGAGTGCCCTCGGCGAGGATCGGGAGGATCTCGAACGATGGATACAAATGGAATGTCGTCCCTGAACTCGGTCAGCGCAAGAACCAAGACAGTGATTGCGACAATCGTTCTCGCGTTCCTGTGTGCGTGGCCCGCGGGAAATGCGTGGGCAAAGGATTCGATGGCGGTTTCAGTGAGCAATGCCACTGGTTCGCCGGTCATCGTCAACAACGGTCAGGCGGTGGGAACAATCCAGGTGTTCTACACAGTGAACGCCAGCGCGTTCAGCATCGGAGAGTTCGCCTCGTTCGATGTGAACTGGGTTACGAGCGCAGGCTCGGGCAGGGCTACGGACTACAGTGGGGGAATCACGTTCACGCTCAGCCAAGATCAGCAGGGAGGATATGTGGATCTCCTGCCAAGTCCGAACACCTTCGCCTTGACCACGACCGGACAGAACGGGGTCTCGCGGATCACGGTCTACATCTCACCCGATAAGGACGGCAACCTTCCACCCACCGTGGATGGAACCGATCTGGTGGGCAATCTGAAACTCGATGCCGGTTCGAAGGTGGGCACCGTCACCAATATCCAGGTCCATATCCGCCTCGTGCATCCGACGGACTGTCTGAAGGTCTACAACTTCGTCACCGACCAGGACTTCAACCTGGGAATTCTCGATTCGACGTCGCTGAACGTGCCGAAGAATGGCGCAAAGGCCGGCAAGGTCACCAGCTCGCAGCCTGGTCAGTTCTCCGACAACGTGCTGGTCGTCAACACGTGTGGATCGGATCAATCGTTTGATCTTCGCATTGGACTCGATTCCAGCTTCACGACAAACGGCGCGAACGCGGTCAAGACCTACAACGCGGCGGGTGAGTTCGACAGCTCAAACTTCAACACGATCCTGTCCGGCACCGGAACGCCCAAGGGGCAAAGCCTGTGCCTCCAGAATGTGACAGTCGCGGCGGGGACGAGCTTCCTTGCGACTGCACACTCTAAGATCACGGACAACTGGCCGCAGACGTCGCTGCCGGCGGATGGCACCTTCGACTTCGCCGCCAGCCTGTATGAGCAGGTGAACGCCAGCTGCTCGGGCTCGCTCCACTCGCTCGCCTCACCCAATCCGGCGGCCTTCATCCTGCCGTTTACGATCAAGTAGCCAGTCAGGGCAGCAACACACTGCGCTTCCAAGGTCCAACTCCCAACTCCCACACTCTCTTCGATTGGGAGTTGGGTTTTGGGAGTTGGCGTTGCGGCAAGCTCGTTACGAGGTCAGGCGCTGCAAAATGGCGGCAGCGTCGAGCGGCTGAAGTACCCAGTCCTCGCGCCGTGCCCTCTGCAACTCGTCGTGTGACCAGAGCTCGCGCATGAGACCTGATGGCGCATGCGTGTTGGTCGCGAGGAGCAGGTGACCGATCTCGTGCGCGATGGCACGACCGAGCAGCTTGTCGTGATCGATTTCGAGTTCGCGAGCAAGCCGCATGGTGCGATTCACATAGACGGTGGCCAGCACACCGGTCCGCTTCTCCGGGTCGATCAACGCGTCGCCAAGATGATGATCGCCCGCGCGATCCGGTAGCTGCACCAGTCGAACCACGAGTTCTGTGGGCGATAACGGCGTATCGCACGCAACCAGTGCGCATACCTTCCAGACAATCTGTACCGACGCCGCAGCAAACGTCGCCTGAGCGACCTCCAGCGAGGCTCGCTGTGTGCCGGCTGCAAGGTTCGTCGAACTGTAGACACGCACGGTAACTCGTGCCTTCGAGATATCCGGGGCCCGAAGGGTGTCGACGACGACAGCCGCGTCCCCGCTCATCGCATCGATCTCACCCATGGGCTCGCGCGGCGCACGCTCTCCCGCGGCAACAGCCAGCTGTCGCGAGACCAGGCAGACGACCACCAGCCAGAGATGCGCGCGCATGCGTGCAACATCGAAACATCGCGTCAGTCAGTGAGCAATATGCCGAGTGTCGATCGTTGCTGTTGGTATCAACGAAGCCAGGCAGGGACGAATCCACATCGCTGCGCCGCGACCGACTGGCACCGGTGACGGTTACCGCGGAGTTACTCGTCGGTCCCGAGACTCATCCCATGAAAATGCGTGCCCTTCGTGCCCTTCGTGTCCTTCGTGGCCCTTCTGGTCTTCGTGGCCTTCGTGGCAACAAATCGCGCCAGAGTTGTCACTCCCACCTGTCGAGGCCCTGTTGCTACATCTAGATCTCGGTGACCCGCTGGGCACGTGGCACGAGAACGGAAGGAGCCACATCCGGATGGGACAAACGGAGAGACAACGATGACAACTCACACGACTCACACGATCGGAACGCGTAAGGAATGGATGACGGCCAGGCTCGAATTGCTCGAGGCGGAGAAGGAACTCACGCGTCGCAGCGACGAGGTGGCGCGACGTCGGCAGGAGCTGCCATGGGTGCGCATCGACAAGGACTACCGATTCGATACCGACGAAGGGAGCGCCTCGCTGGCAGACCTCTTCCGCGGGCGCTCGCAACTTCTCATCTATCACTTCATGTTCGGGCCCGACTACACGGCGGGATGTCCGTCCTGCTCCGCGATCGCGGATGGGTTCAACGGCTTCGCCGTTCACCTGGCCAACCACGACGTGATGCTGTGGGCGGTCTCGCGAGCACCGCTTGCAAAGCTGCAGGAATACAAGCGCCGAATGGGATGGACGTTTCCCTGGGCGTCGTCGCACGGCAGCGACTTCAACCCGGACTTCAGCGTCCGGTTCACGGAGGAGCAGCAGCGCGAAGGAACCATCGATTACAACTACCGGCGCGAAAAGGCATGGCAGGCACGCGGCAGCAACGAACCCGTGGTCCACATGGCGGCGACGACGGGAACTGACGCCGCGACCTACACTCGCGAGAGGCCAGGCATGAGCGCGTTCGTGCTCGAGGATGGCGTCGTCTACCACGCCTATTCGACTTATGCTCGGGGACTCGATGGCCTGTGGGGCATGTACCAGTGGCTTGACCGCGCACCCAAAGGGCGCAACGAGACCGGCCTCTGGTGGCGCCGTCACGACGAATACGACAAGCGCTGAGCGAGATCGAGGTTGTCGTGACCCGTTTTCTTGGCGTCTCAGTGTTGCTCTTCGCAACCAGCGTGGCGATCACGATCGCGTTGTCGGCATCGATGTCGGCAATGGGCGGGATGCTGATGCCTGGCGGCTGGACGATGTCGATGACGTGGATGCGGCTCCCGGGACAGCCGTGGCCCGGCGCCGCCGCATCATTCATCGGGATGTGGATCGTGATGATGGTGGCGATGATGCTGCCATCGCTCGCCCCAATGCTCCTGTGCTATCGGCAGGCCGTGGGCAGGACACGCGAGACGCACCTCGATCGGCTGACGGCGATCGTTGGCGTCGGATACTTCTTCGTCTGGGGCGCATTCGGGATGGTTGCGTTCGCGCTGGGCATGTCACTGGCTGCAATCGAGATGCAACAGCCAATGATTTCGCGCGCGGTACCGGTCGCGGCCGGTGTGGTTATCTTGATCGCCGGCGTTGTCCAGTTCACGCCGTGGAAGACGCGTCATCTCAAGTGCTGCCGCGAGGAAGCGACACGAGGCCGTCACCTGTCTGCCGACGCCGGCTCGGCCTGGCGGCACGGCGTGCGCCTCGGACTCTACTGCGGACAGTGTTGCGCCAATCTCATGGTGATCCTCCTCGTCGTGGGGATCATGGACCTTCGCGCGATGGCCGTCGTGACGGCGGCCATCACAGCCGAACGTCTCGCGCCTCCTGATGAGCGCGCCGCTCGCGCCCTTGGCGCCATTGTTATCGGAGCCGCGTTGGTACTGATTGCGCGAGCCACCGGGAGGGCGTGACGCATCGTCACCTGCCTCACGAGCGTCCACATTAGAAGGCAGGCGCCTCAGCATTAACCGACCAAGCCGGGGCTGAATACGTCGTAATCAACGATCAGGGAATGGCATTCCCTTTGTGCAAGATTGTTCTGCGCCGTGCGCGCCGAAACCCATAAGGTCAGCAATTCATCGAAGGTCACCATGCCCTGGATCAGAAGAACTTCATTTGCGTGCGCCCTCTCAGCTTGTCTCGCTCTCACTCCCATCGTCACGACGGCCGCTGAAAAATCAGCGTCAGCCGCCTCGGGTCCCGCGCTCTCGAGCATTACGATCGAGAACTTCGGGCAGGTGAGCCCGACCTACTACCGTGGCAGCCAGCCCGACCTAACCGACTACACCGATCTCGCGAAGCTCGGTGTGAAGACGGTGATCGATCTTCAGCAGGACGGCAAGGCGATCGAGCGCCAGCTCGTCGAATCAGTGGGCATGAAGTTCTACCGGATTCCGATGACCACCCGCACAGCGCCCACGGCCGAGGAACTTTCGCTGTTTCTCAATCTCGTCAACGACGCTGCGAATCAGCCTGTGTACGTGCACTGCGCAGGTGGACGCCATCGAACTGGTGTGATGACCGCCGTGTATCGGATGACACACGACGGCTGGACCTCCGATCGGGCGTTCAAGGAGATGAAGCAGTACGACTTCGGACCCGACTTCCTGCACCCGGAGTTCAAGCAGTTCGTGTACGGCTACCGCGTTGCACCAGCCCCTGCGCTGCCCGCGGTAGTTGAACCAGCTCCGGCGCTCACCGCTACGGCGGCAACCGCAGCAAATTGACCAGGCGAAGCCGCGTGCGACGACGCACGGATTGATCAAGGCGGGTCTGCCTTGGACGTGCTCGGGCCACGGAAGACCCGCCTCCACGCCAAGGCCCTTCGACTATTTCAGGCTGACGTCGAGCAGAAGAGGCAGATGATCCGAGTCGTACGCGTGCGACAGCGTCTGACAACTGCGCGTCACGTCTTCGGCAAGCGTGCTGAACATGAAGTCCAGGCGGCCGACCACAAAGAACAGCGGCACGTCGACCCGAAGCGGCCAGCGATTCGTCCGATGCGTTCCGCACGACTCGAGGGGAATATGGCGGCTGACGGTTGTCACAGATCTGTCGCGGAGCCCTCGTCTGGCGTTGAAATCGCCACCGACGATCAGCGGCATCTCGGTGAACGCGGCGATCCGATCACCCAGCGCTTCAGCTTGCATCACCCGATCGCCGTTCGCGTCGAAGTGCGCGGCCACCACACGGATCGGTGCAGGTGTGGATCGCGGGTTGACGATCGCTGCGACCGCAACGCGGCGCTGCTTCCCGAATGGCAATTCGATCGCCTGGACGTCGCTGAGAGGCTCTGTGGACAGGACCGCATTTCCACGATCCTCGCGTTCCTCCAGCGTGGTAGCTGGGCCATTGCGCATCGACGGCACGTACGCCACAGACAGCCCAAATCGCTGGGCGATACCGACGATGTCGGGCGCAGGACGGCGAGGTCGAATCGACGAAGGCACGCGAAGGTCCGACGGATACGATTCGGGCACATCGGCACCGGCGCGAAAGGCTTCCTGCAATAGAACGACGAGACCGGTTCCCTCTTCCGAAGAACGATTCAGCATCTCTGCGATCAGTTCCTCGGTATCGGCCCCCCCGACGTGCACGTTCCAACTCAAAACAAGCAGGCGCGAGATCGCACCTGTTCTTTCGACCGCCGGCGCAAACACCGGTGCACCGACACTTTGACACCATCGATCCAGCGTCTGTTGCTCGTCCTCCCAACGGAGCCAGGTCACTCCGGACACCGGTTCCAGGCAGGCCAGACCCTCCGCGTGTGGTGACTGGGTTGACCAGGGAATCAGAGCGAGAAGGAGCAGAGGCAGCGCGTACCGATGCCTCATGATGTGCTGTTCATGCCAAAGTGATGTGCTGGCGCGCGTCATCCCAGCGCCAGATACTCGCGTTCCCTTGTAAGTGTACCCCGCCCAGCCAGCGATCGGTTTCCAAACAGCCGGACTCTGCGATGGGGTCAGACCTCTTCACGGATCTGCACAAATCGTCCCGCTCAGATATCATTCTTCCCCGCTGGAGGACCACGACCATGGACAACGATGAACTCACACGACGAGATTTCGTAACGACTGTCGCGGCGGGCATGATTGCCGCCGCAGGTGCCGATCTCGGCGCGCAGCAGCAGGTCACCGAAACCAACGTCGAGATCAAGACGCCCGACGGCACCTGCGATGCCGCATTCATTACTCCCGCCACGGGAGCTCATCCGGCCGTGATCATCTGGCCAGACGCTTTCGGACTGCGACCGTCGATGCGCAACATGGCGAAGCGACTCGCCGGTGCGGGCTATTCAGTGCTCGTACCGAATCCCTTTTATCGAGTTGCCAAGTCGCCGATCTGGGAGGACGCATCCAAGGTGAACTTCGCGACTGAACGGCCGAAGATCACGCCGCTGATGCAGTCGATCCAGGCGGACGGCGCGGTTGAAAAAGACGCACCCGCACTCATCGCGTGGCTCGACATGCAGAAGCAGGTCGACCGCAACAAGAAGATTGGCACGCAGGGCTATTGCATGGGCGGCGGGCTCGTCGTCAGGACGGCGGCCGCAGTGCCGAACCGCGTTGGCGCCGGCGCTTCATTCCACGGCGGCGGTCTCGTCACGCCAAACCCGAACAGCCCGCATCTGCTCGCGCCGAAGATCAAAGGGCGCATGTACTTCGGCATCGCGACCAACGACGACATGCAGCAGCCCGATGCCAAGACGAAGCTGAAGGAAGCCTTCGACGCCGCCAAGGTGCCCGCGGAGATCGAGGTCTACTCGATGGCGCAGCACGGCTGGTGCGTGCCCGACATGCCGGCACAGGCGAACGGTCAGCCCATTTACAAGATGGACGATGCCGAGCGCGCGTGGGGCAAGCTGATGGCGCTGTACAAGGCCGGTCTCGTCTGAGGCCTGTCAATTTCCAACTCCCAATGCCCAACTTCCAAGCAACCGGGTATTTGGGAGTTGGGAGTTGGAGGTTGGGCGTTGTCGTCACTTCTTCCTGGTATCCGACACGATCCGACCGCCTTTGATGGTCACTGCGACGTTGAGCACGTCGTTGATGTCGATGAGCGGGTTGCCATCGATGAGGACCATGTCGGCAAACTTGCCCGCTTCGAGCGTGCCAATCTGATCCTGCTTGAGCGTCGATCGCGCCGCGCCCTGGCCGAGGATCTTGCTGATGTCGCGCGGTGAGAAGACGAGCCTGAGCGCGCGCAATTCATCCGCGAGCGACTCCTTCGGCGGCCAGCTCGTGTCCGTGCCATAGCCATACGAGATTCCGGCTTCCCACAGCAGCCGTGCGTTGACGGGGCCCTGCCCCGCACTCGAAATCGTCTCCCACGGAAATGGCATCGCGTCGCGGAAGAGCGGAGCGTTGTCCGCGCCGAAGTGCGGGACGAAGACCGCCAGCGTCGAGGTCATCGGGATACCCGCTCCGGCAATCGTCTTCACCGCGTTGGCGTCCTCCTCCAGACGTCCGATATGCGGCGTGTGCACGAGCACGTCAGGGCGCGCCTCGACGGCGGCGAGCGTGTCGATCACCGAGACCGCGTGCGTGATCGTTGGCAGGTTGCGTTTCTTGCCTTCACTGACGATCAGCTTCAGCGTGTCAGTTTCCGGTCCGCCTGGCGTGGTGGTGATGACGGTTTTTATGTAGTCGTACTTCTTGCTGGCGACAGCCTCGACGGCTTTGATCGTCTCAGCGGCCGGGATCGCGCCGGCCGCCACCGTCGGACGCAGGGGCGGCCTCGAGTTGTCGAATCGTGCGGGATCGCCGCCGCGACCACCACCGGCAGGTGGCGCGCCACCTCGTCCTCCAGCAGGTGGGCCAGTTCGCGCGAGCGGAATGATGCTCCCCAGAAAGAGGCGCGGCCCTTTCACAGCTCCAGCCTCGACGCGCTGGCGGAGCTCGAGCGCCTCGTCGGGACAGATCGCGCACAGCACCGTCGTGAAACCGGCGTCGAGGAATTCCTGCATCTGCGGCGCGGCACGCTTCGCGAGCCACTCAGCGGGATCGCCCTGAGCAATATGACGATGCGCATCGATGAAGCCCGGCATCAACGTCCGCCCCTGCGCGTCGATGGTCTGCGCCCCATCGACGTTCGTGGCTGCCCCCGACGACACCGACACGATCTTGCCGTCGCGAACCACTACCGAGCCGCGGTCGATGACTCCGCCCTTGCCGTCGAGGATGCGAGCGTTGGTGACAACGAGATTCTGCGCGGTGGTCGTCCGCGGGAATGCGGCAATCGCGAGCAGCGCCACACAGGTCACGGCGAAGACCGTCTTCATAGAGGACATTCTCCCCGCGGGCATTGTAGGGCCGGTCTGGCTCAAGCCGGACACTACGTACGGTGAGCTGATTTGCCCCTGCCCTGCACCTTCGGTGACAGGGGGAATCGATGATTCGACTTTGCCCGGCCATCGTCGTCGCCGCATGTCTGACCGCGTCGATTTCGTCAGCCCAGGAACGCACATCGAGCGTCGCACTCCTGCCTCCTTCTGCACCGCGCTGGGATATCTCGGCGCACGTCACCTGGCTGGGCGAGCGACGCCCGAATGATTTCGCCCAATGGGATCAATGGTTCAACCTGGCCTCCGGTGGAGGCATCGTCGGCTACTACTGGACGTCTCACTTCAAGACCGAATTCGACCTCTCCAGCTCCAGCCAAGACGAAACGTACTCCTTCGAGCCGATCGCGCTGCCGGGTAGCCCGACGATATTGCCACTTCAGCGTGATCACGACTTCCGAGTCACGACGGCATCGGCGGGCGTGATTGGCCAGTTCTTCGAAAACGCCTGGTTTCATCCCTTCGTGAGCGCCGGCGTGGAGCTCGTGCGCGAGCGCGAACATATCGAGACGTCGCTCCCGATCGGTCTGAGCAGGGATCCGCGGACACCGTTCATCCCCGACTTTCAACCAGAGACGCGAGAACGATACGGCGCGCGACCGTATCTCGCCACCGGGTTCAAGGCCTACGTATCAGAGCACGCGTTCATCCGAACCGACATACGGACATCGTGGTCTTCCGACGGTCTGGCTGCGCTCGCGTGGCGCAGCGGCGTCGGCGTGGATTTCTGAGGAAGGACGGCCCGTCATGCGCAAAACGATTCATGTCGCAACGACCGTGATGCTCGTCGTCCTCGTTGCCGCGCAGAGCGCAATCGCGCAGACGGCACCGGACGTCTGGCGAAGTTTTGCGGAACGCCTGGATGTCGGCACCGAGCTTACCGTCCGGTTGAACGATGGCCGTAGCTTTCGCGCCACGCTCGTGGGCGTTCAAACGGACGCGATGCTGTTGCAACCCAAAACACGCATCCCGGTGGCCATTCAGTCGGTGCCGTATGAGGAGATCGTTCGTCTGGAACGAGCCAAGCCGGCAGCCGGCGTAGGCAAGGCGGTCGCAATCGGTGTCGCCACGGGCGTTGGCACCTTCTTCGGGATCCTTGCGCTGCTCTACGGACTTGTTGGCGATTGATCGCGATCTGTTTTGGGAGTTGGGAATGGGAGGTTGTGAATTGACAGGGAAACACGGGGGAAATTTGACGCCGCGCTTACGCAGGAGTAGCGTGGATCTACGCCTAAGACGCCAGCAAGGGCGTCGCGGGGGACCCAGGATTACGTTGCAAATCACGTGTGCAGCGTAAGGGGCGAATCGGCCGTGCGGCGCGCAGTGCGCGACACCCGGCCGTAGAAGACTTCCAACTTCGAGCCCGTCAGCTAACCCCGTCGGCGTGATTGGAGGCCCGTCATGTCGTTCCTGGACCCTCTGGAATACGGCACCGGTCTGTTTTCACGCCTGCGCAGTTCGCTGGCACTCGTCGCCTTGTCACTCGCCGTTCTCTTCGGAGGAGTGATCTGGCTGATTGGCTCGCGCAATCCGTTCACCCCTGCCGGCTACGTCGGCTATCTCACTCGCGGCGCGGTGTTCGGCAAGTCCACGTTCTATGGCATCCAGCGCGGACCGACTTCGGCCGGGCGCAACTGGCTGCTCGATGTCACCAATGTCAGCGTCACGCCGTACACGTACACGGAAGACTTCACCGGCGAAGACGCGGTTCTGAGCAAGGACAACCTGAAGATCGCGTTCAGGGTGCACACGGTCTGGCGAGTGGACGAATCACGCGTGCCGCTCTTCATGGAGCGCTACAGCACGACCGTGTCGGAGCGCGGCCACGAGAAAGAGCCCGACAACATCGTCAAGGTGGCGTACGGAAACTTCATCCGTGAGCCGCTGCGCACCTACGCGCGCGACGAGGTTCAGCAGCGCAACGGCCTCGAGGTCAAGGACGCGCTGATCCCGATTGGCGACAACGTGCTTGCGCGAATCCGCGCCTACGCGGCGGACAGCCCGTTCACCATCACCAGCGTCGTCGTCGGCAACGTCCAATATCCCGCCGAGGTCGCCGATGCAGTCTCACGAAAGCTCGCCGCGACACAGGAACTGCAACGGAAAGACACCGAGATCGAGATCGAACGGAAGGAGCGCACCAAGCGCGAGGTCCAGGCGCAGGGAATCGCGAACGCGATGCAGATCATTCGGGGACAATTGAGCGGGATGTACATCCAGCACGAAGCCATCGAGGCACAGAAGGCGATGGTGAATTCGCCCAATCACACGGTTGTGTATATCCCCGTCGGACCGATGGGCGTGCCGATCACCGGGACATTCCCGACGGCACCAACGACTGAGGCAGTCGCAACACGGTAACCAGAGGACTGTGAAGGGGTCAGACCCCTTCACAGTCTTTCACACTGGCCTCGTCTACTTGCTGCCGGCGCGATCATCGTCATCGTCGCCAGTCACCTTGATTGCTTCGACGCGAGCGAGGTTTTGCTTCGCCTTCTCGTAGCCGGCGTCGGCACTGAGCGCATCGTTGTACGAGTCCGCCGCCTCTTTGAAGCGTCGTGTGTGCTCGAACGCCATACCGAGGTTGTTGTGGAACGCGGCGACGTCTTTCCGGAGATCCACAGCCTTGAGGAACAGCGGCATCGCCTCTTCCGCACGCTTCTGTTCGAGAAATACCAGTCCGAGGTTATTCATCGACCAGACGTCCTTCTCATCCAGTTCGAGGGCGTGACGATATGCCTCGATCGCATCATCCGTCTTGCCCAGGGCATGGGACGCGCGCCCTATCAGTCGCTGCACCTCGTTCGATGTGGGTTCGATGTCACCCGCCCGCATCAACGTGTCGAGCGCATCGTCGAACCGCTTTTCCTCGATCAACACGCGACTCAGATTCATGAGGCTCTTGAGATGATCGGGATCGATGGCCAGCGCAGCCTTGAACGCCGTCTCGGACTTCGCGAGATCGCCGCCCTTCCACGCCGACAGACCGAGCATGAAGTGCCCCCACGCGTTGTCGGGTTTCTCCGCCGTGTAGCGGTCGAAAATCGTCGTTGCAACCGTGTACTTTTTCGCCTTGTACGCGGCCTCACCCTCTGCAAACGACGCCGGGCCAGTGGCCGCGCGATCGCGCGCCTTCGGCTTCGTCTCGACCGGGAGTCCTTCTTCGTCGTCGATCTGCTTGAGTGTGGCTGGTACGCCTGATTGTGCAACCGGCTTCAGCGGCGCAGCGTCCGGTGCCACACCCTTCGTCTGAGCCTTGTCGTTTTTCGAGCAACCGACAGTCGTCAGCGCAACGACTAACAGCGCCACCGCCGTCTTCCCGTTCGCTCTCATATGTGCCCTCCCTTGGAGCCGATCGCTCGGTGAGCGATCGCACACACGACATCAGGGCAAGCGCGAAGCCAGGCTGGAAGCGCTGAGGAATGGTGCTTCTCCGTGCAGATTTCACTAACATCGTGTCTCCGGGGACACGCAGTGCAGGGACTGCGGGTGTCCACGGGGACACAGGCCCACACGCGGACTTTTCGGATCGGATGACGTCTCGACCTTTCGATAACTCACCTCGGGCATTCCTGTCCTACGCCCGCAGCGACGGCGAAGCGCTCGCGTCAGCGCTGCGCGAACGCCTCGAGCGAGAACAGCCTCAGATCACTTTGTGGCAGGACCGCGCCCGTATGGAAGGGGGCGTTGGGTGGTGGAAACAGATCACGGACGCGATCGAACAGGTCGAGTTCATGATCATGGTACTCACACCGGCCGCGATGACATCCGACGTGGCGCGTAAGGAGTGGCGATACGCGCGCCAGCAGGGCGTTCGCGTCTGCCCGGTCATGGGCGTCCCGCCGTCGCAACTCGACACACGAGCGTTGCCGTCGTGGATGCGAAAGGTCCATTTCTACGACCTCGACAAGGAGTGGAACACCTTCGTCGGGTTTCTCAACAGCGCCTCGCGAGACAACCGCGTGCCCTTCATGGCGCCCGATCTGCGCGACGACTACGTTCAGCGGCCTGCCGAGTTCGAGGCGCTCCTGTCAGCCCTGCTCGACGCCGACCGCGCCAACCCGGTCATGATTACGACCGCGCTGCAGGGGGCCGGCGGATTCGGAAAGACAACGCTTGCGATCGCGCTCTGTCACAGCGACGACGTCATCAGCGCTTTTGACGACGGCATTCTCTGGGTCACGTTGGGACAGGAGCCGAAGATCCAACACGAGCTGACCAAGCTGTACGCCGCGCTCACCGGCGAGCGCGTGCCGTTCATCGATATCGACGACGCGGCCATCCACCTGGCCGAACGGCTCGACCAGAAAAACTGCCTCATCGTCATTGACGACGCGTGGGACGCGCAGCATGTGATGCCGTTCATGCGCGGCGGAAAGCAATGTTCACGGCTGATTACGACTCGCCGGACGCAGGTGCTCTCGGAGACGCGCGCGCAGAAGATCTCGGTCAACGAGATGACCGCGGGTCAGTCGTTGGAGCTGCTGCTCGCACGCCTGCGGGTCGCGCCAAGCAACACGGCCCCGCTTGTCGCATTGGCAAAGCGTCTGGGTGAGTGGCCGCTGCTGCTGAAGCTGACGGCGTCTCAGATTCGGGAACGAATGGATCGCGGCGATTCGTTCGAAGGCGCCCTGTCCTACGTCGAGACGGCGCTGCACAGGCGAGGCCCCGTCGCGTTCGATCGCAGGGACGCGTCTGCTCGTAACGATGCCGTGGGACGGACGGTTGGCGCGAGTCTCGAGCTGCTGACCGCCGACGATCGCAAACGATGCACCGAGCTCGCGATTTTCCCGGAAGGCATCGCCGTTCCGCTCAGCGCCGTTCGGGCACTGTGGCAGCTCGACGCCTTCGAGACCGAGGAGATCGTGCAGCGCCTGGATAACGCGGCAGTCGTCGACTTCGATCTCAGGATAGGCGCCCTGCGAATTCACAACGTGCTGCAAGCCTATTTGCGCTCCGAACTGCCTGACGTCAAGGCAACGCATGCGCGACTCGTGAACGAGGGCTGGCCCGATCATCACGCGCTGCCCGACGCGTACGCGTGGCGCTGGCTGAGTTGGCATTTGACGCAGGCCGGCGAGCAGGGCCGCCTGCGGTCGCTCCTCTCCGACTACAGATGGATCGAATCAAAGTTGCGTCGAACGGATGTGCAGGCATTGCTGGTGGATTTCGATCTGCTTGCCGATACGGGAGAGTTGCGCCCGGTCCACGATGCGATTCGTCTCGCGTCTCATGGGCTGGCACGCGATCCGGGACAGCTCGCGGTCCAGCTGATCGGCCGGCTCGCCCGCGGACAGTCGCAAACGATCGACCTGCTGCTGGCAGACGCGAGCCGCCTGGTGCCGAAACCATTTCTGCGCCTGCGTAAAACATCGCTGACACACGCCGGCGGCGCGCTGAACGGCATTCTCAAGGGACACACGCACGCCGTCGAGGCACTCGCCGTCTCAGGTGACGGAAGAACGTTGATCTCCGCCTCCGCTGACTGGAGTCTTCGCGTCTGGGATATTGACGCTGGCCGTACGGTGAAGACGCTGACGGGTCATTCGGCAGCGATCCTGTCCGTCGCGATGACCGCCGACGGCACGCGCGCCGTATCGGGTTCAGAGGACCGCACGATTCGAGTGTGGGACCTCCAGGACGGGCGCGTCGATCGAGTGCTCAGGGCGCATTGGGGCGCCGTGCAAGGCGTCGCCTTGTCGCAAGACGGTCACACGATTGCGTCGATCTCCGAGGACCGAACGGTTCGCGTCTGGGAGCTGCCGGAGGGACGCACCAGGCAGCTGTTCACTGGCCACTCGCACCAGATGCGTGCCATCGCCTGGTTACCCGACAACGCACGTATCGTCTTCTCGCCTGGCGACGAGACAGTCATCGTCCTAGATGTCGCCGAGAAACGGGTGGTCGCCACATGCCGTGGACATGACAGCCTGGTGCGCGCGGTGGCCATCAGCGCCGACGGGGGGTACATCCTTACGGGTTCGTCCGATCGAACGCTCCGTTTGTTCGACGCAGCCAACGGAGAGATGCTTCGAACGTTCGAAGGGCACCAGGGACAGATCAATTGCGTGGCGATCACGCTCGACGGGCGAATTGCGGTAACCGGTGCGCAGGACAGTACGCTTCGTACCTGGGACATGAAGACCGGCACCGCGCTCGCGGTGCTGGAAGGCCACGCCAGCTTCGTTCGTGCTGTCGTGATCGCCCCCGGCAACGCACGAATCATTTCCGGCTCCAGCGACAAGACGGTCCGTCACTGGAACATGGGGCGGAAGCTCGCCGCATCCCGCACAGAACCGCCGGGTGGGCCCGTTTCGATGCTCGCCATCTCGACGAACGGACGACGCGCGGTCAGTGCCTCGATGTTCAGGGCGATGTCGGTGTGGGACGTCGATGGCGGAACGATCCTGGGAACGCTGATTCACCAGTCGAGCGCGGCGCGGATGTCGCCTGTCACACGCATGTCGGGGGTGGTCACGGGCCTCGAGGTGACGCAAGACGGTCGACGAGCCGTTACGGCCTCTCGTGATTCGACGTTGCGCATCTGGGACCTGGAGAGTGGCCAGATCGTGCACCGGCTCGCCGGCCATTCGGACGCCGTACTCAGAATGGCGGTGTCGACGAGTGGTTCGCATGCCGCGTCATTGGCACGCGACCGGACGGTCCGAGTCTGGGATCTCGCCGTCGGCAAGTGCATTCGTGGCCTCGCGTCGGAGGACAACGTGCGCGCGGTGACGACGCACACCTCGGATCCATTGCTCCTCGAGCTCGGGCAACAGGTCGTTCATGACGTCACGCCAAGCGCGATCAGTCGCGACGCGGAGCTGGCGATTTCACCAGACGGCCGGTATGTCATCCTCGGTGACGATACCGGCGTGCTCTGCTGGGACGTCTCGACGGGCCGCGTTCTCAAGGAACGCTTCGACGACTTCATCGTCGTGGCTATCGCGATGGGACTGCCTGGACATGCGGTCCTCGGATCGCGCACGGGCTGGATCAAAGTGTGGGACCTCGAAGCGCACACGACCGTGCACACGTTCGTAGCGCATGAACGTCAGGTCCTGGATATCGTCATCAACCCGAGCCTGCAGCGGCTCGTCACGGCCGGTCGTGATAACCGTCTCCGCGTCTGGCAGCTGAGTGATCTCACGCTCGCGGGAATGCTCGAAGGAGCCGATAGCGGGCTCGATCAAGTGGCGATCGCACCGGATACGCAGGTGGCGTACTCGATTTATGGGGATACCGTCGTCGCGTCAGATCTCCAAGCGCTCTCTCGCATGAGCAGTGTCTCGTTCGACCATCAACTCACCGTCATCGCTGTTGCCGACGATGGCAGACGGCTGGCCGTCGGAGACGAATCTGGAATGGTTCACTTCCTGAGCATCGATTAAATGGGGTCGGGAGTCATTTAAAGAGGACAGAGCATCCGCAGCATTGGCTGACTGTCCTGATCAAATGACCCCCGACCCCATTTAACGCCTCAGGCCGTGGCGGCGCATGATCTTGAGCAGGCTGGAATGATCGGCGAGGCCGAGCGCATCAGCCGTCCGCGTGATGTGCCACTCGTGCGTTTCGAGCGCGGCGAGCACGATCTGCCGTTCGGCCTGCGCCTTGAGCGCCTTGAGGGTCCCGGCCGGGGCCGACGGATCGGGCGCGTCCTCGCGGTCGTCTCCTCGAATCTCGGGCGGCACTTCTGATACACCAATGACGGCGGCATCCGACGCAATCATCATCCGCTCGAGACAGTTTCGCAGCTCGCGGACGTTGTTCTTCTGCCAGTTGTACGACGTGAGCAGCGCGACGGCGTCCGGCGCGATCGCCTTGGGCCGGACGCGCAGGTGCGCCGCAATCGTACGAAGCAGGTGCTCGACGAGAGCAGGTACATCGGCGAGCCGCTCGCGCAAGGGCGGGACGCGCAACGTGTGTACGTTGAGGCGATAGTAAAGATCCTGCCGGAAGCGTCCAGCCTCCACTTCGCGCTCGAGATCCCGGTTGGTCGCCGCAACCACACGCGCCGCGATCGCGAAAGCACGGTCGCCGCCCACGCGCATCACCTTCCGATCCTCGAGGACGCGCAACAGCTTGGCCTGCGCCGCCAGCGGCAGCTCACCCACTTCGTCGAGAAACAGCGTGCCATTCCCTGCATTCTCGAATGCACCGCGGCGCAGGCGATCGGCGCCGGTGAACGCCCCGCGTTCATGGCCGAAGAGCTCGCTCTCGACGAGTTGCTCGGGCAGCGCCGCACTGTTGACGGCAACGAGCGGTGTCTTTTCTCCCGGCCCAAGTCGATGCAGCTCGCGCGCGACCAGCTCTTTCCCGGTCCCGCTCTCCCCCGCGATCAGGACGCTGCTCGGAATCGGCGCGACACGCGCGATCGCGTCACGGAGCGATCGCATCGCCGGGCTGGTCCCCACCAGTGACGTCTCAGCGTCCAAACGGGACTGCAGCGATCGTAGTTCCCTGACCATGCGGCCTCGGGAAACCGCGTTTTCGATTTCCTGGACCACGCGCTCGATCGGCTCCGCCTTGTCGACGAAGCCATACGCGCCGAGCCGCACCGCCTGGACGCAGCGATCGTAGCTACCAGTGCCGGTATACACGATGACGGGTGTATCGATGCTGCGCTGCTGCAGCCGACGCAGGACCTCGAAACCATCGATCCCCGGCATCTCGAGATCGAGGACAAGACAGTCGACCGGGTCGCGCGCGAGGATGTCGAGTGCCTGTTCACCACCCGCGGCGACGATGGTGTTGTACTTGCCGACGCGTTTCAGATCGTAGGCATATTGCTCCGCCATTGCCGGAACATCGTCGACCACCAGAACGTGCGTCGTCATGTGCGCGTCACACTGCCGGCTGGCATTTCGACCGTGACGCGAGTCCCCTTGCCCGGCTCGCTCTCGACACCCACAGTGCCGTGGAGATCCATCACCAGTCTGCGCACGATGGAAAGCCCCAGCCCGGTGCCGCCCTCCTTCGTGGTGTAGAAATCGTTGAAGATCTTGCCCGCTTCCTCGCGAGTCATCCCACGGCCGCTGTCGGCAACCGTGACGCGGATCGTGGGCGGCTCGTTGTTTCGCGCGACCACCTGCGTGGAAATCGTGATGCGACCCGGCTTCGACTGCAGGCTGTCGACGGCGTTCGCGGTCAGGTTCTCGAGGATACGCCGGAATGCGATCGGGTCCCCGACGACGCGCGGGAGAGGCGCGGTCAAATCGGTGTTGAACTCGATGTGCTCGTGTCCTCGTGCTGCACGGACCACGTCGGTCACCAGCGCGTTCAGGTCGCATTCACGGCGATCGAGCGGCTGAGAGAGCCGCTGATAGCTGGTCGCCAGTGTCTCGAGATAGGCGATGCTGGAGTCGATCGTCTGGCGGCGTTCGGCGAACACCGATCGGAAGGCTGACGGGTCGTCCCGTTCGACCTGCGCCAGGTGGCGCATGACGTTACGCAGCGGAATCAGCCCGTTTTTGATGTCGTGGTTGATTTGCCGGGCGAGGTCGCCGACCGTGGCGCGACGCTCCGCTTCACGCACCCGCGCGGTGCTCGTCCGCAGCCGGCCAGCAAGATCGCCAAGCAGCCGGGACAATGTGCCAACTTCATCGCTGCCGCCATCGAACTGAACGTCGAGCCGGTCGAGGTCGAGGACCGCGGTCTTCTCCGCAAGATCGGCCAGCGGCCGGCTGATTCGCGACGACACCCACACGGTCAGGAGCAACGCCGTGACTCCTGTTCCTGCGGCTGTGAAGAGGAACCACGAGTCGGCGCTGCGAAGCAGCGCCCTGAGTGGAGTAAGCGGTTGCGTCAACTGCAGCCGTGCCTCGACGACCTGGAGAGGCGCGTCGGATTCGGTTCGAATCAGCGGCACCTGAAGCTCGCCAACGGCGGCGGGGTACGTAGTGTCCGGCTTGAGCCGGACCTCAGACGTAGCGCCCGGCTTGAGCCGGACCGTGGACAACTCACCGCCCGGATAAATCAAAGACACAACGATCTCGCGATCGCGCGCCAATCGGGCAAGAAAGGCTTCGTCCACCGTGACGCCGCCAATAAGGGAGAAGCGGCGGTCGGCAATGGTGAACGATCGGGCGCGCGCGAGCGCGAGAAACTCACGATCGGGCGCGCGTGCCGCGACAAGGGCGACTGGAGCGCTCGCCAGCGCCGATGGCAGGTCTGCATCCAGCCGTCCATGCTCGTTCCTGAAATGACCGGAACTGATGATGCGCCCCTCGCCATCCTGAATCTGCAGCATCGAGAGACCCGTGAGGCGCATCGACGTGCCGGCGTAGTCCAGCAGGTACTCGCGTTCCGACTCGATTCCTGCAACAGCCGCCGACCGGAACCGATTGTCGTTGAGCAGAGCATTCTCGAGCGAGGCGAGTCGATCAGTGATCGCGGCGCTCTCACGATTGAGATCCTCGCGGATCACTTCGACGACGGTGTCAACGCGAAGCTGATACTCGTTCGCGAGGCGGCGGCTCATTTCCTGTCGGAGGCCGAACGCCAGTAACGCGATCGGGATCAGGACTACAGCAGCAAAGGCGAGGAGCAGGCGGGTGCGCAGGGTCATCGCTTATCTCGAACCATTCAGTCCTGTGATAAGCAATCCGCCGTCCCAGGCCGCATCCACTCCGGACCGCCCGCGTCGCACGATCGCGTGCAGCCGTGTCTCCACAAGCGGAACGACCGTCTCAGGACGGACCCACGGCGCTCCCTCGATCATCAGTTGAACGTCGTGGCAGGGTTCGAGCGAGCGTGTGTCGATCGCCACGACATAGCCAGCGTCCGTCCCACGCCGGCGTGCCAATGCCAATGCCTCACCCGCCAACCCGGCTGCGCGGTGATTCGCCCGGCGAGCGCGATCCGGGAAAAGTGTTTCGAAGGCGGCGCTCGCGCCTGCGCCGGAAGAATTGGCCAGGCCCACGAACCGCTCGGCGAGATCGCGCGCCGCGCTGTCAGTGGCCTCATATACGATGCGACCGCTCGCGGGCGCAGATTGATCACGCGGCTGAGGAAACGGGATCTCGCAGTCCGGCGCCATCTGCCACCAGAACGGACCCATCGCCCCGCGCGCGTCACCGCGAACCGCATCAACGGCAAGCGCCTGCCTCGCCTCCTCGGACACGGTGGACGAGGCGCGCGTCCGCCCCGAAGTCAGCAGCACATACGTGCGCTGCCACGCCAGTGGTACGGACTGGAACTGGCCGAGTGTCGCCGCATAGTTGAGCGCCGCGGCATCTCGCGTCACTAACAGATCGACGCCTTTGTCGAGGAAATCACGGGGATCACCTGGACCTGCCAGGAACCGAACCGAAGGCACATCGTCCGCCGTCGTCACCACCAGCGTTTCCCGATTGCCCGTAATCTGTGCGCCATGCGTGCCCGCAGGCCATAGCGATCCGGGAACCGGCTTCGCAATCGCCAGATCGGTGTGTGCCAGCGCAAGCGGCACATCGACGCGCCGGCTTCGCAACGTAACTGCAAGCGTCTGGTCGTCGATGGAGATGAGCGACCGCACGAGACGATTGACGTGGGGTTGCAATTCGCCACCCGTACCGTCCCGACTCCACGAGGCACGCACCTCTCTCGCGGTCACCGGGGTACCATCCGAGAAACGCGCGCCTTCCCGAAGAGCCACGATCCAGGTATGCCCGTCGATGCTCAGCCGCCACGATGATGCCAGTGATGGAACGACGCGGCCCTCACAGTCAACTCGAACCAGCGTCTCGTAGATCTGACGGAACAGCAGCCGCTCGCTGTCGTTTGTCGGACGCGGCGCATTCGCCGCGTTGACTCGATCGTTGAGCGCAACTGTCGCGATCGGCGCGCCCGCCTCGGAGATCACCCCGCATTGCGGCGCAACGACCTCCTGGCGCGGGACCGGCGCCGGCAACGCAGGTGGTGGCGGCTCTGGATTGGGCGCCGGCGCAGGTGGCGACTCGGGCGCCTGGGTTGCGGGCTCAGGTACGGACACCGCCGGTGGACTCGTTCGCGAAGCGCATGCCCACGTCATGGTCAAAACACAGACGACGAACACGTGCCGAACGATGTGGCGCTCCATCACCTTCACGTCTGCTACTCATGATAGCCGCACGTGAAGGCGTGGCCTGTCACGTCGCCGTCGTGACGACGGAGTCCCGGACGGCGACTATGCTGTTGCGCGACTCCTCGCTAGTTCTTCGCAACAAACGGACCCACTTCGGGCTTGCCCTGGGTATTCGCCAGCGGTCCAAGCTCCGCGGCCACGCCACGCGCGATCGCCGCGGTCTCACTCCCGGCCTGGAAGCAGGTGAAGTCGGGACGATCGCGCCACGCAATCGGGCCACACAAACGGATGCTCGCCCGGAGCGTCGCGTCGTGGACGATGTTGATGGCGCGCTCGTAGTCGGGCGTGCCCTGCCTGAACCCGGAGAAGTTGCCGAGGTCGCCGCTTGCCGCAAACAGCGCCGAGACACCAGGCACCTTCGCGATCTCGTCGGCGTTCTTCAGACCTTCGAGCGTTTCGATCATCAGGATGAGGACGATGTTGTCGTTGATGGTGTTGCGATAGCCGCCGGGCACGCTGCCCCACATCCCACCGTCGAAGGCCTGACCGCCACCGTTGCTGCGCCGGCCGAGTGGCGGGAAGTAGGTCCAGTTGCGCGCCTCGATCGCCTCCGCCACCGTATCGACCGTCGGCACGACGACGACCAGGGCGCCCGCGTCGAGCGCGTGTTGGATTTCACGCTCATCGGTGTAGGCCACTCGCACACCGGGCACGGCTTTCGCGGTCGGGCAGGTGCGCCACATGCGCGCGACGTTCTCCCAGTCGCGCTGATCGTGCTGCATCTCGGTCCAGATGAAGTCGTAGCCGGCGTTGGCCATCGCGCAGTAGGTGGCCGGGTCAGTGGCGCTGAAGAGCGTGCCACCGGTGACCTTGCCGCCCTGCATCAACTTCAACCTGGCGGGATTCCAGATCTTCGAACCGGGCGGCGCATCAAACGCGCTGCCGTACTTCCATGTCGCCGGGTCGAACGCACCCTGATTGACGGCCCCTTGGGGCGCGACCATCCGGGCATTGCTGTCCTTGCCGGCAGGAGCGGCAAGCGGGAACGTCAGCGTCCCGGGGGCCGCATTGTTGACGTAAGGATCGGCGCCGCCGCGTCCGCGCGCAGGCTGCTGTCCCTGAGGCTGGTCCGGCGGCGGATTCTGCGCGGGGGCATTCTGAGCAGGCGTGTTCTGCGCCTGAACGGCATAAACTGCCAGCGCAAGCGCCACGGTGACCATCGATAGCAACAATGGCTTTCTCATGATCGATCTCCTCGGCGAGAAGACGATCCGTCCTTGGTTCTTGGGCCCTTGTTCTGGGTCCGTCCTCGGTCCGCTTGTCCTTGTGCGTTGTGGACCAACGGACGCAGGACCCAGGACGGACCAAGACCCAAGCACGAAGCATCAGGGACTAGTGTCGTTCTCGCATGGAGACTATGCACCGTGAGTCTCGTCCGGGGCAAGGGCACCCGCCGCGGGCACCCGACTTTGCCGTTGCGTTTGATATCTCTGCTGGATACGCTGCTTTGCGGAGGACTCATGCTTCTTCGCAAGGCGGCGATCGCGCTGCTGTGTGTGACAGCAGTCGCGACAGCACACGCACAGTGGCTGAAATATCCTGCTGCGGGAATCCCCAGGACCAAGGACGGCAAGCCGAACCTGACTGCCCGCGCCCCGCGCGGCTCCGATGGCAAGCCGGATTTCTCGGGGGTATGGACAACCGACGGCTCACCGCCAGGTGAGATCGATCGCCTGTTTCCGGGGATCAGCGATCTCGCCGTTCCCGGTGATGATCCACGCGTCTTCCCGAAGTACTTTCTGAACGTCTTTGCCGACTACAAGAATGAGGACGTTCCGATCAAAAAGGAGATGCTGCCGGTGTTCCTGGAGCGCGCGAAGAGCCTGGGCAAGGACAACCCCACGTCGCACTGCCTCCCCGCCGGAGTGTCGATGGGCGATCTGTTGCCGCTCCCACGGCGATTCATTCACCTGCCGAACCTGCTGGTCATCCTGTATGAAGGCGTCAACCCGCAGCGCATGATCTATCTCGACGGACGCAAGCACGTCCTCGAGAACCCCGCGTGGCTTGGGTATTCGGTCGGCAACTGGGAGGGTGACACGCTGGTCGTCGATACCCGCGGCTTCAACGACCGGACATGGCTCGACGCGTTCGGTCATCCGCACACCGAAGCGTTGCGCATCACCGAGCGCTTCACGCGTCGTGACTTCGGCCACATCGACGTGCAGATGACCTTCGAGGATCCCGGCGCCTACACCAAGCCCTTCTCGATCCGTTTCACGCAGACCCTGACTCCAGACACCGACGTGATCGAAGGAGTCTGCAACGAAAACGAAAAAGATCGGCAGCACCTCGTAGGTCAGTGACCACGAGGTGCCGCCGCGCGCCGTGCTAGGCCTTCACGGCGTTCCAGGGATGGAACGCGCTCTCCTTGTCCTTGAGCGCCGGACCGAGCTGCGGGAAATGCCGCTTCAGCACGTCGATCATCGAGTTTTCCTCGACCCAGTCGATCCCCTCTTTCGTGTACACCTCGGGACGATAGTCCTTCGAGAGGAACCGATCGCTCTTGAGACGACGAGACGCCATTAGCAGGAAGATGCGGAACGCCGTATCACTGAAGCCCATCCCCTCTGGCAGCGTCTCGGCCATCAACCCGACCATCAAATCGACCTTCTCGATGTCGTTGTTGTAAACGTGCTTGATCTCCTGGGCCCACTGCGGGTTGTCGGTCATCTCTTCGATCGTGTCGTACGGCTGCTTGTGGACCATGCGGCGGAACGCGTTGTAGCGCGGGACACCACGTTCGCGGTCGCGCATGATGTCGACCGTCGCCATGTCGAAGCGTTCACCGCTGTCCTTGACGAGATTCTGGAGATGTCGCGGGTAGTTGTGCAGCCTGATCGCACCAGGATGTGCGATGCCCAGCGAGTAGAAGAGATCGGGGAGCTCGAACCGTCTGACGATCTGACGGCCTCGCTGACCTGACATCTGCGGGAGCTCGTAGCGGCCCAACTCGGCTCCGGTGGAGGCCGAGTGGAGCACGAAGTCATCGGGCATCAGCGGATGCATGCGGTACACCGAGACGAACTCCTCGGTCAGCGAGTAGGGCGCGGTGTGATGCTCCGTCGCCGACCCGGGAATGCCGGCCAGCAGGTCGTTGTCCTGGAGCCCGGTCAACACATTCTGCGCATCGCGCAGCAACCCGTACCAGTTGGCACGCAGTCCGGTGGACACGAGCGGTCTCGGCAGGATCGACGTCGACCACTCGACGGTGTGAATCTTGGCGATGAGGGCAGACACGACGAGACGCGCCTGTTGGAACAGTCTTTCGTCGCCCCAGCTCGGATTGCGCTGCTTGAGCCGATCGCATACCGCGTTGTGCTCGAGGGCGAAGAGGCCATGCAGCAGGCTGAGCCCTACCCAGCCGTTGTCCGTCATGCCCGTTATCTCGAGGCCAGTGATGGGATCGATCGACAATCGCCCATCGGCACCCACTCTGATCTTCCCATCCTGCCCGGTGCGGATGTTTTTCTGCGCCGCCGCATCCGAGCCGTAGACCTGCGATCCATCCCACCAATGTGAGTTGTCGTTGATGTACGCAGGCGGGCGCTTCGACCCGGCGAGCCTGTGCGAATCAGCTGGCGTGATCGGAATGCGCATCGGGCTTTCGTGCCAGTTGTCACCTGCCGCGAGCGGGACCTCGTGTGTCTTGTCCCACGATCCTTTCTGATGCACGAACCAGTCGTGCACCTCGAACTGAATCCAGGCGGCAGCAAGAACGTTGAGGAACGGTACCGGCTGGAAGGTGGTCCGCGTGAACAGCTCGACGCTGACCGTCCGCGGACTCGGGTTCATGAGATTGTCGGTGTCAGGGAACGTGTCCTGGAGCGGCGTATTGCGCCCGAAGCGAGCGCCGGTCCTTCCCATGAACGGGCACGACAGATCGTTATACGACCCATCGACCGTGCGGCCGGTCACGGCCTCCGCCGGTGCCGACGTCGTCGCCTTCGCGAGCGGAGGCTCTTCGGTGTCGTGCAGATTCTTCTTACGCAGTTCATCCCGGGCTTCATACAGTTTTGGTCCGCCAACGGCAGGAGGAACCTCGAACCATTCGCTCTCGTGAACTTTATCGAAGACCATGGCGCACACTCCTAGCCGTAGAGATCGGTGGACGTTCGTGGTGATTAACGCACGCTGGTGTAATGGCCGAACAGCGAACGCGACATATACGCGGGCGCGGAAGAGCTGTCAAACACAGCCATAGAAGGGACGCTTAACGGGCAGAGAGGGGTCGCCGTCGTCCGTCCTACGGACGGATGATGTCCGTCCTACGGACGGATGATGACCCACGATCCATCGGGCGTCCGCCGCAATGTCAGTTCGGCATTGGCCGTCGAGGACTCACCCGCCGGATTGGAGCGCTTCCAGTCGTACTTCCAACGCAGCTCACAGCGCACGGTGGCGGTGTCCCCGTTGATCGTGATCTGTGACTGGACAACGTCGAGGCTCATGCCGTTCAGCGCCGACCTTTGATTCCTGAACTGACCCGCGCGTGAGGGCCAGATGCGCGCCACCTCGTTCACGTCGAGGCGCGCATACGCTGCCTCGAGTCTCTCCAGGACCGCGAGCACCGATGCGTAGTCAGGTTGCGACTGCGTCGGTGGAACGGTCGCCTTCGGAATTCCGGTCGGGCCAGGGATCGCCGTTGATTGGCCAGTTTGCTGCGCCGGCAGGGATGAAGCCGTGCCCTTCCGGGGCGAGTCGTCCTTCTTGGGTGGCGCCGTGGCTCGCGGGGCCGGCGCGATCGGAGCCGCCGGCTCGTTGCGCGCCAACCTCAGGTCAGGCGGGGATGGATTGACCGGTTCGAGTGGAGAGATCGCCACGCGAAAACCAATGGCTGCGTCCCGCCGCGTCTGGGCGCTCGCTCGTCGCCGAGCGATGCGGACCTCACCATTGGCCGTCGCAGAGGAATCAGAGGAGCCACTGCGAATCACGCGGGTACCTTGACTCCCCCCCGCATCGTCGAGATTCTCGCGGCCGTCTGCTGACGAATAGGGATACGACCCATCCCGGCTTCTCGTCCACTCCGCGATGTTGCCACTCATGTCGAGCACCCCGTAAGGGCTCGCTTCGGATTGATTGCGGCCCACGGGATATGGAGTGCCGGCTGGCGACGCCTGCTGACGGCTTACGCGAACCGCTGACACGTCACTCCCCCACGGGTAAATGCGCGCATCGGATCCGCGCGCCGCCTTCTCCCATTCCGGCTCACTGGGCAGCGTCACATGCCACGGACGGTCACCCAGTCGTCCGGCGAGAACACCCGCAATCAGATCGGGAGTTCCCGTCCAGGTCTTCAGTCCGCTCTCGAGCCAACGACAGTACTCGAGCGCTTCGCCCCATGAGACGTAACGCACGGGCCAGTTCACCGGACCTTCGAGCGCGCGCCGATCACCCGGTCGGCACGCGCCCTCGCTCACGCACACGCTGTACTGCGCGACGGTCATCGGGGTGCTGGCGATGAAGAACGTCGGGACGAAAAGCAGATGCTGCGGCTGCTCGTTGCTCTCGGCGGCCGCGTCAGCGTTCTTATCGCTGCCCATGACGAAGGAGCCAGAGGGAATCTCCACCAGCGAGATCGATTCCTGCTCGGTCGTCACCTGCGCCTGTGTCATGACGACTGGTAGTAGTGCGATCGCCACCAGGCCGAGCACACACGACAACGTCAGACGCAGCAGGCCTGGGCGGAAGACCTGCCACCACCTGAACCGGGCGGTGAGGCGCTCGCGGAACGATCGAACCGGCGGCGATATGTCGCTGGGCGGCGCCACGAATCGTCCAATCTCTCGACGGAAGACTCTGGCGAGCAGCGCCGGCGCGCGCAGCCACAAGCGGTCAGGGCGCGCGCCAAACATGAATCCGATGAAGACGTGATCGCGGAGCGGGCTTCCCGCTGCTGCGCCAGCGAGCAGGCCGCGCGGTCCCATCCAGCGGGCAATGCGTAGCACCGATTGGTGCGGCTGCGCGCGACCTGTCGGATGGTGCGCGAGCTCCTCGAGCAGCCGCTCGAGCGTCGCCCGTAATCGCCCTTCGTCGGCAGGCGGCAGGAGGTCGACCAGTACCTGACGAAGCCAGTCGGGCATGAAGCCGTGCCTGAACCATGGGAGCCGCGCCAGTGACGGGAGCAATGAATAGTCGAGCGGCTCGATAGCGACGCGGAGCGTCAACGGCCACGTGATCTCGGGATACACGGCGCATGCACAGAGCCACGCGAAACCGTCGGGACCAAGGAATCCCTTCAGCTGACGTGTCAGCTTCTGCACCATCTCGGGCGGCGGCTCATTGCGATCGAGCCACCGCATGTCGTTCGTGCCGAGGATCTGCGGAAACGCCCGCGCATAGGGTGCCGTCCCGAAGCTCTGGAGGCGGCCGCTCATGATCAGATCGGCCAGCGCCGTCCATCCATTCTCCGTAACCGGCAAGACGATGAACCCGGCTTCGATCAACTCGAATTCAAGTCGCGTCCAACGATAGGGCGCCTCGGGCGTCAGGTAGATCCGCTGGACGAGTGGACGCGTCGTCTCGACCCAGTTTGCCACCTGCCGCGCCCGCTGGTTGAAACCGGCAGCGCTTTCGGCGCAGACAAGAAGCGTCGCGCGATGGTGGCGGCTGATGACGTCGGCGAGGCGGAACCCGCGAGCGCTTGTATCCGAATGGACGAACCGTGGATCGTCGTGAAACGAGTAGCGATCGAGCACCACGCCCAACTCGGCGAGATGGTCGAGGATCGCGTCGAAGGTACGCGCCTGATGATCGTTCTCGCCGCGGCGGCTCACGAGCGCGAGGTATTCCGGAGTGGCACGACGACTGGAATATCGCGGGACGAAAAAGCCCGCGGCGCGCACCGTCGCGTCGATCGTCGATGACACGTCGAGCTCGACCAGCGATTCGTCGCGCCGGCGACGCAGCGCGATGGCGGCTCTCCGCAGCTGCGCCTCAGACACAGGCAGCACCTGAGTCTCTGGCACGCGGAGCGTGACGATCTCCGGGTCGCCTTGGGTCGGCAACCGGCGAATGGCGAGAGTGTGGCGCGCGTGCTCGATGAGCCACGACAGACCCCAGGCCAGACCGGCACACGCAAGCGCCACCAGGGCTACGAGCATCCATGGAGTGACGTGTGTTTCAGTGCGCGTGGCGGGCAGCGCGAGTGCGACCCGCCGCGATCTCGTCGTGGGGTCCGCAGCGGCCGGCACCGAGGGAACCCTGATCACGACCTGCAACGTGTCTGAGGCCAATCGCGCCTGGACACTGGCCGACGGCAGGCTGCCATCGTCCACCGACAGGCGAGTCAGATCATTTCGCAGCTGGTACCGCGTGGCGGAAATGACGAAACGTCCGCGCTGATCCACCGCCACGGGGTCCCCGTTCCAGACGAGGGTCGTCTGGCGCGGCTCGAGCCTGCCGTCAGGCTGCTCCAGGACCACTGTGCCCTGCACCATCAAGACGGCGATGTTCTGCAGGTAATACCATCGCCAGGAAATCAGCAGTGCAACGGCAACAGCAGCTGTTGCCAGACCGAGACGCCAGCTACGCCAGAACGGAACGCCTGTGTGCCCTGTCTCGCGCGCCTTCTCACGAACAACGAGAGTCGGCTCAACTGCCTGATCCCGTCCAAACCACTGGCGCACTTCGTCGGCGAACAGGTTCTGTTCGTGGACGGACGTGCAGAAGATCGGACCGAGGTGGGAGACGAGTCGATCAGGGTCGTCGTCAAGCTGCTCAGCGGAAGCCGCGAGCGCAAGCAGCAGTTCGTGGGCCGTCAGGTATTGCCGCGTGTCGATGCGAAATCCGCACAGTCGAAGCCGTTCGACCAGGGCCGACAGATCCAGGGCCGGCACCGCTTCCACCCCAGTCATTTAGGCTTCTTCGAGAAAGGACTCCAGCTCGGTCCTGATCGAGTCCTGATCCTTCGGATCCTTCGTCAGCGCGCTCAGGGACGCGAACGCGTACGAGCGAACGTCGTTGAGACGATGCTTGGGCTTGGCGCCTCGCCGCAGCATGTAGGTGAGCCAGTCGATCAGCTCCGCCGGCGAGGTTTGCCGCTTCAGCACCTTGCGGTCGCGGAGGCGCGCGAAGAATGCGAGCGCGTCCTGAATCAGGGGACCCTGCGTTGACGGCAGCTGGCCGAGCCGCGACAGCAGAATCTCACGCAAGCGCTCGGTGGTCGGAAACGGGATGTGGTAGTACACGCATCGACGCAGGAACGGGTCTGGAAGATTCTTCTCGGAGTTGCTCGTGATCACGACGATCGGTCGATAGTCGCTGGCGATCGCCGCGGGGCCGCCGACCTGAATGTTGTCGAGCTCCGGGATGCGGAAGTACATCTGCTCGATCTCATTCAGCAGGTCGTTTGGAAAATCGCGTGGCGCCTTGTCGATTTCGTCGATGAGCACCACCGTTCGCGCGGCGCTGTTGTACAGCACTTCCGTCTGCAGCTGTTGCGGAACGCGCTCGGGCGGCAATGCCCGCATGACGGCCCGGCCCAAGGCGTTGTAGCTGATGAACGGCGCGTTTCCAAGGTTGCCGTTGGCGTCGCCACGCCCGGGATTCTGCGCCGCCTGGAATCTGCGGATCGCGTCGAAGGTGTAGAAGAGATCCCGCGCCGCGCTCGTCGACTTGGCCTCGAATTTCTCGACTTCCGCCGTCGTGACATTCAGCCGGCGACGCGAGGCGAGCTGCCACGCGATGCTATGCGCCAGCTGCGTTTTTCCGGTTCCCGGATCCCCGGTCACCAGCAACGGTTTGTTCAGGATGAGTGCGACGTTCACCGCGTCGACCAGCCCCTGATCGGGCAGGTAGCCGGAAGGATGATCGAACTTTGAGCGCAGGGAGACGGTCTCCTCGGTGGTCGGCTCGATGTCGTTTACATCGCGTGTGTAGTGCATGGCTGACGGAATGCTGCGCTATCAGCTCGCAGCGATGATCTCTCGCACGGCATCGGCGAAACGCTCCATGTGCAACTTGCCCGGACTGTGACAGTAGCGCGGGTCGGACGGTAGATCCAGGAGCTCACGCTTCTTTCCCGAGAGATAGGGTCTGACCCGATCGAGCCCCACCCATTCCCGGATGTGACCCTCTTCCACCGAACACAACTTGGGTAATGGACTGTGGAGCGCTTCCGCCGGGAGTTCGTCGTCCGGCCCGTCGTACGTGACGTTGATCCACAGCATGGCCGGAAACGGGAGGCGCTCGGCGGCGCCGGGAAGCGACGCGCCAAGGGCAACCCAGGCTTCAGCCAGATTCTTTACCGCGCTGACCCCGAGTTCCCGGCAGTCCGACCATGTGAGCTGCACGATCATGACGAGCGGCCGAGCGAGCGATGTGAAGACGGACGCCAGCTCGCTATCGGGAATCCCTCGTCGCCGCACCACTTCGGCCTTGAGAACGCTCTTCAGCTCGTCGGAAAAACGACCCGCCTTGAGGCGAGTTCGACTCAACCGAACCGGATAAAATGCCGCGCCCTCTTCGACGGAGTGAAAGAGGTCGTCCACTACGCCTTCTTCCCTGAATCGCTGGAGCAGTTCGTCGTGAGACTCCCACTTGTGCCCATGAACAACGCACGCGACAAATCCCGTTGACGACTCGGACGACCGCATGAGCTCGACGAACGCCTCCTCCTGATCGCGACGATCGCAGAGAAACGGCAGGTTCTCCGGAACGGAAGAACGGGGGTCGACGACCGAGGGACCCTTCGAGAGCCATTCGCGCACCAGGCTCTCGAGGTTCCGATAGTCGATTTCCCACCGATCCGGGTCCAGTGAGTACGCCCTGTTCTGCAGAAACGGTTGCAGGTCGGAGGGCAGCACGGAGGCGTCGGGAAGAGCATCCGCGTTGACGAGCACTGGAACAACCCGGATCCGCCGGCGGCCGATGGCACTCCGCAGCTCGCGTCTGACCCAGTCGTCCTCGCTATGCAGGCGGGACAGGTTCTTGACACTGAGCCAGTCGGGACCGATGACGGCAAGAAGCACGGAACACTCCCCGAGCGCTTCATCGATCTCGTCGGGGAAGTTGCTGCCGAAATCGATGGATTCCCGGCTTCCATCGAAGAACACATGGAATTTCATCGCAAGCCGATCGGCCAGGCGGCCGGCGACCAACTTGTCGGTTTCACCGTGACGATAGCTGATGAAGACGTCTGCCATAACGCGGTGCCACTCGCGGCGCCATTATAGAGCCGCGCTCGACGGCCTTCGGACACAGATCCTTATAGGTGGAAACGTTGTCGCGTGCCTATCGGAACAGACCTTTGGCGCGGCGGCCAGACTACGACCTGCCCGACAAGGACCGGCTGGCGAGCGCCGCGCCTTCGGAGAGCGCGCGCAGCTTGGCCCATGCGATCTGCGGGTGCGTCCGTCCGCCGAACCCGCAGTCACAGCTGGCAATGACGCGACCGGGCCCGACGAGCCTTGCGAACCGCTGAATGCGCTCGGACACGAGCTCGGGGTGTTCGATCAAATCAGTGGAGTGCGTCACCACCCCCGGCATGATGACCTTGCCCGGCGGCAATGACACTCGTTCCCAGAGCCGGTACTCGTGCTCGTGACGGACGTTGGCCGCCTCGAACGAATAGAACTTCGCCTTCACCGCCAACATCACGTCGACGATGTCGGCGAGCGGGAGATCGAAGGCGTGGGGACCATGCCAGCTGCCCCAACACAGGTGATACCGGATTGATTCTTCGGCGATGTTTCGCAGCGCGTGGTTCAACGCCTCGACGCGGACCATGCAGTACTTCTTGAACGCTGCCAGCCCCATCTCGATGCCGATCCGATCCCACAGCGCAACCATCCAGGCATCGTCGACCTGGAGCACGAACCCCGCGTTCACGATCGCTTCGTATTCGACGCGCAACGCGTCGGCGAGCGCGAACACATATTCCTCGGCCGACTTGTAGTACTCGTTGGCGCGGTACACCTCGAGACTCGATGGCGCCGTACTCGTCAGGAAGCAGCCGCGTGTGCCGCCAACTGCACCGCGAAGCAATTCGATCTCGCGCGTGAGCGCTGCCATCCCGGTGTATGTCACCGCTGCGGTGGCCGCAGTGTATCTGCGCGTGGCCGTGATGCGATCGTCGCCGGTGAAAAACAGCGTCTGTCGTTCAGTCGCGTATCGGTAGAAGTCCGCAAACTGCTGGCGATCCTTGCCTCGCAGCAGCATCGATCCGGTAGCCGGCACTGCGCGCGCTTCGAAACCGCCAAGCCGGCTGTCCGCGAACGACAACCAGTCGCCGCCCTTGGCGAGCTCACCCTCGTTGATGATGTCGATGCCAACCGCGCGCTGCTGATCGACAATCCAGCGTACGGCTGATCGCAAGGCCTCCTCGTCTTGCGCCATCGCGTCGAAATCCGGCGGACCAGGCAGGCTTCCTACATGCGTCGTCTGAATCGTGATATCAGCCATCGCGTTCTCCGAGTATCCTTCCACGAACTGGAGGAGCCGTCACATGTCCAATGAAGAGCAGAGCAGGCGGGGATTCCTCAAGGGTGCGGGACTCATCGCGGGCGGCTTTCTCGGGGAGTCGGTCCTTCCCGATGCAGCGGCAGCGCAGTCCGGCGCCCGAACCACCACCGCGGCCATGAGCAAGGGGGCACGGTTCCGTGCCGCTCTATCCGCTGGGCAACCACTGCTCCTCCCCGTCGTCGAAAGCATCATCCTCACACGGTTATGCGAAATCGAGGGCTTCCAGGGCGGGTTCATGGGAGGTAGCGGCATGGCTGCCCGGAATGCCCTGCCCAACACCAGCATTCAGACGATCCAGGAGGTCATCGACTACGAGACGCAGGTGATGTCGAACACCGATCTGCCGATCGTCGCCGACGGCGAAAACGGCGGCGGCAGCCCGGTGACGACCTACCGCACGGTGCAGCAACTGGAGCGAGGCGGCGCCGCGGTGATCATGATCGAGGACTCCACCGGCCCCGAGAGCGAGTACGGCGGCAAAGGCGTCGCGATGGCGACCAAGGCCGTGATGGCCGGGCGAATCAAGGCTGCTGTCGATGCGCGACGCGACCAGAGCGTGATGATCATGGCGCGCTCGGATCGCCCGGCGAAGGGCTATTCCGAAGCGGAGACACTCGATCTGCTGGCCGCGCTTTCCGATGCTGGTGCCGATGCTTTCTTCGTCAACGGATACACGCTCGATCAGCAGCAGCGCGCCAAGGCGGCGCTGAAGAAACCGCTGATGATCGGCTCGAGCGGTCCGGCGGCCGAGTGGCATGCCAAGGGCGTCGACATGGCGTTCTATCACATCGATGACATCGGCATCGGCGCGATGTACATCGCGCTGAAGGAGCTGAAGGCCAAAGGCGGACCGTTCGACGAAGCGGCCAAGTGGCGCCTCCCGCGTGATGTCGCCGCGAGAGTGATCGATCAGCCCGGCTGGGTGGATAAAGCAAAGCGCTACGGCGTCATCACGTAGAGCCTGGTCACGTAGAGCGGGGGCTTTCCTGTCCGCCGTAGCCTTCGGCGAAGGTGGAAGCCCGCGCGTAAATCGCGGCAGGCTCAAGCCTGCGCTCTGCGACGAAATAATGTCGGTCAGCGTCGCGGCAAGGCGAACACGACGTACTCGCTGCCCGCGGATGCCTGTCCTCGGCCGCCGCCTTCCGTTTCGGGAGCACCGACGCACACCGCCACGTACTCGCGTCCGTTGAGCTCGTAGATCGCGGGCACACCGTTGATCGGTCCGCTGACCTGTTTTTCCCAGACGACTTTGCCCGTGTCCTCGTCATACGCTCGCAGGTTGTGATCGGGCGTACCGATGAAGACCAGGCCACCCGCGGTGACAACCATCCCCGCGCGCGATGCTCGGCTGCCTGTGCCGTGAATTCCTTTTGCCGCGAGCTGAAGAGTGTCGCCATTGGGGACCTGCCAAAGGATCGTTCCCTTGTTCAAGTCGTACGCCGTCAACTGTGACCAGGGCGGCGTGAGCGGGGGCAAGCCTGTTGCCTGGTCAACCATGAAGCCGTACGGCTCGACCGCCGTATACGGTACGAACTTCGCGGGCACATCCGGAGGAAGCTGCCGTGGATCGGGACCGCGCGGATCTTTCTGCACGTAGTCCGGCGTCATCGCTTCGAGCGTGAGCAGCGCCGGCGCTTCCTTTGACATCACGTACACCCGTCCCTTGACGGGATCGGCCGCCAACAGTCCCCAGTTCGCGCCGCCGCTGTTCCCCGGGATCTGGATACTGCCCTGCATACTCGGCGGCGTGAAGAGTCCCTTGTTCACGGATCGGCGAAGAAGCTGTCGCAGCTTCTCTTGTGCCTCAGCGGGCAGATGAGGGTTGATGTCTTTTTCCGTGAACGACTGCCGCGCGAAGGGAGGCGGCACCGTTGGAAACGGCTGCGTAGGCGATGTCTGTTCGCCGGGCACATCGCTCTGCGGCACAGCACGCTCTTCGATTGGCCACAGTGGACGGCCGGTATCCCGCTCGAGGACGAACAGGAATCCATGTTTGCTGGCCTGCGCGATCACGTCCACGTCGCGGCCGTCCTTCTTCACCGTAAGCAACTTCGGCGCCGTCGCCAGGTCGTAGTCCCACAAGTCGTGATGCACGGTCTGGAAGTGCCACTTGCGCTTGCCCGTCTTCGCATCGAGCGCGAGCACGCTGTTGGCGTAGAGATTCGCACCAGGGCGATTGCCGCCGTAGAAATCGTAGCGCGCAGTGCCCGTCGGTATGAAGACGATGCCCCGGGCTTCGTCGACCGTCAGCTCGCTCCAGTTGTGCACGCCGCTGCCGGTCGCGAGTGCCTCAGCGGGCCAGCTCTCGGCGCCCGGTTCTCCACGTTCGGGCACCGTGTGAAACACCCACGCCAGTTTTCCGGAGCGGACATCGTAGGCATGGATGTCACCGGGGCTGGCCACGTAGCCCGCGCCTCCAGCCGGCAGCGACACGATGAACAGGTCCTGATAGATGCGGCCGGGATTGTTCGTCTGGAGACGACGGATCTTCGTGAGATCGCGATTGAGGCCGGTGCGGACGTCGACGCGTCCCTGATCGCCGAATGTTGTAATGGCAGCGCCCGTTCGCGCATCGATGGCGGTCAGCGATCCGGCGTTGAGATACAGCAGCCGCCGATCGGATCGATCGCGACTCTCCCAATAGTTGATACCCCGATCGCCGACGCCCCCCTCGTTCGGATGCGACCACTTCTCTTGTCCCGTCACCGCATCGAGGGCGACGATCGAATTGTTCTTCGCCAGCACGAACATCGTGCCGTCCACGACGATCGGATTGAAGCGGTAGCTTCGCGAATCGCTCGATGGGTACCGCCACGCCACCTCGAGTTGCGATACGGTCGACTTGTTGATCTGGTCGAGCGAGGAATACTGAGACGAATCGGCGCCACCCAGGTACTGCGACCACGTCTTGAAGGAGCGACCCGCCTCGCTCGGTTCACTGCGAACGAGCGCCGTGAGGGAGGCAGCAAGCAGGACGGCAACAGCGAGAGAACGACGCGGGAAGATGGACATGGCACGGCACCTCACTTCTGGACGCGCGACGTGGCGCGAGGATATCGCAGATCGGGCGATCAATGGCGGTGGATACGGCGGCCGACCGCGTCTATACTCCTTTGCGTCTCCTGACGGTTTTTCGCTTTCTCACGGTTCGCATCGACCGCTTACAAGAGGAGGGCTTCATGTCCAGAATTATCCTCGCTGCGCTCGCGTGCGCTCTCATAACGCCAGCGAGCGTCATCACACAGTCATCCGCCCTGGACGCAGCCGCCAAGACATTGGGAACGGCCGGCTTGCGCTCCCTGCAGTTCACCGCGACCGGGCAGTCCTTCGTGCTCGGCCAGCCGCCGACCGCGACCGAGCCGTGGCCGGTGAGGCCGGTCAAGAGCTACCAGGTGTTCGTCGACTACGGCAGCAACAGCATGCGCCTCGAGCAGGTGCTTACGATGCCAACGCCGCAACCGCGCGGCGGCGGTGCACCGTTCGCCGGCGAACAGCGTCAGGTGCAGTTCGTCCGGGGCGCATTCGCGTGGAACGAAGTACCGCCGGCGGCGGGCGCCCAGACGCCCGGCGTTGCGGCGCAGCCGGTCGCCGCGGCCGAGCGCCTGTTGTGGATGTGGGCCGTTACACCACAAGGGCCGCTCAAGGCGGCCGCCGGCAACGCCCGAGTACGTGATGTCGCGAATGGTACCGAGGTCACCTTCACCGTCGGAGGGCGGTATCCGGTCGTCGCGTTGATCAACAAGATGAACCAGATCGAGCGCGTCACCGCTCTGCTACCGAACGATGTTCTGGGTGACATGCCGGTCGTCACGACGTACTCCGGTTATCGCAACTTCGCTGGTATCCAATTCCCCGCGCGTATCGTTCAGACGCAGGGCGGCCATCCGACGCTCGACCTCACCGTCAGCGCCGTGCAGACGAACGGGTTCGTCGATATCACCGTGCCGGATCAAGTTCGGAATCCGACAGCTCCCGCGGCTGTGACGGCAACATCGCAGAAGGTTGCCGACGGACTTTTCTGGATCATCGGCGGCTCGCATCACAGCCTCGCCGCGGATATGGGCGATCACATCGTCGTCATCGAAGGGCCGCAGAACGAAGCGCGCTCGGAGGCCGTGCTTGCCGAGGTCAAGAAGGTAATTCCGAACAAGCCGATCCGGTTCGTGGTCAACACGCACGTGCACTTCGACCATTCCGGCGGATTGCGTACGTTCGTCGACGAGGGAGCGACCGTCGTCACGCATCAGGCCAATGTGGCGTACTACGAGAAGGCGTGGGCTGCGCCGAGGAACCTGGTCGGCGATCGCCTCGCCAAATCGGGCAAGAAAGCAGTCTTCCAGAGTGTGACAGATCGCTCCGAGCTCAAAGGGACCAACAACCGCGTCATCGAGTTGCACGTGCTGCGCGGCAACCCGCACAACGAGCAGATTCTGGTAGCGTGGCTGCCGGCAGAAAAGGTGCTGTTCCAGTCCGACATGATCAATCCACCGGCGCCGAACGCGCCGGTCCCATCGCCAACGCCGACTATCACGAACTTCGCCGAGAACCTGACGCGGCTGAAGATCGTGCCGGAGCAGATCGTTGGTGGACATGGCGGACGCATCGCGACGCGCGCGGATCTGAACGCAGTCACCGGCAAAGCCGGTACGAACTAGTTTGCGAGGGCGTCAACGCCCAATTCCCAACTCCCAACTCCCAAACAGCTCGTTATTTGGGAGTTGGAGGTTGGGAGTTGGCCTATTCGGCCCGAAGGGCCTTCGACGGATCGATGCGCGATGCGCGCAGTGACGGGAGCAGCGCCGCGACAGTCGTCGCCGCCAGCACGATAGAAGCAGCGATGACATAGGAATGTGGTCCGAACCTGGGTATAGAGTCGAGCGCTCCGCTCAACGCGCGCATCACTGCCAGGGCAACTGCCAGCCCAGCGCCGACTCCGATCAACGCAATGTGCAGAGTCTCGCCCATCATCCCTTTGATGATCTGCCGCACGCTCGCGCCGAGCGCCATGCGAATGCCGAACTCGGGTGTGCGCTGCGCGACCAGAAACGCGACGACCGAGTAGGTCCCGGAGAACGCCAGCAGCAGGCCGATGACGCCAAGCAGCGAGGCTGTCACAGAGAAGGCCTGGAACACCCACGCGAAGATGCCTACCATCTCCGGAATTGCGAAAATCCGATATGGCACGTCAGGGCCGAACGTATTGACGACTCTCGCGAGCGCAGCCCGCACGTCGGCGATATTCCTGCGACCCCGCACCAGAAGCGACCATTCAGCAGAAGTTCGGAGTCCGGTCGCGAAGTAGACGCAGGTGACGTCGACGCCCTCGAGCATGGTGCCGTTCGCCACATCCTCGGCGACGCCGACGATGCGGACATTGGCGTGATCGGGCATCCGTTCCGAACCCAGGCCAGTCGCTCGGATATCAAGCGTCTGCCCAACGGGATCGAGACCAGGCCAAAGGAGGCGCGCAGTGGCAGCACTGACTAACGCGACGGGTGCACCATCGTCGGCTTCTCGATCGGTGAAGGCACGACCGCGGACAACTTGAATATCGAACATTGGAAAGTAGTCCGGCGAGACCACCATGAAGCCGGCGGTCTGTTCGATGCGAGTCTGAGAGGCCACGACGTCAACTCGTCTCAGCGGCGAAGCGAGGGGCACTGTCCACGTGGCGGCGACGCGCTCGATCAACGGATCGGACGCGAGTCGCTCGGCAAGATCGGCACGGAGGCGTGGTGCAACGCGCACGTCGGCGACATGCTCGTAGCTCAATCCAGGATTCGGATTCGCCATACGTCTCGCCTCGTCCAGCAACCCAATTGCGCCGATCAGGAAAACGACGCAGGCGCCAATCTGCATGGCGACCAGCCCCGTCCTCAACCTGGATCGCTGCGTATCGAGAGCCACCTCACCCTTCGCCGCGCGCGCCAGATTCGCGCGCGTGACGCGAACGGCTGGAGCAAGACCCACCGCGACCGCCGAGATCACCGCTGCGGCGAACAACAGGCCGAGCACCCGCAGATCCGGTTCGAGCGGCAGGAGGGCCATCTCCACCGGTACGATGTTCGGCGGGAACGTGGCGAGAATGAGCGCCGGGAAGATACGGGCAGTCGCAAAGGTGAGGGCGAGCCCGAACAAGGCTGCAGGCGCGGCCAGGATCAGGCTTTCGATCACGAGCTGGCGCACGACACGACGACGGTTGGCGCCAAGGGAGAGACGCACGGCGATCTCTCGTTGTCGGCCGAACCCGCGCGCCAGCACCAGATTGGTGACGTTCGCACACGCGACCAGGAGCACCAGACCAAACGCCGAGACGATCAGGCCGAACATCGTCAGCGTCGCTCCAGTCAGGGGAAAAACCGTGGAACGAGCCTCCACTCGTACCGTTACGGGTTCCCGTTCGGATCCCGCAGGGAATCTCTGTCGAACCCACACGTCAAACCACGCACGAGCCTGTGACTCCGTGGTCCCTTCGCGCAGCCGGCCGACAACGAACAACGAGGCGCTTTCCGAATCACTCCACGGATCGACCACCTCGAACGCACGCGCCATCGTCAACGGCGCAAAGAACCCGGCGCTCTGCAGACCCGGCAACTCCATGCCACGCCGGATCACGCCCACCACTTCGAACTGCTGGCGACCGAGCGGAATGCGCTTTCCGACAATGTCTGGATCGGCGCCGTAGCGAGAGCGCCACGCATACTCGGCCAGCACCGCGACAGCGACTCCGCCCGGTGCCGTCGCATCAGCCGGAGTCAACGTGCGACCGAGGATGGGCTGGGCGCCAATCACCTGGAAGAAGTTTCCGGTCACCAGCGCGCCTTGCAGCGCAACGCCCTCCTGCATGACGACAGTTTCTTGTCCCGCCGACAGCGCAAACACGGATGGGCTGCTTTGGCTGGCAGCCTCGAAATCGGACAGGCGGAATCGTTGACGCCTGACGGTCTCGGTGTCCCAGCTGAGCCCGTACAAGGCTCGAGCATCGGGCAGGTTGACTGGCGTGAACAGGTAGGCGTTGACGATCGTGAAGGCAGAACACAGAACGCCGAGGCCGAGCCCGATGGTTGCGGCCACGCTCGTTGCGAACAGCGGCGAACGGCGGATGCCGCGAAGCGCGTAGCGAAGATCGAGAATCAGGGATTCAAGGCGCACTTCTCCTCCAGGGATCTGATCTCAGGAAGAGACGACGCATGCCGCGATCAGGTTCCGACGCCGAGCAGGAACCAGATGACGTTCTGGCTCCTGCGAACGTAGCATGGACGCGGGCGGCCGTCGCGCAGGGCGACCGCACCAGATGAGTCGCGAGCGTGTTAGAAGGTGAAGATCATCCCACCTTGTGCGCGATGACCGTACCGTGTTTCGTTGCCGAAGAAGAGCGGCGCTGACTCGTTGTCTTTCACGACGAACAGACGATAGTCACCGCGGAACCCGACGTGGGGCGTCGCGAACCATTTAACCCCACCTCCAAAGTTGCCCGCGAGGAACGTCTTGTAGTCATTGACGCCAAGCATTTCGGCTTCGCCACGCGGCGAGAGAGTGACGCCACCGAGCCCACCTGTCACATACGGTACCAGCGCACGATCGTTGCTGACCAGATTCGCCACCACATTCCCGTGATACATCCAGGTGTTCGGCGATTGTTGGTCAGTGAACTCAGTGTCATTGAAGCTGAAGGACTGGTTGAGTCCTAGCGTTCCCCCGGCTTCTCCCTCGATTCCAATCCAGCGATTCACGTTGAACGTGAACGATCCGCCGAGGGCATAGTTGCCAAATTCCGGCTCGTTCCCGTTGCTGGATTTAGTGAAAAACATCCCGCCGCCTGGGAACGCACCGATCTCGAAGCGGCCGGCGCCGCCGACGCGCTCTTGTGCATACGCACTGACAGCGGTCAAGGTCACCACCGCCAGTACAGCAAGTACCTTGCGAGCCATATGGCCCTCCTTTCCAACTTGCTCTACGCATGACGGGTGCAGAGACAGTACCAACGCGTCGTCATGTGATCGCGTGTGTTCGCGAGCTCACTTGCACGCGCGCGTTCATCATGCGCGGACTATTTGTGGGAGTGCGCGAAATACTCCGAGGCGCGATGGGTTGTCCTTGGCTGTGAAGCAGCGGGATGAATTGAGGGGCTAGAATCTAGTAGAGGTGAAGTACATGATCGCACGCGCGATTGCCGTGATCCTTCCAGCCGTCATCGTGCTGACGTGTCCTCCCCGCACGGCATCTGCCCAGTGGCTTCACTACCCGACGGCCGATGTCCCACGGACCGCCGACGGCAAGCCCAATTTGAGCGCGCCGGCACCGCGGCTGCCAGGTGGCACACCCGACTTCTCCGGGATATGGCTCACCGCGACGAGATTTCCATGCACACCCGGCAAGGAGGGAGGCTTCTTCGACTGTGGGCTGGAGCTCCCGATTTCACCGCTCGCCGTCAACCTCGGCTCGAACCTTCCCGACGGCCTGCCGTATCAGCCCTGGGCCGCGGCGCTGGTCAAACAACGAACGGCGGATCAAAGCAAGGACGACCCGCACGTCCGCTGTCTCCCGGACAATCCGCCTCGTCCCTACGGCCTGCCCCATCTGACCAAAGCGCTGCACACGCCCAGGCTGCTCGTGCTGTTGAATGAGGTCAACGCGATGTACCGGCAGATCTTCATTGACGGCCGGCCGCTGCCCGAGGATCCGACTCCCTCTTGGAACGGCTATTCGACAGCGGCCTGGGAGGGTGACACGCTCGTGGTTCGTACGATCGGTTTCCGTGACGGTCTCTGGCTCGACACGAGCGGCAGCACGATGTCCGACGCCGCGAAGATGACCGAACGCATCCGGCGACCGAATTTCGGGACGCTCGAGATCGAAGTCACCGTCGACGACCCGAAGACGTACACGCGGCCGTGGACGGTGTCGATGCCGCAGACTATCGTGCTCGACACGGAATTGATTGACGAGTTCTGTCTCGAGAACGAGAAGTCGTCGCAGCACATGAACGCCAAGTAGGGCGCGCGTCAGGTTGCCTCAAGGCGCAGGAACCGCGCGATCTCTCCGATCATCGCGTCGCCGTCGAACAGCTCGTCATCATTGTGGTCGGCTCGAGGGATGGACAGGAACTTCTTGCGCTCACTCGCCGCCGAATCGTGCACGCGGCGACTCTGCCCGATTGGAACAATGGCGTCACGCTCACCAGCGATGACGAGCAGTGGCGACTTCACTCGGCCGATCCGTTCGAGTGTGTCGTAAGAATCTCGAATGAGCGCCCGGACCGGCAGCCACCAGTAGTGATACTGGCCGACATGTGTCATCGACGTGAACGGTGATCGCAGGATCAGTGCCGCCGGTGGCTGCGCGGTGGCGAGTTCGACGGCAACGGCAGTACCAAGAGATTCACCGAAGTAGACCAGTCGAGTCACATCGACATCGCGGCGACCGATCAGATACTCATGCGCGGCGCGCGCGTCTCGCGCCAGCCCGTGCTCGGTCGGCGCGCCCGCGTTTCCACCGAACCCTCGATAATCGAAGAGAAAGACCTGCAGACCACGATCGACGAGTGCCCTGGCAAGGGGAACGCGGTGAGCGCGGTTGCCGGCATTGCCGTTGAAGACCAGGACCGTGGTGCGCGGTCCTGCACCCGCGACCGGAAAGAACCAGCCGTTGAGCCGCAGGCCGTCCGCTGTGTTGAACATCACCGGTTGCACCTCGCTGAGGCCGAGGGACGCCAGGGACGGAACCGCCGCAATCGGGAAGTACATGAGCCGCCGCTGCATAGTCCACACCACCAGCAGCAGCGCGGCAATGATGACTCCGGTCAGGATGATGGTGTCGCGCAGCGCGTCGTGGAAGAATGGTGTCATTCTCTGGAGCCCCGACATGTTTCGGCAGTGGAAAGCATACGGCTGCGACAGCGGCTCGCGGCCGACACCGAGCTCGTGGACGAGATCTGCCTCGAGAACGAACAGTCCTCTAAACGCATGAACGCGAAGCCGTGAGTGCACACGTCCTCGTGAAAGACAACAGGCTCCTGGACGGCAGGGCGGTCCGCGACCGCATCCTCGAGGGAGTAGCCGAGCGCGTGCGCCACGCCGCCGCGACGCACGCCATTGGCCGTCTCGTCTCGATCAGCATCGGCGAGCACAAGGAAGTCGCCGTCTACGTGCGCGGCCAGGCGAACGCCGCGAAGAAAGTCGGCCTCCATTTCGAGGAACAGACCTGGCCCGACTCGTTCACGCAGGAAGAATGCAAGGCGCGGCTCGTCGCCATGAACGACGACCCCGATGTGCTCGGTGTCATCCTGCAGCGCCCCGTGCCCAAGCACATTCACGGCCGTTCGCTGGCCTCCGCGATCCATCCGTTCAAGGATCTCGAAGGCATGAATCCCGCCTCCATCGGCAACATCGTGTACAACGAGTTGGCACTCGCGCCCTGTACCGCGGCCGCGTCGGTCGAGCTCATCAAGGCCACGGGCCTCAACCTGCATGGACTCGAGGTTGTCATGGTCGGGCACTCGGAGATCGTCGGCAAACCGGCGGCGTTCATGCTGATGGCAGAAGGTGCCACCGTGACGGTCTGCCACCATCTCACGCGTTCGGTCGCTGCACATTCGCGTCGCGCGGATGCGGTGCTCGTCGCGGTCGGCAAACCGCGCTTTCTGCACGCTGACATGGTCAAGCCCGGCGCAGCCGTCATCGACATCGGGATCAATCAGATCACTGGACCGAACGGCGAGACGCTGATCGTCGGTGACGTCGACACCGATGGCGTCAAGGAAGTCGCGAGCTGGATTACGCCCGTGCCAGGCGGCGTTGGCCCGGTGACGGTTGCGATGTTCATGCGCAACGCCATCGCCGCGCACAGCAAACAACTCGCCGCCGGCTGGCTCGGCTGAGAAGCGGTGGACGTCTTGAAAGGCCACAGACTGCGCAGAGCAAGGCGAGCTTCTGAGTCGCCTTTCAAGACGTCCCGCCCGCGCAAAGCGCGGGCAAAAGATGCTGCCGCTAGCGAGGCGGAGCCTCGAAGGGCGGGGGCGGAGCCTCGCTAGCCTTGCTGCCGGCCAACGCGCTCCGACGAAACCAGACCGCACAGGTTGCCGCGGTGCTCGTCGTGAGCGGCATCGGTGGATTCCATGCCGGTATGGTGACGTTCCCCGACTGGCAGGTCGCGGTCGAGACCGCGCAAGTCGTCGCCGGCATTGTCCGCTATCCCGTCGACAATCCTTTCTACCTCTATCACCTCAAGCTCTGGACTGTTCTGCACCAGGTCTGCGCGCTCCTCCTGCAGGCCGGCATCTCCGAGATCGCGCTCTCGAAAATCGTCAGCGGAGTACTCGGAATGGTCAGCTTTCAAGCGATCGCGCTGATCGTCTACGCGTTGAGCCGGGACGCGCTGCTCGCCATCGGCTCCGTGTTCCTCATCGCGTTCACGCGGACGGCCGAGTTCGGCGTCAACTACCCGATCTATCTGGTGGGCAGTCCCCACACCTACGGCGTGATCGGGCTTTCATTGATCGCCCTCATCGCGGGGCTCGCCGGGGCCGGTTGGTACCGTGCGGCCGGTCTCCTGCTGGGTATCGCGCCGGCAGTGCACCCATCGCTCGGCGCCTGGTTCGCGTTGACGATGGGAGTAGCCGCTGTCTGGCATGCGCGGCGCGACGGATCTGAGATCCGGCCGGCGATCAAGTTCGTCGTGCTCGGCGGTGCCATCACGGCAATCAGTCTCCTCGTGCAGCTCGCGCAGACTCGGGGGATCCCGCCGATCGAACCGCAACTCGCCGACCGGTATCTGAAGTCATTCACGTCCTTCTGGGATGGTCATCGGCAGACGGTCCGTCTCGCGGCGGATGGGACGAAGCTGAATCTGGGGACGCTGGCATTGGCGATCCTGTGGCTGAAGCTCGCGCCCGCCCTCCCGAGTTCGGCGAAGTTGCTATTGAGGGTCATCGTCGTCACCACGACTGCGAGCCTTGTGCTGGCGCTGCTGTCGTTCATTCCGCCCTCGCAACTGCCGTCCACCCTGCTCGTGCTGATGCCCGGCCGTCTCCTTAACTTCGGAGCGTTCATCGCCGTGTCGCTTCTGATCGGCCTGCTGGGCCACGCGTGGTTGAATCGGCCCGCGCTCTGGAGCCGGCTGCTCGCACTGTATTTGTCGATAGGCCTTCTGATCAGTAGACGAAGCATGCTTTGGGAATGGATGGATCGGCCTGAATCAGGAACCAAGCCGCCGCAGATCCTGTTGACGGTCGCGTTATTGCTGATCGTCGTGACCATCGTCTCGAGAACGCGCAGGCCGGAGGAGCGAAGCGGCGTTCCCGGTCCTGATCTCTCTGCAGTCGCATGGCCTGTCCGTCACCTCGCGAACGTGGCACGAGGCTCTCTCCTGATCGTCCTCCTGGGCGCAATGGTTCTGCTGTGGCAATGGCCTGCGCGTCCTCCCCACACGATCTTCGTCGACCGGACGACGAGTCCAGCGCTGGCGCAAGTCGCAAATGGTTCGGGCCTGTTATTGACCGGCGGCGACATGCAACTGATACAGATCCGAACCAGGCGCCCGGTCCTCATCAACGGCGGCGGGCTGGACGGTTTGCCGTACGCGCTCGAATCCGGTCCCGCACTGGAGCGGATCCTGCGCGATGTCTACGCCATCGATTTGTTCAACCCACCTGAAGAGGCTCGCGGTCTCGGCGCGATCCCGAACGAGTTCAACCTGGCGGCCTGGCGGCGATTCTCGCCCGAGCAGTGGCGACAGATTCGGCACGCCTACCACGTGACCCAGGTCATGACGCCGCCACGCTGGGACCTCGCGTTGCCCGTGGTCGTCGACGATGCCGGCTTCGTCCTCTACGACCTTCCTGACTAATTGGTCCTTGGTTCTTGGTTACCCCGACGTCCTTCGAGGTGAGCCTTCAACTGACTCAGGAACCCGGACCATCCAAACGGGTAATCGCTGATGTCGGTCGTGCGCGCAAAGTCGCCGTGCACGACCGTGACGCGGGTCTTGCCGCCGAGCGGCTCGAGGAGCCACGCGACGCGTGTGGTCGGCCGCGTGGGGTCGCCCCGCCAATCCGGCCAATCGGTGACCAGTCGTTCGTTGGGAACCAGATCGAGGATCCGAGTGGGCCCGCCCGCGACAGATCGACCGCCGTGCTCATACGTCCACCCGTACGAGTAGCGACCGCCGATGCGGGGTTCGACCTCCGCGGCTGACGCGATCCACTGGTTCAATGCCGCGGAATTGATGAGCGCCTGGAACACCCGATCCGTCGGGTCGTCAATGATAATGGACAGCCGGACCTCCGGTGAGGGATCGGAGTAGTCGGGCAGGACGATCCCCTCGCCGCCGCGCAGATGCGCGTCGAGATTGCCGAGCGTCAGGCGCCACAAGTCGTCGATGAGCTCCTCCCCGTACGGTCCAGCGGGCTTCACCGCAAACCGATGCTCGAGCGCCAGCGCCGTCTTGTCCGTCGGGCCGCCCTCCGCCTCGGCCGACAATGCGAGGACCACTTCGCTCTCAACGCCGTCGAATGGCCATTGAAAACCGAGCACGCGATCACGCTCGAACCGCGTGATCTGCTGTCGCGAATCCGGCCGGGCAGGCGCACCGTAGGTGTGCCGCCCCCAGAACGCGAACTCGCCGTCCAGGCGCAGATCAACCGACACCGCTTCCGCAAACCATTGACGGAGTTCCACCGGGGAAGTCAGCGCCAGAAAGACACGCTGCGCAGAGGCCGGTAGCGCGCGACTCTGTCGATGGGTCCACGCCGCGCTGTCCATTACGAGCGCTCCCCCTCGACGTGGCGCTTGAGATCGTGGAGCCGCGCAGCCCAGAACATCCGGTAACGCGAGAGCCAGCGATCGATGTCCGCAAGCGGTCGTGGATCCAGCGAGTAGACCCGCGACTGGCCCTGGCGCCTCTCGCGCACCAGCCCCGCCTGACGCAGGATGCGAAGATGCCGGGAGACCGCCGGCCGGCTGACAGGAAAACGCGCGGCGAGCTCGCCGGCTGCCAGATCCTGGCGGCGCAAGGCATCGAGGATGTCTCGGCGAGTCGCATCGGCGATCGCGCCGAACGCGTGTCCGCTGCGGGCGCCTACTTGAGTAACCATTAGGTTACATATTAGACCTCGGAACAGCCGTGACGTCAACGGCCCATCCTGTGTCTGCGTCGAAGGGCGCAAATTGACGAGGAGGGATGACGTGGACCAGGCACACAGGACCCAGGGACTCTATCTCTTGTTGCCGATCTGATACCGTGCGATGCTTCGCTACCCAAACTGCGATGGCTATCCCTCTCGTGTCGGTCGTGCTCTCGTTCCGCAATGAGGCCGAGAACATCCCGACGCTGGTCGCCAGGCTGGTCGCGATGTTTGCGACTCAGGACGTCGCGTACGAGCTCCTGTTCGTCAACGACGCGTCGACCGATCACTCGGTGTCGGTGTTGCTGACGGAACGGCAGCGAAACCCGCGCGTGAAGCTTCTCAACATGTCGCGCCAGTTCGGTGTCGCCGAAGGTGTTCTCGCTGGATTGGCGGCGGCGAGTGGCGACGCGGTCGTGTACATGGACTGCGACCTCCAGGATCCGCCGGAGGTGATTCCGCGACTGCTCGAACGCTGGCGCGACGGCGCGGACGTCGTCCACACGATTCGCACGCGCCGTCACGGCGAGAGTGCGCTGAAGATGACGGCAACACGGCTGGCCTACCGCATCATCCAGTACAGCTCGGCGATCCAGCTTCCCGTCGATGGCGGCGACTTCAAGTTGCTCTCACGCCGTGCCGTGAACCAACTGGTGCGCCTGCGCGAATCAGATCCGTATCTGCGTGGCCTCACTGTCTGGCTCGGGCTCAACCAGGCATTCGTGCCGTACGAACGCGCCGCCCGGCATGCGGGACAGTCGCACTTTCCACTCATCAGTCGCAATCCGTGGAAAACGTTCGTCCTGGGAATGACCTCGTTCTCGTTCGTTCCGATCTACGCGTGCGTCGCACTTGCGGGCGCCGGTCTCGTCGCGTCCATCGTCACGATGGCCGTCGCAGTTGCGCCGGCGATCGCCGGCGGACCGCTGAACAGCGGCATGGCGCTGATCGCCGTGCTCACGTTCTTCTGGGCCACCACTGTCGGAGCCATTGGTATCGTTGGCGTGTATGTCGCGCGTGTCTATAAAGATGTCCGTGCCAGGCCAACCTACATCCTGCAATCGACAGTCGGATTGTCAGAGACGGAGGGACGCGAAGATGCACCCTCCCGGGCAACAGAGGCTATCGCGCCTCGCACCTGAGCCGTCGTCCCAACGCGGGCTGAACCGTGCGCACGGCCGGGCTAACATCGGCCAACTCCGTTGTTAAACTGGGAAGACCTTCGTTGTTTCCCCGATCCTTCCTTCTTGCACGCCCGCTCGTTGTCTGCGCCGCCGTCCTCGGCGTGTGTGGAATGGTGTCTGTTCCGCTGACCGCCAGGACACCGACGCGATCCGCGCGATTCAGCAGCGATGCCTGGGGCGGCGTCCGGCTCGGCACGATCGAACCCACGGTGTTTGAGATGGCGCTGGCAGCGGTCGACTGCGCGGTGCAATCCGGATCGATCGAAGACCCCTCGACGCTGATGGTCATCGACTACTCGCGTCCGTCAACGGTAAAGCGGCTCTGGGTATTCGACCTGCGGGAACGGGCGCTTCTCTATGAAGAGCTGGTCGCACACGGCAAGGGAAGCGGAGACAATCTGGCGACCCGATTCTCGAACGAGCCCGACTCCAACCAGTCGAGTCTCGGGCTGTTTCTCACGCAAGACGCCTACATGGGGAAGAACGGCTATTCGCTGCGATTGCGCGGTCTGGATGAAGGCTTCAACGATCGCGCCTACGACCGGGCGATCGTGATGCACGGCGCTGATTACGTGAGCGACGAGTTCGCGCACGCCAACGGCCGGCTCGGTCGCAGCTGGGGATGCCCGGCGCTGCGCGAAGGCGTCGCGCACGCCATCATCGATCGAGTCAAGGGTACTGGTCTGCTGTTCGCCTACTATCCGGACTCGGAATGGCTCACGTCGTCGAGATACCTTAACGACTGCGCCGCCGCCAGGACTTCCAGGCGCTGACCCGCGCCACTCATCGACTGCTCTCGACCACCTGTCTGATTGAAGTGTGCACTTGCTCCGCGTCTCGCGGCGGGGCCAGACGTATCATTGGACGCACGCCCAACTTCGATGCCACCACGGATCTTCATCAGCTACCGGAGAGACGATGCGGCGGGCGATGCCGGCCGGCTCGCCGACCACCTGACCCGACGTTTCGGCAAAGATCAGGTCTTCCTCGATATCGACACGATCGATCCGGGCACCGACTTCGTGCGTGTGCTCCATAAGTCTCTGCAAGAGACTGCCGCCGTGCTCGTCGTGATCGGACCGCGATGGACGTCGGCACGAGCGGCCAACGGCACACGCAGGCTCGACGATGCAAACGACTTCGTTCGTCTTGAAGTCGAGACATCGCTGGCACGAAACATTCCGGTGGTGCCGGTTCTCGTTCAAGGCGCCACGATGCCGCGCGCGGAGGAACTGCCCGAACCGCTGGCGTCGCTGGCCAATCGTCAAGCGGCATCTCTCGATCACGCTGAGTTCCACGATGACGCCGAGCGTCTGTGCGAACGGCTCGCGACGATGATCGGCACCGAGGCGACGCCGGTTTCGCGGCTGCGACGCTGGTGGCCAGCGGCGGTCGTGGCCGGTGTGCTCGCACTCGGAATGATCGGGTACGTCGTGTTCCGGGCGTCAGGGCGCACGCCGGCCACAGACGGGACGTCGACGAACGGCCGCAATGGCACGATCACCATCTCTGACAAGAACGCGCCCCGTGATGCCGGAAAGAACGACCAGACAGTTCGCACGCAAGAGCTGATGGCGGCGGCATCGGCACAGCGTGACCGCAACCAATACGCCGAGGCGCTGGGAACGTTGACGCGCGCGCGCGAACTGGCTCCGACGTCCACGGCAGTTCGAGAAGCACAGGACGACGTGGCGATGGATTGGATCCGCGAAGCGAGGACCGAAAACGACAAGGGTTCATTTGGCGAGGCGATTGCACCAGCGCTTGCCATCGTCGACGCGTCGCTTCCGTCTGCGACGGGCGCACGGCGTGCCGATCTGCTGGCGCACACAGGATGGGCGACGTTCTTACTGTGGCGCGATGGAGATCAGCGATTGAATCCGTCGGACAAGTATCGAGAAGCCTTGTCAGTCGATGCAGGAAATCCCTACGCCAATGCCATGCTGGCGCACTGGGTTCTTTTCCAGGACCACGACAAGGTGGCTGATGCGAAGAAGCTGTTCGACACGGCTCTCGAGTCCGGGCGAGCGCGCGAGGCTGTTCGCACTCTGCAGTGGGCGGCCTACGGCAACTCAGGCACAGCCGAAGCAAATGCCGAGCGGGTGCGACTGGCCGACGCGATGCGCCGTGGCAACGAACGGCTCAGCGCGAGGCAGGCACAGGCGCTCTGGGGGCCATACTATTTCGCGACGCCGCCCGACCGGATGCACGAACGCGCGGCGCTGCTCGAAGCATTGCCGCCTGACGATCACATCAGCACTCTCGGGTGGTCTTTCGACGAGTACGCCGCGAAGGACGAATTCCGGC
>Ga0207643_10000114_pt1 | contig 55362 bp, 52 predicted proteins | sample KBSMisM62_FD_184313 | JGI IMG/M metagenome (GOLD analysis project Ga0207643, IMG submission 184313) | Miscanthus rhizosphere microbial communities from Kellogg Biological Station, Michigan, USA - KBS Miscanthus M6-2 (SPAdes) (version 2) | ecosystem: Host-associated > Plants > Roots >... | reverse complement strand
TGGGCGGCGCCGGATCGGTGGGCGGCGCCGGATCGGTGGGCGGCGCCGGATCGGTGGGCGGCGCCGGATCGGTGGGCGGCGCCGGATCGGTGGGCGGCGACGCACCGGCAGCGGGTGCGGCTGTGGGCGGTGCGGTGATGGGCGGCCGTGTGGCGGGGGCCGGGGCGAGCAGGTGGCCGCCAGGCCGCGGCTCCGCGCGGCGGGTGACCGGCTGGGTCGCGGTGGCCGCGCTGGCGTGGGTGCTGGGCGGCGCGGCGCTCGGGCTGGCGGCGGTGCTGCTGGCCGGGTGGCACCTGGTGCGGGCGCCCCGGCCGCGGACCCTGATCGTGGCGGCGGCGGGTCTGCTGGCCGCGGTGCCGGTGGTGTGGCTGGCGCTGCGGCCGGACATCGGCGGTGGGCTGTCCGCGCACGTGGTCGCCGACGACCTCTGGCCCCACCGGTTGGCCGGGCTGGCCCTGCTGCTGCTCGCCGTCGGTGTCATCCGGGCCGAGCGGGGGCGCCGGTGACCGTCTCCGTGGTCGTGCCGACGCGCAACTCGATGCGCACCCTCGCGGCCTGCCTGCGTTCGATCCGGGCGCAGGACGCACCGGTCGAGCTGATCGTCGTCGACAACGCCAGCACCGACGGCACCTACGAGCTGGCCCGCGAGCTGGCCGACACCGCGGTGCGCGGCGGCCCCGAGCGCAGCGCGCAGCGCAACGCCGGCGTCCGGCTCGCCACCGCCGGCTGGATCCTGTGGATCGACGCGGACATGGTGCTGCCGCCGACGACAGTCTCGGCCGCCCTGGCGACCGCGACGGAGACCGGCGCCGATGCGGTCGCCGTGGTCGAGGTCAGCGTCGGGTCCGGCTACTGGACGGCCTGCCGGGCGCTGGAGCGATCCTGCTACGTCGACGACCCGAGCCTGCACAACCCGCGGCTGCTGCGCCGGGAGCTGCTGCTCGGCGACGGCGCGTTCGACCCGGCGATGGCCGGACCGGAGGACACCGACCTGCGGCTGCGGCTGAGGTCGGCCGGCACCCGGACCGCGCTCTGCCCGGACGTGCTGATCGTCCACGACGAGGGTCGCCTGACGCTGCGCTCGATCCTGGCCAAGCGCGTCTACTACGGCCGCAGCCTGCCGGCGTTCGTGGCGAAGAATCCCGGTGCGCTCGCCGGCCAGGGCGCCGGCACGCTCGCGGCCCTGCTCCGGCACCGCGGCCGCCTCGCCCGCGATCCGGCCCATACGGCCGGCCTGCTCGCCATGCGCGCCGCCGAGGCCGTCGCCTACGCCGTCGGCTACGGCCAGGGACGCCGCCGATGACGCGGCGGCTGCTGTGGGTGTCGCTGGCCGACCAGCGCCCGGGTCGGGAGCAGCGCTGGCTGTCGCTGCTGCCCGGCACCCGGCTGACCGCGCTCGCCGCCCGGCCCCCGCTGCCGCCGGCCGACTGGGTGCCGGCCACGTACCGGCGGCCGGTGCGGCGGTTCGTCGAGGCCGGCGCGCTGGCCTGGGTGCGCGAGCTGGACGCGCTGCCGCCGGCGTACGACTGGGTCGGCTCGCTGGAGCTCTGCTCGCTGGTGACCGGGCAGGCGGCCGGCTACGCCCGCCGGCACCGGCTGCGCCAGGTGGTGCTCACCTGGGAGAACGATCCGCGCCAGCCGCTCTACGCGGTCCCGCCGTACCGAACCGCGCTGCGCCGCTCGCTGGCGACGGCGGACCTGTTCCTCTGCCTGGTCGACGCGGCCGCCGACCACCTGCGGGTGCTCGGCGTCGAGGAGGACCGGATCCGGGTGGTCAAGCCCGGCGTCGACACCCGGGTGTTCCGGCCCGCGCCGGCGCCGGTCGCCGAGCCGGTGCTGGCGTTCGTGTCGCCGGTCGCGGCGAACAAGGGGATCGACCGGGTGCTGGCCGCCTTCGCGCTGGTCCGGGCGAAGATCCCGGAGGCGCGGCTGCTCGTGCTCGGCGACGGCCCGCTGGTGCCGGTGGTACGGGGGCCCGGGGTCGAGTACCTCGGCCCCGGCGACGCCGCCCGGGTCGCGGCCGTGCTCCGGTCGGCGGCGGTGTTCGTCACCGCGCCCCGCTCGACCTGGAAGTGGTCCGAGCAGTTCGGCCTGGCCTACCTCGAAGCGATGGCCTGCGGGCTGCCCGTCGTGACGACGGCCTGCGGCACCAACCACGAGATCGTCGTGCCGCCGAACGAGCGGGTCGTCGACGAGGCCGGAGCGCTGGCCGAGGCGCTGCTCGGGCTGCTCGCCGACCCGGCCCGGCGGGCGGCGGTCGGCGCGCACAACCGCCGGTATGTCGAGGCGCACCACGAGCTCGCCGCGCAGTGCGCGCGGATGGGCGCCGCGCTGACCGAGGTCGAGCGCCGGTGAGCCGCGACCCGCTCGGTGCGGCGACGGGTCGCGGCCGTGTCGGTGCGGCGACGGGTCGCGGCTGGCTCGGTGCGGCGGCGGGGCGCGGCCCGCTCGGCGCGGCCGTCGGGCTCGTCGCCGGCCTGCTCGTGCTGGCGCCGGTGCTCGGCCGCGGCGTCGTCCTCTCCTACGACATGGTGTTCGTGCCGGACCCGCCGATCACCGGGTCGGTGCTCGGCACGGACGGCTCGGTGCCGCGGGCGGTGCCGACCGAGCTGCTGGCCGACCTGCTGGCCCGGGTGCTGCCGGTGGCGGCGGTCCAGCAGGGCCTGCTGCTGGCGGTGTTCGTGCTGGCCGGCGCCGGCGCGGCGCGACTGGTGCCGGGACTGCCCGCCGCCGCCGCGGCGGCGCTCGCCTACGCCTGGACCCCGTACGTGGCCGAGCGGCTGCTGATCGGGCACTGGCCGTTCCTGCTGGGGTACGCGGTGCTGCCGTGGGTGGTCGGTGCCGCCCTCGCGGCCCGGCGCGGCGGGTCACTGCGCCCGCTGCTGCTGTGGCTGGCCGCCGCAGCGGCCGCCGGGTCGACGTCGGCGCTGATCGCCACCGCCACCGCGCTCTGCGTGATCGGCCTCCGTCCGGCCTCCCGGTTCGCCGGGGTGCTCGGGTTCGCGGCGGCGGTGAACCTGCCGTGGATCGTGCCGGCGCTGGCGCGGCCGGGCGGGGTGCCGGCCGACCCGGCCGGCGTGGCCGCGTTCGCCGCCCGGTCCGACACGCCGCTCGGGCTGGCCGGCAGCCTGCTCACGCTCGGCGGGGTCTGGAACCCGGCCACCGTCCCGTACGGCCGCGACTCCGCGCTGGCCACCGTGGCGCTTGTCGCCGTGCTGGCCGCGCTGGTGCTCGGGCTGCGACCGGTGCTCGCCGACAGCCCGGGCCTGGTCGCCGCCGGCGCCGGCAGCCTGCTGCTGGCGGCGGCCGGCGCGGTGCCCGGCCTCGATGCCGTGCTGCGGGCAGTGGTCGTGCACGTGCCCGGCGGTGGCCTGCTCCGGGACGGGCAGAAGCTGCTGGCGCCGGCCGCGCTGGTGGTCGCGCTCGCGGCCGGGCACGCGGTCGGCCGGCTGGCCAGGGCCCCGCGGACGGCGCCCTGGGCGGTGCTGCTCGCCGTCCTGCCGGTGCTGGCGCTGCCCGGCCTTGCCTGGGGTGTCGGCGGCCGGCTGGCCGCCGCGCACTACCCGGCCGACTGGCTGGAGCTGCGGGCGGCGGTCGCGCAGGCGCCGCCCGGAGAGGTGGCCGCGCTGCCCTGGGGCACGTACCGGCGGCTGGACTGGGCGGGCGACCGCGTCGTGCTCGACCCGCTGCCGCGGCTGCTGGACCGGCGCACGCTGGCCGACGACGCGCTGCCGCTGTCCCGCGTGACCGTGCGCGGTGAGGACCCGCGGGCGGCCCGGGTCAGCGCCGGGCTTGCCGCCGGCGAGCGGCTGCCGGACCTGCTGCGGTCGGCCGGGGTCCGGTACGCGGCGGTGCACCGCGGCCAGCCCGGCTCGGCCGCGACCGAGCGGGCGCTGGCCGGGCTGCCGGTGCTGTTCAGCAGCCGGGACCTGCTGCTGGTCGAGCTGCCCGGCCCGACCGGGCCCACCCCGGGGGACCGGCCGTGGGTGGCCGTGCTCGGCCTCGGTGGTGCCGTTCTCTGCCTGGGCGCGGTGATCGTCCGGAGAAGACCCGGACTGCTACGCTCTCGCACACCCGACGAGCGAACCGGAGCGTGACGCAGGTGCTCAGCGACGATCGGCGGACCGGTGCAAGCGACCGGGGCCAGATCCTCATCTCGACCCTGGTGGCGGCCGTGGTCGGCGGGCTGCTGGCGCTCGGCGCCTCGCTCGTGCTGGTCTCGTCGGCCTCGAACACCAACGCGCCGCCGGTGAACAAGCCGCTGATCACCTACGACCAGAAGTAGCGCGGTCAGCCGGCGGCCTCGACCGACGACGGTTCGGCAGACCGGTCGGCAGCCGGAACAGCCGCCGCGCGCGGCGGCAGGCCGGTCAGCGCGCGCAGCTCCGTCTCCACCGCGGCGGCCGTCGCCGGCCAGCTGAACCGGGCCGCGTGCACCCGAGCGGCCCGGCCCATCGACTCCCGCAGCGCCGGCTCGGTGAGCAGCCGGCGCAGCGCGACGGCGAACCCGGTCAGGTCGTCGGCGAGCAGCCCGGTCTCCCCGTCGAGCACCGACTCGGTCGGCCCGCCGGCGGACCGGAACGCCACCGTCGGCGTGCCGTGCGCCGCGCTCTCCACCACGGCGAGGCTCCAGCCCTCCTTCACCGACGGCAGCGCGTGCACCCAGGCCGCGGCGAGCAGCCGGTGCTTGGTCACGTCGTCCACGTATCCGGCGAACGTCACCGCGTCGCCGACCCCGAGCCGCTCGGCGTACGCGCGCAGCTGCGGCTCCCAGTAGCCGTGCCCGACGACGGTGAGCGTCGCTCCGGGCAGCGCGGCGACCGCGTCGATCGCCAGCTCGACCCGCTTGTGCGGCACCAGCCGGCCGAGCACGACCACGCTCGGCTGTGGGCTGCGCGGCCAGGCCGCGGTGTCCACCGGCAGCACCGGCGCGTCGAGCCCGGAGTAGACGACCCCGACCCGGTCCGCGTCGACGCCGACGGCGACCAGGTCGGACCGGGTGGCGGCGGAGACGGTGAGATAACGGCAGCGCCGGTAGACCCGCGGCGCCAGCCGGGACTCCAACCACCAGCCGACCCGGCCGAGGGTCGGGCCGAAGACCGCGGTCCACTGCTCGCGGTGCAGGTGGTGGGTCACGTTGACGACCAGCGCCCGGGTGAACAGCGGCGCCCAGAACGGCATCCCGTTCTGCACGTCCAGCACCACGTCGTAGCCGCGCCGCCGGCGGGCGAGTGCCAGCGCCGCCCGCGGGTAGACGGTGAACCGGCCGCCGCGGCGCACGTACGCCACCCCGTCGACGGTCTCGTCCGGCGCCGCGCCGGGGTAGCGGGCGCACCGCACGGTCACCTCGTGCCCGAGCGCCGCCAGGCCGCTGGCCACCCGCTCGCAGAAGCTCTCCGCACCGCCGCCCTCGGGATGCCCCGAATCACGCCAGTTCAGGAGCAAGATGCGCAGCCCGTCCTGCATCCGCCTCGACGCCCCCTTAGCGCTATAGAGGCGGCAGCGTAGTGGATCCCAGCGCCTCGTGTTACCCACCGGTACGGTCTGCGGCATGTCGCGGCAGTGCGAGGTGTGCGGAGCCGGTCTGCGGGACTGGGTCCTACGCGGCGGCGGAGTGCTGTTCCGCTGCCCGGACTGCGCCCACGTCGAGCGTGACCTGGCCGCCTGCCCGGCCGGCGCCCGTGATGTCGGCTACGGCGGCGACCCCGGCCTGGACGCCGCCCGGCTGTGGCTGACCGAGCGGCGACTGCGCGCGCTAGTCCCGGACGGCCGCTCGGTGTTCGAGATCGGGTACGGCTCGGGCGCGCTGCTGCGCCGGTTCCTCGACGCCGGCTGGTCGGTCGCCGGCGTCGACAAGGGCCAGCTCGAGGTCGGGGTCGACCCGGAGGTGCTGCGCAGCGGGCGGCTCGACCGCGGCGAGCTCGAGGCGGTGCCGACCGCTGGCGAGCACGACCTCGTCGTCGGCGTGCACGTGCTCGAGCACCTGCGCGACCCGGCGACCGGCCTGGCCGCCGCGTACCGGTTGCTGCGTCCGGGCGGCACGCTGGCGCTGGTCACCCCGACCGCCGACTCGCTCGGGCCCGACTGGTTCGGCGCCGCCTGGTGGCTGCTGGAGGACCCCACCCACGTGCGGTTCTTCTCGCCCGAGTCGGCTGGCCGCGCGTTGCGCCACACCGGGTTCACCGGCGTACGGATGCGCCGGCTGGTGCTCGACACGCTGTCGATGGAGGCGGCCAGCGCGCGGCGGGCGATCGACCGGCGGCCGCGCCCGCGCGGGGTGCTGACCGAGCGTGGCACCGTGCTCGCCGCGCTGGCGGCGGCACCGATCACCGTTGCGGCACGGGCCGCGCTGCCCCGGCTGCGCCCGTCGCTGGAACTGGTGGCTCACCGGCCCGGGTGAGACTCGGGCTCCAACGCCCAAACGGTGCGGATCGCGGACTAGGGTTGCATGCGTGCAACGATCCCGGGAGGCCGGCGGCGCCCTCCTCCCGCCGACCTCCGCCGCCCGCGCTGACTCCGCAGGTCTGCGGCGATCGGCCAACCTGCTCCGGGCGTTCCGGGTCGAGCAGACCGACCCGGCGAGGTTCTACGGTTTGCTCGCCCGAGACTCGGTACGCATGGTGGGCGAGCAGGGTTCACTGGCCGGCCGCACGGTGCTCGACGTGGGTGCGGGACCGGTGCAGTTCGCCGCCGCGTTCGCTGCCGCCGGCGCCCGCTACGTCGCGCTCGACGCCGATCCCGCCGAGCTGCGCACCCGGCCGGCGATCGCCGCCCGGGGCGAGCGGCTGCCGCTGGCCGACCGGTCGGTCGACGTCTGCTTCTCCTCCAACGTCGTCGAGCACGTGCCAGCGCCGTGGCGGTTCGCCGACGAGCTGGTCCGGGTGACCCGGTCGGGCGGGCTGGTCGTCCTCGCGTACACGAACTGGCTCTCGCCGTGGGGCGGGCACGAGACCTCGCCCTGGCACTACCTGGGCGGCTACCCGGCCGCCGAGCGGTACGGCCGGCGCTACGGGCACCCGCCCAAGAACCGGTACGGCGCCGGCCTCTACCCGGTCTCGGTCGCCGCCGGGCTGCGCTGGGCCACCAGCCGTCCGGACGCCGAGCTGGTCGACGCGCGGCCGCGCTACCTGCCGGCGTACGCGCGGGCGCTGCTGCGGCTGCCGGCGCTGCGCGAGATCGCCACCTGGAACCTCTGGCTGGTGCTGCGCCGCCGATGACCGACACCGCGCCGAGCCTGGTACGGCGGCTCCGGGTCACGGCCGCCGCCGTGGCTCTCGTCGCGCTCGCGTTCAGCCAGGCGCCGGGCAAGCTGATCGGCGACACCAAGTCCGACCTCGTGCTGGACCCGGGCGGGTTCCTGCGCCGGGCGCTGGAGGCGTGGGACCCGCAGCAGGGGTTCGGGGTGATGGCCAACCAGTCCTACGGCTACCTGTGGCCGATGGGGCCGTTCTTCTGGCTCGGCCACCAGCTCGGCGTGCCCGGCTGGGCGGTGCAGCGGGGCTGGTGGGCGCTGCTGCTGCTGGTCGGCTTCGCCGGCGCGCTCAAGCTGGCCGGCGCGCTCGGCATCGGCACCCCCGCGACCCGGCTGCTGGCGGCGCTGGCCTACCCGCTCAGCCCGCGGGCGTTGTCCGTGCTCGGCACGATCTCGGTCGAGGCGTGGCCGGCCGCGGTGCTGCCGTGGATCGTGCTGCCGCTGGTGCGCGGCGCCACCGGGCAGACCAGCCCGCGTCGCGCCGCCGCCTGGTCCGGGATCGCCGTGCTCTGCCTCGGCGGGGTGAACGCGACCGCGTCCGCCGCCGTGCTCCCGCTGCCGTTGCTCTACCTGCTCACCCGGCCGGCCGGCGTCCGCGGCCGGCTGCTCGCCTGGTGGGTCCCGGTGACGGTGCTGGCCGCGTCCTGGTGGGCGCTGCCGCTGATGGTGCTCGGCCGGTACGGCTACGACTTCCTCGACATGATCGAGACCGCGAAGGTCACCACCACGGTCACCGGCCTGGTCGACACGCTGCGCGGCGGCTCCCACTGGCTCGGCTACCTCGTCGTCGACGGCCGGCCGGTGTGGACCGCCGGCTGGGAGCTGGCCACCCGACCGGGGCTGGTGGTGGTGACCACGCTGGTCGCGGCAGCCGGCCTGGCCGGGCTGCTGCTGCCGGGCCTTCCGGAGCGGCGCTGGCTGCTCGGCGGCGCGCTGCTCGGCACGGTGCTGGTCTCGGCCGCGCACACCGGCGTGCTCACCGGCCCGCTGGCGCCGAGCCTGCAGTCGGCGCTGGACGGCTGGCTGGCCCCGCTGCGCAACGTGCACAAGGCCGACCCGGTGCTCCGGTTGCCGCTCGCGCTCGGCCTGGCACACCTGCTCGCGGTCGCGGGTCGCGCCGCCGCCGCGGCCGGCCATCGGGTACCGGCCGGCGGCGGTACGTCACCGGCTCGTCGGGTGCCGGTGCGGGTGGCCGGCGCGGTCGCGCTCCCGGTCGTCGCCGGGCTGGTCGCGCTTACCCTGCTGCCGGCCTGGGGCAGCGGGCTGGCGCCGACCGGCGCGTACGCGGCCACCCCGGCGTACTGGCAGCAGGCCGCGGACTGGCTCGACGAGCACGCCGACGGCGAGCGCACCCTGCTGCTGCCCTCCGCCAACGCGCCGGTCTACCGGTGGGGGACGCCGCGGGACGAGCCGCTGCAGGCCCTGGCGTCCGCGCCGTGGGCGGTCCGGGACGGCGCCCCGCTCGGCGCGCCGGGCAGCACCCGCCTGCTCGACGGCCTCGACGCGCGGCTGGCCACCGGCCAGCCGTCCGCCGCGTACGCGGACGTGCTGGCCCGGGCCGGGATCCGGTTCGTGCTGCTGCGCAACGATCTCGACCCGGACCGGTCCGGGTCCGAACGGCCGTCGGTGATCAGGACCGCGCTGGCCGGCTCGCCCGGGCTGACCGAGGTGGCCGACTTCGGGCCGGCACAGCCGGTGGCGTTCCGGTCCGGCGACCACCTGTCCGGGGCGGTCGAACCCGACCCGCCCGCGCTGGAGGTGTTCGCGATCGCCGGCGCCGAGCGGATCACCGCATACCCGGACGACGGGGCGGTCGCCCTGTCCGGCGGTCCGGAAGGCCTGCTCTCGCTGGCCGACGCCGGGCTGCTGGACGGCCGCGCGGTGATGGGCACGATCGACGCCGAGGCCGCCGAGGCGGACGAGGCCAACCCCGACCAGCAGTCGCCGACCACGCTGGCCGAGGCCGGCACCGGCTCGGACGACGACGCGGTCGTGCAGACCGACACCCAGCGCCGCCGGGCCTACAACCCCGGCGCCGATCCCGGCCGGCGCTACTCGGCCACGCTGTCCGCGGCCGACCCGCTGCCGCGGCCGGACCTCGGCCCGTACGACTCGGCCCAGCAGGCCGTCTCCGTGCTCGAGGGCGCGTCGAACGTCACCGCGTCGAGCAGCGCGGACGACCCGTTCGCGGCCGACCCGGACGGCGTCGGCCATCGCGGCCCGGACCACCGGCCGGCCGCCGCGGTCGACGGCGACCCCGACACCGCGTGGCTGTCGGCCACCGGCACGGTCGGGCAGCACCTCGACCTGTCGCTGCTGCACCGGACGCGGGTCAGCGAGGCGACCGTCGAGCTGGTCACCGACCCCGCGCTCGGTCCCGAGGTGACCACGGTGGCGGTGACGACGGACACCGGCACCGAGTCCGCCCCGGTCCGCGCCGGCCGCGCGACCGTGCTGCTCCGGCCGGGACCGACGACGCGGATCCGGGTCACGATCACCGGCGTGTCCGGCGATCCGGACTCCGGCGCCGTGGGCATCCGTGAGCTGGTCGTGCCCGACGTGCAGGTCACCGAGGCGATCGCGCTGCCGCCGATCCAGGACGCCGCCGGCGAGGAGTGGACCGTGCTCGCCGAGCGCCCGGACGGCCGGCGCGGCGACTGCCTGCTCGGACCGGCCGGCTGGACCTGCGTGCCCGGGCTGGCCGAGCCGGGGGAGGAGAGCGGCTCGCTGGAGCGGCGGTTCGAGGCGCCGGCCGGGGACGTCTCGGTGACCGGCACGGTCCGGCCGCGGCCGGGGACCGCGCTCGACCTGCTGCTCGACGGGGCGCTGGGCTACCGGGCGGACGGCACCTCGCGGATCACCCAGGACCCGGCCGCCCGGCCCGGAGCCGCCTACGACGGCGACCCCGCCACCGCATGGCTGCCCGCCTCCGGCGACCAGGCCCCGCGGCTGACCCTCGCGCTCGGCCGGATGACCACGATCAGCGGGCTCACCGGCGCGGACTGGACCGGCGTCGCCGGCGTCGAGCTGACCACCAGGACCGGCGAGCGGCGCTCGCTGGCCGGCTCCGGCGCGTTCCGCCCGGTCCGTACCGACGAGGTCACGCTCACCTTCCGGCGTGCGGTCAGCGGCGACCGGGTGGAGCCGATGGCTGTGCACGGGTTCGACCTCACGGGCGCGCCGGCCCGCTCCGCGGCGCCGGTCCAGGTGGACTGCGGCGCGGCCCCGGCCGTGGTGCTCGACGGCCAGGTCCGCAACCTGTCGATGACCGCGCCGGTCTCCGACCTGCTCACGCTGGCCCCGGTGCGGGCGAAGACCTGCGGGCGGTCGATCGAGGTGGCGGGCGGGCCGCACCGGATGTCGTCGACCGCGACCGCGGCGCTCGAGGTGGCCACCGCGGAGGTGTCCAGCGGACGACCGCCGGCGGCGCCGCCGGCCCGGGCGATCCGCACCCTGTCCTGGTCCGACCAGCACCGGGTCATCGAGGTCGGCGGCGGGAGCAAGGGCTACGTGGCGATGACCGAGGGCTACAACACCGGCTGGCGGGCCACCGCGTACGGACGGACGCTGACCCCGGTCCGGATGGACGGCTGGCAGCAGGGGTGGAAGCTGCCGCCCGGCGGCGACACCCGGGTCACGCTCAGCTTCGGCCCCGGCCGGACGCAGCACGGCCTGCTGCTCGGCGGACTGATAGCCGGGCTGGCGGTGCTCGTGCTCGCGCTGCTGCCGGTGCGCCGGGAGGTCGAGCTGCGGCCCGACGCGCTGCCGCCGCTGCCGGGCCGGTGGTGGCGGGCCGCGCCGGTGGCCCTCGGCGGTGGGCTGCTGATCGGCCCGGTCGGGCTCGTCTCGGCCGGGACGGCGCTGGCCCTACCGCGGCGGTGGTGGGCCGCCGGCGCGGGCGGCGCGCTCGCGCTCGCCGGTGTGCTGCTCGCCCTCGACCCCGGCGCCGGCTGGGTGCAGGCGGTGGACCAGGGGCTGGCCGCCGTCGCGCTGTGCCTGGTCACCGCCGCGCTGGTGGACTGGACCCCGCCGGCCGCCCCGACGCGAGGGAGTGCCGCCGACCTGCCGGGTGCCCCTGCCGCCCAGGACGTCGGCCAGCCGCAGCGCCGGCCGCTCGACCAGCACCCAGGACAGGCCGCCGAGAGCGGTCGCGCCGAGCGCGGTGAGCGCCGCGACCGCGACCGTTCGCCCGCTGAAGTCGGGCCAGCCGGTGACCCGGTAGACCGCATCGAGCACGAGCAGGTGCCACAGGAAGATCCCGTACGACCATCGGCCGAGCAGCCGTAGCGGCGGCGAGCCGAGCACCGGCGCCCGCGGTCCCAGCGCCGCCGGCACCAGCAGCAGCCCGGCGACCAGCGCGTACCCGGCCTCCTTGAGCACGGCCGCCCCGCCCGGCGCCGGCGCCAGCGTGAGCGGTCCGGCGACCGGCGTGGCGAGCAGGAACAGCAGCGCCCCGGCCGCCGACCAGCAGGTCCCCGAGGCCGCGGCCAGCTGCCCCAGCCAGCCGGGCACGCCGCGGCGGGCCAGTGCGGCGACGGCCATCCCGACCGCGAACCAGTCCAGGTGACCGGGCAGCCACAGCAGCATCCGGTCGGGCAGGTCGAGCAGGTGCACCGCGACGATCCACGCGTACGCGAGGACGACGCAGCCGGCCAGCACCGGCCACTCCCATCGCCGCGCCAGCCACACCAGCCCGGGCAGCACCAGGTAGAACGCGACCTCCGGGACCAGCGACCAGGTCTGGGTGAGCGCGCCGGCGAGCGGCTCCGTCCGGTAGCCCTGCCCGAGCCACCAGTACGCGGCCGGCACCGAGCCGATCACGGCCACCACCGCGAGCAGCACCCAGTACGCCGGCAGGATGCGGGCGGCCCGCCGCAGCGCGTACCGGCCGACCGGACGGGTCCGCGGGTAGAGCAGGAAGCCGGACAGCACGAAGAACACCGCGACCCCGACGTCGAGGCGGCCCAGCACCGCACCGCCGGCACCGGCCTGGGTCTGCCCGGTCCGGAACGCGACGTGGGTCAGCAGCACGGCGCCGGCAGCCACCGCACGCAGGCCGTCCAGCGCCGGCACCACCCGCCGCGCGCTCATCCGGACACCGTACGGCCCGGTCAGGTCACGATGCGGTTACGAGGAACCGCCTTACCCGTGGTCGGATGTCCCGTTCATCCAACACTCGCTGGTAACCTCCGCCCACCTGATCATGGGTCGGCCGGTTGGGGCGATGAGGGGAAGGCCATGCGGCGGTTCTTGGGCCCGGCGCTGCTCGGCGTCGGCGTCTTCCTGGTGGTCTTCGGCGGGCTGCTGAAGTTCTACGTGGCAGACCGGGTGATCCTCACGCCGATCGACCAGTACGCGCAGACCACCTCGCCCGGCCCGGGTTCGTTCCTCGACCCGGCCACGCTGCAGGTGCGCTCCTCCGACCTCGTCGCCGTCCGCACGCTGCGCGGCGACGTCGCCGCCAGCAACCGGGACACCGCGGTCTGGGACGTCTCGGTGGTGCTGTCCACCGGCGACCAGCAGCTCGTCCAGGCCAGCGTCGACCGGGTCGCCACCGACCGGCGCACCGCCGAGGCGGTGAACTGCTGCGGCGAGGCGGTCAACTCGGTGCCGACCCGGCACAGCGGGCTGTCCTACAAGTTCCCGTTCGACACCCAGAAGCAGACCTACCAGTTCTGGGACGCCAACGTGAAGAAGGCCGTGCCGGCGCGATACGTCTCCGAGGAGACGGTGCAGGGCCTGACGACATACAAGTTCATCTCGCAGGTCGACGCCACCCAGATCCAGACCCAGGAGGTGCCCGGGTCGCTGGTGGGGGAGAGCGCGCCGAGCGTGCAGGCGCCGGTCTACTACACCGACACCCGCACGGTCTGGGTCGAGCCGAAGACCGGCGTGATCGTCAAGGGCAGCGAGCAGAACCGGACCACGCTGCGGGACAGCGCCGGGCAGGACAAGACCGTCGTCCTGCAGTTCGACCTGACCTTCAACGAGGACAGCCAGCGCAGCCAGGCCCAGCTGGCCCGCGACAACATCGGCAAGATCGACCTGCTCACCACCTGGCTGCCGCTGATCGGCCTGCTCGTCGGCATCGTGCTCATCATCGCCGGCGTGATCATCATGTTCTCGGCCGACCGCGGCACCGGTCGCCACGCCGAGCAGCCCGAACCCGCCGGCACTCCGTCGGGGTAGCGCGTTCTGTCAGGGCCCGGCGCTATGGTCTCGCCCCTCGGAGGTGACTGCCCATGAGCGGCGTACGGGTCCTGGTGGGGACACGCAAGGGAGCGTTCGTGCTGACTGCCGACGGCACGCGCAAGAGCTGGGACGTGGCCGGCCCACTGTTCCCGGGCTGGGAGATCTACCACATGACCGGGTCGCCGGCGGCCCCCGACCGGTTGTACGCGTCGCAGTCGAGCGGCTGGTTCGGCCAGCAGATCCAGCGCTCCGACGACGGCGGCGCGAGCTGGGAGCAGGTCAGCAACCGGTTCGAGTACGACGGCGTGCCCGGCACGCACCAGTGGTACGACGGGACGCCGCACCCCTGGGAGTTCGCCCGGGTGTGGCACCTCGAGCCGTCGCCCGCCGACCCGGACACGGTCTACGCCGGTGTCGAGGACGCGGCGCTGTTCCGGACGCAGGACGGCGGCAAGGAGTGGCAGGAGCTGTCCGGGCTGCGCGGCCACGGCTCCGGACCGAAGTGGCAGCCGGGAGCGGGCGGGATGTGCCTGCACACGATCGTGCTCGACCCGGCCGACCCGCAGCGGATCTTCGTCGCGATCTCCGCGGCCGGCGCGTTCCGCTCCGACGACGGCGGGGCGAGCTGGAAGCCGATCAACCGCGGCCTGCAGTCGGGCGGGATCCCCGACCCGGACGCGGAGGTCGGGCACTGCGTGCACCGGATCGCCATGCACCCGTCCCGGCCTGACGTGCTGTTCATGCAGAAGCACTGGGACGTCATGCGCACCGACGACGCCGGCGAGTCGTGGCACGAGATCAGCGGCGACCTGCCCAGCGACTTCGGCTTCCCGATCGCGGTGCACCCGCACGAGCCGGACACGGCCTACGTCGTGCCGATCACCAGCGACTCCTACCACTTCCCGCCGGACGGCCGGCTGCGCGTCTACCGCAGCCGCACCGGCGGCGGCGAGTGGGAGCCGCTCAGCGACGGGCTGCCCCAGGAGCACTGCTACGTCAACGTGCTGCGCGACGCGATGGCGGTCGACTCGCTGGAGGAGCCCGGCATCTACTTCGGCACCACCGGCGGCCAGGTATACGGGTCGGCGGACGCCGGGGACAGCTGGACGCCGATCGTGCGGGACCTGCCGGCCGTGCTGTCGGTCGAGGTCCAGACGCTGCCGTGAGCGACCCGTCGACGGTCCGGGTCCGGCTGCCGACCCACCTGCGCACGCTCGTCCGCATCGACGGCGAGGTGCGGTTGGAGGTGGCCGGGCCGCTGACCACGCGGTCGGTGCTGGACGCGCTCGAGGCCCGCTACCCGGGGCTGCGCGGCACGATCCGGGACGCGACCACGCTCGAGCGCCGGCCGTTCGTCCGGTTCTTCGCCTGCGAGGAGGACCTCTCGCTGGAGCCGCCGGACGCGCCGCTGCCGGCCGCGGTCGGCACCGGAGCCGAGCCGCTGCTCATCGTCGGTGCGATGGCCGGCGGCTAGCGCCGGCCCTGCGCGCGGCGGGTGGGACGCGACGCGCGCCGGTGCCCGGGCCTCAGCCCGGCTTCTCGGCGACGTAGATGGCGGTGCCGGGGACGAGCGCGCCGCGCAGCGGGCTCCACTGGCCCCACTCCCGGGTGTGCCCGGCCGGCCACTCCGGCTCGACCAGGTCGACCAGCCGGAACCCGGCGGCGACCAGTTCGCGGACCCGGTCGCCGAGGGTCCGGTGGTGCTCGACGTACACCGGCTCGCCGGCCTCGTCGACCTCGACGTACGGGGAGCGGTCGAAGTACGGCGTGCGGGCGGTGAGCCCGGCCGGGCCGGGGTCGTCGGGGAACACCCAGCGCAGCGGGTGGGTGGTCGCGAACACCCAGCGCCCGCCGGGCCGCAGCACCCGGGCGACCTCGCGCATCACCGCGGCCGAGTCGGCCACGAACGGCACCGCGCCGAACGCCGTGCAGGCGATGTCGAACGAGCCGTCCACGAACGGCAGCCGCTGGGCGTCGGCCTGCACGAGCGGCACCCGTACGCCGGTCCGGTCGGCCGCGTCTGCGGCGTGCCGCAGCATCACCCCGGACAGGTCGAGCGCGACCGGGCTCGCACCCTGCGTCGCCAGCCAGCGGGAGCACATCGCCGCGCCGGCGCCGACCTCGAGGACCCGCCGCCCGGAGACCGCCCCGAGCAGGTGCGCGTCGGCCTCGCGCAGTCCTTCCGGGCACCAGACGAAATCGACCTCGCCGAGGAAATCACCGTGCTCGGCGAGGTACGCGCCGGCGTCGTGGTCCCACCACGACCGATTTGCCCGCACACTCTGGTCCGCCGTGACCGGGTCGTGCGACACTCCGGCGACAGGTCTCGGTTCGGCAACGCCGGTCAGCGCCGGTCCTCCCTCGTTGCATGTCTGTCGGCGCTCTCAGTATCCTTGACAGCGCGCTGTGGGTCTGCGTGCCTCGGTATGGAGCAGGCCACGCTCGTCAAGGATGTCATCTGGCACGTCAGCCGGCGTGCACGGTCTCGTCACCGGCGAACAACGGGCCCTCGCGTATCGACCTATACCTAGCCCGCGACCGGAGCGCCCCACCACATGACGTCCACCACCGAGACCCGTCCCGAGCAGACGGCGACCTCATCCACGTCCACGACCCCGCAGGTCGCGGTCAACGACATCGGCTCGGCGGAGGACTTCGCCGCCGCCGTCGACCAGACGATCAAATACTTCAACGACGGCGACATCGTCGAGGGCACGATCGTCAAGGTCGACCGGGACGAGGTCCTGCTCGACATCGGCTACAAGACCGAGGGCGTCATCCCCTCGCGGGAACTGTCGATCAAGCACGACGTCGATCCCAACGAGGTCGTCAAGCTAGGCGACGAGGTCGAGGCCCTTGTTCTCCAGAAGGAGGACAAGGAGGGCCGGCTGATCCTGTCCAAGAAGCGCGCCCAGTACGAGCGCGCCTGGGGCACGATCGAGCAGAAGAAGGAGAACGACGAGGTCGTCGAGGGCACCGTCATCGAGGTCGTCAAGGGCGGCCTGATCCTCGACATCGGCCTGCGCGGCTTCCTGCCCGCCTCCCTCGTCGAGATGCGCCGGGTCCGCGACCTCCAGCCGTACGTCGGCCGGCAGCTCGAGGCGAAGATCATCGAGCTCGACAAGAACCGCAACAACGTGGTGCTGTCCCGGCGCGCCTGGCTGGAGCAGACCCAGTCCGAGGTCCGCACCGAGTTCCTCAACAAGCTGGCCAAGGGCCAGGTCCGGACCGGCGTGGTCTCCTCGATCGTCAACTTCGGCGCGTTCGTCGACCTCGGCGGCGTCGACGGCCTGGTGCACGTGTCCGAGCTGTCCTGGAAGCACATCGACCACCCGTCCGAGGTCGTCGAGGTCGGCCAGGAGGTCACGGTCGAGGTGCTCGACGTCGACCTGGAGCGCGAGCGGGTCTCGCTGTCGCTCAAGGCGACGCAGGAGGACCCGTGGCGGCAGTTCGCCCGGACCCACCAGATCGGTCAGGTCGTCCCCGGCCGGGTCACCAAGCTGGTGCCGTTCGGCGCGTTCGTCCGCGTCGAGGAGGGCATCGAGGGCCTGGTGCACATCTCGGAGCTGGCCGAGCGGCACGTCGAGATCCCCGAGCAGGTCGTCCAGGTCGGCCAGGAGATCCTGGTCAAGGTCATCGACATCGACCTGGAGCGGCGCCGGATCAGCCTGTCGCTCAAGCAGGCCAACGAGGGCGCCGGCACCGGCGGCGAGCCGGGCGAGTTCGACCCCGCTCAGTACGGCATGGACGCCCAGTACGACGAGCAGGGCAACTACATCTACCCCGAGGGCTTCGACCCGGAGTCGGGGGAGTGGCTGCCCGGCTACGAGACCCAGCGCGAGGAGTGGGAGCGGCAGTACGCCGAGGCCCAGGCCCGCTACGAGGCGCACCTCAAGCAGGTCCGGGAGGCTCAGGCCGCGGAGGCGGAGGCGACCGGCGAGACGTCCTACAGCACGGACACGGTCGACTCCGGCGGCACACTCGCCTCGGACGAGGCGCTCGCCGCGCTGCGCGAGAAGCTCGCCGGCGGTCGCGCCTAGCAGCTCAGACGGTGGCCCCACCCGACGCGCTCGGGTGGGGCTTCCGCCGTTCCCGGGCCCGGAGCGCCCGCTGGATGCGGAGGGGTCGCTACGGTGACCGCATGACGGTGCGTTCGTCGGTTGCGCGGTCAGGCTGTGTCCTCGTGCTGGTCGGGATCGCCGCGCTCGCCGCGGCGTGCAGTTCGGGCGGGTCCGCCCGGTCGCAGGCCGGCGCGACGCAGACCGCCGCGCCGACGCCGACCGGCTCGGCGGCCGCACCGACCCCGACCCCGACGCCGAACCTCCCCGGCGGCTGCGACCAGATGCTCCCGTTCACCGACCTCGACCACGCTCTCGGCCGCCCGCTGTTCGGCCCGTCCCGCTACGTGCTCGGCGTCGCCGAGCCGTCCATCGGCCGCACCGGCCGGGTGACCTGCCAGTTCGGGCTGCAGCCGAACGGCCGCGGCGCGGCGCCGCTCGAGGTCGGCGTCTCCACGTACAAGGATGCCGACTCGGCGAACGAGCGGGTGGCCGCGACCGTCGCCGCCCTGCGGTCCACCGCCACCTCGCAGCGCAGCGCGACGGTCGCCGGCCAGCAGGCCGTGCTCATCGGCACGAAGAAGGACAACAACCTGGTCGTGGCCCAGGGCGACCGCACGGTCGCGGTGACGATCGCCCGCACGCTGCACGTGGCCTCGCTCGACAAGGCTGCGGTCGGTGTGGCCGAGCGGGTGCTGGCCAACTGGGGCCAGTGACCCGGCCGGAGGGGGAGGGCCGCCCGGGGCCAGTCACCGGCCGGAGGGGGAAGGCCACATAGGGCCAGTGACCGGCCGGAGCGGGAGGGCCGCCTAGGGCCAGTGACCGGCCGGCGGCTCGGACACCAAGCCTGCCGCATCGACCGGCCGGTGCAGCCCCATTAGGGCCAGTGACTGGCCGGAGCGGGAAGGCCGGCTAGAGCGAGAGGATCAGCGCGAACGCCGGGCGCGGCCGGGCCCCGCTGCGGGTCAGCGCGACGGCGGTGTGGCGACCGCGCCAGCGCAGCATCGACCAGAACGGCAACCGGGTCTCGCGGATGCGGAGCATGACGGCCTCGTGGGTGCGGCAGTGCACCAGGCCGGGAGTGCCGTACCGGTGGCGTCCCACCGTCGGTGGGCGCCGGTGCTTGGCCATGTCGCGACCACCTTTCGGCTGGGGAAGCCGTCGCGGCCGGCAGCCTACGGGCTGACCAGTCGCGATCTTGTGCGGCGCGCCGGGGGATCATCAGCATGTCGACTTCACGCCGTAGGGTCTTGCCGTGCAGATCGGGTTGACCGGCGGGATCGGGTCGGGAAAGTCCACCGCGGCGGCCCGGTTCGCCGAGCTGGGCGCGCTGGTGATCGACGCCGACGCGCTGGCCCGCGAGGTGGTCGAGCCAGGGACGGACGGGCTGGCGGCGGTGGTCGCCGAGTTCGGCGAGCAGGTGCTCGACGCAGACGGCCGGCTCGACCGGCCGGCGCTGGCGAGGCTCGTCTTCGGCGACGAGGCGGCCCGCGGCCGGCTCAACGCGATCGTGCATCCCCGGGTGCGGGCCAGGGCCGCCGGACTGATCGCGGCCGCTCCGCCCGGCACGGTCGTCGTGCAGGACGTGCCGCTGTTGGTCGAGACCGAACAGGCCGGGGCGTACGACCTTGTCGTCGTCGTCGAGGCGCCGGAGGAGCGGCGGGTGCAGCGGCTGGCCGCGGACCGCGGCATGTCTGCGGAGGACGTGCGGGCGCGGATGGCGTCGCAGGCCACCGACGAGCAGCGCCGCGCCGTCGCCGACGTCGTCCTGGTCAACGACGGAACCCCCGACGACCTGCGCGCCAAGGTCGACGCCCTGTGGGCCGACCGCATCGCCGGCAACAGGTCACCGCAGTAGGCCCGCTGCATGTCCCCAGCGACGCCGCCCGGTCCCGCGGCTCGGCACCGTCGGGTCGGCAGCGTGAGGTGGCGCGGCGGGTCGCGGGGCCGGGTGACGCGCGGTGCGGCGAGGCCGCCCGAGCGGGTTTCGCCCCAAGCGGCCCGGCCGGTCCGGCCGGCGCCGTCAGGTGGTCCGGTCGCGGACGGCGAGGATGAGGTGACCGTCGCCGAGCAGGGCGGCGATCTCCAGCTCGGGATGCGCCGCCGCCTCGGCCGCGGCGAGCGTCGCGAGCTCGGCCCGGACGGCCGGATGGTCGGCATAGAGGGAGTAGCTGGCGTCCTCGCCCGGGTGCACCGACAGCTGGGCGCGCTGGTTGAGCATGCTCCAGCGGGCCTCCCGCTCGGCCTCGTCCGGGTGCGGGCCGGGGTCCGGCGGCAGCGGCAGCTCCGGCAGCAGCGCGTCGGCGTCGGTCACGGGCGCGGATGGTAGTGCCCCGGGTCAGAAGTCCTCGCACCGCTTCCCGGCACGAAATCCCTGCGGCGGGCCCTGGCGCGCAGCCGCCGGGGCGCGCCACCTCCGCTCCGTCCGCGAACGTCGGTACCCCGCCACCGGGGTCCCGCACGCGGACCGGGCGGTAGGGTCCGGCGGTGCATGCGGGGCGGGCGCCTCGGCGCGGACCGGGCCCGGGCACCTGGGTCGCGGTGGTCGCCGCGGTCCTCCTGGTGACCGGTGGTCTCGTCACGCTCGCGCGCAGCATCCGGCCGGCCGACCGGGCCACGATCGCGGCGCCGGCGCCGACCGCCGCGGCGGCCGCGCCCACCCCGGCGCCGACGACCAGCCGGCCCGCTGCCCGGCTCACGCTCGCGTTCGCCGGCGACGTGCACTTCGCCGACCGCACCGCGGCCCGGCTCACCGCGGACCCGGACACCGCGTTCGGCGAGGCCGCCACCGCCCTGCGCGCGGCCGACCTCACCATGGTCAACCTGGAGACCGCCGTCACCGAGCGCGGCAGCCCGGAGCCGAAGGAGTTCCACTTCCGCACCCCCGCGACCGCGTTCACGGCACTGCGCGCCGCCGGTGTCGACGTGGCGACGATGGCCAACAACCACGCGGCCGACTACGGCGCGGTCGGCCTCTCCGACACGCTGGCCGCGATCAAGTCGACCCGCTTCCCGACGATCGGGATCGGTGCCGACGCCGGGAGGGCGTACGCGCCGTACTACGTGACCGTCCGCGGCCACCGCGTCGCTCTGCTCGCGGCCAGCCAGATCCGCGACCACACGCTCAGCGCCTGGACCGCCGGACCGACCTCGGCCGGTATCGCCTCCGCGTACGACGACCGGCTGATCGCCGCCGTCCAGGCGGCCCGCGACCAGGCCGAGATCGTCGTCGTCTACCTGCACTGGGGCGTCGAGGGCCAGGGTTGCCCGAGCGGCGACCAGCGTGCTCTGGCGGCCCGGCTCGCCGCGGCCGGCGCCGACGCCGTCGTCGGCACGCACGCCCACCTGCTGCTCGGCGCCGGCTACCTCGGCTCGACCTACGTCGCGTACGGGCTGGGCAACTACCTCTGGTGGCGCAACTCCGCGTACTCCGACGACACCGGCGTGCTGCGGCTGACCTTCGCCGGCCGGCGGGTGGTCGGTGCCGTCCTGGCGCCGGCCCGGATCGACGGGCGCGGCGTGCCCGTGCCGGCCACCGGCGGCACCGCCGCCCGGATCCAGCAGAAGTGGGCCGGCCTCGCCGGCTGCACCGGCCTGGCGGCCCGAGCGTCCTGAGTCACCCGGCCTCCCGCCGAATCGCGTGGATGTGCGATGCGGGCAGCCGCCGTCGCGGCGGAACGTCGATGGCGACCGCAGTTCACCCTGAAGGGAAGCCCGATGCGCACGCACGCACTGGCGGGTCGCCATCCCCGACGCCGCATCCTCGCCCTGTCCGTCGCCGCGGCGGCCCTCACCGTGGCCGGCTGCAGCAGCGACTCCTCGGGAGCGGCGCCCGGCCCGATCCCCACCGCCAACGGGGACGCGGTCAGCGCCCAGGCCACGTCGCTCGGGTCGATCCTGGTCGACGGCCGGGGCCGGACCGTGTACGAGTTCGCGAACGACACCGGCAGCACCTCGACCTGCACCGGCAGCTGCGCGTCCGTCTGGCTGCCGGTGGCCGCCCCGGCGACGCTGCCGGCCTCCGAGCCCGGCGTCACCGGCAAGCTCGGCAGCACGACCCGATCCGACGGCGCCCGCCAGCTCACCGTCGCCGGGCACCCCGTCTACACGTTCACCGGCGACTCCGCACCCGGGCAGACGACCGGTCAGAACGTGGTCCTCAACGGTGGACTGTGGACGGTCGTCTCGCCGGCCGGCGCGCCGGTGCGGACAGCGGCCACCTCCGGCAACTCCGGCCCCTCGTACTGAGCGGGGGAGACGTCATGTCGGACCTGACCGCAGTCCCCGGACGGCTGTTCATCCTCGGCGACCGGCTCACCGTCGACATCGTCGACTGCACGGTCACGATGTGGCGGCGCGGCGAGGAGATCCCGATCCTCGACCTGCTGCTCTCCCACGGCCCCGACACCACGACCGCCGTGGCCCTCGACGCCGACCTCGTCGCGGCGGGGTTGCATGGCCGGACCACGGCCGGCCGGGTCGTCGTCTGGCCGTGTCCCGAGGACGAGGTGCTCTGCATCGGGTTGCGCGGGCGGCGGGCCAGCGTGCTGGAACTGCCGTACGAGCCGGTGGCCGCGCTGCTGGCCGGCGCCGGCCCGCACGGCGCCGACCGCGGTCAGCTCGCCAGCCGCTCGGCGAGGAAGCGGAGCGCGAGCGGGTAGCGGTATTCGATCGCCGGGTGGCCGGCGTCGAACAGCTCGAAGAACTCCGGGGTCACGCCGATCTTGCTCAGCTCGTCGACGAACGCCTGCGCGCCGAGATCGAGGTAGTACTCGTCCCGCGTGCCGGCGTCGACGTAGATCGCCCGCTGCGAGCGCAGCGCGTCGGTGTAGCGCGGCACCATCCGGACCGGGTCCCAGTCCAGCCAGCGCTGCCAGACCGGCTCGATCAGCCGGCCGGTGGACACCTCGAACGGAAGCCGTACGGTCCCGTCGTCGTCGGCGGAGAACGCGGCGGCGACGCCGTACACGCTGACCAGCACGCCGTCACCGGGCTTGGTGAAGGGGACACGCGAGCGGAAGTCGGTCCAGAAGTTGTCGAACGAGCCGCCGTACGAGTCGCGCAGCGTCCGGGCGGCCTCGGCGAAGTCCTTGATGTAGCACAGCTCGTACAGGGTGTCACCGGCGTGGCTGGCGAACGCGCCGAACAGATCGGGCCGCAGCATCGGCGTGATCATCGCGCCGAACCCGCCGCTGGACTTGCCGGTGATCGCCCGCGACTCCCGGTCGGCGATCGTGCGCCAGTGCGCGTCCACGAACCGGACCACGTCCTCGCAGAGGTAGGTGTGGTAGCGACCGGTGCCGGGGGAGTCGACGTACTGGCTGCCGCCGTACGCGGTCCACGCGTCCACGCCGACCACCAGCGCCGGCGGCGCGTCCGAGCGGCCGAACAGGTCGTCGACGAGCTCGAGCACCGTCGGCCGGAACGGGCTGCGGTTGCCCCACATGCCCAGCGTGCCGGTGTAGCCCTGGATCAGGTAGATCACCGGGAACCGGCGGTCCGGCTCGGCGTCGTACGCCGGCGGCAGGTACACCCACAGCGGCCGGCGCCAGTCGTCGCCGAGCGGGTTGTCCTTCAGCGCGCCTGCCTCGATGGTCACGTGCTCGTACCGGCCGACGAAGTCGGACTGCCACGGCCTCATGCGACCCATCCTGCCTGGCCAGCCGTACCGGTTTGAAGCCGTGATCCGGGATCGGATACAGTCTTCTACGCGCTGCGGACGTGGCTCAGTTGGTAGAGCATCACCTTGCCAAGGTGAGGGTCGCGGGTTCGAATCCCGTCGTCCGCTCGGAGACGCCCTCGGGTGTCCTGTCGGTCTCCCGAGGTCACTCGGGCTTCCTGGCGGAGTGGCCGAGTGGCATAGGCAAGGGCCTGCAAAGCCCTGTACGCGGGTTCGATTCCCGCCTCCGCCTCGGGCGCTTAGCTCAGCGGGAGAGCGCTTCCCTGACACGGAAGAGGTCACTGGTTCAATCCCAGTAGCGCCCACGAGTGACTGGTGGCCCCTGTCCGCGGAAAGCGCGGACCGGGGCCACTCGTCATGCTGGCCGCGGGGGCGACCCCCGCGGGCCCCGCGTTCCGGCCGGCGGCGATCGGCGCGGTGGTTCCGGCACGCCGGCACCTGAGCGGCGGCCTGATCGGGCGGGTGGCAGGGTGGGCTGGTGGGTGAGGACGGATTGCCGGGTGGATCCGTCAGTGCGGTGGTTCGGGTCGGGGACACCGTACGGCGGCCGGCCGCGTCGCCGTTCGTGCGGCGGGTGCTCATCTATCTGGGCGAGCGGGGCTGGGCCGGGGCGCCCCGGTGGCTCGGCGTGGACGAGCGGGGGCGGGACGTTCTCTCGTACCTGGACGGGGACGTGCCGTGGCAGCGCGAGCGGCAACCGGCGATGCGGACCGACGCGGCGCTGGCCGGGATCGCCACCCTCGTGCGGGAGCTGCACGACCTGACGGCGGGGACCGAGCTCGCCGAGGGCGGCGAGGTCGTCTGTCACAACGACCTGTCGCCGAGGAACACGGTCTACCGCGACCTGCTGCCGGTCGCGATCCTGGACTGGGACATCGCGGCGCCGGGGCGCCGCGTGCACGACGTCGCCCACGTGTGCTGGCAGTTCGTCGGGCTCGGTCCCGGGGCCGACCCGCACCGGGCCGGCCGGCAGGTGCGGCTCGTCGCCGAGGCGTACGGGCTCGGCGAGCGCGGCGAGCTCGTCGACACCGTGCTCTGGTGGCAGGAGCGTTGCTGGCGCGGGATCGCGGCAAAGGCCGCGGCCGGTGACCCGGCCATGGGTCGGCTGCGCGACGGCGGTGCGGTCGAGGCCGTCCGCGCCGACCAGGACTGGACCGCAACGCATCACGACGTGCTGGAGCGGGCCCTGCGGTGACCCGCCCGACCCGGGCCGCAGGGCAGGTGCCCGTCACGCTGGAGCGGGCCCTGCGGTGACCCGCCCGACCCGGGCCGCAGGGCAGGTGCCCGTCACGCCGGAGCGGACCCTGCGGTGACCCGGTCGCCCGGGCCGCAGGGCCCTGCCGTCACGCTGGAGCGGACCCTGCGGTGACCCGGTCGCCCGGGCCGCAGGAACCGTGCCGTCAGGCTGGAGCGGGCCCTGCGGTGACGGTCGGCCGGGCCGCAGGGCCCGGGCCGTCAGCGGGAGTAGATCCAGGGTTGCTTCAGGTCGAAGAACTCCGGCTCGCCGGACATGAGCTTGTTCATCTCCTCCATCTGGGCGGCCAGCTCCGGCGGCGGCTCCTTGCGCTCGCCTTCGCGCGCCTCGGCCTCCGAGGTGAAGTAGATCGCCACCGTGTAGCCGCCGCCGGGGTGCACGACGGCGACCGTGCCGAGGATCTCCGGACGGAACGCGGCCCACTTGTCCGAGTCCTGGCTCATCAGCTCCCTGGCCCGGTCCGGGTCGGTGCCGCTGCCGCGCATGATCTGCACGAACCCGGCCTTGTCCGGGTCGCCGACCAGGTCGAGCGTGACCTCCTCGCTGTCGGCGAACTCAGCGTCGCCGTCGAGCAGCGCGGCCGTCTCCCGCCACCACCGGTCCTGCTCCGGCCGCTCGCTGTTGCGCCGCGCCGCGTCCGCCGACTCGAACCGGGCCAGCGCGATCATCCGGCCGTCGTCGGTCACCCCGCCGGTGGAGCCGAGCCAGCCGGTCGCTCCCGGCGCCAGCTCGGTCAGCCACCGTTCCAGCGCGGCGTGCACGTCCTCCGGCTTGCCGGTCCTGCCCTGGATCACCTGGACGAACATGGATCCTCCCCCGAGACGTCGTCGTCGGCCGGATCCACCGGTCGCGCGCCGGATCGTCCGGCTGCCCAGGACGCTACGGCCGGCGCGTCGCGGAATCGAGAGCCGGCTCGCGGAATCCGGCCCGGTCCGACCGCGCGCCGGGACAGCGCCTGCTGGGCGCTTCCGGAGCCGCCCGACTGCGCGCCGACTCGCCGCGGGACAGCGGTACCTCCCCGGCCCCGACGGCGGGACGGTCCGGGTTGACACCCGCGCGGCGCCACCGCGCTGACCGCGACCGCCGGGCGCAGCGGCCCGGCAGCGGGGAGGGAACGATGGACACCGACGTACGCAAGCTCTACCACCGCGCGATGGATGCCTTCGGCGACCACGTGCACGCCGTCCGGGACGACCAGTGGACAGCGCCGACGCCCTGCACCGACTGGGACGTCCGGGCGCTGGTCAACCACGTGGTGGGGGAGAACCGGTGGGCCGTGCCGCTGTTCGCCGGCGGCACGGTCGAGGAGGTCGGCGACCGGTTCGACGGCGACCTGCTGGGCGGCGACCCGGTTGCCGTCTGGGACGACTCGGCCGCGGCGGCGATCGCGGCGGTCGACGACCCGGGCGCGATGGACCGGACCGTGCACCTGTCGTTCGGCGACTTCCCGGGCCGCGAGTACGCGATGCAGCTCCTGGCCGACCTGCTGGTGCACGGCTGGGACCTGGCCCGCGGGATCGGCGCGGACCAGCGGATGGACCCGGAGCTGGTCGAGGTGTGCCGCGGCTGGTTCGGCGGCGTCGCCGACGCGTACCGGTCGGCCGGCGCGGTGGCGGCCCGGCCGCCGGTGCCCCCGGGCGCCGACGCGCAGACCCAGCTGCTGGCCGACTTCGGCCGCTCCGCCTGATCCGCGGGCCTCAACCCACCGCCGCGTCCTCGGCAAGGGTGTAGCGCCAGAACAGCCGGCGGCGGACGACGGCGACCGGCGCGGCCGCCCGGATCTCCCGCAGGGTCTCCCGGGCCGGCGCGGTCGGCGCCGACATCGCCGCCCGGGCGCCGGGGGTGTCCCGGCCCGCGAGCAGGCCGATCGCCAGGTTCGCCGGCACGGCCAGCAGGTCGGTCGCGCGGTCGGCGGCGGTCGCCTGGCGGTAGCAGCCGACGACGAGCAGCCGGCCGCCGGGCCGCAGCAGGCTGCGCAGCCGGGCCAGGCCCGGCTCGAGGGGCACGTGGTGCAGCACGGCCACCGCGGTGACGACGTCGTACGCGGGTTCCGGCGGCAGGTCGAACAGGTCGGCGCGGCGGCCGCCGGACTGGGCGGCCATCGCCGGGTCGCGGTCGATCCCGTCGACCACCGGGACGCGGCGGCTCAACGCCCGCAGCAGCGTGCCGGTGCCGCAGCCGACGTCGAGGGCGCGGTTCGCGCCCGGCGGGAGGTGGCGCAGGACCCACGGGATGTAGTGGTCGTTGTGGCTCCACGGGTGAGCGGCGTTGACCCGGTCGACGCAGTCGAGCAGGGTCCGCACCGGCGGAGGATAGCCGACGCTACGGTCCTGGAATGCGGACGATTCTCGTCAACGGCGACGGGCTCCCACTCGACGACGTGGTGGACGTGGCCCGGCGGCGGGCCAGGGCCGAGCTCGGCCCGGACGTGCCCAAGCGGATGGCGGCCGCCCGCCGGGTCGTCACCGACGCGGTCGAGCGCGGCGCGGTCGTGTACGGGGTGAGCACCGGGTTCGGCGCGCTCGCCGACGTCTCGGTGGCCCGCGAGGACCTGGAGGCGATGCAGCTGGCGCTGGTCCGCTCGCACGCCGCCGGTACCGGCGAGCCGCTGCCCGCGGACGCGGTCCGGGCGCTGCTCCTGCTGCGGGCCCGCACGATCGCCGCCGGCGCGTCCGGCTGCCGCCCGGAGCTGCCGGAGCGGCTGCTCGAGCTGCTCGACCGCGACCTGCTGCCGACCGTGCCGGCCAAGGGGTCGGTCGGCGCGTCCGGGGACCTGGCCCAGCTCGCCGCGGTCGCGCTGCCACTGGTCGGCGAGGGCCTGCTGGACGGCCGGCCGGCCGCCGGCGTGCTCGCCGCCGAGGGACTCGCCCCGCTGGTGCTCGCCCCGAAGGAGGGGCTCACGCTCATCAACGGCACGGAGCCGATGCAAGCGGTGCTCGCGCTCGCGGTGGCCGACGCCGAGGCGCTGGCCCGGGCCGCCGACGTCGCGTGCGCGCTGTCGGTGGAGGCGCTGCTCGGCACCGACCGCGCGTACGACGACCGGGTGATCCGAATCCGGCCGCATCCAGGGCAGCTCGCCAGCGCCGACAACCTGCGCCGGCTGCTCGCGCACAGCCCGCTGCTGGCCAGCCACCGGCACTCCAACCACGCCGTCCAGGACCCGTACTCGCTGCGTTGTGCGCCACAGGTGCACGGCGCCTCCCGCGACGCCATCGCGTACTGCCGGCGGGTCGTGGAGATCGAGCTCGCGTCGGTCGTGGACAACCCCGTCGTCGTCGACGAGATCGACGGCGACGGGTACGAGGTGATGTCGACCGGCAACTTCCACGGTCAGCCGCTGGCGTTCGCCGGCGACATGCTGGCGATGGCCGCGGCGGAGCTGGGGAGCATCAGCGAGCGGCGGGTCTACCGGCTGCTCGACCCGGCGACCTCCCGCGGCCTGCCGCCGTTCCTCGCCCGCCGGGCCGGGACGAACTCCGGCTTCATGCTCGCCCAGTACACGGCCGCGTCGCTGGTGGCCGAGAACAAGGTGCTCGCCCATCCCGCTGGCGTGGACAGCATCCCGACCAGCGGCAACCAGGAAGACCACGTGTCGATGGGCTGGCACGCCGTCCGCAAAGCCGGTGAGGTGCTCGAGAACGTGTCGACCGTCCTCGCGGTCGAGCTCCTCTGCGCCGCCCAGGCCATCGACCTGCGGGCGGACACGGCGGTGCCGGGTCCCGCCGCGTCGGCGGTGCACGCGCTCATCCGCGCGCACGTGCCATCGATGGACGTCGACCGGCAGGTCACCCCGCAGATCGAGGCCGTCCGCGCGCTGCTGCCGGAGCTGGTCGCCGCGGCCGAGGGGGTCGCCGGGCGGTTGGCCTGAGCACGCCGGGAACCCGGCGAAGCGACTACCGGTAGCGGGGGGCGGTGTCCCGGGCCGGGTGCGCCCGGCCGGCCGGCCCGGTCGCGAACGCCTCCAGCAGCCGGGTCGTCACCCCGGTCACCACCCGGCGTACGACCGGGGTCGGCGAGTCGAGCCCGGCGACCCAGTCGCTGGTGCCCGAGTCGAACACGGCCGCACCCGACCGGGTGGTGTAGTACGCCGCCTCGGCCGCGTCCGCCCGCCCGTCGCAGACCAGCGGGGAGTGGGTGAGCACCTCGATCGGCCGCGGCGTCGGCGCGCCAAGGTAGACCCGGTCGTACTCGGAGCCGACCAGGCCGGGCAGCCGGCTGCCGGCGGACAGCCCGAGCCCGGCGAACAGCCAGCTGCCCGGGTCGACCACGACCATCGGCGCGCGGACCGGGCTGCAACCGTAGTCGGTGCCGGTCAGGCGGCTCTCGTTGTCGCTGGACGGCGGGTCCCGCCACTGGGTCGTCACCTGCGCCGGGTCGGTACGGCCGATCGGGTCGGTGTCGTCCTTGTAGTTGATCTCGAGCCGGTCCGGGCCGAGCGCGGTGCCGCCGAACCGGATCTTGCGGTAGATCGCGTTCGCCCCGAGGAACGCGATGTTCGTGCCGGCGTCGCGGGCGCGGGTGAGCGCCGCCCGCATGTCCGGCGACCAGTACTCGTCGTGTCCGAGCGAGATCACCGCGCTCGCACCGGCCAGCAGGCCGGGGTCGCGCTGCAGGTCGACGTCGGTGGCGTAGCCGAGCCGCAGCCCGAGCTTCTCGGCCAGCGCGACCGCCGGCAGCTCGGCTCCGAGGAAGTCGGCCGTCCCGGCGCCGTAGTCGTACGGCCGGTCGAAGGTGACCGCGCGGGACCGGTCGGCGCGGGCGCCGTCCGGGCCGTGGTAGAGGCTGTAGCCGCCCCAGGCGTTGTACGCCTGCCAGGTCGTGTCGGCGTTGACCAGCACCACCGCGCCCCGGTTGGTCGCCGTCCGGACGGTGAGCGGGACGAACCGGCGCAGCGCTCCGCGGTCGGTGTCCAGCCGGAGCAGGTAGTCGCCGGCCGGCCAGCCGGTGGTCGGCACGGTCAGCGTCGGCCGCCACGGCGCGCTCGGCGTGCGCGTCGGGCCGGTGACCCGGGCGGCCGCCTGCAGCCGGGTCGGCACCGCCGCCGACTGCCAGACCAGCCGCGCCCTCCTCCCGCCGTACCAGCCCATCCGGTACGCGCGGACCCGGACGTGGTGGGCGATCGTCGAGACGAACAGGCGCACCGGCTGGCCGGGCAGCACGCTGTCGTGATCGGCGTAGCCCTCGACGTCGTGCTGGCCGCCCACCTTGACCATCGACCAGTTCGGGTCGCCGGGCCTGGCCCGCTCCGCGGCGGCCGGGAACGCCGGTGCCGCGGCCGGTCGGGTCGCCGGGCGGGTGGTGGATGCGGTCCGGGGCGGTGGAGTCGGGCGCCCGGACGTGCAGCCGGCCAGCGCCAGCGCGGCCAGCGCTCCGGCGAGCAGGGCGCCGCGTCCCGGACGGGACCGGACGGTCATCGGCACAGTGTGGCGGACCACCGAACGGTCCGGCCCGGCGCGGGCCGCAGTGCCGGCCCGGAGGGATACGGTCGGGCTCATGCAGGGATCGAGACGCGTCCGTGCGCCCCGCGGCCCGCGGCGCACGGCCCGAAGCTGGGGCGCCGAGGCCGCGCTGCGGATGTTGCAGAACAACCTGGACCCGGACGTCGCCGAGCGGCCCGACGACCTCGTGGTCTACGGCGGCTCCGGCCGGGCCGCCCGGGACTGGCGGTCGTTCGACGCGATCATCGACTCGCTGACCACGATGGCGCCGGACGACACGCTGCTCGTGCAGTCCGGCAAGCCGGTCGGCATCGTCCGCACCACCGAGCAGGCGCCGCGGGTGCTCATCGCGAACTCCCTGCTGGTGCCGAAGTGGGCCACCCCGGAGCACTTCCGGGAGCTTGAGGACGCCGGGCTGACCATGTACGGGCAGATGACCGCCGGCTCGTGGATCTACATCGGCACCCAGGGCATCCTGCAGGGCACGTACGCGACCTTCGCCGAGGTGGCCGCCCAGCACTTCGGCGGCACGCTGGCCGGCACGCTCACGCTGACGGCCGGGCTCGGCGGGATGGGCGGCGCGCAGCCGCTGGCGGTGACCGGCAACGGCGGCGCGGTGCTGTGCGTCGAGGTCGACCCGGCCAGGGCCCGGCGCCGGCTGACCGGCGGCTTCCTCGACGTGATCGCCGGTTCGCTGGACGAGGGCCTGCGGCTGGCCCTGCAGGCGAAGCGGGAGCGGCGGCCGCTGTCGGTCGGCGTGATCGGCAACGCGGCCGAGGTTTTCCCGCACTTGCAGGCGACCTGCCCGGACATCGACGTGGTCACCGACCAGACCTCGGCCCACGACGCGCTGAACGGATACGTCCCGGCCGGGATGAGCCTGGCGGACGCGGTGGAGCTGCGCCGGGCCAAGCCGGAGGAGTACGTCCGGCGGGCGAGGGAGTCGATGGTCGAGCACTGCGCGGCGATGGTCGCGTTCGCCCGGTCCGGCCGGGTGGTCTTCGACTACGGCAACGGGCTGCGCGGGCAGGCCCAGGACGCCGGGCTGGCCGACGCGTTCTCCTACCCGGGCTTCGTGCTGGCCTACGTGCGGCCGCTGTTCGCCCGTGGCGCCGGCCCGTTCCGGTGGGCGTGCCTGTCCGGCGACCCGGCCGACCTGGCCGCGACCGACGAGGCCGTGCTCGACGCGTTCCCGGACGACGACGGCCTGCACCGGTGGATCCGGTTCGCCGAGGCGCGGGTGAAGGGGCAGGGCCTGCCGTCCCGGATCTGCTGGCTCGGCTACGGCGAACGGCACGTGGCCGGGACCGCGTTCGACGACCTGGTCGCCCGCGGGACGATCTCCGCGCCGGTCGTGATCGGCCGCGACCACCTCGACGCCGGGTCCGTCGCCTCGCCGGAGCGGGAGACCGAGGGGATGCGCGACGGCTCCGACGCGATCGCCGACTGGCCGATCCTCAACGCGCTGGTCAACACCGCGTCCGGGGCGTCCTGGGTGTCGGTGCACCACGGCGGCGGGGTGGGCATCGGCAAGTCGATCCACGCCGGCGTGGTCGTCGTCGCCGAGGGGTCGCCCGGGTCCCGGGAGCGGGTGGAGCGGGTGCTCACCAACGACCCCGGCACCGGGGTGTTGCGGCATGCCGACGCCGGCTACGAGATCGCCGAGCGGACCGCCCGCGAGGTCGGCATCCGCGTCCCGCTCGACCCGTCGACGCACGCACCCGGGTGGCAGGGCGGGCAGCCCTAGTGCCGCCGGTCGGAGACCTGCTGGTCCGGCGGGCCGGCCGCATCGTCACCAACGACGGCCCGCCGGTGCCCGGGCCGGCTGCGGTGTCGGTCCGCAACGGGGTGGTCGCCTGGATCGGCCCGGACGAGCGGGTGCCGTGGACGATCACCGACGCGCCCGAGCTGGACGCGGACGGCGCCTGCGTGCTGCCCGGGTTCGTCGACCCGCACACGCACGCGCTGTGGGCCGGCTCGCGGCGGGAGGAGTACGCCGCCCGGCTGGCCGGCGAGTCGTACACCGGCGGCGGCATCGCCTCGACCGTCGCCGCCACCACCGCCGCGGCCGACGACGAGCTGCTCGACCTGGCCGCGCTCCGGCTCGGGCGGATGGCCGCGAACGGTACGACGACCGTCGAGGTGAAGACCGGGTACGGGCTCGACCCGGCGGCGGAGCTGCGGCTGGTCGGGCTGGTACGCCGGCTCGCCGAGCGGGTGCCGCTCCGGGTGGAGCCGACCCTGCTGGCGCACGTGGTCCCGGCCGGGGTCGACCGGGGCGCGCACGTCGCGGCGCTGGCCGGGCTCATGCCGGCGGCGGTCGACGCCGGCGCCCGCTGGCTGGACGTGTTCTGCGACCGCGGCGCGTTCACGGTCGACGAGGCGCGGACGCTGCTGCGGGCCGGTGCCGCGGCCGGGCTCGGCGGCCGGCTGCACGCCGAGCAGCTCAGCCACACCGGCGCCGCCGCGCTGGCCGCCGAGACCGGCTGCGCGTCCGCCGACCACCTGGAGCACGTCGACGAGGCCGGGGCGAAGGCGATGGCGGCGACCGGCGTGGTCGGCGTGCTGCTGCCGACCGCGACGTTGAGCACGCACGGGGGCTGGGACAACGCGCGGGTGCTGCGGGAGGCCGGGGTGACGCTCGCCCTCGGCACCGACTGCAACCCGGGCACGTCCTGGTGCGAGTCCGTCCCGTACGCGCTGCAGCTGGCGGCGCCGCTGCTCGGGCTGACCGTGCCGGAGGCGATCCGGGCCGCGACCGCCGGCGGGGGAGCGGCGCTGCGCCGGCCCGAGCTGGGCGTGCTGCGGCTGACCCATCCGGGCGACCTGCTGGTGCTGGAGGCGGAGCACGAGGCGGACCTGCTCGCTCACCTCGGCGCGCCCGCCGTCCGCACCACGATCGTCGGCGGAGTGCCCGTCTCCGGAGCCCGCACCATCCATTGACGCACCGCCCGCCGCCGGCCGCGCCACCCGCCGCCGCCGCACCACCCGCCCGCCCGCGCGACGGCTCGACGGCTCGACGCTTAGGCTGGGTGCTCATGCGGAGGCTGCCGGTGAGCGGAGTCGGCGACCGGGTGCGGCTGGCCGGGTTCTTCGCCCGGCTGGCGGTCAAGGAACACCTGGCGCCCCGGCTGCACGTGCGCCCCCTGGTGGCCGAGCTGTTCCTCACCGACAACTGCAACCTCAACTGCATCAGCTGCGCCTGCTGGCGCACCGTCACCCGGCGCGAGCTGGACGGCGACGAGTGGCGCGGGGTGATCGACCAGATCGCGGCGCTCGGCATCCTGAAGGCGAACTTCACCGGCGGCGAGCCGTTGCTGCGCCGCGACGCCCCGGAGCTCATGGCGTACGCCCGGGACGTGGGAATCCGGTCGCTGCACGTGAACACCAACGCGATCCTGCTCGACGACCGCCGACTCGGCGCCGTGCTCGACGCCGGCGTGCGCTCGTTCAACGTGTCGGTCGACGGTCCGGACGCCGAGCAGCACGACCGGATCCGCGGTAAGACCGGGGCATTCGACACGACCCTCGACGCCCTGCAGCGGCTGCTCGCGCGCCGCGACGAGCTCGACATGCGGGTACGGATGAACTACACGGTCATGCGCTCGACCGTGGCCGCGCTGCCGGAGATCATGCGGCTGGCGCAGCGACTGCGGGTGCAGCTCTACCTGAACCTGGCCACCGACCACACGTTCCTGTTCCGGGACGGTCAGGTCTCGATCGAGGCGCGGGTCGACCAGGCGCAGGTCGACGCGGCGCTGGCCGAGGTGGAACAGGTGCTGCGGGCCGACCGCCGGTTCCTGCCGCGCTACTCCGAGTTGGCATACCTGCGCGGGCACTTCGCGGACCTGCTGCAGAAGCCGTTGCCGTGCGCCGAGTCGCAGCTGAAGCTGATGGTGCATTCAACCGGCGAGGTCGGCGGCTGCTGGGGACACGACGCGACGGCGAACGTGCGCACCACGCCGCTGCGGGAGATCGTCGCCGGTGCCGCGTACCGGGAGGAGCACGCGCGGTTCTTCCGGAAGGAGTGCGTGGGCTGCGGCAGCAACTACGCGCTCAACCTGGCCTGGCGGCCGCGGACGTACGCGGCCGACGTGCTGTGGCGGGCGGGCCGGCGATCGCTGGCTCCGGTCGCGGCGTGAGATCGAGCGCGCCCCTGTACGACGCGCTGGCCGCGGACTACGACGCCCACTTCGCCGCCCCGCACCGGCGCGGGTACGACGACCTGGCCTGGGAGGTCTGCGCGGAGGTGATCGGGGCGGCTCCGGCGCACGTCGTGGACGTCGGGTGCGGGGTCGGACGGTGGGCGGCGCGACTGGTCGCGGCCGGGCACCGGGTGACCGGCATCGAGCCGGCGCCGGCGATGGCGGCCGCGGCCCGGCGGCGGCTCGCCGGCGGCGACGTCACGGTGATCGAGTGCGGCGTGGAGGACGCCGCGCTGCCGCCCGGGTCGGCCGACGTGGTGCTCGCGATGGGATCGCTGCAGTACACGCTCGATCCGGCCGCGGCGATCGCCCGCTGCGCAGGTTGGCTGCGGCCCGGTGGCGCGGTCTGCGTGCTGGTCGACTCGCGCCAGGCCCTGGTGCTGGAACTGCTCGCCGCCGGCCGCACCGATGAGGCGCTGGAGCGCCTGGCGACCCGGCGCGGGGTGTGGCAGGTCGGCCCGCACGCCGCCGACCTGCACCTGCTCGACGCGGCCGAGCTGGCCGGCGCGGTGCGCGGCGCCGGACTGGCGGTGGAGCGGCTGGCCGGCCTGCTCGTCGGCGCCTCGGCGCATGGCCGGGCCGGCCTGCTCACCCGCCTCGAGCGCGACTACCCGGCCCAGCTCGCCGCCGAACGCCGCCTCGCCGCCGAGCCCGCTCTGGCCGACCTCGGCAAGCAACTCCTCATCACCGCCCGCAAGCCGGCCTGATCACCGCCCGCAAGCCCAGCTGAGCCGGGCAGACCGGCCGACGCGGCAGCCAGCGCCGCCGGCCCAGCCGGGCCGGGAGGGCCGCCCGGCGCTGCGCAGCGGTCAGCGCCGGGCGGCGGTCAGCGCCGCGAGGACTGCCATCGTGACGCGTTCGGCCTGGAGAGGTGACAGTTCCGAGGACATCGGCAGCGCGAGCGCCTCCCGGCCGAGCGCGTCGGAGACCGGCAGCGGCCCGGCCCGCTCCGCGTAGGGACCCCAGTCGTGCCAGTGCAGCGGGGGTGCGTAGTAGGGCTTGGTGCGAACGCCGAGCCGGTCGAGCTCGGCCGCCAGCCGATCCCGGTCGACCCCGCCGAATCGCGCCACCCAGTGCACGAACGCGTGCGCGTCGCCGTCGGCCACCTGCTGCGGCTGCACCCCCTCCACGGTCGCGAGCTGGGCGTAACGGGCGGCCACCGCCCGCCGCCGGTCCAGCAGCAGGTCGAGGTCCGCGAGCAGGTCGAGCGCGGCCACCGCCGCGGTCTCGACCATCGGCACCGAGCGCAGCCAGTCGACCGGCGCCCGGAGCCGCTCGACCGCGTCGGCCGGCAGCGCCAGCGCGCCGCCGCTCCCGCCGGCGGAGACCACCTTCGCGAAGCTCAGCGAGTAGGCATGGGCGGCCGCCTGGGTGGCGACCGGGCGGCCCTGGTGCCGCGCCCCGACCGCGGCGGCGGAGTCGGCGACCAGCGGCACCCCGGCGTCCGCGCAGACCTTGGTCAGCGCCGTGTAGTCCGCCGGCACGCCGAGCGCGTCGACCGCGACGACGACCGCCGCGTGGCCGCCGGCGAGCGCGGTCGCGAGCGAGTCGGGGTCCATCGTCCAGGTGTCCGGGCGCACGTCGCAGAACCGCAGGGTGTAGCCGAGCTGGGCCAGGATCTCGCCGGTGGCCGCGAAGGTGAACGAGGGCAGCACGGCGACGTCGCCCCGGCGGACCGGCCCCGCGACAGCCTGCACGGCCAGCCGCACCGCGGCCGAGCCGGACGCGGTCAGCAGCAGCGCCGAGTCGTCCGGCAGCGTCAGCTCGTCGCGCAGCCGCGTGACCAGCTCGCTCGCCCAGCGCCCGCCCTTCACGAGGCCGGTGTCCAGGCAGGCCTGCGTCCTGGCGGCGACCAGGTCGGGCCGGCGCGGCCGCGGCGGCAGCACTACCGGCAGCGGCGGCGAGAACGCGGGCAACCGGTCGGCGGCGAGCCCGGTCACGAACGACCGCAGCGTCCGGTCGAGCCGAGCCGGCCCGTCAGCGGCACCGAGCCGCCGCCGGAACTCGTCCGTGTCAACCCGGCCGGACACGTCCAGCCGTGGCGGCGGGTCGACCGTCACCGGCACGCCGACGCCGAGCGTGTCCAGCACCAGTGCGGCGAGATCGGTCAGCGGCAGCGCGGCCAGCCCGGCGTCGAGAGTGCCCGGCTCGGCTTCGAGCACGACGGCGGCGAGGTCGTCGACCGGCAGGAAGGTCCGCACGGTGTCGGTGACGGCCAGCGGCAGCCCGGCCAGCGCCCGCCGGCTCAGCTGGGCGACCACGCGGTCCTGACCCGGACCGAACACGTTGGCCGCGCGCAGCACGGTCAGCCGGTCAGGCTCGACCACCGAGCGGACCAGCAGCTCCTGCGCCCGTTTGGACAGCGCGTAGGCCCAGCGACCGCTCGGGTCGGCGGCCACCAGCTCCCGGCACAGGGCGGCCGCCTGCCACGGCGGACAGGGCCGGCCGGCGACCTCGAGCAGCGCCGCGCACCAGTCGGCGACGGTGGCGTCGTCGACCGGCAGCTCGCCGCCGGCCGGGCCGTGCACCTCGGCCGAGGAGACCAGCACGACCTGCCGGTCCGCCAGTGCTGGCAGCAGTCGTGCGGTCGTGACCGCGTTGTCGAGCACCAGCCGCCACGCGTCGCCGGCGTGCGGGTCGCTGGCGCCGGCCGCGAGCACGACCGGCCCTGGTGGCATCTCGATCGGGTCGACCAGCAGGTCGACCATCCGCTGCTCCACCGACGCCGGCAGCCGCGGCGGCGGCTGCCGGACGCGGTCGAGACTGACCACCGGCCGTCCCGACCCGGTCGCCCGCCGAGCGATCGCGGAGCCCACGAATCCGGCGCCGCCCACGACAGTCACAGCCCCACGCCGCACCCGGCACCTCCCCGTCATCCCGGACCAACCGTCCCGAACCCGGGGGACAACTTACCCCCTTCCGGACCTGCCGGGACATCCTTGCTACGTTCTCGCACGTCATGTCCGGGACCGACCTAGGGTGTCGGAGTGCCGCGCGTGCTGCTCGTCTCGTCCAGCGGCGGCGTACTACCTGATCTGCTCGCACTCCGACCGTGGTGGGGCCGGTACGACGTCACCTGGGTCGCGGTGAACGCTCCGGACACGCGTGAACTGCTGGCGGGCGAGCGGGTTCGCTGGACGCCGGAGCTGAGTCCCGGCCGACCGGACCGGGTCCTGGCCGCGGTCCCGGCCGCGCGGGCGGCCCTGCGTGCCTCCCGGGTCGATCTCGTCGTCTCTGCGGGCAGCGGCGTCGCCGTGCCCTGGTTCCTCGCGGCGCGTATCACCGGCGTGCGGGCGGTGTGGGTGGAGACGTTCAACATCGTCGACCGCACGGGGCTGGCCGCCCGGCTCTGCGCCCGACTGGCCAGCCACGTCGTCGTGCAGCGGCCGCACCTGCTCGGCCGGCACCGGCGGGCGGTTGCCGTCGGGGAGCTGTGGTGAGTTCGGTCTTCGTCACGGTCGGGATGGGGCCCTGGCCGTTCGACCGGCTGGTCCGGGCGGTCTCGCCGCTCTGTTCCGAGCACGACGTCTTCGTCCAGACCGGCACGTCGCCGGTGGTACCGCCGTGCCCGTACGAGCGGTTCCTGGGGCCGGCCGAGACACTGCGTCGGATCACGGACGCCGACGTCGTCGTCACCCACGGCGGCAACACCGTGCGGCTCGCGCAGCGCGCCGGGAAGGTGCCGATCGCGGTCGCTCGGGAGGCGGCGCGCGGGGAGATGCGCAACGACCACCAGGTCGCCTACCTGGCGACGGAGCTGGCCGGCGGCCGGATCCGCGTGCTCACCGGGGACCGGCCGGCGCTGGCCACCGCGGTCGCCGACCATCCGGCCGTACAGTCCCGGATGCTCGCCGCCGCCGCGCCGCTGCCGCCGCCGGCGGACCCGGTCCGGATGGTCGAGGCGCTGGACGCCGCGCTGGCGCCGGCCGGTGGACCGTTCGATCGGCACCCGCTGGCCCGCTACCGGTGGGCCTGGACGCAGCTCGCCGCCCGTACCGGCCGGCACCTCGACCTGGGCGTCGGTGACGGGACGTTCACGGCCGCGCTGCACCGGGAGACCAAGCTGGACGTGGTGGCCGTCGACGCTCACCCGGGCTATCTGCGCGAGCTGCGCGCCGCCGAACCTCACCTCCCGCTGGGCCGGGTCGGCGCCGCGCTGCCGTTCGCCAGCGGCGCCTTCGACTCCATCAGCGCGCTGGACGTGCTCGAACACGTCGCCGACGAGGCCGGCACGCTGGCCGAGTTGCACCGCGTGCTGCGCCCGGGCGGCCTGCTGGTGCTCACCGTCCCCGCGCGGCATGCGTTCTCGGTGCTCGATCCCGACAACGCCAAACTCACGCTGCCGCGCCTGCACCGGGCGGTCTACCAGCGCCGGTTCGGCCGGACCGAGTACGAGCGGCGGTTCGTCGACGCGGCGAACGGGCTGCGGGGCGATATGGCCTGGGATCGGGCGGAGCACACGAACTACCGGGTGACCGAGCTGCTCGCCGCGCTGTCCGCGGTGGGGTTCGAGCCGACCGTGCGGGACGGCGCCGGCCTCTACTGGCGGCTCCTGCAGGTGCCGGCGCTGCTGCTGCCCCGCCGCCTCGCCCGGCTGCTGGACGCACCGCAGCGGCTGGACGCCCGGCTGTTCCACCGGGCCAACCTCTTCCTCACCGCGACTCGCCGCTGATCAGCGGCTGATCCGGCGCTGGCCTGCGGTCAGCTGAAGTCGCCGTGCAGGAGCAGGTCGAGCTCGCCGTCGAGGTCGACGTACCGCGCCTCGTCCCCGGGTGGCACGACCTCGTGGCACCGGTCGACGAACCCCGCGAGCACCGCCCGCGGCACGGCGAGCAGCGCGCGGCCGGACGGCGACCGCAGCTCGACGTACACCGGTCCGGTCAGGTCGTCCAGCGCCGGCCAGATCCGCACGTCGCCGTCGCCCGTCGGCTCGGTCAGGCCGTCGGAGGCGAGCGAGCGGGCGAAGATCCACTCGATCGGATCGCGACCGGACGGAGTCAGGAAGGACAGATGGATCGCGTACGGGTCGTCGCGGTCGTAGCGGAGCGATGCCTCGACGAAGACCTCAGCACGCGGCATCACGAGCCACAATGTGACAGCCGTACGGACTTCGGATACTCGACCGTTCATTCGTTCCCCCCGTGCATGACTTCTTACCACGCGTGACTGCGTCCGCAACGCCAGTCAACCCGGATCGGTAAGGTGTCGCCGTCGAAGACAGCGATTCGCGAACCGGTTTGCCCCGTGTCGCGAAGACTTGTCGTGGAGAGCGCCGTCATGGAGAGGCCCCCTGCGCTGCCGCCCGAGGCCGATGTCTCGGACGGCATGCTGGTGCGCCGCCTCACCGACGGTGACAACGGCGCGCTCGAAGCGCTCTACGACCGGTACGTGCGGCCGGCGTTCGCGCTGGCCAGGCGGATCACCGGGGACGCCGCGTTCGCCGAGGAGGTGGTCCAAGAGGTCTTCCTGGCCCTATGGCGGGACCCGGCCAAGTACGACCCGCAGCGCGGCGGGTTCCCGAGCTGGTTGCTCGCGGCGACCCACCACAAGGCCGTCGACGCGGTACGCCGGGAGCAGTCGGTGCGCTCGCGGCGGGCCAGCCTGGCCGAGGAGGCGCACTACTACACCGCGGCCGGCGCGAGCGATCTGCCGCCGGTCGAGGACGCGGCCTGGGCGGGGCTGCGCGGCGAACGGGTACGCGCGGCGTTGTCCGCGCTGCCGCCACCGCAGCGCGAAGCGATCGTGCTGGCCTACTACGCCGGCTACACGCAGTCGGAGATCGCGGAGCGCACGGGGACGCCGCTCGGCACAGTAAAGACGCGCATGCTGGCGGCCATGCGTCGGCTTCGTCTGCTCCTCGACGAGGTCGCCGACCCCACGGAAGGGGGTCGGCCGTGAGCGAGCCCATCGACCCCCGTGAGCAGCTCGGCGAGCACGCCGAGTGGGATGCACTCGCCGTCGCCTGGGCGCTGTCCGCGCTCGACCCCGAGGACGAGGAGCGCTTCGCCGAGCACCTGCCGGGGTGCACACGCTGCACGGCAACCGTGCGGGAGTCGCTCTACACGGTCGCGGACCTCGCGTACGCGCTGCCCGACGAGGCACCGCCTCCCTCGCTGAAGGCGAGGCTGATGGCGGCGGTCGCGGCCGAGCCGAGGACACCCGGCGCGGCGCCGGAGCCCGAGGCGCCGGTGGAGCCGGAGTCCGAACAGGAGTGGCCGCTCGGCGAGCCGCATCCTGGCAGCCCGGGATACGGCGTCGACTGGTTCGCCAGGCCCCCGCGTCCCGAACCCGGCGCTGACCCGCGGGACCTGGGAATCCACCAGCCGCCGGTCGGGGAGCGCCGGGCCGGTCCGCAGCCGGCGCCGGCCGTCGACGCGCCCGCGACCGAGACGCGGCGCCCCGACCTGCCCGTCGCCCGCCCGCCGCAGCCCACCGCCGACCGCCCGCCGGAACCCACCGCCGCACGCCCGCCGGGGCCTCCGGCCGCCGGTCCGACCCAGCCGCCGTCCACCGAAGAGCGCCCCGAGGAGTCGGCGGAGGTCGTCTCGCTGGGTGGACGTCGTCGGCGCGTGGCGCGGTGGGTCGCGATCGGCGTCGCCGCGGCCGCGGTGGTGGCACTCATCGCCGGGCTGCTCGTCTCGAACGTCCACCTGCGCGACCAGAAGGACGACCTCCGCCGGGTCGTGGCCCAGCGAGACACCGCGATCGCGCAGCTGACGGCCAACGGTCCGGCCAAGGTCGCCGCGCTGACCGCGGACGGCCAGCCGTCGCCCGACCGCCGCGCCACGCTCGTCGTCCGCGGCGACCACATCGAGATCATCGTCGAGTCGCTGGGTCCGACGACCGGCAACGAGACGTACTGGCTGTGGACGCTGCGTTGTGACACACCGAAGCCCACCGACCTCAAGCCCATCCGCGGGTTCACCGTTACTCAGTCCGACTTCAGCGTGCGCGACATAGGATCGGACCCTGGAGTCGCCAGCGCGCCCTGCTTCGCGATCAGCTCGGAGGAGGGCACGGCGACTCCGAAGGCCCCGCGGCAGGTCGTGGCGGTGGGGCAGCCCAGATAGCCGACAGCTCGGCCAGCCGACGGGGAGGGACCTTGCCCACCGACCAGGATCGTCGTTCGGACGACGAGCCAGGCCTGCTGGACGAGGTCGCCGACAAGCTCGGGTTCCGCGCCCGGCTCAAGCGCAACCCCGCGCTCGCCCTGGCATACCGGATCGTCGTCGCGGTTGTCGGCGCCGCAGTCGCCCTGCTCGGCCTCGCGCTCGTGCCGCTGCCCGGTCCCGGCTGGCTGATCGTCTTCCTCGGCCTCGGCATCCTCGCGACCGAGTTCTCCTGGGCCGAGCGCCTGCTCGGCTTCGGCCGCCGGACGCTCCGATCGTGGCTGCACTGGCTCGGCCGGCAGCGCCTGGCCGTCCGCGCGCTGGTCTCGCTGGTCACCCTCCTGTTCGTGGTCAGCGTCGTCGGCCTTACCCTGCAGCTGTCGGTGGGACTGCCGTTCGTCACCAGCTGATCCGGTATGCTGCACAGGTTCCCGGGCGATTGGCTCAGCGGGAGAGCGCCTCGTTCACACCGAGGAGGTCACTGGTTCGATCCCAGTATCGCCCACCCGAGTGACCGGCGACCCCTGCCCACGGAGAGCGTGGGCCTGGGGTCACTCTTATGTCTGCCGCGGGGCCGAGCCCCGCGGGCCCGCGTTCCGTTCGGTGGCGGTTTGGGTGGTGGTCCCGGACCACGGGTCGCCTACGGATCACCGGTTGCCTGCGGATCACCGGTCGCCTGCGGATCACCCTGACCGCTCCCGGGACGCGGGCGCTGCGGACCTGCGTCCGTTCGGTGGCGGTTTGGTGCTGGCACCCCCGCGGGACCCGGCGGCGGTGGGGTGGTGGTCCGGGATCATGCCCGGGGGACCCGGGGCTGTCGACGGGCGGGGGAAAGGTCGTAGGGCGGGGATAGCTTCTCCGGGTGGTGGGGACGCGGCTCGATGGTGGGCGGGTCGGGGCGGCGCGTGCGGTGATCGACCCGGTCTTCCTGGACACGCCGATGTATCCGTGTGATGCGCTGGGGCGCGCGCTCGGGTGCACGGTGAGCATCAAGCTGGAGACGGCGAACCCGGTCCGCAGCTTCAAGGGCAGGGGTACGGAGCTCGTCGCGAGCATGCTGGCCGGGCAGGGCCGGACGGACGTGGTGTGCGCCAGCGCCGGCAACCTCGGTCAGGCGCTCGCCTGGTCGGCTGGTCGTCGCGGCATCCACGTCACCGTGGTGGCCTCGCGGTGGGCGCCGGTGGCCAAGCTCGATCGGATCCGCGCCCTGGGCGCGGCGCTGGAGCTCGTGGACGGCGACTTCGAGGCGGCCCGCGAGCGGGCGACGAGCATCGCGCAGCGGGACGGCGTCCGGCTGGTGGAGGACAGTCGCGACCTCGAGACCTGCGAGGGAGCCGCGACGATCGGCCTCGAGCTGGCGGCCGGGGCAGCGCAGGCCGGGGCAGCGCAGGCCGGGGCAGCGCAGGCCGGGGCAGCGCAGGCCGGGGCAGCGCAGGCCGGGGCAGCGCAGTTCGACACGGTCCTGATCGCGCTCGGTGGCGGCGCGATGGCCACCGGCGTGGGCCATGTGCTGAAGACGCACGCACCGGCAGCCGAGGTGATCTGCGTGCAGCCCTCCGGCGCACCGGCCATGACGCTGTCCTGGCGAGCGCGCCGGGTGGTCACCACCGACTCGGCCGACACCATCGCCGACGGCGTCGCCGGTCGATACCCCATCCCGGCGGTCCTCGACGATCTTCTCGTCGTCGCCGACGACGCCGTCCTGGTCCAGGAAGCGTCGATCGTCGCGGGCCTCCGGCTGCTGCTCGAGCACGCCGGCCTGGTCGTCGAACCGTCCGCGGCCCTCGGCGTCGCCGCCGTCCTGGAGGACCGCGAGCGCTTCGCGGGCCGGCACGTCGTCGTCATCATCTGCGGCAGCAACGTCGACCTCGACGCCTATCGCCGCTGGATCTCCTGACCACCGGCGGCGGTCGCGCGCCGGTAGCGGTCGGCCAGGCGGCGTACGTGCTCGACCAGCTCGGGGGGCCCGGCGACGTGGAAGTCCAGGTCGAGCATGCCCACGTAGGCGGCGACCGTGGCGAGGCTGTCGGCGCCGGTCACCAGGATCGAGTTGTGCGCGTCGACGGTCTCGACGACCCCGACCGCCGGGTTGATCCGGGCGAGGACCGCCTCGGCCGGCGCGGCGACGGCGATGCGGGCGCGCACGGTCCACCCGGTCGAGGCGACCTCGCGCAGCACCAGGTCGGTGTAGTCGCCCGGCGGCGCCGACGGGGTGAAGCGCGGGCCGCCCGGCGTCCGCAGCGTGATCCAGTCGATGCGCAGCACCTGCCAGGACCCGCGGGCCGGCTCCCTGGCCACCAGATACCACCGGCGCTCCCAGCTGACCAGCCGGTATGGCTCGACCTGGCGCGGCGGGCCGGCGGCCGGCGAGGCCGGGTCGTGGTAGTCGAAGCGCACCGAGACCCGGTCCCGGACGGCCGCGGCGAGCGCGCTCAGCAGCGCCGGGTCGACCTCGGGGTCAGGGGCGTCGGTGCGGGTGTTCTGCGGCCCGGACGAGACCGTGGCGGAGATCGCCTCCACCGAGCGGCGCAGCCGGTGCGGCAGCACTCGTTCCAGCTTCGCCAGCGCCCGCGCGCTGCTCTCTTGGATGCCGCTGATCCCGGCACCCGACCGCAGCCCGACGGCGATCGCGACCGCCTCCTCGTCGTCGAGCAGCAGCGGCGGCAGCGCCGCTCCGACCCCGAGCCGGTAGTGGCCGGCGCGTCCCTGCACGGCGTCGACCGGGTATCCCAGCTCGCGCAGCCGGCTGATGTCGTTGCGGACCGTACGGGCGCTCACCCCGAGCCGACCGGCCAGCTCGGAGCCGGTCCAGTCCGGTCGGGACTGCAGCAGGGACAGCAGGCTGAGCAGCCGTACGGCGGGATCGCGCATCCGCCAAGAATGCCCGACAACTAGGAAGAGTTGCTGCCTAATAAGACCGTAGCGTCGTCGTCATGACCGAGACACTGCGCGACACCGACATCCACCGGTTCGTGATCGACATCCCGCAGGCCGACCTGGACGACCTCGCCGACCGGCTGGCCAGGACCCGGCTGCCCCGGCCGGCCCCCGGCGACGACTGGGACTACGGCACGCCGAACTCGTACCTGGCCGAGATGGTGGAGCTGTGGCGCACCGCCTTCGACTGGCGCGCCCAGGAGGCGCGGATGAACGCGTTCCCGCACTACCGCACCGAGATCGACGGGCAGACCGTGCACTTCCTGCACGTGCCGTCGGCCGAGCCGGGCGCGACGCCGCTGCTGCTGGCGCACAGCTACCCGGGCTCGTTCGTCGACTTCCTCGACATGATCGGGCCGCTGACCGACCCGGTCGCGCACGGCGGCCGGGCCGAGGAGGCGTTCTCGGTCGTGGTCCCGTCGCCGCCCGGGTTCGCCTTCTCCACCCCGGTGGTCGACCGCGGCTGGACCGTCGCCCGGGTCGCCCGCACGTACGACACGCTCATGCGGCGGCTCGGGTACGAGTCGTACGGGGTGCACGGCAGCGACAACGGCGCGCTGGTGGCGCGCGAGCTCGGCCTGCTCGACCCGCCCGGCTTCCTCGGACTGCACGTGCTGCAGCTGTTCTCCTTCCCCTCCGGCGACCCGGCCGAGTTCGAGCAGCTCGGTCCGGCCGACTACGCGGCGCTGGAGCACCTGACGTGGTTCCAGTCCGTCGGCGGCTACAACGGGATGAACGCGTCCCGGCCGCAGACCGTCGCGGTCGGGCTGTCCGACTCGCCGGTCGGCCAGCTCGCGTACAGCGAGCTGTTCAACTCCTTCGGCAACGGCACCAGCCTGCTCACGCCCGACCAGATCCTCACCCAGGTCTCGCTCTCCTGGCTGACCAACACGTCCGCGACGGCGGCGCGCTACTACTACGAGCAGGCCCGGACCGAGACGGCGCCGGCCGTGAACGCCGCCCGCACCGGGGTCGCGGTCTTCGCGGACGACTTCCAGACGATCCGGGCGTTCGCCGAGCGGGACAACTCGAACATCGTGCACTGGAGCCGGTTCGACACCGGCGGCCACTACGCCGCCATGGAACAGCCCGCCGCCGTCGTCGGCGACCTGCGCACGTTCTTCGCCACCAGCCGGCGGCCCCCCGTCGCGTAGGTTCGGACGGTGGTGCCGAGGGTGATCGTGATCAACGGCGGGTCGAGCTCCGGCAAGACCAGCATCGTGCGCCAGCTGCAGGGCATGCTCGCCGAGCCGTGGCTGGCCGTGAGCATCGACGACTTCGTCGACTCGCTGCCGCCCGCGCTGCAGGACTCGGCCGAGGGTTTCGGTGTCGCCGCCGGCGGAGCCGTGGCGGTCGGGGAGGTGTTCCGAAGGCTGGAGGCGGCGTGGATGGCCGGCATCGCGGCCACCGTCCGGGCCGGCGCGCCGGTCATCGTCGACGACGTCTTCCTCGGCGCCGCGGAGTCGCAGCAACGCTGGCGGGCGGCGCTGGCCGGGCTGCCGGTGGCCTGGGTCGGCGTGCACTGCGATCCTGCGGTCGCCGGGCGGCGGGAGGCCGCCCGCGCGGACCGCGAGCCCGGGATGGCGGCGAGGCAGGCGACCGCGGTGCACCGGGACGTCGGATACGACGTGGAGGTCGACACCACCGGCGCTGGCGCAGCGGACTGTGCCCGCACCGTCGTCACCCGGCTGGGGCTCACGTAAAGCGAGATGGGCCGGCGACGCACGGGGGGACGTCGCCGGCGGCTCATCGGGCTCACCCGAACGGTGGCTGCAATCGATTGTGCACAGGTCTCCTCGTCAGTCCAGGGGTCGTCCCACCTGAATCGGTTCGCCATGCAGATCCGTGCGCCGAACGGTCGTACGGCCCGGACCCGGGCGATCGGGTCCGGGCCGGCGGATCGGTCAGTCCGACAGGGCGGCGTCGAACTGACCGGGTTGGTACGAGCCGCCCTGGTAGTTGAGGATCACGCCGAGCCGGTTGGTGGCGTTGATCATGGCGACCAGGGAGACCAGCGCCGCGGTCTCGTCGTCGTCGTAGTGCTTGCGCACGTGCGCCCAGGTCTCGTCGGACACGCCCTCGGCCGCGTCGGCGAGCCGGGTGCCCTCCTCGGTCAGCGCCAGGGCGGCGCGCTCCGCTTCGGTGAACACGGCGGCGTGCCGCCAGGCGGCGACCAGGTTGAGCCGCGCCTGGGTCTCGCCGGCGGCAGCGGCCTCCTTGCTGTGGGCGTCGACGCACCAGCCGCAGCCGTTGATCTGGCTGGCCCGCAGCATCACCAGCGCCTGGGTGGCCCTGGGCAGCGGCGACTGGTCGATCGCCAGGCTGACGTTGAACATGCGCTTGCTGATCTTGGCGCCCACCTCGTTGGTGAGCAGGTCCAAACGGGGTTCCATGGTCTCGTCCTCATTCCTGGAGCTGCACTGGACGGGCACGAGATGCCGGATGCCCCTGGCCGCGTGACAGCGCGGGCCGGAGACGTACGCCACACCCGCCCGGTGTCACAGGACGGCGGACCGCGGTGTCTGGTGGTGACGTGGAGAGCGAGGAGGGCCGCTGATGACGTCGCAGACCGGCGGTGAGAAGGCCGGCGGAGCCGAGCGGATGGACCCGGCCACGGAGACCTTCGTCGCCCACCGGAACCTGCTGTTCACCGTCGCGTACGAGATGCTCGGCTCGGCCGCCGACGCGGAGGACGTGCTGCAGGAGACCTGGCTGCGCTGGGCCGGCGTCGACCTCGAGACGGTGCGCGACCGGCGTGCATACCTGGTCCGGATCGCCACCCGCCAGGCGCTGACCCGGTTGCGCACGCTCGGCCGCCGCAAGGAGTCGTACGTCGGGCCGTGGCTGCCCGAGCCGCTGCTGACCGCGCCGGACGTGGCCGAGGACGTCGTGCTGGCCGACAGCGTGTCGATGGCGATGCTGCTGGTGCTGGAGACACTGACCCCGACCGAGCGGGCGGTGTTCGTGCTGCGCGACGTGTTCGACCTCGGCTACGACGAGATCGCCGACGCCGTCGACAAGACCCCGGCAGCCGTCCGCCAGATCGCGCATCGGGCGCGGGAGCACGTCGCGGCACGCCGCCCGCGCGAGGTCGTCTCGCCGGCCGAGACCCGGCACGCGATGGAGGCGTTCCAGCGCGCCGCCGACACGGGCGACCTGCGGGAACTGCTCGACCTGCTGGCTCCCGACGTCGTCTTCCTCGGTGACGGTGGCGGTGTGGCGCGGGCCGTGCTGTCGCCCGTGGTCGGGGCGACCAAGGTGGCCGCGGTGCTGGCCGCCGGGCTGCGCCGGATCGACGCCGCGGCGCTGCAGCACGTCCAGGTCAACGGCTACCCGGCGCTGGTGCTGCGGGTGGACGGCGAGCCCGACACCGTCGTCGCCGTGCGCCTCGACGGCGGCCTCGTCACCGGGCTGTACGCGGTCCGCAATCCCGCGAAGCTCTCCCACCTGGATCGGCAGACCGCGCTGAGCCGCTGAGTCGGTACGGTCGGGGGGTGGCGAGCCCCTGCGACCCGCTCGGCTGCGACGAGTTCTTTCGCGGCGGCTTCGCCCGGCGCAAGGCCAGCAGCTACCGCGGCCGCGGCCTCGACCGGACCGCCGCCCGGATGCTGGCGTTCCTGCAGGAGCGCGGGACCGCCGGCGCCAGCGTCCTCGAGATCGGCGGCGGCGTCGGGGAGATCCAGCTGGAGCTGCTGCGGGCGGGCGCGGCGCGGGCGGTGAACCTGGAACTGTCCCCGGCGTACGAGGCCGAGGCCGCCGGCCTGGTCCGGGAGGCCGGGTTCGAGGGCCGGGTGACCCGCAGGCTGCACGACATCGCCGTCGCCGGGGACGCGGTCGAGCCGGCCGACGTGGTCGTGCTGCACCGGGTGGTCTGCTGCTACCCCGACTACGAGCGGCTGCTGGCGGCGGCGGCCGAGCACGCGCGCCGGCTGCTGGTCTTCAGCTACCCGTCCCACAGCGTGCTCGCGAGGATGGTCCTCGGCGCGGAGAACCTGAGCTTCCGGATGCGCCGGCTGCGGTTCCGGGTCTTCGCCCACCCGCCGGACCGCATGCTCAGCGTGCTGCGCGAGCACGGCCTGCGGCCCACGGTGGTCCACCGCGGCATGGCCTGGCAGGTCGCCGGCGCCGAGCGCTGAGGTCGGCGCTCACCCGCTCCGGTCGCGCGAGTCCCTGGCCCTGCCGTCCCTGGACCGGAACGGCAGCGCGGCCCGACCGCCGGGCCGCTCGGGCTCGGCGCCGTCCAGGCTGCGGGCCGCGATGCGCTCCTCGGCCCCGGCGTCGTCAGCGGCGACGTCCTCGCCGGCGCCGGCGGCGGGCGCCGGCTCGATGCCGTGCGCGCGGCGGGCCTCGCGGACGGCCAGAGTGATCGTGCGCCAGAAGTGGTCCTCGCCGATCTCGGCCATCAGCCCGGATCGGCGAAGCCCCCTGCGGACCGCCCACCCGACGCGGACCAGGTAGAGGTCGACGCCCCGCGCGCGCAGCGCGGCCAGCAGGTCCGCCAGCGCGTCGGCGCTGGTCGTGTCCATCTGGTGGGTCGCCTGCAGGTCGAGCACGACCGCCTTGACGTCACCCGCCGCGTCGACGTCGGCCAGGATCGCATCGGCGACCGGCGACGCCGTGACCCAGAACAGCGGCGTGTCCATCCGCAGCACCAGGACGCCGGGGACGGTGGCCCGCTCCCGGTGGTCGCGGATGCTGCCCCAGGCCGCCTTCTCCTCGGCCAGCCGGCCCATCACGTCGATCTCGACCCGGCTCGACCGGTACACCAGCCCGAGCACCGAGCCGGCCACTGCCAGCAGCAGCCCGTACAGCGGGCCGAACGCGAGCACGCCGATCGCGGCGACGGCGGCGGCGACGATGTCGTTGCGCCGCACCCTGGCGTACCGGCGCAGGGCCGTGACGTCCATCAGCTTCCAGACCGCGTTGACGACGATCGCGCTCAGCACAGCCTTCGGCAGCTCGGAGAGCACCGGCGCGATCAGCGCGATGACGACGACGGCGAGCGCGGCCGCGGTCAGGCCGGCGATCTGGGTGCGGCCGCGGGCGTCGGCGACGGCCGCCGTCTTGGACAGGCTGCCGGCCACCCCGAGGCCGCCGAACAACCCGGACGCGACGTTGGCCGCACCGGTCGCGCGCAGCTCCTGGTCGGCGTCGATCCGGTAGCCGCCACGGGCGGCGAACAGCCGGGCCGCGCTCAGCCCTTCGGCCAGCCCCACCAGGGCCAGCGCGGCGCCCGAGCTGAGCAGCGCCGGGACGTCGGCGGCGGCAACCGACGGCACGGCGGGAGCGGGCAGCCCGCGCGGCACCGGGCCGACCACCTCGACCCCGTGCGCGCCGAGGTCGAGCGCGGTCGAGACGGCGAGGCCCGCGACCAGCACCAGCAGCGCCCAGGGCACGGCGCGCGCCAGCCACTGGCCGCCGAACAGGATGAGCAGCGCGACCGCGGAGATCAGCACGGTCGTGCTGTCGGCGTCGCCGCGGCCGAGACTGCCGCCCAGCGCACTGACCCGCTCGACCACCCGGCCCTGCGGCGTCGGCACGCCGAGCAGGTGCGGCAGTTCGCCGAGGATCACCAGCACCACCAGGCCGAGCACGAACCCGGTGACGATCGGCTTGGACAGGAACTCCGCCACCCAGCCGATGCCGAGGAAGCCGGCGACGAGCATGACCAGCCCGCACGCCAGCGCCAGCGCGGCCGTGTACGACGCCGCCCGTGCGGTCCCGGCCACCCCGAAGCTGGCCAGGAACGAACCGGACAGCACCGACACCGTCGACACCGGGCCGACGACGAGCTGGCGGGAGGAGCCGAAGACCGCGTACGCCACCAGGGCCAGCGGCACCGCGTACAGGCCGACCTGGACCGGCGCGCCGGCGATCGACGCGTAGCCGAGCGCCTGCGGCACGGCCAGCGCCACGACGACCGCGCCGGCGACGAGATCACCGCGCAGCCAGCCGCTGTCGTAGCGGGGCAGCCACTCGGCGATCGGCACCCAGCGCCGCCAGCCGCGGCCGGCCGGCTCGCTCATCGGCGCGGGGTACGGCGGCGGGCGGGGGCCTCGGGCACGGCGCACCTCCACGTCTCGGCCGCCGTGTCCACTCGCGGTGGTCGCCGGGCGGGTGACGGCTCCTCGGCGCGAGGGTCCCATCAACGCGACCGGTTCGGCAGCGGGACCGGCGGGCTCGCGGGCGGGACTGGCGCGTCGCGGTGTCCTGGTCGATGCTTCGCAGAGCAAGTGTCCGCGTGCGAAAGGACGATGATGGCCAGGCCCACCGAGGAAGAGCTCGTCCAGATCGAGAAGCGCCGTGCCGAGCTGCGCGGGCAGTATCTGCTGCCGGCCGCGCAACGCCCGGCGACGTCCGGGCGGGGGATCCACCACGCCGCGCTGATCTGCCGCGACGTCGAGCGGACGATCCAGTTCTACCAGGGCCTGCTCGGCTTCCCGCTCGTCGAGCTGGTGGAGAACCGGGACTACCCGGGCTCGTCGCACTTCTTCTTCGACCTCGGCAACAAGACCCTGCTCGGCTTCTTCGACTTCCCGGGCCTCGGCCTGGAGCAGGGTGTCGAGTCGATCGGGGCCGTGCAGCACATCGCGATCGCGGTGCCCCCGGACCGGCACGCCGAGCTGCGCAAGGTGCTCGACGACAACGGCATCCCGTACGACGGGCCGGCCCGCGGCATTCCCGAGTCGCTCTACCTGCGCGATCCGGACGGCATCGGCATCGAGCTGCTCAGCGACGAGCTGATGTACTTCGCCGGTCGCCACCTGGACCAGGAGTGATCTTCCTGGGTCGCGCCCATTGACACGGCTGCGCGCCTGCGGTGTCGTGTGCAAACACGTTCGCTGCGCAACTATCTGCGGCAGGAGCGTTGCCGGGCTGCCGAGCCGCAGGGTCGCGACTCGGCCTTGCGATAGAAGGGTGCGATAAGGCATGAGCGAGTGGAACGCGATGACGTACGAGGGCAAGGACACGATCCTCCGCGTCGTCAAACAGGAGGCCCAGCGGCTGTTCGCGCTCGCCGAGGAACCCGGTGCCTGGGAGCGGCCGACCGCCTGCGCCGGCTGGACGACGCGGGACGTCGTCGGCCACATCGTCGACACGACCGAGGGCTACTTCGCCGCCTTCGACGCGGCCCGCAGCGGCGGCGAGGCGCCCGCACCGTTCGGGCTGTCGGCGATGCACGAGCGGGTCAACGAGATGGCCATCGGGTTCCGCCGGGTGCCGCAGGCCGAGATGATGGAACGGCTTCGCGACGACTTCGCGAAGATGATGGGCATCCTGGAGCCGCTCGGCCCGGACGAGTGGACCGGCATGATGGTCTCGCACGCGTACATGGGCCCGGTGCCGGCGTTCTTCTACGCCGCCGGCCAGCTGATGGACTACGGCGTCCATTCCTGGGACATCCGGCAGGGCACCGGCCGCGCGCACGGGCTGCCCGGCGACGTCGCCGACCTGCTGGTGCCGTTCATGTTCGCGATCTGGCAGGGCACGGTGCTCTCCGACGCGGTCGACGAGCCGGGCGAGATCGGGATCAGGGTCAGCGGCCGCAACGCCGGTGACTTCCGGGTCTCGGTCAGCGAGAAGGGGCTCACGTACGAGCCGGGCGACATCGAGGACCTGCCGGCGCGGATCGAGTTCGACGCCGGCAGCTTGGTGCTCACCGCGTTCGGCCGCGGCAACTTCGGCACCGTACGGGGCGACTTCACGGCGGCCGAGCGCTACCTGAACATGTTCTTCCGCATCTAGGCAGCCCGCCCTGGGGGCCGGCCGGCGCGGGTCGCCGGCCGGCCGTCAGGACCCGGCGTCGTACTCGCCGTCCGGGTGGCCGGTGGGCAGCCGGTGCCGGGCGATCCGCGAGGTCGGCGTGCGGGGCAGCGCGTCCAGCTGCTGCCAGTACCGCGGGACCTTGAACGCGGTCAGCCGCTGCGCCGCCCACTCCCGCAGCGCGGCGAAGTCCGGCGACCGGCCCGGGGCGGGCACCACGAACGCCTTGATCTCCTCCTCGGACAGCTCCGAGGGCACACCCACCACGGCGCACTCCAGCACGTCCGGGTGCTCCTGGATCGCCTCCTCGACCTCGGCCGGCGACACGTTCTCGCCGCGCCGGCGCAGCACCTCCTTCTGCCGTGCGACGAACGTGTAGGTCCCGTCGGCGTTCGGGGTGACCAGGTCGCCGGTGTGCAGCCAGCCGTCCTCGATCGCCCGGGCGGTCTCCTCCGGCATCTCCCAGTAGCCCGGGGTCAGCACCGGGTTGCGCAGCAGCAGCTCGCCGGTCTCGCCGGCGGCGACCTCCCGGCCGTCCTCGCCGACCACCTTCGCCTCGTTGATCCGGCCCAGGGTGGGGTGCTGACGGACGGTGCCGAGCGTCCCGTACGGGCGCGAGCCGTGCGGCCAGATCAGCCCGTACGGCGACTCCGACATCGCATACCCGACCACGACCCGCAGCCCGAACCGGCGCTCCAACGCCTCCTGCCACTCCCGGGCCGGCGCCGGGCCGGTGTAGCACAGCCGCAGGTCGGTGTCGGCGTCGTCGGGACGCTCCGGCCGGCGCATGAGGATCTCCAGCATCGCGCCGATCGCGTTGAACTCGGTCGCTCCGTGCCGGCGGGCCGAGTCGAGGAACCCGCTGGCCGAGAACCGCGGCAGCAGCACCAGGCCGGCGCCGCAGGCCAGCGAGCCCAGCACCGAGTACGCGATCGCGTTGAGGTGGAACAGCGGCAGCGACGTCATCAGCCGGTCGTCGCGGTCGAGCCCCATCCAGTAGGGGAAGCCCTCGCCGGCCAGCGCGTACGCCCGGTGGGTCTGCATGACCAGCTTCGACCGCCCGGTCGTCCCCGAGGTCGGCATGAGCACGGCCAGGTCGTCCGGGCGGGCCCGGACCTGGAGCTCGGCCGAGCCGGCCGCCGGACCGGCGAGCTCGTCCGCGGACGCGCCGGGCACGCCGGTGATCCCGGCCGCCTCGACCAGCCCGGCCAGCGTCGGGTCGGTGACCAGCAGCCGGGGGCGGACCTGACCGGCCAGGCCGGCCAGCTCGACCGGGGCGCTGGCCGGGTTGACCGGCACCGCGATCCCGCCGGCGGCGATGACCGCGAGCATGCACAGCAGGTAGGGCGCGGTGTTCCGGGCGGTCACGAGGACGCGGTCGCCGTCGCCGACCCCGCTCGCACGGAGCCGCTCGGCAACCGCGGCGACGCGTCCCGCCGCCTCGGCGAAGCTGAGCTGCTGCTCGTCCGTACGCAGCCAGACTCCGTCCGGATCGCGGTCGGCGGCGGCCGCGAGCAGCCCCGGGATCGTCTCGGGCACGTTCAGGCACCCACTTCCGCGCGCGAGACCACGGCAGCAGTCTCTTCGACCGGCTGTCGCGAAGCAATCCGGGGTCGGCCCGGGCGCGTCAGCGGCGGCGCAGGATCGAGCGGAGCACGAGCAGGAACGTGACCGCGACGAGCTGGCCGCCGAGGATGACCTTGCCGAGATCGAGGGCCGGCCGCCAGTCGACCTGGTCGCCGCGGATCACGAACACGCCCGCCGGGTGGGCCATGAACCCGTATCCGCCGCCGGCGCCCTCGTTGTCGCCCTCCTCCTGCTTGGGGCTGCGACCGCGGCCGCCCCCGCCGCCGGCACCGCCGCGTACCGAGGCGGTCGGGATGACCGTCACCCCGTCGCGCTCGATCGGCTCACCGAAGACCCGGCGCACCTGTGCGGCCTCGGCCGCCCGTCCGAGGACCTCGGGAAGTTCCATGCCAAGCTCCTTCCGGATACGGAGTACGAATCTCGAAGACTCCGCCCCCGGACCGGCAGCCGTCCAGGGAATGCGCCGGGGCCGGTCAGCCGCCCCGGGCCGCGATCAGGCTCTCCAGCTCGGCGACGTCGGCGGGGGCCAGCCAGGTCTCCTCGAGCGGGCTGCCGCCGGCGCGCCGGACCGCCGCGGTCAGCGGGCCTGCCCAGATGTGCTCGATGAGCGCGACCGCGGCGGCCGACCCGGGCGGGACCGCGTCGGCCAGCGACCACCCGCCCGCCTCGTCCGGCTGATCGGTCTCGCCGGCGCCGTCCTCGACGGGCCGGCCCAGCAGCGCGGCGGCGAGCGCGCCGAGCTCCGGCCCGAACTCGGGCGGCGCGGTGAGCGTGTCGAGCGTGCCGTCCGGGCCGCGGGACACGAGCAGCAGGTCCACGAGCCGGACGATCCCCGCCTCGCGCAGCCGGGTGAACTCCGCCAGCACCTCGCCGGAGAACGCCGGCTGCTCGAACCCGACGACCAGCACCTGCACCGGCCCCATCATGCGGTCACCCGCGCCCGCAGCTGCTCGTACTCGTCCGCGCTGATCACGCCGGAGTCGAGCAGGTGCCGCAGGGAAGCGAGCGTGTCGCCGTGGCTCGGCGGGGGGCTCGGCGGCGGGCCCGGCGGCGGGCCCGGCGGCGGGCCCGGCGCCGGACCGTGCGGGGGAACCGTCCGACCGACCACGTCGACGGCCGTGGCGACCGACGCCGGCGGCGGTCCCGGGTGGGACAGGGCATACGCCTGGGCCGGCGAGAACCGGCCGCCGTAGTAGGGCACGTCGCCGGTCATCCCGGCCCGCCGCAACTGCCTCGGTACGAGAAGCATCGGACCCCCTCCGCCAGGTGGCGTGATCAGAATGCCGCACCACCAGCCCTCGTGGCCCGGATCCGACGCGGCGAGATCCAGCCGGCTCGACGACCGCTCACCACCGGAGCGGCCGTTGATCGGCCGGCCCGGCTACCGTGCGAGCGGACCGAGGGAGGGCGGATGACGGAGAAGCCGGCGGTGCTGTTCTTGTGCGTGCACAACGCCGGGCGCAGTCAGATGGCGCTGGGATGGTTCCAGCACCTGGCCGGGGATCGGGCCGTCGGGTGGTCGGGTGGGTCGGAACCCGGTGACGAGGTCAACCCGTCGGCGGTCGAGGCGATGCGTGAGGTCGGCATCGACATCTCGCGCGAGTTCCCGAAGCCGTGGACGGAGCAGGCGGTCCGTTCGGCCGACGTCGTGGTCACGATGGGCTGCGGGGACGCCTGCCCGGTCTTCCCGGGCAAGCGGTACGAGGACTGGACGCTGGACGATCCGGCCGGTCTGGGCGTCGACGCGGTGCGCCCGATCCGGGACGCGATCGAACGCCGGGTACGGACGCTGCTCGCCGAGCTCGGCGTCCGGCCGGCCGTGGGGCCGGCCGTGGGGCCGGCCGTGGGGCCGGACGTGGGGCCGGCCGTGGGGCCGGCCGTGGGG
>Ga0207643_10000112_pt1 | contig 55805 bp, 47 predicted proteins | sample KBSMisM62_FD_184313 | JGI IMG/M metagenome (GOLD analysis project Ga0207643, IMG submission 184313) | Miscanthus rhizosphere microbial communities from Kellogg Biological Station, Michigan, USA - KBS Miscanthus M6-2 (SPAdes) (version 2) | ecosystem: Host-associated > Plants > Roots >... | reverse complement strand
CCGGCGGGGGTGCGCGGTCGAGGCCCGCGGCGGTGCTCGGGCCGGCGGGGGTGCGCGGTCGAGGCCCGCGGCGGTGCTCGGGCCGGCGGGGGTGCGCGGTCGAGGCCCGCGGCGGTGCACGGGCCAGGGGGAGTGCGCGGTCGAGGCCCGCGGCGGTGCTCGAGCCCGCGGGCGTGCGAGGTCGAGACCTGCGGCGGTGCTCGGGCCGGCGAGAGTGCGCGGCAGCGGCGTGCGGCCGTGAGCAGGCCTGCGCGGGCTGATCATGGCCGGGTCGTGCGGTCGGCCGGCGGCAGCCGTGGAGACGCGGGGGCTGCGTTGGGGCCGGCCGGGTCGGAGAGATCGCCGACCGTGCGAAACTTTATCGATTCAGGTATACTTGAGTAGTCAACTACACGAGATCGAGCCAGAAGGACTGAAAGATCATGCTCCCGTCCCTGACCGCCACTGCCACCGCCCGGTTCCGAGCGCGGCGCGCCGAGCGCGCGGAGCGCAACCGACTGCGGGCCGAGATCGCCTCCTACCGGACTCCGGCGGAGCGGGCCGACCTCGAGGCGATACTCGCGCGCCACACCCCGGACGAGGTCGCCGACCTCAGAGCCCGCCTCCGCTGACCGCCTCCGACCCACCGGTTTTGCCTGCGACGTTCGTGTGAAGTAGGGCGCTAAACGCGTGCGTCCAGGGCCTCGTTCCGGTTCACTGGTCTCACCTCGAGGAGGTGGGGCCGTGCCGCTAGCAACCGTGACGTTGCTGCTGAATGCGACGTACGAGCCCCTGTGTGTGGTGTCCTGCCGGCGGGCTGTCGTGCTGGTGCTGACCGAGAAGGCCGTTCCGGTAGAAGAGGGCGACGGCGCCTTCCACTCGGCCACCACCGCCGTGCCGGTGCCGAGCGTGCTGCGGCTGACCCGCTACGTCCGCGTGCCCTACCGGGCTCAGGTCCCGCTGACCCGGCGGGCGGTGTTCGCCCGCGACGGCGGCCGCTGCGTCTACTGCGGCGCCGCCGCCAGCTCCCTCGACCACGTCGTCCCGCGCAGCCGCGGCGGTGCGCACACCTGGGAGAACGTGGTCGCCTCCTGCGCCCGCTGCAACCACACCAAGGCGGACCGCACCTTGGTGGACCTGGGCTGGCGGTTAGGAACACCGCCGAGAGCCCCGTCCGGGATGGCCTGGCGGGTGCTCGGATTTCGTAATCCGGACCCGCGTTGGCAGGCCTACCTGGACGACGGCGAAGCCGCAACCGCGTGACCTGCCCGCCCCGTCCTGACGACGGGGCGTCGTTGTGTGAAGCCTTACGGTGATGCTGGTCGACTTCAGAATCGGTTCTTGATAAAACCTTGCGCGCGGATCTCGCCTGGCGTGATCCAGAACGACCGGGCGCCGGTGGTGAGGCGGGCGCCCGAACCGGTGCGGCAGAGGGGGAATGCGGCGCCGGGGGTCGCTGTGGGGCGGCCCGGCACCGACGGGGATCGGCACGGTTCGGCATGCCCGGAAAGGAACTCGATGGCTCATCCCCCCGCCCACCACCATCGCGACCGCGCCCTCAGGCGGCTGTCGTTGGTCACCAAGGGGGTGGCCGCCGGCGCCGTGATCGCGACCGGCGGGCTGGCCGCCGCGATCGCCGGAGCCGCGCCGGCGCAGACGGCCACCACGACGAAGGCCGCGCCGGCCGCGAAGGCACCGGCCCGGACCGCCGTGAAGGCCAAGACCGCGACCCGGGCGAAGCGGCCGGCGCCGGCGACGACGCGCAAGGCCGCGCCACCGCCCCAGCCGCGGACGTACACGCCGCCGCCGGTGCCCGACCCGACGGCCACCGAGGCTCCGGCACCGCAGCCCACCACGCCGAGGCGGACGCCGACCCGGACCCCGGCGCCGCCGCCGCGGACCACCACCGCGCCCGCTCCGCCGCCGGCACCGCCCACCACCACCGCGGCACCGACGCCGTCGCCGACGACGGATCCGGCGCCCGACCCGACCCCGACCGGCGGCACGTGAAGCCAGCCGCCTTCGCCCCGGCCCAGCACCACGCCGGTTCTTCCCCGCCACCGACCCCGCCGGCTCACGCCGCACGGGCCCAGCTCACCGTGCCCCGGGAAGCGCAGGTGGTGCGCGGCCGGTTCGAGGCGCTCGGGACGTACGGGGAGCTGCTGCTGGACGGGCGGCCCGACGCGCTCGGGACCGCGATGCGCATCCTCCGCACCGAGCTGGCCGCGATCGACCTGGCCTGCAGCCGGTTCCGGGCCGACTCCGAGCTGATGGCCGTCAACGCCGCGGCCGGCGCCACCGTGCCGGTCAGTGCGCTGTTCGTGGAGGCCGTCCGCACCGCGCTGACCGCGGCCGAGCAGACCGGCGGTGACGTCGACCCGACGCTCGGCGGCGCGATGGTGGCCGCCGGGTACGACGCCGACTACGCCGCCCTGCCCGCCGACGGTCCGGCCACGAGTGCCGCGCCGCCGCCGCCGGGCGCGTGGCGCGAGATCGAGGTGAGCAACGACGCGATCCGGATCCCGCCCGGCACCGCGCTCGACCTCGGTGCGACCGCGAAGGCGCTGGCAGTCGACCGCGCCGCCGCTGCGATCGCGGCGGAGACCGGCGCCGGCGTCCTGGTCAACGTCGGCGGTGACCTCGCCGCGGCCGGCCCGGTGCCGCCGGCCGGTTGGCCGGTGCGGCTCACCGACGACACCGCGCGCGAGGACGTGACCACGCCGGGGCATGCCGGTCCGGTCGTCCGGATGCACGGCGGCGGCCTGGCCACGTCGAGCACCGCGGTCCGGCGCTGGCGCCGCGGCGGCACCGCCTTCCACCACGTGCTCGATCCGCGCACCGGCCTGCCCGCCGAGCCGGTCTGGCGCACGGTGACCGTCACCGCGGCCAGCTGCGTCGACGCGAACACCGCCAGCACCGCCGCGATCGTCCGCGGCCGGCGCGCGCCCGACTGGCTGGCCGCACTCGGGCTGCCGTCCCGCCTGGTTGACGAGTCCGGCGCGGTGCACCGGGTGGCCGGCTGGCCCGCCGACCGCGAGGACGCGGCATGAGCGGCCTGCTCAGCAACCCGCAGCTGACCTGGTACCTGACCCGGGCCAGCGGGATCGTCGCGCTGGCCCTGCTCACGATGAGCATGGTGCTCGGCATCGTCGCCGGCACCCGGCTGTCCAGCACCCGCTGGCCGCGGTTCGTCACCCAGGGCCTGCACCGCAACATCTCGCTGTTCGTTCTCGTACTGCTCGCGCTGCACGTCGGCGCCGCGGTCGTCGACGACTACGTCACGATCACCGTTCAGGAGTCCCTGATCCCGTTCATCGGGACGTACCGGCCGATCTGGATGGGGCTCGGCGCGCTGGCCTCCGACCTCGTGATCGCGATGATCGTGACGAGCCTGCTGCGCCAGCGGATCGGGTACGAGACCTGGCGCGCCGTGCACTGGACGGCGTACCTGTGCTGGCCGCTGGCCGTCGTGCACACCCTCGGAACCGGCTCGGACGTCCGCAAGACGTGGTCGGTGCTGTTCACCCTCGCCTGCGTCGCGTTCGTGCTGCTGGCCATGGCCTGGCGGATCGTCGCCGGCTGGCCGCGGCGGGCGCTGCTGCGGGCCAGCGCGGTGCTGCTCACCGCGTGTGCGGTCGCCGTCGTCTTCACCTGGGCCAAGCAGGGACCGTTCGCGCCGGGCTGGTCGAAGCGCTCGGGCACCACGCAGACGACGGGGCAGAAATGAGCGCGCCGACCTACCACCGGCCACACTGGCCGGAGCAGTCCGCCACCGGCGAGTGGGTGCGCGAGGACGTGCCGGGCCAGCCGGCGCCGGCCGCGGCGCCGAGCGGTGAGCTCACCGGCGAGTGGCCGACCGGGATGTGGGAGCGCCGGCAGGTGCCGGCAGTGGCCGAGCGGGCGGGGATCGCCGCCCCGGCCGGCCCGGGCGTGCCGCGACTGCTGGCCGGAGTGCGGCCGGACGGGCGGCCGGTGAGCCTGGGCGAGCACCGCGCCAGGTTCGGGCCGCTGCGTACCGCCGGCGCCGGCCGGCTCATCGCCGAGAGCGGGCTGCGCGGCCGCGGCGGCGCCGGCTTCCCGGTCGACGCGAAGGTCCAGGCCGTCCGGGTCGCGGGCGGCAAGCCGGTGGTGGTCGTCAACGGCGCCGCCGGAGACCCGCTGGGGGAGAAGGACAGCTTCCTCATCAGCCGGCTGCCGCACCTCATCCTGGACGGGGCGCAGGTCGCCGCCGACGCGGTCGAGGCCCGGCAGATCCTGGTCTCGATCGTCGACCGGCCCGGCGTGTACGACGTGATGGAACGCGCGATGGGCGAGCGGCGGCGGGCCAGGACCGACGAGGCGCCGATGAAGCTCGTCGCCGCGCCGGACCGGTACGTCACCGGCGAGTCGTCGGCGACCGCTGCGCTGCTGTCCGGGAACGCGGCGCTGCCGACGTACAACCCGCCGCAGACCGCGGAGCGCGGCGTGAAGGGCCGGCCCACGCTGGTGCAGAACGTCGAGACGCTGGCCAACCTCGCGCTGCTGTCCCGCAACGGCTCCGAGTGGTTCCGGCAGGTCGGCCAGCCGGAGGAGCCGGGGTCGCTGGTGCTGACCGTGCGCGGGGCGGTCGCGCAGCCGTCGGTGGTCGAGTTGCCGGTCGGAGCCACCGTCGAGCAGGCGCTGTCCGGCGTGGGCTGGCTGACCGAGCAGGTCGGCGCCGTGCTGGTCGGCGGCTGTGCCGGGCGGTGGCTGCCGGCGACGACCGCGATGTCCGCGCCGCTCTCGCACACCGGGATGGCGGCGGCCGGCGGCACGCTCGGGGCCGGCATCGTCATCGCCCTGCCCGACCGGGCCTGCGGGCTGGACGAGACCGCGCGGCTGGCGCGCTACCTGGCCGACCAGTCGGCCGGGCAGTGCGGCGCCTGCCTCAACGGGCTGCCGGCGATCGCCGGCGCGCTCACCGCGCTCGCCACCGGGAAGGGCGACCGGTCCACGGTGGGCCGGCTGCACCGGTGGTGCTCGATCGTGTCCGGGCGCGGGGCGTGCTCCCACCCGGACGGCACGACCGGGCTGGTCGCCTCGGCGCTCGAGGTGTTCGCCGAGGACGTCGACCGGCACCTGGCCGGCTGGTGCGGGCGCCCGCTTCGCGGCGTGCTGGCGCTGCCGGCCGAGCGGAAAGGGGGGAAGCGGCGATGAGCCGACATTCACGGGGGGACGAGGCGGTGGCGTCGCGACGGTCGCGGCGGCGGGCCGAGGAACCCTCGATCACGGAGTGGTTGGACTCGGGGTCGTACGGTCCGTACGCCGCGGACGCCAACCGCGGGCTGTCCGGGGAGCCGGTGAGCAGCGAGCTGCCGCCGCCCTACGAACCACCGCCACCGCCGGCCTACGAGCCGTCGTCCTCTTACGATCCCTCGCCCTCCTACCGGACGGCGTCCGGCGGGTACGGCGCCGCGGACTACGGGGCGGCGGGCTACGGGGCGGTGTCCGTCGAGCCGGCGCAGGCCGGCTACGAGGCCGGTTCGTCGGGCGGCTCCGCGTACACCGGTTCGTACGGCGGGTCCTCCTACGAGACGGGCTCCCCCGGTTACGGGAGTGCGCCGGCTGAGGTCCCGTCGCCGGACGGCGGTTCCTACGGGTCCGTCGACCGGGCCCCAGCCGGATACGACTCAGCGCCTTCCTACACCGGCTCGGCGCGCGACCCGGCCCCGTCCGCCTACGATTCCGGACCGTCGTACAGCGGCTCCTACGGGTCGGTCGAGCCGGCCCCGGCCGGGTACGACTCAACGCCTTCCTACACCGGTTCGTACGGAGGCTCGGCGCCCGATCCGGCTCGCTACGACTCCGGACCGTCGTACTCCGGCACCTACCGGGCTGCGGCGCCCGATCCGGCTCCGTCCGCCTACGGCACAGGGTCGTCGTACCCCGGTTCCTACGGGGTCGCGGCGGCGCATGATCCGCCCCCGTCCGGGTACGGCAGCGGGTCGTACGGGGCGGCCGACCCGGCTCCCGCCTACGACACCGGCTCGTACGGCGGCTCCGCCTACGGCACCGCCTCCGCTGATCCGGCCCCGTCTGCCTACGAGGCCGGCCCGTACGGCGGCTCGGGTTACTCGGGCGGGCCGGCGGAGGTGCCGGGATACGACGGCTACAGCCGGACCGCGTCGGCCGATCCGACACCGTCCACTTACGACAGCAGTCCGTACGGGACCGGGTCGCCGTCCTCGTACGCCGGTTCGTACGGGACGCACGCGGCGGCGGCCGATGCCGAGCCGCCGTCGTACGCCGGCTCCTACGGAACGTACGGCGGCTCGTACGGTGGTCCGTCCACTGAGGACTCCTACGGCGCGCACGCCGGGCCGCCGCCCGCTGTGTCCACTCCGGACACTGCGGTCAGCGAACCGTTCCTGGCGCCGCCCGCGTACGAGCGACCGGCCGACAGGTACCGGTCGATCCCCGCCGTGTCGAACCCGAACCGACCTCCACCGGGCGAGTACGGCCTCCGGTCGGCCGACCCGCCGATGACGGACTACCTGACCCGCGAGCCGATCCCGGAACCGCCTTCCCTGGTTCCGGTCCCGGCTCCGGTCCGCCCGCCGACCACGCCGATCCCGAGCGCCGCCCGGTCCCGCAAGGCGCCGAAGGAGCCACCGCGCCCACCGGTCGACCGTGCCGGCCGGCTGCGGATGCGGGTCAACCCGGTGGCCTGCGACGGTCACGGCCTGTGCGCCGAGCTGCTCCCGGAGATCGTCAGCCTCGACGACTGGGGCTACCCGATGCCGGTCGTCGCGGAGGTGCCGGCGGAGCTGGAGGGCCACGCCCAGCGGGCGGCCCAGCAGTGCCCGACGCTGGCGATCATCCTGGAGCGGCGCCAGCCACGAATCCGGTAGCCGACGTGGACTACGTGACCCGGGCGATCTCGCTCGGGTAGCCGCGGTGCGCCCCGGACGACACCACGTCCCGGATCACCGCCAGCGCGTCGTACACCTCGGCGAAGTGGGTGGTCAGCGGCGCCGGACCGAGCCGCAGCCGGTCCGGCGTCCGGTAGTCGGGCACCACGCCGCGGTCGAGCAGGGCCTGGCAGACCTGCCAGGCCTGCGGGTGCTCCAGCGACACGTGCGACCCGCGCAGCGCCGGATCCCGCGGTGAGGCCAGCCGGAAGCCGAGCGGCGCCAGCCAGGCGTCAGCCAGCGTGACCAGGTAGGCGGTCATCGCCTGCCCCTTGGCCCGCAGCCGGTCGATGCCGGCCTCGGCCAGCACCCGGACCCCTTCCTCGACCCCGACCAGCGACAGCACCGGCGGCGTGCCGACCAGGAACCGGTCGATCCCCGGCGCCGGCTCGTACGCGGCAGGCATGGCGAACTGGTCGGCGGCGCCGAACCAGCCCTGGATCGGCTGCCGCAGCTGCGCCTGCAGGTCCGAGCGCACGTAGAGGTAGGCCGGCGAGCCGGGGCCGCCGTTGAGGTACTTGTACGTGCACCCCACGGCCAGGTCCGCCGCCGCGGCGGCCAGCCCGACCGGCACCGACCCGCCGGAGTGCGACAGGTCCCACAGCACGAGCGCGCCGGCCTCGTGCGCGGCCGCGGTGATCGCCGGCAGGTCGAGCAGCGCCCCGGACCGGTAGGCCACGTGCGAGAGCACCACCACCGCCACCGACCGATCGAGCGCCTCGACCACGGACTCCGTCGACACCCCGGCGTCGATGTCGGCCGGCAGGTCCCGCAGCGTCAGCCCGCGGGCCGCGCACAGCCCCTGCAGCACGTACCGGTCGGTGGGGAACTCGTCCGGCGTCGACAGCACGACCGAGCGCCCCGGCCGGGCCGACACCGCCGCCCAGGCCAGCTTGTAGAGGTTCACCGAGGTCGAGTCGGCGACCACCACCTCGCCCGGGCGGGCACCGAGCAGCGAGGTGCCGATCAGGTCGCCGATCCGGCGGGCCAGCGAGATCCAGGTCGACCAGGACCGGACCAGCCCACCGCCCCACTCGTCGGCCACCACCTCGGCGACGCGGCCCGCCGTCGACCGGGGGAGCCGGCCGAGCGAGTTGCCGTCCAGGTAGAGCACTCCCGGCGCCGGTACGAACTCGGCGGCGAACCCGGCCAGCGGGTCGGCGTCGTCGAGCGCCAGCGCGTACTCCCGCGCAGTCTCATCCATCCGGCAGATCATCCCGCGGCCCCGGGCCGGATATGTTCGGCGCATGGCGGAACTCCACGAGATGACCGCGTTGGAGCAGGCCGAGGCGGTACGCAGCCGCCGGGTCAGCCCCGTCGAGCTGGTCGAGCACTACCTCGACCGGATCGAGCGGCGCAACGCTGAGCTTGGCGCGTTCATCACGGTCACCGGTGAGGACGCGCTGGCCCGGGCCAAGGAAGCCGAGGACCAGCTGACCAAGTCCGACCGGGCGACGCTGCCGCCGCTGTTCGGGGTGCCCATCGCGATCAAGGACCTGAACCTGACCGCGGGGATCCGGACCACGTTCGGCTCGACGCTGTTCGCCGACTTCGTGCCGCCCGTCGACGACAACGTCGTCACCTTGCTGCGCCGGGCCGGCACGATCAGCCTGGGCAAGACCAACACGCCGGAGTTCGGGCTGCCCTGCTACACCGAGAACAACGTGGCTCCGCCGGCCCGGACGCCGTGGGATCCGACCCGCTCGGCCGGTGGGTCCAGCGGCGGCTCCGCGGCCGCGGTCGCTGCCGGGCTGGTCCCGTTCGCGCAGGGCAGCGACGGCGGCGGTTCCGTCCGCATCCCGGCCAGCGTCTGCGGCCTGTTCGGGATCAAGCCCGCTCGAGGCCGGGTCAGCAACGGCCCGGTCCTCGGCGACGTCACCGGCCTGGCCTGGAACGGCCCGCTGGCCCGCGGTGTCCGGGACGCGGCGGCGATGCTCGACGCGATGGCGGTGCCGATGCCGGGCGACCCGCACTGGGCGCCCCCGCTGGCCGGCGGCGCGACCTTCCTCTCCTACGCCGGCCGCGACCCGGGCACGCTGCGCATCGGCCGGTACGTGACCCCGGCCGTCGAGGGCGCCGAGGTGCACCCGGACTGCCTGGCCGCCTACGAGGCGGCGACCGAGGCGCTGACCGGGCTCGGGCACCAGGTGGAGGACGTCGACGGCCCGTTCCCGCCCGAGGCGATCGGCGTGTTCGAGACCGTCTGGGGCGTGTCGGCGGCGTCCGCCCCGGTCGACCCGGCCCGGGAGGGCGAGCTGCTGCCGCTGACCCGGTGGCTGCGCGCCCGCGGCGCGGCGACCAGCGGCGCCGAGTTCGTCGGCGCGATGTCCCAGCTGCAGATGCTCACCCGGCAGTGGATCACCCGCACCGCCGGGTACGACGCGGTGCTGACGCCGACGCTGGCCAGCCCGCCGGTGCCGGTCGGCTGGTTCGGCGAGACCGGCGACCCGGCCGAGGACTTCGTCCGGCAGGAGCGGTTCACCCCGTTCACGGCGATCTACAACGTGACCGGTCAGCCGGCGGTCAGCGTGCCGATGCACTGGTCCGGCGGGGATCCGACGCTGCCGATCGGGGTGATGCTCGCCGGGCGGCCGGCGGACGAGGCGACGCTGATCTCGCTGTCGGCGCAGCTGGAGGACGCCGTGCCCTGGGTCGATCGGCACCCGCCGGGGTGGTGAGCAGCCGCGGTTCCCGCCCCCGGCCGCTTCCGAACCCGGAGGTGAACGGCCTGGCGTGGTTCGCTACGGTAACCGGGTGACCGTCTGGCAGACCGTGCTGGTGTTCGCGGTGATACCGCTGGCCGGGCTCGCCGTGCTGGCCGCGCTGACCTTCGCGCCCGGCGCCACCCGCAGCCCGCGCTACCGCGTCGGCAAGCCGTGGGACTACGAGCCGGTCTGGTATATCGCGCGTCCTGACGTGGCGGCGCCGGCCGGCAGCGCCGAGGGGCGGGCCGCGCTGGCCGCCGCCTCCCGACCCGAGCGGTCCGAGCTGACCAGCGGGGGGCCGGCCCACGGGCCGGCGTCGGTCCTCGACGCGGACACCGGCACGGCGAGAGGTGGGGCCAGTGGCGAGTGGTGAGGTGCGGACCGAGCCGCACGTCGACCCGGAGATCGCGGCCCGGACCGACACGGTGGGCCGCCCCGGCGGCGACCTGGGGCCGGCGGCGAACGCCGAGCACGCCGGCGATCTGGTGGCCGGCAGGGACCACGAGGTCACCGACTTCACCGCGGTCGCCCGGCGGCGCGCGCCCGGGCCGTTCACGCCGCGGCAGCTGTCCCGGCTGGACGAGGCGCTGACGCTGTCGAGCCGGGAGTCCGGCCTCGACTTCTCGGTGTGGGTGGGCGAGCTCGAGGAGCCGACCCGGGAGCACGCGGAGCGGCTGCACGCCGGGCTGCCGCGCCCGGCCGACGGCGTGCTGATCGCGGTCTCGCCGGGCCAGCGGGTGCTGCACATCGTGACCGGCGAGCACTCCTCCCGCCGGCTGCCGGACCGTTCGGCCGCGCTGGCGGCGCTGTCGATGCGGGCCTCGCTGTCGGTCGGCGACCTGGTCGGCGCGCTGGTGAACGGGCTGCGGATGCTCTCCGACCAGGCCGGCCGGGCCAACCCCCGGGCCGCCGGCACCCCGCTGGCCCCACCGCACCACCACGGCGGTTAGGTCGTCGGCGCTTCAGGCAGCCGGTAGACCGAGACGTGCGAGCGGGAGTCGGCGGTGAACTCGGTCCCGGTCCAATCCGCGTGCCTGCTCTCCAGCTCGAATCCGGCCAGCGTGGCCATCAGGTCGAGCTCGGCCGGCCAGATGTAGCGGTGCGGGCTGCGGAACAGCGACGCCTCCGTCCCGTCGCCGAACCGGAAGTGGTGTGAGACCACCCGCTGCTGCACGGTGTCGTACGTGTCCAGCACGATGTAGCCGGGCTCGACGTGCCCGACGGTGGCCTCCTGCCCGAGCGGGAGCCGGCGTAGCTCGGGCACCCACAGCTCGATGACGAACCGGCCACCTGGCACCAGGTGCCGCGCTGCGTTGCGGAAGCAGGCGACCTGCTCGCCCTGCGTCTGCAGGTTGGAGATCGTGTTGAACACGAGGTAGACGAGCGTGAACTCGCCGGGCACACGGGTGGTGGCCATGTCACCCACGACCACCTCGAGCGCCGCGGCGTCGAGCTTGGTCCGGAGCTGGTCGACCATCGGCCGGGACAGCTCGATGCCGGTGACCGGGACGCCGCGCTGGGCCAGCGGCACGCCGACGCGCCCGGTCCCGATCGCGAACTCGAGCGCTCGCCCGTCGCCGGCGAGCTCGGCCAGCCGGTCCACCGCGGGATCGAGCACGTCGGGAGCGAACATGCCCTCGCCCGGCGTGTCGTAGCGCGCCGCCGCCTCCGCGTTCCAGATGTCCTCTTGCCGCACACGCCGACCCTGGCAACGAGCGGTGTCCGGCGTCCACCGGGTTTCGGCGCGCTACCCGGCGGCGTCCCGGGCCCGGCCGCGCAGCGAGCGGACCGCGTCGTCGCGGCCCTCGGCGACCAGCCGGCGCAGCGCCGGCGGGTTGGCCGGGTCGGCCAGGAACGCCTCGGCCCGCTCGACCACGTCGGTCGAGGCTGCGTCCGGGAACAGCCCGACCACCACGTTCTGCGCCGGCTCGCTGGTCCGCCGCTCCCAGACGTCCGGGATCACGGCGAAGTAGGGCTGCACGTACGGCTCGGTCAGCTCGGTCTGGGCCGGGTGGAAGAAGCCGCCGATGACCGCCTCGTTCATCGCGTTGGGCAGCTCGTCGTCCTCGGTGGCCAGCCGCCACGCCTCGGCCTTCGCCGCCGCGGTCGGCCGCAGCGCCCGCGCGGTCGCCGCCCGCCGCTGCCCGGCCGCGGTCGGGTCGCGGTCGAGCTCGGCCTCGATCGCGTCGTCGCCGGCGGCGCCGACGGCGACCAGCGCGGACAGCAGCGTCCAGCGCAGGTCGGTGTCCACGGCCAGCCCCGGCACGGTCTCGGTCCCGTCGAGCAGCCCGCGGACCAGCGCGACGTGCGCCGGCGCCCGGGTCGCGGCGGCCAGCGTGCGGGCCCAGGCCAGCTGCAGGTCCGAACCGGGCGCGGCCGCCCGCAGCTGCTCCTCGGCCAGCGCGGCCAGCCGGGACCAGCCCTCCGGCGCCCAGGCCGGGTCGACGTAGTGCACCAGCGCCGAGCGGATCTTCGACTGGATCGACTGCACCACGCCGATCTCGGTCTCCCGGGTCACGCCGGCCAGCGCGAGCGCGACGTAGTCGCGGGCGCGCATCTCGCCGTCCCGGGTCATGTCCCAGGCGGCGCCCCAGCACAGCGTCCGCGGCAGCGGGTCGTCGATGTCGCCGAGCCGGGCGATCACGGTCGCCAGCGAGCGCTCGTCCAGCCGCACCTTCGCGTACGTCAGGTCCTCGTCGTTGACCAGCAGCAGCTCCGGCTGGGCGACGCCGACCAGTTCCGGCACCTCGGTCCGGGCGCCGGACACGTCCAGCTCGACCCGCTCGGTGCGGACCAGCTTGGTGCCCTCGGACCGGTAGAGGCCGACCGCCAGCCGGTGGTCGCGCAGCGGGCCGCCGCCGGGCTCGGCCGGCGACTGCACGATCGCGAACGACGCGTACCGCCCGCTCTCGTCGAGGGTGAACTCCGGGTGCAGCGCGTTGACCCCGGCCGTCTCCAGCCACAGCTGCGACCAGCGGGACAGGTCCCGTCCGGACTCCTCGCTGAGCACGCCCAGCAGGTCGGCCAGCGTGGTGTTGGCGTACTCGTACCGGCGGAAGTAGACCTGCATCGCCCGCAGGAACTGCTCGATCCCCACGTATGCGGCCAGCTGCTTGAGCACGCTGGCGCCCTTCGCGTAGGTGATGCCGTCGAAGTTGACCTCGACCGCCTGCACGTCCGGGATGTCGGCGGCGATCGGGTGCGTCGAGGACAGCTGGTCCTGCCGGTAGGCCCAGGTCTTCTCGATGGTGGCGAACGTGGTCCAGGCGGACGTGAACCGGGTCGCCTGCGCCTGCGCGAGCACGGACGCGAAGCTGGCGAACGACTCGTTCAGCCAGAGATCGTCCCACCAGCGCATGGTGACGAGGTCGCCGAACCACATGTGCGCCATCTCGTGCAGGATCGTGTCGGCGCGCCGCTCGTACGAGTAGTCGGTGACCTTCGAGCGGAAGACGTAGTCGTCGAGGAACGTGACGCAGGCCGCGTTCTCCATCGCGCCGGCGTTGAACTCGGGCACGAACAGCTGGTCGTACTTGTCGAACGGGTATCGGTAGTCGAACGCCCGGTGATACCAGTCGAAGCCCTGCTTGGTGATCAGCAGGATCTCGTCGGCGTCGAGGTGCTCGGCCAGCGAGGCCCGGCAGTAGACGCCGAGGTCGATGCCGTCGTGGCTGTCGGTCACCTTGTGGTACGGCCCGGCGACCAGCGCGGTCACGTACGGGGAGAGCGGCGGGGTGGTGCGGAACTTGACCACCTGCGCGCCGCCAGCGCCCTCGGTGACCTCCTCCGGCCGCCCGTTGGAGACGACCTCCCAATGCGCGGGCGCGGTCACCGTGAGGGCGAAGGTGCCCTTGAGGTCGGGCTGGTCGAAGCAGGTGTACATCCGCTTCGCGTCCGCGGTCTCGAACTGCGAGTAGAGGTAGACCTCGCCGTCGACCGGGTCGACGAACCGGTGCAGTCCCTCGCCGGTGTTCGTGTAGAGCAGGTCGGCGTCGACGACGAGCACGTTGTCGGCGGCCAGGTCGGGCAGCGCCAGCCCGTCCTCCGGCCGGTACGCCGAGGTGTCCAGGGCCCGCCCGTTGAGGGTGACCTCGCGGAACCCGTCCGCGATCACGTCGACGAACGTCGCCGCTCCGGGCCGGGACGCGGTGAACCGGATCGTGGTCCGGCACCGGAAGGTCCGCTCGCCGGGCTTGCCGCCGCCGTCGGTCAGGTCGAGCTCCACCTCGTAACCGGAGACGGACACCAGCTCGGCGCGGGCCCGCGCATCGACCCTGGTCAGGTTCGGAACACCCATCCCCGCAGTCTGGCACGCCGGTCCGACTGGGCCGACCGGGTTATCCGGACCGCCGCACAGGTCACGGCGGGAATGCGACCGGGCATACCAACGCTGCCGAGAACGGACCATCCGTTTCCGTAGGAGGAGCTGAATGAGCGAGCGGACCAAGGTCGACTTCTGGTTCGACCCGATCTGCCCCTGGGCGTGGCTGACGTCCCGGTGGATTCTCGAGGTGGAGAAGCAGCGGCCGCTCGATCTGAGCTTCCACGTGATGTCGCTGTCGGTGCTCAACGCCGACAAGGAGGGCCTCCCGGACAGCTACCGGGAGATGCTCGGCAAGGGCTGGGGCCCGGTGCGGGTCGCGATCGCGGCCGAGCAGAAGTTCGGCACCGAGGTCCTCCGCAAGCTCTACACGGCCCTCGGCACCCGGATCCACCAGCAGAAGGCCGGCTACGAGCGGGACACGCTGGTCGCCGCGCTCGAGGAGGCGGGGCTGCCGGTCGAGCTGGCCGACGCCGCCGACTCCACCGACTACGACGAGGCGCTGCGGGCCTCCCACCATGCGGGCATGGACCCGGTCGGCTACGAGGTGGGCACGCCGGTGATCCACGTCGACGGCACCGCCTTCTTCGGCCCGGTGATCTCCCGGGTACCGACCGGCGCGGAGGCCGCGACGGTCTTCGACGGCGCGGTCGCGCTCGCCACCAACCCGTACTTCTACGAGCTCAAGCGCACCCGCACCGAGGGCCCGCAGTTCGACACGGTCCCGGACTCGGCCCTAGCGGTCGAGTAGCCGCAACGCGCCGAGCTCCGGCGGCTCCACCGGTCGTCGTGCGCCCGTCGCCGCGGTGAACGCCGCCGCGACGGGGGCGCAGCCGAAGATCCCGCCGACGCCGGCGACCGGCAGGTCACCGAGCCGGGCGCGGACGGCGGCGGCCAGCTCGGCCAGGTGGGCGGCCGCCTCGGCCAGGATCCGCGCCGCCACCGCATCCCCGCCGGTCGCCCCGTCCCCGGCGGCGGCGGCGACCTGCGGGACCAGGCGGGAGAGCAGCCGGCGGTCGGTGGGGCGCTGGTGCACCAGCGTCTCGGCGCCGGTCAGCGTGTCGAACGCGGTGCGGACCACGTCGGCGAGCGCGGTCGGCGGGCCGGTGCCGTCGGCGGCCCGCAGCGCCGCCCGCACCGCCTCCCGGCCGATCCAGTAGCCGCCGCCCTCGTCGCCGAGCAGGAACCCGTGCCCGCCGACCCGGACGGTGCGCCCCGCCGCGTCCCGGCCGGCCGCGCCCGACCCGGTGCCGGCGATCACGACGATCCCGGGCCGGCCGGCGAACGCGCCCGCCAGCGCCGCCTCGGTGTCGTCGCCGACGGCCACGGTGGCCCCGGTACGCCGGGCCAGCTCGGCGGTCAGCTCGCGCGCGTGCTCGGCCGAGCGCAGGCCGGCCAGCCCGAAGCCGGCCGCGACCGCGCCGGCGTCCGTCACGGCGGCGGCGAGCCGGTCCACCGCGTCCGGGTGCAGCAGCACGTTGATCGGCCCGAGGTCGCGCCGCGCGACGACCACGCCGTCCCGCACCACGACCGCCCGGCTCCCCGACCCACCCGCATCCACCCCCACCGCGACCCCGGCCGTCCCGCTGGTCATGGTGCTGTTCCGAGCAGGAGCTCGGCGGCGGCCCGGGCGCTGGCGGCCGACGCGCCGCCGGTGGCGATCCAGCCGCGGGCGGGGGGCACCGGACCGGGCAGTCCCATCTCCACGACCACCGCGTCCGGCCGGGCGGCGAGCAGGGCCGTGACCGCCCGCCCGACCCAGCCGACCCGGGTCGCGTCCCGGGCCACCAGCACCAGCGGCCGGTCGGCGGGCAGCGGTGGCAGCGGGTCGTCCGGGCCCAGGACCAGCTCGGTCGCGCCCGGCAGCAAGCCGTCCAGTCCCCAGGCGCTGCGCCCGACGGCGATCGTCGGTGCCGGATCGAGTCGCACCACGACGGGCGCACCCGACCCGAGCCGCACGTCCCCGGCGGACCGCAGCCCGCGCCGGGCGGCGACCAGGCCCAGCGCCGCCAGCGAGCCGGGGAAGCGACCGGCCAGCGCCCGAACCCGGACCGCCGCGGACGCCAGCCGCTCCTCCGCCAACCGTCCACTTCGGACCGCGGCGACCAGCGCGTCCCGGGCCGCGTCGGCGATCGGCTCGCCGGTCTCGTCCCCGCCGAGGCAGAGCGCGTCCACCCCGGCCAGCAGCGCCAGCACCGCGCCCTCGCCGACGCCGACCGAGCCGGCGATCGCGCCCATCTCCAGCGCGTCCGAGACGACCACGCCGTCGAAGCCGAGCTCCGCCCGCAGCAGCCCGTCCACCAGCGCCGGGTTCAGCGTCGCCGGCAGGTCGCCGTACCCGGGCACCAGCAGGTGACCGGTCATCACCGTCGCCACCCCGGCCGCCACCGCCGCCTGGAACGGTTCCAGCGCCCCGGCCAGGTCCGGGCCGACGGTGGCCAGGCCCAGGTGCGAGTCCACGCTGGTGTCGCCGTGCCCGGGGAAGTGCTTGGCGCAGGCGGCGACCCCGGCGGACTGGATGCCGGTCACCGCCGCGGCCACGTGCCGGGCGACCAGCGCCGGCGTCGGCCCGTACGAGCGGACGCCGATCACCGGGTTGTCCGGCGCGCTGTTGACGTCGGCGACCGGCGCGAGCGCCCAGCCGATCCCGGCCGCGGCGACCCGGCCGGCCAGCGCCGCCGCCACCGACCGGGTCAGCTCGACGTCGTCGGCCACGCCCAGCGCGTACGGCGACGGCACCGGGGAGCCGACCGCGGCGAACAGCCGGGTGACGTCGCCGCCCTCCTCGTCGGTGGCGACGAGCACGTCGGCCCGCTCGGCCCGCAGCGCCCCGGTCAGCTCGGCCAGCTGCGTCGGCGACACGCAGTTGCGGGCGAACAGCACCACCCCGCCGAGCCCGCCGGCGACCCGCCGGCGCACCCAGTCCGGCGGCGCGGTGCCGCCGAACCCGGGCAGCAGGACCGCATCGGCCAGCGCCTCGAGCCTCATCCCTTGACCGCGCCTGCCGCGGCACCGGAGGCGATCCGGCCCTGCAGCACGATCGCGAACAGCACGACGGGGATCGCGACGAGCGTCGAGCCGGCCATCAGCCCGCCCCAGTCGACGCCCTGCGGCGTCTTGAACGTACCCAGCCAGACCGGCAGCGTCTGGTTGCCCTGGTCCATCAACGTCAGCGCGAGGATGAACTCGTTCCAGGCCTGGATGAACGCGAACACCGCGGTGGCGACCAGCCCCGGCGCCATCAGCGGGAACGTGATCCGCCAGAACGCGCCCCAGCGGGAGGCGCCGTCGATCATTGCCGCCTCCTCCAGCTCGACCGGCAGCGCCGCGACGAACCCGCGCAGCGTCCAGATCGTGAACGGCAGCACGAACGCCATGTACGTGGCGACCAGCACCGGCACCAGGTTGAGCAGGTCCGCGTCGCGCAGGGTCAGGTACATCGGGATGACCAGCGCCTCCAGCGGCACCATCTGCACGACGAGGATCGCCAGCAGGTATGCCCGGCGGCCGCGGAACCCGAACCGGGCCACCGCCGTCGCCGCCAGCAGCGCGACGAGCACCGCGAGCACGGTCACCGACAGCGAGACCAGCACGCTGTTGCGCAGGTAGGTCCAGAACCCGGCCGCACGCATGGCGGTACGGAAGTTGTCCAGGGTCACCGAGTGCGGGATCAGCGACACGTTGAACGTCCGGATGTCGCCGGCCGGCTTGAACGCGGTGGAGATCATCCAGTAGACGGGGAACGCGAACAGCACGAACACCACCACCGCGGTGACGTTGGCCGCGGCCGTCCCGCGCCGGGACCGAAGGGCCCTACTGGTCACAGCTCCTCCTCGCCCACGCGGATCATCGACCGCACGTACCAGATCGTCGCGGCCAGGGTGATCAGCACCATCACCACCGCCGCGGCCGAGGCCACGCCGAACCGGCTGGCCCCGAAGCCCTCGATGTACGTGTACAGGTTGATCAGCAGCGTCTTGCGGTCCGGCCCGCCGCGGGTGATCACGTACACCTGGGTGAACACCTTGAGGTCCCAGATCACCGACAGCGAGGTGAGGATCAGGTACAGCGGCTTGAGCATCGGCCCGGTCACCGACCAGAACGACCGCCAGGCGCCGGCGCCGTCGATGTGGGCCGCCTCCAGGACCGCGTCCGGCACCGTGGTCAGCCCGGCGTAGAGGGTCAGCGCCACGAACGGGATCGACTGCCAGACCACGCACAGGACGATCACGCTGAACGCCGGCAGCTGCGAGTCGAACCAGGAGTGCTGCGACCAGTCCAGCGGGGTCAGCTTGGTGACGAGCCAGTCGACCACCCCGTACTGCTCGTCGAACAGCCACTTGAACACGGTGGCCGCGCTGACCGGGGGAGTGGCCCAGGCCAGCAGCAGGCCGGCCGAGATCAGCAACCGCATGCTCCGGCCGGTCCTGCGCATGAGCAGCGCCACCAGCGTGCCGAACCCGATCGTCAGGGCGACGCAGACCGCGGCGAAGACCACGGTCCGGACGGTGACCGCCCAGAACTCCCCGTCGGACAGGATCGTGCGGTAGTTGTCGAACCCCGTCCACACGGTCTGGCGGCGGATCAGCTGGCGCAGATCGAGCTGCTGGAACGAGGTGCGCACCAGCACGTACATCGGGTAGCCGAGCAGCCCGAGCAGGAGCAGCACGCTCGGCACCAGCAGTCCGTACGGCAGCGCCCCGACCGACCGCCGCGACCGCCGGCCGCCCGCCCCACCCCCGACTACGCCGCCCCCGACACCGCCGCCCCCGACAGCGCCGCCCCCGACCGCGCCGCCCCCGTCCGCCCCAGCGGCCGGGGCGACCGCCGTCGGCGGAACGGTGCCGGCGGCGGCCGAGGTGCCGGTCCGGGGGGTCGCGCCGGTCTCCGGGACGGCGCCGTCCGGACGGCGGGGGGAGACGGCGACGGCGGCATCAGGGGACGCAGCGGTCGAGCGGCCGGCCCGATCCGGGGCCGGGTCGCCGGACCGGCCCGTGCCGGCCGAGCGGCGGATCCGCTTCCGGGGATCGAGGGTCACGCGTCCTCCTCCTGGTCCGGCCCGGGCCGCTGCGGACCCCGGTACGGGTCCACGGTTCGGCCCCGGGCCGGCTTCGGCCCGGGGCCAACCGGGGTTGGACAGCCGGCCGCCCGACCCCGGCGGAGAGCCGGGCGGCCGACAGGCTACGAGTTCAGCGTCTTGGTGATCGCCTCGGTGGCGTCCGCCGTCGCGTCGGCCACGCTCTTCTTGCCGCTGAAGATGGAGACCAGCATGTCCTGCAGGACCGTGCCGCTCTCGACGTTCGCCCACTTCGGCGTGGACGGGGTGGACCGGCTGTTCTTCGCCGCCAGGTCGAACACCGACAGCACCGGGTCCTTCGCGTGCAGGGTGAGCAGCGAGGTCGAGTTCGGGATGACGCCACCGGTGGTGGCGAGGTCGGTCTGCGCCTTGGTGCCGGCCAGGATCTTGATCCACTCGTACGCCAGCTCGGGGGCGTCGCTGCCCGCGGAGACCGCGAGGTTCGAGCCGCCCAGGAACACCGGCGCGGTCTGGCCGGCGTTCTTGCTCGGCACCGGGAAGACCCCGATCTGACCCTTGAGCTGCGGGTGCGCCTTCTCCACCGTGCCGACCTTCCAGCCGGCGTCGATGATCATGCCGGCCTTGCCCTCACCGAGCGGGACGGCCGGGTCGTTGTCGTTCTCGTTGCCGTTGACCGGCGCCTTGGAGTACTTGGTGACGATGTCCTTCAGCGCGCTCAGGCCGGCCTGCGACTGCGGGCTGTCCAGCGCGCCCTTCCACTGGCCGTTGTCCTGGACCGCGACCTCGCCGCCCTCGTCCCAGATGAACGGCAGCGCCGCGTACCAGTACTGGCCCGGGAAGTAGAGCGCGGAGAACTGCTTGTCGCTGCCGTACTTGGCCTGCAGCTTGGCCATGGTCGCGACGAAGCCCGCCCGGTCGGACGGCAGCGTCGTGATGCCGGCCTTGGCGAACATGTCCTTGCGGTAGAGCACCGCGCGGTCGCCCGCGTAGTACGGAATGCCGTACAGCTTGCCGTCGAGCGTGCCGGCGTCGGTGAGGCCCTGCAGCCAGGTGTCCCCGCCGAGGTCGGCCTTCTTGCTGCTGAGGTCCTCCAGGCCACCGGAGTCCGCGAACTTCGAGACGAGCGTGCTGCCGATCTCGAGCACGTCCGGCGGGGTGTTGCCGGCGAGCGCGGTGGTGGTCTTCTCCTGGATGCCGTCCCATTGCTGGATCTGGATCTTGACCTGGGTGTTCGGGTGCGCCTGGTTGAACTGGGCGTTGACCCGCTTGATGACGGCGTCCGGGGCGGAGCCGTTCATCAGCCAGACGGTGATGTCCTTGGCCTGGGTGTTGCCGCTGTCGCCCGATGCAGACTCGGGCGAGTTGCCGCCGCTACCGCACGCCGCGGCGAACAGCGCCACTGTGGCGCCGACAACGGCCGCCGCGCGCATTTTCCTGTGCATCCCGCGATCCTCCTGGTGCGACCTGTGCGACGCCGTGGGACTGGTCCGTACTGGTCCAGACCAGTGGTGGGAAGATGGCACAGTGGCCCGGACAGTGTCAAGGGCGGGCCGTACCGTGGCGAGATGACCTCGACCGACACGCGCGCCATTCCCGACCATCTCGACGCCCTGTTCGTCGGCGGGACCTGGGTCGCACCCGCCGGCTCGGACACGCTGACGGTCGTCAACCCGACCACCGAGCAGCCGCTGGCGACCGTGCCGGCCGGCACCCCGGCCGACGTCGACCGGGCCGTCACCGCCGCCCGGGCCGCGTTCCCCGGCTGGGCGGCGACGCCGGTGGCCGAGCGCGCGGCGCTGCTCACCGCGCTCGCCGACGGGCTGGCCGCCCGCGTCCCGGAGCTGGCGCAGCTGATCGCCCGCGAGGTCGGCTCGCCGCTGAAGTTCGCCACCTCCACCCAGGCCGGGCTGCCGATCGAGGTGCTGCGCTCGTACGCGGCGCTGCTCGGCGAGTTCTCGTTCGAGGAGGAGGTCGGCAACTCGCTCGTGCTGCGCGAGCCGATCGGCGTCGTCGGTGCGATCACGCCGTGGAACTATCCGCTGCACCAGGTGGTGGCCAAGGTCGCCGCCGCGCTGGCCGCCGGCTGCACCGTCGTGCTCAAGCCGACCGAGGTCGCGCCGCTGTCCGCGTACGTGCTGGCGGCGGTGGCCGCCGAGGTCGGGCTGCCGGCCGGCGTGCTCAACGTCGTGCCCGGGACCGGCCCGGTCGTCGGCGAGGCGATCGCCGCTCACCCGGACGTGGACATGGTGTCGTTCACCGGGTCGGTGCGGGCCGGCCGGCGGGTGCAGGCGGTCGCGGCCGGCACGGTGAAGAAGGTCGCGCTGGAGCTGGGCGGCAAGTCGGCCAACGTGATCCTCGACGACGCCGACCTGGCCCGGGCCGTGAAGGTCGGCGTGGCCAACTGCTTCATCAACGGCGGCCAGACCTGCACGGCCTGGACCCGGATGCTGGTGCCGGAGTCGCTGCACTCGGCCGCGGTCGAGCTGGCCATCGACTCGGCCGAGAAGTACACGGTCGGCGACCCGCTGGACGGCGCCACCCGGCTCGGGCCGATGGTCAGCGCGGCGCAGCGGGACCGGGTCCGCGGCTACGTCGAGAAGGGCGTCGCCGAGGGCGCGACGCTGGCCACCGGCGGCCCGTCCGCCCCGCTGGACCGCGGCTTCTTCGTGCGGCCGACGGTGTTCGCGGCGGTCCGGCCGGAGTCGACGATCGCCCAGGAAGAGATCTTCGGGCCGGTGCTCTCGGTGATCCCGTACCGGTCCGAGGCGGAGGCGGTCGAGATCGCCAACGGCACGCCGTACGGGCTGTCCGGCGCGGTGTTCGCGGGCGAGCGGGACCGGGCGGTCGCGTTCGCGCGGCGGCTGCGTACCGGCCAGGTGATGGTCAACGGCGGCGCGTTCAACCCGGTCGCACCGTTCGGCGGCTACAAGCAGTCCGGTATCGGCCGGGAGCTGGGCCGGCACGGGCTGGAGGAGTTCCTCGAGGTCAAGTCACTGCAGCTGTAGGTAGGCCCGCTCGACGCCCTCCAGCGCGCAGTCGCCGAAATAGGGCAGCTCCTTCGCCACGTCGGCGGCCGGCCGGCCGTTGGCGTGCCCCTCGGTGGCCTTCGCGACCAACTCGGCGTGCTCGGCCCGCTGGGCACGGACGAACTCGCGGTCGACCACCGCGCCGTGCCCCGGCACCAGCCGGCCGGTGACCAGCTCGGCCACCGCGTCCAGGGTCTGCGGCCAGTCCAGCGGGAACGCGCTGCCGAACTGCGGCGGCGCGCCCTCTTCGACCAGGTCGCCGGCGATCACCAGGTCGTCGGCGTCCGGGAGGGTGAGCACCAGGTCGTTGTCGGTATGCCCGCGGCCGAGGTGCCGCAGCTGCACCGGCCGGCCGCCGACGCTGAGCGTGGCCAGGTCGTCGACGAGCTGGTCGGGCGGGTCGATCGCGCTCGCCTCGATCTCCGCGGCCATCTCGTCCAGCCCGTGCTCGCGGTAGCGGCCGGCGATGGCGCCGCGCATCCGCTCGCCGTCCTCGATCAGCTGCTCGGCGCAGCGGCGGTGGCCCCAGATCTCCGCCGGCCGGAAGATCCGGTTGCCGAACGTGTGGTCGAAGTGGAAGTGGGTGTTGACCACCGCCCACGGGTGCGGGGTGACGGTGCGGATCGCCTCGACGAGGTCCTGGCCCTCCTTCTCGGTGGCCCTGGTGTCGACGACCAGGCAGGCGCCCTCGCCGACGATGAGGCTGACGTTGAGGTCCATGCTCTTGTGGCGCCGGACGTACACGCGGTCGGCGACCTCGGTCCAGGTGTCGGTCATGACTGCGCCTCCTGCCGTTCCCGCGGCTCCTGCCGCCCCCGTCGCTCCTCGATGGTGACGTCGCCGGCGGCCCAGTGGGTGGCCGGCACCTCCCGCAGGACGACCCGCACGTTCTCCTTCGGCGCGCCGACCGAGTCGACCACGGCGGTGGTGAGCCGGCTGATCAGCGTGCGCAGCTGCTCGGGGCTGCGGCCCTCGACCAGGGTGACCTCGACCAATGGCATGACTGTCATCTTGCCGTGCTGCGAAACTGACCCTCGGGGGGCTCCGCCCCCCGAGCACCCCCCGTGCGCCCCCCGCGCCCCGAGCAACTCCCGAGCACCCCCCGCCCCCCGAGCGCCCCTCGCAGGAGGAGACTGACACTCGGGGGGCCGTCCCCGAGCGCCCCGCAGGAGGAAGCTGGGTTCATGCGTGTCTACGTGGGGTCCGACCATGCCGGCTTCGAGCTCAAGAACTACCTGGTGGAGCACCTCGCCAAGGCCGGCCACGAGGTGGTCGACTGCGGGCCGCAGGCGTACGACCCGGACGACGACTACCCGCCGTACTGCTTCCGGACGGCCGAGCGCGTGCTCGCCGACCCCGGCAGCCTCGGCGTGGTGATCGGCGGCTCCGGCAACGGCGAGCAGATCGCGGCCAACAAGGTGCCCGGGATCCGGGCGGCGCTGGCGTGGTCGGAGGAGACCGCCACGCTGGCCCGCGAGCACAACGACGCGCAGGTGGTGGCGGTCGGCGCCCGGATGCACACCAAGGACCAGGCCGCGACGCTCGTGGACACGTTCCTGGCCACGCCGTTCAGCAACGGCGAGCGGCACGTCCGCCGGATCAAGCTGCTCGCCGAGTACGACGCCGCGCACTGACGCCGGCGGGACTGCGGTCAGCGGGCGCCGGGGAGGGCGTCGGGCGGGACGTAGCGCCGCCGGACGATGACCACGTCGCGCTCGGCGGCGGCGAGGTCGTCCGCGGTCGGGCGGGCCGCGTCCCGGGCCCGCATCGCGCCCACGACGCCGACCTGCGACGAGCCGGCGCCGACGATCCCGCGCAGGCTCCGCTCGGCGTCCGTCCGCCGCGCCCGTGACTTGCGCTTGGGCCCCGGCGCCGGCGCCGCGGCGATCTCGGCCGACGCCTGCCCGTCCGCCGCGGCGGCCGATGCCTGCTCGACAGCCGCGGTCTCGCCGGTCACGTCCTGCGCCGCCGTGGTATCCGACGCCTCCTGCACCGCCGCAGATTGGGCCAACGCCTCCTGCACCGCCGCGGATTGGGCCGACGGCTCCTCCGCCGACGGCTGCTCCGCCGACGGCTGCTCCGCCGACGGCTGCTCCGCCGACGGCTGCTCCGCCGACGGCTGCTGCGCCGCCGCGGTCTCGGGGGCTACCTCGTCCGCCGCCGTGGTCTCGGCCGAAACCGTCCCGGCCGCCGCGATCCCGACCGTGGTCTCGGGCGTGGTCTCGGGCGCGGTCTCGGGCGCGGTCTCGACTGCCGGCGCCGGCGCAGCCTGGGCGGCCCGCCGGCGACGGCGTTCCCGGCGCCGGTGACGCGACGGGGTCGGCTCCTCCATGCCGCCACCATCGCACAGTCCGCTCAGAACACCTCGGGGCACCAGGGCAGCCGGTCGCCGGCGAACGCCCGGCTCGCCGCGGCCAGCGCCCCCGCCCGCAGCTCGGTGACCAATCCGGCCGCGGCCATCCCGACCAGCGTCGGCCCGCCGAGGTATGCCGCGCCGAGCTCGGTCGAGGACAGCGCGAGGTCGGCCGGATCCTCCGTGCGCTCGCAGACCGCACCCGACCCGTCCGCGGACAGCCGCCACCGGCCGGCGTTCCACGGGCAGACCTCGTCCCGTACGTCGAACACCACGTCCACCGGCGTCGAGTAGGTCCGGGAGGCCAGCGCCCGGTCGACGTCCGCCAGCCGTATCCACAGCGAGTCGTACAGCGACATGTCGAGCGCCCGCACGTCCGCGATGATGTGCTGCAGCGGGTCGTCCAGCGGTGCCCGGTAGAGCGTGAGCCGCGGCGTGAGGTCGATGCCGGCCAGGTATGCCCAGAGGGCCGCGTAGGCCTCCGGGGTGGTCGCGTGCACGAACCCGACGTCGACGCTGCTGTCGTTGCGGCCCGGCTCGCCCGCCTCCCGGGTGCGGTAGACGGTGAATCCGGTGACCGAGCCGTCCTGCTCGGTGTAGAGCGCGTGCCGCCGCGCGCTGGCCCCGCGCCGGTTGCGCTCGGGGTCGGCGGCGAGCCGGTCGGCCCAGCCACCGCGGCGGTCGAGGAAGCCGACCGACGTCGGCCGGAGCGCCTCGTAGACCGCCTCCTCGTGCGGCCTGGCCTTCTCCGGCGGGGCAAGCACGACCCGGCCGGTGCCCAGCGACACCCCGGGCCGCACCCGCAGCCGCTCCTTGCGGCCGGTCAAGGCCAGCTGCCGGGCGGCCACGCCGTAGCCGAACCGCCCGTAGATCCCGCCCTCGGACGCCCACAGCGCCGCGACCGGCTCGGCCTGCTCCTCGTGCAGCCCGGTGAGCTGGCGGCGCATCATCGCCGTGAGCAGGCCCCGGCGCCGGTGGGTCGGCTGCACCGACACGACGGTGACCCCGGCGATCGGACGTGGGCCGCCGGGCACGGTCATGTCCCGGGTGTAGATGCCGGCGGTCGAGACGATCTGCCCGTCGTCGAACGCGGCCAGGCTGCGCTCCGGCTCGAACACCGTGCCGAGCGACTCCCGGTCGTCGTCGTGCGGGTCTTCCAGGAACGCCTCGGAGAGCACCCGGTAGAACTCCGGGAACTCGGTCCGGTGGATCGGCCGCAGCTCGAGGTCGGTCATGCGGCCTTCCTACTCCGGGCCTCCGACAGGACGCGAGGCAGATTTCGATCGGGTGAGTAGCTACTCGCTGGTTACATCCGATCGCTACTCTGCGCGCCGTCATGGTGTGGCATCTGTGGGGATGGCTCGCCGGCGCCGCCCAACGGCTGCGCCGGCGGCTCGGCGACGTCGGCGCGACGGCCGTCCTCGTCGCCCTTGCCGGCGCGCTTGCGCTCGGTTCCCTCGCCGACCCTGGCCCGATGCGGCCGGGCACCGTGCTCGCGGTGCCGGTGCTGCTCGGCGGGCTGAGCCTGCCGCTGCGCGAGTTCCGGCTGCTGGTGATCGGCTGCCTGCTGCTCGGCGGCCTGGTCGCGGTGGCCCGCGGCCTGTGGGTGTTCAGTGTCGGCTCGGTGCTGGTGTTCCTCGTCGTCGTCGCCGTCTCGTACGAGCAGGTGCGGCGGCGGGAGCGTGTGGGGGTCCGCCGGGCCAGGCCGGACCAGATCCTGCTCGACCTGCGGGAGCGGCTGCGCGTGCAGGGCGAGGTGCCGCCACTGCCGGTCGAGTGGGGGATGGAGGTCGAGCTGCGCTCGGCCGACGACGCAGGGCTTGCCGGCGACTTCGTCGTCTCCCGGCTGCACGTTGTCCAGGCCGCGAACGGCGAGCACGACGTGCTCGACCTTGCCCTGGTCGACGTGTCCGGCAAGGGGGTCGACGCCGGAACCCGGGCGCTGCTGCTGTCCGGCGCCCTCGGTGGCCTGCTCGGAGCGGTGCCGCCGGAGGACTTCCTCGCCGAGGCCAACCGCTACCTGCTGCAGCAACGGTGGGCCGAGGGCTTCGCGACCGCGGCGTACCTGCGGGTGGACCTGACGACCGGCGAATACCGGGTGGAGAGCGCCGGGCACCCGCCGGTCGCGCACCTCGACGCGGGCAGCGGCACCTGGCATCTGCTGCTCCGCCACGGTCCGCTGCTCGGCGTGCTGCCGGCAGTCGGCCACGAGCCGGACACCGGCTTGCTGCGCCCTGGCGACGCCGTGCTGCTCTACTCCGACGGCGTCGTCGAGGACCGGCACCGGGACCTCGAGGTCGGCGTCGACCGGCTGCTCGGGGCGGCGGAGCGGCTGGTGCCCCGCGGGGACTACCGGGGCGGGGCCGCGCTGCTGGTCCGGGAGGTCCCGACCAACCGCAGCGACGACCGGGCGATCGTCATGCTGTGGCGCGAGTACTGACCCCGGCGCGTCCTTCCCGAATCAGCACCTCACGAATGTCAGCAGCGCCACCACCCGGCGGTCCGGCCCGATCCCGATCGACGCATGGCTCGCCGGCATGCCCGGCGACTGAACCCGCTACAGCCGTACCAGCTTCAGCGTCGAAACCCCCGCGGTCGCCTCGACGTCGTACCGGTCGGCGGCCGTGGACGTGGCGAGCACGGTACCGGCGGCCAGGCCCGTACGGCGGACCCCGTCCACGTCGGTGTCGGCAGCGCCGCCGTCGACCCGGACCGCGGTCGCGACGCCCCTCGGCACCTGCAGGGTGAACTCGGTCGCCCCGCCGGCCATCCTGATCGGCACCGCGCGGTCGGGCACCGGCAGCACCAGCTCGATCCGGGCCGCCCCGGCCGCGAGGTCGACGCCGGACAGCCGGGCACCGCGCAGGTCGAGCAGCTGGCTGGTGGCGCCGCCGGAGATCCGCACCTGCCACCGCACCCGCCGGTCGAGCAGCACGGTCACCGCGGACGGTCCCGGTTCACCAGTCCGTACGAGATGCACGCTGACGGTGCCGCCGCCGGTCTCCAGCACCGGCGCCACGCCCGCGCCGTCCGGGGTCACCGCTCGCAGCTGGTCCGCGCCGCCGAGGTGCGCCGCCCGTACGGTCACCGTCGTCGCGCCGCTGACCAGGTCGACGGTTGCGGCGTCAGCGCTCATCGCTGTCGCGACCGCGTGCGGATGCACCTGGCGCAGGCTCCCCGGCCGCCCCGGCGCCAGCGGACTCCCCGGCCCGTCGACCGGCCCGGTCCCGCTGCAGGCGGAAATCACCAGCACCGCTGCCAGCCCCACCCACCACCGCATGCACTCGTCCTACCCCTCCGCCAATCCCGTGGGCCGCCGCCTGGTCCTTCGATGGCCCAGTCTTTGGCGGCCGTTGCTGCCAGACCTCAACGCCGGGCCCGGCTGGTCGACGCCTTCGCGTTCGATCGAATCGGCGGCGTCCAGGCAGGCCCCGACCTTATCCTTGAGTTGAGAGACGCGTTGCCTTGGGAGGCGTCCACCGGTGCGTGCGCCGTCGCACCAGAGACGCCGTAGCCACGCTTGACGCGGCCCAGCCGCTAGACGAGGACGATCGCGTCTCCGAGGAGTCGGCCACGCTGCGAGTCGGGTTCAGCGGCCTCATCCAGGAGTACGCTCACTCGCTTGAGGGCAGGTCCGGTCGCGGATGGCCGCCCGCAGATCGTCTCGTCGTCCGGTCATGGCGAGGGCGGCTGAGAGTGCCTCGCCGGGCGAGGTCATCCCGTCTCCAGGGATTTCGCTGCCGGTACCGCCTCACCTAGCAGGTTTGCGGGTGTGAGGGCCGGTTGGGCCGTCCAGCCTCTCCCGGAGGGATCGAACGAGGCCGAGGAGAAAGACGATGTTCGGGAAGCGATATGTGCATGACCTGATCAACCGGAGCGCGGAGAATCCGATGGACCGCCGGCGGTTCCTCGAGAGTGCCACCGCAGCCGGCCTGGGAATGATCGGTGCGAGCGTGGTCCAGCCGGCGGCCGCAGCGGCGTCTGCCTCGGCGCAGGACGCAAACTCGATTTCGGATAGCGCCATCTTGAACTTCGCGCTGAACCTGGAATACCTGGAGGGCGAGTTCTACTCCTTCGCCGTGCACGGGCATGGCCTGCCCGGCAACTTGACCCACGGGAAGGGTCGGCGCGGGCCCGTGACAGGCGGCCGCGCAGTCCCCTTCAAGAGCAGGTCGATCCGCCAGTTCGCGGCCGAGATCGCCCACGACGAGCTCGACCACGTCCGGTTCCTGCACACGGCTCTTGGCAGCGCGGCGGTGGCCCGGCCGGCCATCAACATCCAGCAGAGCTTCACCGCCGTCGCGATCGCTGCGGGGCTGATCAAGCCTGGGCAGACGTTCGACGTCTACGCCAACGAGAACAACTTCCTGCAGGGCGCGTTCATCTTCGAAGATGTCGGGGTCACTGCGTTCAAGGGCGCCGCGCCGCTGATCAAGAACAAGACCTTCCTGTCCGCGGCCGCGGGCATGCTTGCGGTCGAGGCGTATCACGCGGCGACGATCCGCACCGTGCTGTTCGACCGCGACCTGGCCCGGCAGGCTAATGCGATCTCGGCGGCGCGGGACAGCCTGGACGGGCCGAGCGACGATGACCAGGGCATCACGCTCGACGGCACGGCCAATATCGTGCCCGCCGACCGGAACAGCGTTGCCTTCGGCCGCACCCCCGGCCGCGTGCTCAACGTCGTCTACCTCACGCCGAAAGCCGCAACTTCCGGCGGGTTCTACCCGAACGGCGTCAACGGGCAGATTCACACAAGCAGCTGACCAGCTCACACCTGCTGCGAGAAGGCGCAGCGTGATCATCGCGACCGCGACTACGTCCGGGCCGCTCGGGATGCGCCGCACTTCTCACGGCTGATGGACCGGTTCGCACAGAACCTGCGGCGGTTCGTCGGCTGGGACGTCCAGTACTTCGCCGCGGTCGAACCGTGGCGTCGGAGCGCTGCGCTGGACGCTGATGTGGATCCCGTGCCGACCTGCCCGTCCGTCGAGCCTGTACGTAGCCTGCTGCCGACCGCTGTCTGTGAAAGGGGCTCACGTGAGCTTCGAGCTCGTCTGCGAGATCGAGCCTCCGGTGCGACCGGACCTCATGCGCGTTCGTCATCAGATCGCCGTCCTGAGCGAGGTCGCCAGCGCCTTCCTCATCCCGGACAGCCACCTCGGCCGGGCAACGCTGTCCAGCGTCGCTGTCGCACACGAGGTGCAGGTGATGGGCGGGCGGAGCATCGCCTGCCTGAACTCGCGGGACCGCAACGCGTTGGGGTTCCGGCGCGACCTGCTCACCGCCGCGGCGTACGGCGTTCAGGAGTTCCTGTTCGTCCATGGCGACAAGCCCTCGACCGGTGACCGTGCCGGCGGTCTGACCGTGCGGGCGATGATGGAACAGGTACGTGCGCTCGACCAGGATCCCGTGTTCGCCGGGACCACTCCGTTCCGGATCGGCGCTGTCACGGGCCTGCGGCCGCTTCTGCCCTGGAAGCGTGAGGCGGACTTCCTCTTCGCGCAGATCGGATTCTCGCTGGAGAGCTTTCTCCGATGGCGGGAAGACCATCCGGTGGACCTGCCGGTATACGCCGGAGTAATGGTGATCGCCAGTCCTTCGATGGCCCGGCGGCTGGCGGCCACGATTCCGGACGTCGACATCCCAGCGCAGCTGATCGATGCCGTCGCCGGAGACCGTTCGGCGGGGGTGCACGCGGCCTGCGATCTGGTCCTGGCGCTGCGTGACAGCGGCGCCTTCGCGGGTGTCCATCTCGTCCCGGTCAGCCGCTACCGCGAGGTCGCAGCGCGCCTCGAAGTAGATCTCGCCGCGACCGGGCGTTGAGCGTCGGCAGCGGACGGCGCTGATCGCCGGCGGAACCGAGGGCAGCGATCTGGCCCGGACCTGGCACGCGGAGGACGAGAGGAGGTGGCAGAGAAAGCACCGTGCCGACCTGGGAGGAGAGGAAAGAGCGGGTGACGGGAATCGAACCCGCATGGCCAGCTTGGAAGGCTGGGGCTCTGCCATTGAGCTACACCCGCGTGCAGCAGGACCAGCGTAGCGGTAGGCCGGGGCGCACCCGTCTACACTCGCGGACGGTGCCGGGGTGTGGCGCAGCTTGGTAGCGCACTCGCTTTGGGAGCGAGGGGCCGTGGGTTCGAATCCCGCCACCCCGACCAGCTCGCCGACCACCGCCCCGGTGGCCGGTCCCGCCATCACAGTACGAGGAGACGAGCGCGTTGAAGAGCACAGTCGAGACCCTGAGCCCGACGAGGGTCCGGCTCGCCGTCGAGGTGCCTTTCGACGAGCTCAAGCCAAGCCTCGACAAGGCGTACGCGAACATCGCCAAGCAGGTGCGGGTGCCGGGCTTCCGGCCGGGCAAGGCGCCGGCGCGGATCATCGACCAGCGGGTCGGCCGGGCCGCGGTCCTGGAGGAGGCGGTGCAGGACGCGCTGCCCCGCGCGTACTCCGACGCCGTGCGGACCAACGACCTTCGTGCCCTCGGCCAGCCGGAGATCGAGCTGACCAAGCTCGAGGACGGTGACAGCATCGCGTTCACTGCCGAGGTGGACGTGCGGCCCGAGGTGACGCTGCCGCAGTACGACGGGCTCGAGGTGTCGGTCGACGACGCGGTGGTGGACGAGGCCGACGTCGACGAGCAGGTCTCCGCGATGCGCGAGCGGTTCGCCGTGCTCAAGGCGACCGACCGGCCGGTGCAGGACGGCGACTACGTCTCGATCGACCTCAAGGCCACCGTCGACGGCGAGGAGGTGCCGGGCGGCTCCACGACCGGCCTCTCGTACGAGGTCGGCACCGCCTCGATGATGGACGGGCTGGACGAGGCGCTGGTCGGCGCCTCCTCCGGGGACACCCGCGAGTTCACCACGGAGCTGGTCGCGGGCGAGTTCGCCGGCCGCACCGCCGACATCACGGTGACCGTCCGCTCCGTCAAGGAGAAGGAACTGCCCGAGCTGGACGACGAGTTCGCACAGACCGCCAGCGAGTTCGACACGCTGGAGGAGTTCCGCGCGGACGTACGCGACCGGCTCCAGCGGGTGAAGGTCCTCGAGCAGGGTGGCCAGGCCCGCGACAAGGTGCTGACGTCGCTGCTGGACAACACCGAGGTGCCGCTGCCGGAGTCGGCTGTGCGCGGCGAGTTCGAGTGGCGTCAGCACGACATCGGCCACCAGCTCGAGAACGCCGGCCTCGACCTGGACACCTACCTCTCCTCCGAGGAGAAGAGCAAGGAAGAGTTCGACGCCGAGGTCCGCAGCAACGCCGAGACCGCGGTGAAGACGCAGCTCATCCTCGATGCGATCGCCGACAAGGAGGAGCTCGGCGTGTCCGACGCCGAGCTGACCGAGCGCGTCATCGCGCAGGCACAGCAGTACGGGGTGTCGCCGCAGGAGTTCGCCCAGCAGCTGACCCAGGGTGGCAACCTGCCGGCCCTGGTCGCGGACGTGCGACGGTCGAAGGCGCTGGCCACGGTGCTGGAGCGGGCCCGCGTCACCGACGCCTCCGGTCGCAGCGTCGACCTCGAGCACCTGCGGCTGCCCAGGCCGGAGGAGAGCGCCGAGGCCGAGGCGGCGGAGGAGCAGGCCGCGGAGGCACAGGCCGCGGAGCAGCCGCCGGTCGCCACCGAGGTCGGATCCGCGACGTCGATCCGGCCGATCGGCTCCTGAACCGGCGGCCTGCGCCGTCAGCGAACACCGCCCCGGTGGGCCGGATCGGGTCCCACCCGCGAGCTAGGGTCGAGTCAGATGTTCAGCACACCCGACAGGAGAGCCGTGAGCGCCATGGACCCCGCGCAGCCGATCCGCGCCCTGCCCGACCTGCGGTCGCCAGGCGCGGGTATGACCCTCAACGACTCGGTCTACGACCGGCTGCTGCGCGAGCGCATCATCTTCCTCGGCCAGCCCGTGGACGACCCGATCGCCAACCAGATCAGCGCCCAGCTGCTGCTGCTGGCGGCGGAGGACCCCAAGCGCGACATCCACCTCTACATCAACTCGCCCGGCGGCTCGGTGACCGCGGGGATGGCCATCTACGACACGATGCAGCTCATCGAGCCGGACGTGGCAACGTTCGCGATGGGTCTCGCCGCGTCGATGGGCCAGTTCCTGCTGTCGTCCGGCACGGCGGGCAAGCGCTACGCACTGCCCCACGCGCGGATCCTCATGCACCAGCCGTCCGCCGGCATCGGCGGCACCGCGTCAGACATCGCCATCCAGGCCGAGCAATACAAGCTGACCAAGCGGGAGATGGCCGAGCTCATCGCCCAGCAGACCGGACAGACCGTCGAGCAGATCGAGCGCGACTCCGATCGCGACCGGTGGTTCACCGCCGCTCAGGCCAAGGAGTACGGCTTCGTCGACGAGGTCATCGAGCGGGTGCAGGAGATCCAGGGCCCGTCGGGCACGGCGCCGGCGTAACCACGGACGAGAAGCGAATTCAGGAGACGCCATGAGCCAGTTCGGCCCCTCCGCGCGGTACGTGCTGCCTTCCTTCGTGGAGCGCACGAACTACGGGGTCAAGGAGTCCAATCCGTACAACAAGCTCTTCGAGGAGCGAATCATCTTCCTCGGAGTGCAGATCGACGACGCGTCGGCCAACGACGTGATGGCCCAGCTGCTCACGCTGGAGTCAAACGACCCCGACCGCGACATCACGATGTACATCAATTCGCCGGGTGGCTCGTTCACCGCGCTGACGGCGATCTACGACACGATGATGTTCGTCCGGCCGGACATCGCGACCGTGTGCATGGGCCAGGCCGCCTCGGCCGCAGCGGTCCTGCTGGCGGCGGGCACCCCGGGCAAGCGAGCCGCGCTGGAGCACGCCCGCGTGCTGATCCACCAGCCGTCCGCCGAGGGCCAGGGCCAGGTCTCCGACCTGGAGATCCAGGCCAACGAGGTGCTGCGGATGCGCACCCTGCTGGAGAAGATCCTGGCCCGGCACACCGGCCAGCCCGAGGACCGGGTCCGCCTCGACATCGAGCGGGACACGATCCTGACCGCCGAGCAGGCCAAGGAGTACGGCTTCATCGACGACGTCATCACGACGCGCAAGCTCAGCGCGCTCAACGTCGGCTGAGCTCCTGAACTGGGCGGAGCCGGGTCGGTACGCCGGCCCGGCCACGGGGCCGTCCGGGTGATCGTGGCGGAACCGGCCGCGGCGCGCCCGAAAGGGGGGTGCAACGACGGCCGGACGAGGTAGCGTCAACGAACGCACCGGCTAGCGGCCCGGTGTCCGAGACGGAGAGGGTCGTAGGGTGGCACGCATCGGAGACGGCGGTGATCTGCTGAAGTGCTCCTTCTGTGGCAAATCGCAGAAGCAGGTGAAGAAGCTCATCGCCGGCCCCGGCGTCTACATCTGTGACGAGTGCATCGACCTCTGCAACGAGATCATCGAGGAGGAGCTCTCCGAATCCTCCGAGCTGAAGTTCGACGAGCTGCCCAAGCCGGCGGAGATCTTCGATTTCCTCAACCAGTACGTGGTGGGCCAGGACGTTGCCAAGAAGCAGCTGTCCGTTGCGGTCTACAACCACTACAAGCGCGTACAGGCCGGTGGTGACGCGGGCCCGCGCGCGTCGGAGAGCCAGGTCGAGCTGGCCAAGTCCAACATCCTGCTGCTCGGGCCGACAGGCTGTGGCAAGACGCTGCTCGCCCAGACGCTCGCGCGGATGCTCAACGTGCCGTTCGCGATCGCGGACGCGACCGCCCTCACCGAGGCCGGCTACGTCGGCGAGGACGTCGAGAACATCCTGCTCAAGCTGATCCAGGCCGCCGACTACGACGTGAAGCGCGCGGAGACCGGGATCATCTACATCGACGAGGTCGACAAGATCGCCCGCAAGTCGGAAAACCCGTCGATCACCCGCGACGTGTCCGGCGAGGGCGTCCAGCAGGCGCTGCTGAAGATCCTGGAGGGCACCACCGCCTCGGTGCCGCCGCAGGGCGGGCGCAAGCATCCGCACCAGGAGTTCATCCAGATCGACACCACCAACGTGCTGTTCATCGTCGGCGGGGCGTTCGCCGGGATGGAGAAGATCATCGAGGCGCGGGTGGGGCGCAAGGGCATCGGCTTCGGCGCCGAGCTGCGCAGCAAGTTCGACGTCGACTCGGCTGACGTGTTCGCCGAGGTCATGCCGGAAGACCTGCTCAAGTTCGGGATGATCCCGGAGTTCATCGGCCGGCTGCCGGTCATCACCAGCGTGCGCAGCCTCGACCGCGAGGCGCTGATCTGCATCCTCACCGAGCCGCGCAACGCGCTGACCAAGCAGTTCGCGAAGCTGTTCGAGCTCGACGGGGTGGAGCTGGAGTTCTCCGACGACGCCCTGGAGGCGATCGCCGACCAGGCCATCCTGCGCGGCACCGGCGCCCGCGGGCTGCGGGCGATCATGGAAGAGGTCCTGCTCTCGGTCATGTACGAGGTGCCGAGCCGGGACGACGTGGCCCGCGTGGTGATCACCCGCGAGGCGGTGCTGGAGAACGTCAACCCGACGATCGTGCGGCGCGAGACCCCGAAACGGGAGCGCCGCGAGAAGTCGGCGTAGTCGCCGCCCCGGCGGCGCTGCCGGGCGCCCGGGCCGCCCGGGCCGCCCGGTCAGGGGGACGGGCTGGGGCGGCCTGTCTCGAAGATCTCCCGCATGTCGCGACGCATCGTCGAGCGCAGGTCGGCGCGCAGTTCACCCAGGCGCGCATCGCCCTCGCCGAGACCGGACTCGATCCGCTCGACCCGGACCGCCATCGTCTCGACGGTCTTCGCCATCGTGTAGAGCTCGTCCCGGATCCGGTCGACCCGGTCGATCGCGCGGAACAGCGCCCGGGCCAGGAGCACGACCAGCGCGATCACGGCGACCGTGAACACCGCGAGCGCGCACCACGCGAACGCCACCACCGCAGCTCCGCCTCTCCATCGACTGCCGCCTCGCTGGCGACCGACGACGGACGGTAGAGCCTCAGCCGTGCCGCGTTCCAGTCGGACTTCGAATCTGTGGACGACGGCCGCGGCTGTGGACAGCGGTTCGCATCGCCCTGCTCCGGATCCGTACCATCCCCAGCGTGACCGTGACAGAACCCACCCACGACCCAGCCGGGCCGAGGCCCGGTGCCGACCTGCCGAGCCAGTTCGTTCCCGCGCAGGTAGAAGGCCCGCTCTACGAGCGGTGGATCGACCGTGGCTACTTCGCGGCCGGCGGGCCGGAGGACGCCGGCAAGCCTCCGTTCTGCATCGTCATCCCGCCGCCCAACGTGACCGGCTCCCTGCACCTCGGCCACGCGTTCGAGCACACGCTGATGGACGCGCTGACCCGGCGCCGGCGCATGCAGGGCTACGACGCGCTCTGGCTGCCCGGCATGGACCACGCGGGCATCGCCACGCAGAACGTGGTGGAGCGCGAGCTGGCCAAGCAGGGCCTGTCCCGGCACGACCTGGGACGGGAGGCCTTCGTCGAGCGGGTCTGGCAGTGGAAGGCCGAGTCGGGCGGCAAGATCCTCGGGCAGATGTGCCGGCTCGGCGACAGCGTGGACTGGTCGCGCGAGCGGTTCACGATGGACGAGGGTCTCTCCCGGGCGGTGCAGACCGTCTTCAAGCGGATGTTCGACGACGGCCTGATCTACCGGGCCGAGCGGATCATCAACTGGTGCCCGCGCTGCCTGACCGCGCTGTCCGACATCGAGGTCGAGCACACCGAGGACGACGGCGAGCTGGTCTCCATCCGCTACGGAGACGGTGACGCCTCGATCGTCGTCGCCACCACCAGGGCCGAGACGATGCTCGGCGACACCGCGGTCGCGGTGCACCCGGACGACGAGCGCTACCGGCACCTGATCGGCGCCGAGGTCGAGCTGCCGCTCACCGGCCGGCGGATCCCGATCGTCGCCGACGACCACGTCGATCCGAGTTTCGGCACCGGCGCGGTCAAGGTGACCCCGGCGCACGACCCCAACGACTTCGAGATCGGCCGCCGGCACGACCTGCCGTCGGTCACCGTGCTCGACGAGCGGGGCGTGGTCACCGCGCCCGGGCCGTTCCAGGGGCTCGACCGGTTCGAGGCCAGGCCGGCGGTGGTGGCCGCGCTGCGCGAGCAGAGCCGGATCGTCGCCGAGAAGCGGCCGTACGTGCACTCCGTCGGGCACTGCTCGCGGTGCGCCACCACGGTGGAGCCCCGGCTGTCGCTGCAGTGGTTCGTCCGGGTCGAGTCGCTGGCCAAGGCCGCCGGCGACGCGGTCCGCGACGGCCGGGTCGCGATCCACCCGACCTCGCTGGAGGGGCGCTACTTCGCCTGGGTCGATGACATGCACGACTGGTGCATCTCGCGGCAGCTGTGGTGGGGCCACCGGATCCCGGTCTGGTACGGGCCGGCCGGCGAGGTGGTCTGCGTCGGTCCCGACGACCAGCCGCCGGCCGGCGAGGGCTGGACGCAGGACGCCAACGTGCTCGACACCTGGTTCTCCTCCGGGCTGTGGCCGTTCTCGACGCTGGGCTGGCCGGACGACACGCCCGATCTGCGCCGCTTCTATCCGACGAGCGTTCTGGTCACCGGCTACGACATCCTGTTCTTCTGGGTCGCCCGGATGATGCTGTTCGGGCTGTACGCGATGGACGGCGTCCAGCCGTTCGACGTGGTCGCGCTGCACGGCATGGTCCGCGACAAGCACGGCAAGAAGATGTCGAAGTCGTTCGGCAACGCGGTCGACCCGCTCGACTGGATGGACGCGTACGGGTCGGATGCGCTGCGCTTCACGCTCGCCCGCGGCGCCAACCCCGGTGTCGACGTGCCGATCGGCGAGGAGTGGGTGCAGGGCAGCCGCAACTTCTGCAACAAGCTGTGGAACGCGGCCCGGTTCGCGCTGCTCAACGGCGCCACCACCGCCGAGCCGCTGCCGCCGGCCGAGGAGCTGTCCACGGTCGACCGGTGGCTGCTGTCCCGGCTGGCCGCGGTGACGGCAAGCGTCGACGCCGACTACGAGCACTTCGAGTTCGCCAAGGCATCCGAGTCGCTCTACCACTTCGTCTGGGACGACTTCTGCGACTGGTACGTCGAGCTGGCCAAGGTGCCGCTGGCCGCCGGCGGTGCGGGCGCGCACCGCACCCGGCTGGTGCTCGGCCATGCGCTGGACACGGTGCTGCGGCTGCTGCACCCGGTGGTCCCGTTCGTCACGGAGGCGCTGTGGACGGCGCTGACCGGCGGCGAGTCGCTGGTGGTGGCGAGCTGGCCGCAGGCTGACGGCTCGCGGCTGGATCCCGCCGCGGAGGGCGAGGTGGCGGCGCTGCAGGACGTGGTCACCGAGGTGCGGCGGTTCCGCTCGGAGCAGGGGTTGCGGCCCGCGCAGCGGGTCGCCGCGCGGATCGGCGGGTTGGCGGCGACCGGCATCGCGGCGCACGAGCCGCTGGTCCGGGCGCTGACCCGGCTCGACACGCCGGAGGACGGGTTCGCCGCGACCGCGTCGCTGTCGGTGCGCACGGCCACCGTCGAGCTCGACCTGTCCGGCGCGATCGACGTCGCCGCCGAGCGCGCACGTCTGACCAAGGACCTTGCCGCGGCGGAGAAGGAGCTGCGCACCGCGACGGCGAAGCTCGCCAACACCGACTTCATCGACAAGGCGCCGGACGCCGTCGTGGCCAAGGTGCGGACGCGGCTGGCCTCGGCCGAGTCCGACGTCGAGCGGATCACCGGGCAGCTCGAGGCGCTGCCGACGCCGTGAGCACCGACCAGGCCGAGCAGGATCGGGCCGACCTGGCCCGGGTGCTCGGCGAGCTGCGGCACCGGTGGCCGGAGTCCCGGCTCGACCCGACGCTGGACCGGATCCGGGCGCTGGTGGACGTGCTCGGCGACCCGCAGCGCAGCTACCCGGTGATCCACGTCGCCGGCACCAACGGCAAGACGACCACGGCCCGGATCATCGACGCGATCCTGCGCGGGTTCGGGCTGCGGGTCGGCCGGTTCACCAGCCCCGACCTGGTCTCGCCGACCGAGCGGATCAGCTTGGAGGGGGAGCCGATCAGCGACCGTCGGTTCGTCGACACGTACGAGGACATCCGGCCATACCTGGAGCTGGTCGACAAGGACCAGCCGGTCCCGCTGTCGTACTTCGAGGTGCTCACCGCGATGGGGTTCGCCGCGTTCGCGGAGGCGCCGGTCGACGTCGCGGTGGTCGAGGTCGGCATGGGCGGGACGTGGGACTCGACCAACGTCGCCGACGGCCGGGTCGCGGTCGTGACGCCGGTCGGGCTCGACCACACGAAATACCTCGGCGACACGATCGGGGAGATCGCCGGCGAGAAGGCCGGGATCATCAAGCCGGAGTCGATCGCGGTGCTGGCCGCCCAGGAGCCGGACGCTGCACAGGTGCTGCTGCGGCGGGCGGCCGAGGTCGACGCGACGGTGGCTCGCGAGGGCAGCGAGTTCGGGGTGGTGAGCCGGGCGGTCGCGGTTGGCGGGCAGGTGCTGACCCTGCAGGGCCTCGCGGGGGTCTACGACGAACTGTTCGTGCCGCTGCACGGCGCGCACCACGCACAGAACGCGGCGGTCGCGCTGGCAGCGGTGGAGGCGTTCCTCGGGGCCGGGGCGGACACCGGCGTGATCGACGTCGAGGTCGTGCGGGAGGCGCTGGTCGGGGCCAGCTCGCCCGGCCGGCTCGAGGTGGTCCGGGGCGCGCCGACCGTGATAGTCGACGCCGCACACAACCCGCACGGGATGGCGGCGAGCGTCGCCGCGCTCGGCGAGTCGTTCTCGTTCCGCCGGCTCGTCGGCGTGGTCGCGGTGCTCGGCGACAAGGACGTCACCGGGATGCTGGAGCAGCTCGAGCCGGTGCTCGACGAGGTCGTCCTCACGGAAAACTCCTCGCCCCGCCGGATGTCGGCCGACGACCTCGCCGCGCTCGCGGTGCCGGTGTTCGGCGCCGACCGGGTCGTGGTCGAGCCGAGGCTGGACGACGCGATCGAGGCCGCGGTGCAGTTGGCCGAGGAGGGCGAGGACCAGCTCGGCGGTGCCGGCGTGCTCGTCACCGGCTCGGTCGTCACCGCCGGCGACGCACGCACCCTGCTCGGCGCCGGCCGCAGATCCCGATGAACACGCCCCCACCCCCCGACGAGCCGACCCCGCCGCAGGACGACCGGTCGGTCGGCGCGGACGACGACGGAGCGACCGTGCCGGGCGGCGTTGGCGCGGCCGGCCTGGGGGCCGCGGCCGCAGGGGAGGCCGACCGGGCGGCGGCGCGGCGGCGGGAACGGGCGGTCAGCGGGACACTCGCGGCCGGGTTGATCCTCGAGGGGCTCACCGTGCTGTTCGTGCCGATGACGATCGCCAGGATCGGCCAGGACGGGATCAGCACGACGGAGCTCACGCTGCTGCTCCTGCTCGCGGCCGCGTTGTTCACGACGGCCGGCCTGCAGCGGCGGCGGTTCGGACCGGTCGCCGCCAGCGTGCTGCAGCTCGCCGTCATCGCCACCGGCGTCCTCGTCCCGGCGATGTACTTCCTGGGTCTGCTGTTCGCCGGCGTCTGGGTCTACCTGCTCTGGGTCCGCCAGGAGATCACCCGCTCCGGCGCCCGCACCGCGCCCGGCTGACCCGGCGTTCCCCGCGACAGGCGCCTGCGATACACGGTGAGCCCCCACCCGTACGTCGGGCCGCCCGCGTATCCGGCCTGAGCAGGGCCGCGCCAGGCATCCGAGACCACTGGGCTGAACGGGCCTCGCGCGCCGCGACCGGGGCACCACCTACGCTCTGGCCAGTCAGTACCGCACCGAAGGAGTTCCGTGGACACCGAGCGCACCCTCGTCCTGATCAAACCTGACGGCGTCGTCCGCGGCCTGATCGGAGACGTCGTCGGCCGGATCGAGCGCAAGGGCCTGCGGCTCGTCGCGCTGGAGCTGCGCACCCTGGACCGCGAGACCGCCCAGACGCACTACGCCGAGCACCGGGAGAAGCCGTTCTTCGGCCCGCTCGTCGACTTCATCACGTCCGGCCCCCTCGTCGCCGCGGTGGTCGAGGGCCCGCGGGCGATCGAGGCGTTCCGCCAGCTCGCCGGCGCAACCGACCCGGTCAAGGCGACCGCCGGCACCATCCGGGGCGACCACGCCCTCGAGGTGCAGAAGAACATCGTGCACGGCTCCGACTCGCCAGAGTCGGCCAAGCGCGAGCTCGCCCTGTTCTTCCCGAACCTCTGAACAGACCGGCCGGCAGACCGGCCGAGCCGGCCGGCCGGCAGACCGGCCGGCAGACCGGCCGGCAGACCGGCCGGCAGACCGGCCGGCAGACCAGCCAGCAGACCAGCCGGCAGACCAGCCAGCAGACCAGCCAGCAGACCAGCAGCAGACCCACGCCGGAGCCGGAGCTGCGGGGGCGAGCCCTCGTCCCAGCCGCTCCGCCCGCCGCGAAACTCAGGCGAAACTGTCCGACCGGCTCGGTAGCGTCGAAACCATGACCGAGCCCCCCGCCGACAGCCTGGTGCACGCTCGCGGCCTCACCAAGCGGTTCGACGGCTTCACCGCGGTCGACGGCATCGACGTCGACGTGTGGCGGGGAGAGGCGTTCGGTTTCCTCGGTCCCAACGGCGCCGGCAAGTCCAGCACCATGCGGATGATCGGCTGCGTCTCGCCGATCACGTCCGGCACGCTGCGGGTGCTCGGCCAGGACCCGGCCACCCACGGGGCCGAGATCCGCGCCCGGCTCGGGGTCGTCCCGCAGGACGACTCGCTCGACCTCGAGCTCACCGTCAGGGAAAACCTGCTCGTCTACGGGCGCTACTTCGGCCTGTCCAAGCCGGTGATCCGGCACCGCGCCGACGAGCTGCTGGAATTCGTCCAGCTGACCGACAAGCGCGATGCCAAGGTCGACTCGCTGTCCGGCGGCATGAAGCGCCGGCTCACGATCGCCCGCAGCCTCATCAACGAGCCCGAGGTGCTGCTGCTCGACGAGCCGACCACCGGTCTCGACCCGCAGGCCCGGCACGTGCTGTGGGACCGGCTGTTCCGGCTCAAGCGGGAGGGCGTCACGCTGCTGCTCACCACTCACTACATGGACGAGGCCGAGCAGCTCTGCGACCGGCTGGTCGTGATGGACAAGGCCCGCATCGTGGCCGAGGGCTCGCCGACCGAGCTGATCGCGGCCTGGTCGAGCCGCGAGGTGGTCGAGGTCCGGTTCGCGCCCGACGAGCACGAGGCGATGGCGGGCAAGCTGGCCGACCTCGCCGACCGGGTCGAGGTGCTGCCCGACCGGCTGCTGCTCTACACCGACGACGGCGACGCGGCCGCGGCCGCCGTCCACGAGCGCGGGCTGCGCCCGTTCGGCGTGCTGGTCCGCCGGTCCACGCTGGAGGACGTCTTCCTCCACCTCACCGGCCGGACGCTGGTGGACTGATGGTCGCCACCGCCGCGCCGTTCGCCCTGCGCTCGTTCGAATACTGGCTGTTCCAATACAAGCGGACCTGGCGTGGGTCCGTGATCAGCACGATCCTGTTCCCGGTCCTCTTCCTGGCCTCGATGGGGCTCGGCCTCGGCACGCTGGTCGACTCGTCCACCTCCGGCGGCGTCGAAGGCCACAGCTACCTCGTCTTCCTCGCCCCGGGACTACTGGCCGCGACGGCGATGCAGACCGCGGTCGGCGAGTCGACCTACCCGGTGATGGGCGCGATCAAGTGGATCAAGACCTACCACGCGATGCTCGCCACCCCGCTCGGCGTGCTCGACGTGCTCGTCGGCCACCTGCTCTACATCGGCGCCCGGGTGCTGTTCGGCTCGGCGATCTTCCTCGCGGTGATGACCGCGTTCGGCGCCGCCGACGGCCCGCTCGCGCTGCTCACGCTGCCGGCGGCGCTGCTGACCGGCCTCGCCTTCGCCACCCCGGTCGTGGCCTACTCGGCGGTCCTCGACAACGACTTCGGCTTCGCCATCCTGATGCGGTTCGTCGTCGTCCCGCTGTTCCTGTTCGGCGGCGTGTTCTATCCGGTGACGCAGCTGCCGCTGGTGTTCGAGCAGTTGGCCTACCTGACCCCGCTCTGGCACGGCGTCGCCCTGTCCCGCGAGCTCGCGCTCGGCGGCGCGACGATCGGCAGCGTCCTGCTGCACGTGGCCTACCTGACCGCGTGGATCGTGGTCGGCTTCGCCTTCGCCGTCCGCAACTACCAGCGCCGGTTGGCGGTCTGAGATGGCCGACACCGCGACCCCGACGCTCGCCGTCCGGACCACGCCGCTGCCGCTGGCCGGCGGGAAGTCCTGGCGGCTGGTCGAGCGCAACATCGTGGTCTACCGGCGGATCTGGCCGCTGATCGTCTCCGGCTTCTTCGAGCCGCTGTTCTACCTTCTCTCCCTCGGCGTCGGCATCGGGGCGCTGGTCGGCACCGTCGCCGGGCCGGACGGCCAGCCGATCGACTACACCGTCTTCGTCGCCCCGGCCCTGCTCGCCGCGAGCGCGATGAACGGCGCGATCTACGACTCGACCATGAACGTCTTCTTCAAGCTCAAGTTCGCCAAGACGTACGACGCGATGCTCGCGACGCCGCTCGGCCCGGGCGACATCGCGGTCGGTGAGATCACCTGGGCCCAGCTGCGCGGCACGCTCTACTCGGTCGCGTTCCTGAGCGTGATGGCCGCCCTCGGGCTGATCACGTCGTGGTGGGCGCTGCTCGCGCTGCCGGCGACCATCCTGATCGGCCTGGCGTTCGCGGCCGTCGGCATGGCGTGCACGTCGTTCATGCGCAGCTGGCAGGACTTCGAGTACGTGCAACTCGCGATCCTGCCGATGTTCCTGTTCTCGACGACGTTCTTCCCGCTCTCGGTCTACCCCCGGGCGATCCAGGTCGTGGTGCAGTTCACCCCGCTCTACCACGGCATCGAGCTGGTGCGGCCGCTGACCACCGGCGCGGGCGTGGGAATCGGGCTGCTCGGGCACGCGGTCTACTTCGTCGGGCTCGCGGCGATCGGATTTTCCGTGACGGCGCGCCGGCTCGAGCGTCTCCTCCTCAGGTAACCGTACGGGCCGCGCGGGTAGCATCAACGAACCCGAGCGACCTCCCACGCGCCCGAGGAGATTTGCCGCATGTCGAGCACCACGCTGTCCTTCCTCGGCCGCGACATGGCGATCGACCTGGGCACCGCGAATACTCTCGTGTACGTGCGCGGTCGTGGCATCGTGCTCAACGAGCCGTCGGTCGTGGCGACGAACACCAACACCGGCGAGATCCTCGCGGTCGGCATCGAAGCCAAACGGATGATCGGCCGCACGCCGTCGAACATCGTCGCGGTGCGCCCGCTGAAGGACGGCGTGATCGCCGACTTCGACACCACCGAGCGGATGCTGCGCTACTTCATCCGCAAGGTGCACCGCCGTCGCTACCTCGTCCGCGGGCCGCGGGTGGTCGTCTGCGTGCCGTCCGGCATCACCGGCGTCGAGCAGCGCGCGGTGAAGGAGTCGACGTACGCGGCCGGCGCCAGCAAGGTGTTCATCATCGAGGAGCCCATGGCCGCGGCGATCGGCTCCGGCCTGCCGGTGAGCGAGCCGACCGGCAACATGGTCGTCGACATCGGCGGCGGCACCACCGAGGTCGCGGTGATCTCGCTCGGCGGGATCGTCACCAACACCAGCATCCGCATCGCCGGCGACGAGATCGACCAGGCGATCATCTCGTACGTCAAGAAGGAATACTCACTGTCTCTCGGCGAGCGCACCGCCGAGGAGATCAAGATCGCGATCGGGTCGGCGTTCCCGATGCCCGAGGACGACCAGGCCGAGATCCGCGGCCGCGACCTCGTCACCGGGCTGCCGAAGACGATCGTCGTCGCCGGCGAGGAGATCCGCCGGGCCATCGAGGAGCCGGTCAACGCGATCGTCGACGCGGTGAAGACCACGCTCGACAAGTGCCCGCCCGAGCTGGCCGGCGACGTCATGGACCGCGGCATCGTGCTCGCCGGCGGCGGCGCGAACCTGCGCGGCCTGGACGAGCGCCTCCGGCACGAGACCGGCATGCCGATCCTCATCGCCGACAATCCGCTGCACTCGGTGGCCATCGGCTCCGGCCGCTGCGTGGAGGACTTCGACGCGCTGCAGCAGGTGCTGGTGTCCGAGCGCAAACGGTCCTGGGCCTGACCGGGGGAGCGCCCCGATGATGGCTCCCTCTCGCGGCCAGCGGCGGGCGGTGATCCTGCTGCTGCTGCTCTCGGTCGTGCTGATCACGCTCGACCACCGCGGCGAGGGGTTCCGGGGAGTCCGCAGCGCCGCGCACACCGTGGTCGACCCGGCCCAGGCCGGAGTCACCACGCTGGTCGCCCCGGTCGGCCGGTTCTTCGGCGGGCTCGGCGACCTCGGCGACTCCGGGCAGAAGATCGACGCGCTGCAGAAGGAGAACGCCGAGCTGCGCCGGCAGCTGCGGGAGAGCGAGCTGTCCAGCACCCGCTCCGAGGAGCTGCGGAAGCTCGAGCTGCTGTCCGGGCAGGGCGGGTTCACCGTGCTGCCCGCGGTGGTCACCGGGCTCGGGCCGTCGATCGGGTTCGAATGGACGATCACCGTCGACGCCGGCCGCCGGGACGGCCTGCAGCCGGACCAGACGGTGATCGACTCCGACGGGCTGGTCGGTCGGGTCAAGCAGGTCAGCGAGAGCTCGGCCGTCGTCGTGCTCGCGGTCGACCCCGGCTCGGCCGTCGGCGTCCGGGTCGCCGGCGGCAACGCGCTCGGCGTCGCCGCCGGCAACGGCCTCGGCCCGCTCACGTACACGCCGCTGGACCCCACGACGAGGGTGCAGGTCGGCGACCGCCTGCTCACCGGCCCGTACGGCGGGTCGACGTACGTGGCCGGACTTCCGGTCGGCGAGGTGACGAACGTGTCCGGCGACCCCGGCGCCCCGGCCCGGGAGGCCACCGTCGCCCCGTACGTGTCGTTCGCCAGCCTCGACCTGGTCGGGATCGTGCTCGCCGCGCCGCGGGCCGACCCGCGCGACCGGCTCGCGCCGTCACCGCCGGCGGCCACCACCCCGGAGCACACGCCGTGAGGGCCGGTCCCGGGGCCGCGGCCGCGCTGGCCATCCTCGTCGCGATGGTCCTGCAGGCCGCGGTGCTGTCGCGGCTGCCGCTGCCCGGCGGCCCGCCGAACCTCGTGCTCGTGCTCGTCATCGCGATCGGCCTGGCCGGCGGCGGCAGTGCCGGGCTCGCCGCCGGCTTCGGCGCCGGGCTGCTCACCGACCTGCTCTCCGACCACCCGGTCGGCGTGCTGGCGCTGTGCTTCGGGCTGGCCGGCCTGCTCGCCGGCCTGCTGGACGCCGACGTCCGGCGCAGCGTGCTGCTGTCGGTGGTCGTCGTCGCGGTCCTCACCGCCGCGGTCTACCTCACCTACCTCGGCGTGATGGGCCTGCTCGGCCAGCCGGTGGCCGACGGCGTCGCCGGCGTGCTCGGCACGATCGCGTACGACGTCGTGCTCACGCCGTTCGTGGTTCCGCTGGTCATGGCGGTGACCAGACGGTTCGCCCCGGCGAGGCGAGGGCTGTGAGCGGCGCGCCGGGCGGGAGGCGGGCGCGGTGACCAGGGTCCGGCTCGCGGTGATCCGCGTCGTGGTGATCTCCCTGCTGCTGACTCTCGGCGCCCGGCTCTACTACCTGCAGGTGCTCGACGACGACAAGCTGGTCCAGACAGCCAACCGGCAGCACACCCGGGAGGTCATCCTGGCCGCCCCGCGCGGCGCGATCGTCGACGACCGCGGCCGGCCGCTGGTGACCAACCGCAGCACGCTGGTGGTGAGCGTGAACCGGTCCGCGCTGCAGGCGCAGGCCGACGGCGGCAAGGCCGTGCTGCAGCGGCTCGGGACGCTGCTGCACATCGCCCCGACCGAGCTGGCCAAGCGGATCACGCCGTGCGCGAAGGGCGTGCCGCGCCCGTGCTGGAACGGCTCGCCGTACCAGCCGGTGCCGGTGGTCACCGACACGACGCCGGCGATCGTGCTGACCATCGAGGAGCGGCAGGAGGACTACGCCGGGGTCAGCGCGGAGTCGCAGACCCTCCGGCAGTACCCGAACGGCAGCCTGGCCGCGCACTCGCTCGGCTACGTCGGCCCGGTCAACCAGGACGAGCTCGACGCCGCCCGCAAGGCCGGCCGCACCGACCTCAACCTCAACGCCCAGATCGGCCGGGCCGGCCTGGAGAAGACCTACGACGCCTACCTGCGCGGCAAGGACGGCGTCCGGTACGTGACGGTCGACAACCGCGGCACGCTGATCGCGACCCAGCGGGAGACCGAGCCCCAGCGCGGCGACACGCTCGTCACCAGCATCGACCGGGACGTGCAGCGGATCGCCGAGCGGGCGCTGACCGCGGAGATCGCCAAGCGGCGGACCGAGCGGGACAAGGACGGCCAGCTGTACGCGGCGCCGTCCGGGGCGGCGGTCGTGATGGACCCGCGCAACGGCCGGGTGATCGCCCTGGCCAGCACGCCGTCGTACGACCCGACCGTGTTCGTCGGCGGGATCTCCGAGACCGAGCTGGCCCGGCTCACCGACCCGAACGCGGGCACGCCGCTCGTCTCCCGTGCGGTGCAGGGCCAGTTCGCACCGGGGTCGACGTTCAAGCTGTCGTCGGCGTCGGCGGAGGTGATGTCCGGCCGGGCGTCGTTCACCGGCACGTACAGCTGCCCGGGTTCGCTCAAGGTCGGCAACACGACCAAGGACAACTTCGAGGGCCGCGGCATCGCCGGCGCCATCGACCTGCGGATCGCGCTCGCCAAGTCATGCGACACGATCTTCTACGGCTTCGCGCAGAGTGACTGGTATGCCGACGAGGCCCGCCTCCATGCGCACCAGAAGCCGGCGGAGAACCTGCAGCGGATGGCCCGGGCGTACGGGTTCGGCTCGCCGCCGGACATCGACCTGCCGGCCGGGGAGCAGACCTCCGGGCGGATCGTCGACCGGGCGTTCAAGCAGACCCGGTGGGACGAGAACAAGAGGACGTACTGCTCGGACGCGAAGCGCGGCTACCCCGAGGTGTCCGACCCGGCCCGGCGCTCATTCCTGACCCGGCTCGCCGCCGAGAACTGCACCGACGGCTGGCGGTTCCAGGTCGGCGACGCGGCCAACCTCGCGATCGGGCAGGGCGAGACGACGGTCAGCCCGCTGCAGCTGGCGGTGGCCTACTCGGCATTGGTCAACGGCGGCACGCTGTGGGAGCCGCGGCTAGGCCGTGCCATCGTCGACCCGGACGGCAAGGTGGTCCGGGAGATCAAGGCCAAGTCGCGGGGCAAGGTGCCGGTGAGCCAGCAGGTGCTCGGGAACATCAAGTCGTCGCTGGCGTTCACCGCCGCGAACGGGGCCTCCGGTGCGGTCGCGTTCGGCAACGGGTTCCCGCTGGACAGGGTGCTGGTCGGCGGCAAGACCGGTACGGCCGAGGTGTTCGGCAAGCAGGACACGTCGTGGTTCGCGTCCTGGGCGCCGGCCGACTCGGCGGCCCAGTACGTGGTGGTCGCGATGATCGAGCAGGCCGGCCTGGGCGCGCAGGCCGCGGCGCCGGTCGCCCGGGCCATCTACGAGGGCATCTACGGGCTGACCGGAGCGAAGAAGGCGGCGTTCCCGAACGGACCGCCGGCCGGCGTCCCGCACGTGACGGGCAACCAATGAGCCGCGCCGGACTGCCGCTGGGGCGGGTGCCGCTGGACCGGGGCCTGGTCGGTCCGCGGGAGCGGACCAGCGCCTGGTGGCAGATCGACTGGGTGATCGCCGGCTCCGCCCTGCTGCTGTCGCTGCTCGGCTCGCTGCTGGTGTGGTCGGCGACCAAGCCGCGGCTGGTCGACGCGGGCGACGACCCGAACACGTTCTTCAAGCGCCACCTGCTCAACCTGGCCATCGGGCTGGTGCTGTGCGCGGTCGTCACGGTCGTCGACTACCGCGCGCTGCGCGCGTACGCGCCGTTCGTCTACATCGCGTCCTGCCTCGGCCTGGTCGCGGTGCTGCTGGTCGGCACGACGATCAACGGGGCGCACTCGTGGATCGTGATCGGCGGCGGGTTCCAGGTCCAGCCCAGCGAGTTCGCGAAGGTCGCGCTGGTCGCCGGGATGGCGGTGCTGCTGGCCGAACGGCGTACCCAGGAAGGGGCGACGCGCAGCCGGGACGTGCCGCTGGTGCTGGCGCTGGCCGCGGTACCGCTGGGGCTGGTGATGCTGCAGCCCGACCTCGGCACGGCCATGGTGTTCGTGTTCACCGTCTTCGGCGTGCTGCTGCTCGCCGGGGCGCCGGCCCGCTGGCTCGTCGGGCTCGTGTTCGCCGGCGTGCTGGTCGTGTTCGGGGCCGTCCAGCTGGGCGTGCTCAAGGAGTACCAGATCGAGCGGTTCAAGGCGTTCACCCAGCAGGACCAGGACACGCTCGGCGCCGCGTACAACATCACCCAAGCCCGGATCGCGATCGGCAACGGCGGGCTGACCGGGACCGGGCTGTTCAAGGGCACCCAGACGACCGGCAAGTTCGTACCCGAGCAGCAGACCGACTTCGTGTTCACGGTCGCCGGTGAGGAGCTCGGGCTGGTCGGCGCCGGCGGCATCATCCTGCTGTTCGGGCTGCTGCTGTGGCGGACGCTGCGGCTGGCCGGGCGCTCGCCGGACCTGTTCGGCCGGCTCATCGCCGGCGGCGTGGCCTGCTGGTTCGCGTTCCAGACGTTCGTCAACATCGGGATGACGCTCGGGATCATGCCGATCACCGGCCTGCCGCTGCCGTTCGTCTCGTACGGCGGCTCCGCCATGTTCGCCAACTGGATGGCCATCGGCCTGCTGCTCAACGTGGGCCGCTGGCGCGTGCAGTGAGCAGGGGGGCCGAACACGCCGAGTGAGGACGCACGCCGAGTAGGCTCGAACGACATGGAGTCCGTCTTCCCGCTGCTGGAACCGCTGCTGCCCCGGGTGCAGAAGCCGATCCAGTACGTCGGCGGCGAGCTCAACAGCACGGTCAAGGACTGGGACGCAGTCACCGTCCGCTGGGCGCTGATGTACCCGGACGCGTACGAGGTGGGCCTGCCCAACCAGGGCGTCATGATCCTGTACGAGCTGCTCAACGAGCGGCCGGACGCGCTCGCCGAGCGCACCTACGCGGTGTGGCCCGACCTCGAGGCGCTCCTGCGCGAGCACGGCATCCCGCAGTTCACCGTCGACGGGCACCGCCCGGTCGGCGCGTTCGACGTGCTCGGCGTCTCGTTCGCCACCGAGCTCGGCTACACGAACATGCTCACCGCGCTCGACCTCGCCGGCATCCCGCTGTCGGCGGCCGATAGGGGTCCGCAGCATCCGCTGGTGATCGCCGGCGGGCACGCGGCGTTCAACCCCGAGCCGATCGCGGAGTTCATCGACGCGGCCGTGCTCGGCGACGGCGAGGAGGCGGCCGGCGAGATCACCTCGCTGATCGCCGAGTGGAAGGACGCGGGGAGCCCGGGCGGCCGGGAGGAGATCCTCTACCGGCTGGCCCGCAGCGGCGGCGTGTACGTGCCGCGCTTCTATGACGTCGACTATCTGCCGGACGGGCGGATCCAGCGGGTCGTGCCCAACCGGACCGGCGTGCCGCACCGGGTGCACAAGCGTACGGTGATGGACCTGGACGGCTGGCCGTACCCGAAGCAGCCGCTGGTCCCGCTGGCCGAGTCGGTGCACGAGCGGATGTCGGTGGAGATCTTCCGTGGCTGCACCCGCGGCTGCCGGTTCTGCCAGGCCGGGATGATCACCCGCCCGGTGCGCGAACGCTCGATCACCGGCATCGGCGAGATGGTGCAGCGCGGGCTGGACTCGACCGGGTTCGAGGAGGTCGGCCTGCTGTCGCTGTCCTCGGCCGACCACAGCGAGATCGCCGACATCACCCGCGGCCTGGCCGACCGGTACGAGGGCACCAACACGTCGTTGTCGCTGCCGTCCACCCGGGTGGACGCGTTCAACGTCGACCTGGCCAACGAGCTGTCCCGGAACGGCCGGCGGTCCGGGCTCACGTTCGCCCCGGAAGGCGGGTCGGAGCGGCTGCGCCGGGTGATCAACAAGATGGTCTCCCGCGAGGACCTCATCCGGACGGTCAGCACGGCGTACGCGAGTGGCTGGCGGCAGGTGAAGCTCTACTTCATGTGTGGCCTGCCGACCGAGACCGACGAGGACGTGCTGGAGATCGCGTCGATGGCGCACGAGGTGATCCGGGCCGGGCGGGAGGCGGCCGGCACCCGCGATGTGCGCTGCACCGTCTCGATCGGTGCGTTCGTGCCGAAACCGCACACACCGTTCCAATGGGCGGCGCAGGCCGCACCAGATGTGGTCGACGCGCGGCTGCGGAAGCTGCGGGACGCGATCCAGGCCGAGCGGTCGCTGGGCCGTGCAATCGGCTTCCGCTACCACGACGGGCAGCCGTCCCTGGTCGAGGGCCTGCTCTCCCGCGGCGACCGGCGGGTGGCCGCGGTGATCCGCCGGGTCTGGGCGGACGGCGGCCGGTTCGACGGCTGGAGCGAGCACTTCTCGTACTCCCGCTGGATGGACGCCGCCGCGGCGGTGGGCGTCGACGTGGGCTGGTACACGACCCGGGAGCGCGGCGAGAACGAGGTGCTGCCGTGGGACCACCTCGACTCGGGGCTGGACAAGGAGTGGCTCTGGGCCGACTGGCAGGACGCCCTGTCCGAGGAGGAGCAGGACGACTGCCGCTGGACGCCGTGCTTCGACTGCGGGGTCTGCCCGGGTATGGGCACCGAGATCCAGGTCGGGCCGACCGGCCAGACGCTGCTGCCGATGCCGACGGTGCGCCCGGCCCTCGCGTCGAACGGCTGACCCGCCGGTGCGGCTGGACGAACGATTAGGTCTTCGAAGGTCAGGAGGGTGAGGGTGGCGCGGCAACCCGAGGGTCCGCCTCCGCCGCCGGTCGCGCAGCGGGTGCGGATGCGGTACGCCAAGCGCGGCCGGTTGCGCTTCACCTCGCATCGCGACTTCACCCGGGCGTTCGAGCGTGCACTGCGCCGGGCCGGCGTCCCGATGGCGTACTCGGCCGGCTTCACCCCGCACCCGAAGATCTCGTACGTCGGCTCGGTGGCGCCGACCGGAGTCGCGAGCGAGGCGGAATATCTGGAGGTCGGGCTGGCTTCCGTGCTTGACGTCGATCGGCTGCGGGCGGCGCTGGACGTCTCCCTGCCGGACGGGCTTGACCTGCTGGAATGCGTCGAGGTCCGGCCGGGGTCAGACGCGCTGGCCGACCGGATCGACGCCTCGGCCTGGCGGATCGAGCTGCCCGGCGTGGCGGCGGCCGACCTCGCGGCCGCGCTGGACAGCTTCCTGGCCGCCGAACGGGTGGAGGTCGAGCGGCTGACGAAGGCTGGCCGCAAACAGCTCGACGCCCGCGCGGCGGTGGTCGGCGCGAGCGCGTCGGCGGCCCCGGGCCAGGACGACTGTGCGATACTGGAACTGGTCGTACGGCAGGTCACGCCGGCGGTACGACCCGACGACGTGCTCGCCGCGCTGCGTGCCGTCGCCGGCTTGGTGCCAGCCGTTCCGCCTCGAGCGACCCGGTTGGCGCAGGGTCGGCTTGACGGCGGTGGCCGGCTCACCGACCCGCTCGCGCCGGATCGCGCGGCGGACATCCCGGCCACCGAGGCCGCGGGTGGGCCGCGCCCGGAGGGGCAGGCGGTGCCGTCCGTCGGTTCCACCCCTTCGGGCTGACCAAGGACAGGCCGGCCCGGGGGACAACGAAGACTTGGTGGTCCGCTCACCGTTCGTGGGTAGGTGCCATCGCAGACCGCTCCCGTGCGGTCGCGTGCGTCATCGTGCGCGCCCGGGAGCCGAAACGGAGACAAACCGGATGCTCGACAACGAGCCCACCGGCGCCGAGGGGAACGAGACCCCCGACGCCGCCGAACACACCCTTCCAGCGGAGACCACGGCCCGGACCAGGCGCCGGCGGGTAGCGACCTCCGCGACCACATCGCCCGCCCCCACGGATCCGACCCTGCCGACCGACGCCGCGGCCCCGACCGACCAGGCGACCGCGACGGAAGGCCCGGCGAAGGCCCCGCGCAAGCGGGCACCCCGCAAGGCGACCGCCGCCCAGGCTGCGGCCGCCCGGGCTGCGGCCGCCCAGGCTGCGGCCGCCCAGGCTGCGGCCGACACGCCTGCGGCTGGTGCGCGGCCGGAATCGGCGGCTGGCGCATCGGCGGCCAATACGCCGGCGGAGTCGGCGGCTGGTGCGGGGCCGGAGTCGGCGGCTGACGCGTCGCCGGCCGGGTCGGCGGCCGACCGGGCCGAGTCGGCGTCTGGTGCGCGCGCGGAGTCGGCCGGCACACCGCCGGCCAGCTCGCCGGCCGGTGCGCCGCGGGCAGAGGAACCGCCGGCGCCCGCCAAGCGGACCAGGGCGCGCCGGTCGGCGAGCGACTCTGCCGGGCCGCCCGCTGCCGCCGAGACCATCGCGGCCGCCGACGTCGCGGCGGGGGTGGATGCCACCACGGTGGCCGAGGCCGGCGACCCGGCTCCGGCTCCGGCGAAGCGGACCCGGTCCCGGCGGGTCGCCAAGGCGCCGGCCGGTTCCCCGCCCCACACGGAGTCGATCCAGCCGACCCGGCCGACCGGGCTGGCCGAGCCGACCGGGCTGGCCGAGCCGACCGGGCTGGCCGAGCCGACCGGGCTGGCCGAGCAGACCATGGCGCCGCCCGCCGCCGCGGACGTCCCGGCCGCGGCAGAGGCTCCGCCGGCCCGGCGTCGCCGCTCGCGCGCCACGAAGTCCGTCGACCAGCCCGCCGAGATCGCCGACACGCACGCCGCCGACGCGGCCGGCGCGCCCGCCGGGACTGCCGCGCCCACCGGGGCCCCTTCGGCCACCGGGGCCGCCGCGGCCGCCGGGGCCGCCGCGGCCGCCGGGACCGCCGCGGCCGCCGGGACCGCCGAGACGGCCGGGACCGCCGAGACGGCCGGGACCGCAGAGACCGCCGCGACCGGCGGGCCCCTCGGGACCGCCGGGACCGCCGGCACGGCTGGGACCGCGAGCACGGCCGAGACCTCGGAGCCGGCGGTGGCGAGCCCGTTCACCGAGGCCGCCGGGCCGACCCGGCGTACCCGCCGGCGGGCGACCGCCCCCGAGACCAGCCCGCCGCCGGCCGCGGTGATGTTCGTCGCGCCGGCCGAGCCCGAGGCCCCCACCCGGCGCCGCCGTACCCGCGCTGCCGAGGAGCCGACCCAGCCGACCCAGCCGGCCCGGCCCACTCAGTCCGATCAGCCGGCCGAGGCCGCCGAGGAGACCCCGGCCGACGCCCAGCCCCGTCGCCGGCGCCGCACCCGCGCCGCCGCGGAGGAGCAGCCAGTCCCGGAGCCGGAGGCGACCGAGCCGGAGGAGGCCGAGGAGCCGGAGGACACCGCCGAGGACACCGACGGCACCGGCGACCGCCGCCGGCGTCGGCGGGGCCGGCGTGGTCGGGGCCGGAGCCGTACCAACGGCGAGGCCGAGGACACCTCCGACGACGCCGAGCAGAGCACGGAGCAGAGCGCCGACGAGGCCGAGGCGGACGACGCCGAGGAGAGCGCGGAGGAGGGCGGCGAGCGCCCGTCCTCCCGCCGGCGCCGGCGCCGGCGTCGCCGCGGTGGCGGCGGTGGCGACTCCGACGAGCCGGCCGACGACGACCCGCCGGACACGGTGGTGCACGTCCGCGACAGCGGCCGCCAGGCCAAGCCCAGCGCTGACGACGAGGTCAGGGGCGTGCGCGGCTCCACCAGGCTGGAGGCCAAGCGGCAGCGCCGCCGGGAGGGCCGGGACACCGGGCGCCGCCGCGCGCCGATCCTCACCGAGGCCGAGTTCCTCGCGCGTCGCGAGGCCGTCGACCGCGTGATGGTCGTCCGCCAGCGCGGCGACCGCACCCAGATCGCGGTGCTCGAGGACGACATCCTCGTCGAGCACTACGTGACCAAGGCGAGCTCCACGTCGTACGCGGGCAACGTCTATCTCGGTCGCGTGCAGAACGTGCTGCCCAGCATGGAGGCGGCGTTCGTCGATATCGGCAAGGGCCGCAACGCCGTCCTGTACGCGGGCGAGGTCAACTGGGACGTCGCTGGCCTCGAGGGCCGCGCTCGCAGCATCGAGCACGCGTTGAAGTCAGGCGACAACATCCTCGTGCAGGTCACCAAGGACCCGATCGGGCACAAGGGGGCCCGGCTGACCAGCCAGATCAGCCTGCCCGGCCGCTACCTCGTGTACGTCCCGAACGGCTCGATGACCGGCATCAGCCGCAAGCTGCCGGACACCGAGCGGGCGCGGCTGAAGGACATCCTGCGCCGGATCGTGCCGGACGACGCCGGCGTGATCATCCGTACCGCCGCCGAGGGCGCGAGCGAGGAGGAGCTCACCCGCGACGTCGAGCGGCTCAAGGCGCAGTGGGAGACGATCCAGCGCAAGGCGGCGCAGACCAAGTCCGCGCCCACCCTGCTCTACGCCGAGCCGGACCTGGAGCTGCGGGTCGTCCGGGACGTCTTCAACGAGGACTTCACCAAGCTGATCGTGTCCGGCGACGGCGCCTGGGAGATGATCAGCCAGTACGTCGACCACGTGGCGCCCGACCTGCTGCCCCGGCTGCAGCGCTGGACCGGCGAGGGCGACGCGTTCCATGACCTGCGCATCGAGGAGCAGCTGCTCAAGGGGCTCGACCGGAAGGTGTGGCTGCCCTCGGGCGGTTCCCTGGTCATCGACCGCACCGAGGCGATGACGGTCATCGACGTCAACACCGGCAAGTTCGTCGGCCAGGGCGGCAACCTCGAGCAGACCGTGACCCGCAACAACCTGGAGGCGGCCGAGGAGATCGTCCGCCAGCTCCGGCTGCGGGACATCGGCGGCATCATCGTCATCGACTTCATCGACATGGTGCTGGAGTCCAACCGGGACCTGGTGCTGCGTCGGCTGACCGAGTGCCTCGGCCGGGACCGGACCAAGCACCAGGTCGCCGAGGTCACCTCGCTGGGGCTGGTGCAGATGACCCGCAAGCGGGTCGGGCAGGGGCTGCTGGAGGCGTTCTCCGAGCCGTGCCCGACCTGCGGCGGCCGGGGTGTGCTCGTGCACACCGAGCCGGTCGACGACTCGCGCAAGAAGGCGGCCGAGCCGGCGCCGCGGGCGGGCCGCCGCGGTCGGCGCGCCGCGGCCGCCGAGGCCGGGCCGCCGACGCCGGCGATGCTGGCCGCGCGCGGGCCGCAGGCGACACCGGAGGAGGTCGACGTGGCGTCGGAGGACCACCGCGTCGCCGACGAGGCGGTCGACACCGTCGAGGCGGTCGAGCCCGAGGCCGAGGTGACAGTACGGGCGGAGAGCGAGCCGGCGGGGATCGGCGAGCTGCCCCCCGCCGTCCCGGACCCGAACGCCGGCCCGCCCAACGCCCCCGAGCCCGTTCCCGACCCGGACGCCCCCATACCGGCCGGGTCGACCCCGACCGGGGCCGCCCGTGAGCGCGCCGGCGCCGCGCGTGAGCCCGCCGGGGCCGGTGCCGCCGACGCCACGACCGCCGACGCCAGGTCGGCCGGCGGGGCCGCC
>Ga0207643_10000111_pt1 | contig 56096 bp, 45 predicted proteins | sample KBSMisM62_FD_184313 | JGI IMG/M metagenome (GOLD analysis project Ga0207643, IMG submission 184313) | Miscanthus rhizosphere microbial communities from Kellogg Biological Station, Michigan, USA - KBS Miscanthus M6-2 (SPAdes) (version 2) | ecosystem: Host-associated > Plants > Roots >... | reverse complement strand
GCGTCATCCAGGCGCGGCGTTGCGCCAACCACCATCCACCCGGCACGCCAACCAGGCGCGAGGTACGCCTTCGAGACACTTGAAAACGAGATCACCGGCGCATCGATGTCAAAGCTACCCAGCAGCGGTAGCGGCCCCGCGAATCCCAAGTCCCCGTACACCTCGTCGGCGAGGATCGTCAGATCGTGTCGATCCGCGAATTCAATGAGCGCGCGCCGAACCGCAGGCGGATATACCGCGCCTGTCGGATTGTTGGGGTCGATCACGACGAGCACGCGCGTGCGCGCACTCACCAGGGTTCGCAAATGATCGAGATCAGGAAGCCAGCCGCGATCGGGATCCGTGCGGTAGTAGCGGGGCTGCGCGGCTATTTTCGCGAGGATGGCCGTATATAACGGGTACGTTGGGGATGGCACCAGCACTTCATCGCCTTCATCGACGAGCGCATTCAATGCGAGTTCGATCCCCTCAGACGTGCCGGTCGTGATGAGTACGCGTTCGGGCGACACGGGCACGCCGCGCGCGGTGTAGTCGGCTGCAACCGCGACTCGAGCGGACTCGATTCCCGCAGACGGCACATAGCCGTTTTGGTTGTCGCGCATCGCCCGCGTCGCCGCTTCGACCAGGTGTGCAGGCGTTTCGAACCCGAATGCCACAGGGTCCCCGATATTCAGATACCGGACCCGTCTCCCCTGAGCCTCAACGGCTTTCGCTTCCGCGACGATGTTGCGGATCGCATAAGAGAAGCGGTTGACGCGCCCGGCGACCGGCACGGGACGGGAGTTTCTTGTGGGCATCTGCTCATCTTAAAGGCTGCAGCGAATTCCGGCGAGCCCAAGAGGGCCAGCTCGGCTTTGTGCGTCACACAATTGACCCAATAAGTCGCACTCTTTCAACCAGTTGCACAGACATTTGGCGCCGTCCGGATTTTTGGAGAGACGATCGCGCAATTCTTACGCTAGTGTGCGTCGCCGTGCAGAATCTGAAAAGTTCACGAATATCGGCCAAAGTCATCAAGCTCGGCGAGAAGCGTCGTGAAAAACCCTGCGCGGTCACAAATACTCGAGGTTTAATCAAAGTAACATTTACATCTTTCGAGCCTCGTTCGGGGCTGAGAGGTGTGAGCATTCCCTGTAAGTTATTCACCCATAACGATCACTGCGGCTGGCAAGCGCATTGATAAGATCTCAAGCGCATGCGGAGAGTGGCGGTTCTCGCGGTTAGCGTCCTGGTTGGGGCCAGCTCGCTATCCGCCCAGAATGATGCCTCCCGCAGCTCAACGCAGCAGCCTCAAGCGACATTCAAGTCAGGCGTCGATCTCGTTACACTCAGCGTCGCGGTTCGGACTGAAAAGGGCCGCGTCGTTCAGGATCTTCAGAGCGCGGATTTCACCGTGCTCGATTCCGGGCGGCCGACCAAGATCGTTGATTTCTATGTTGGCGATTCGCCGATCAGTCTCGCAATCCTGCTCGACATCAGCGGCAGCATGGCGGTCGGCGGCAACATGGACCGGGCTCGCGAAGCCGTCAATGTGGCGACGATGAACCTGCGCGGCGAGGAAGACGAGGCTGCGCTGTTTACCTTCGATTCGGAGCTTCGACAGGTGGTGGGGTTCACGAAGGATCTAGAGAACGTCCGTCGTGTCAGCCTCAAAGGCACCCCCTGGGGCAAGACCTCTCTCTATGACGCGATCGGCGACACCGCGACCAGCGTCAGTGAACGCGCAAACCGTCATCGCGCCTTGCTCGTCATCACTGATGGAGTCGACACAGGCAGCAGATTCACTGCGGCGCAAGTCTCTGCGGTAGCCAGCTCGATCGACGTGCCCGTTTACCTTCTGACCGTCGTGACGCCGCTCGATCATCCTGGCACCGAGTTCGAGGTCACGAGCGATGGTCGGTCTACGCAGACCTCGACCCTCGACGATCTCGCTCGCTGGACTGGCGGGGACATGCGTATTGCCAGTACGCCGGCGCACATCTCCATGGCCGTTCAGGATCTGTTCACCGAACTTCGTCATCAATACCTGATCAGCTTCGAGCCAGGAGTTCGTCCCGGGTGGCATCCACTCGAGATTCGTACACGGAAGAAGGGTCTAGTCGTCCATGCGCGGGGAGGCTACATGTCTGGCCCGTCGCGCACCGGAAGTTAGTCGTCACAGGAGAGCAAATCATGCGGAAGAGTCTGTTGGCAGCATCGTTACTGGCACTGACCGTGGCTGTTGCGCCGGCGTGCGCAACGAAAAAGTTCGTGCGAACCGAGGTTGGTAACGTCAACGGCAAAGTTGACACGCTGACTGGCACTGTCGAGGAAACACAGGAACGCACCCGCCGTAACGAGGAGCGGATCGGCGCGGTGGACCAGAAGGCAGAGGCGGCAGGTAAGTCCGCGACAGAGGCACGAGCGGCCGCCGATGCTGCCGCGACCGCCGCGAAAGAGTTCGCGAAAGACGCCGACACCAAGGTGACGACTGTGAACAACCGCGTCAACGCCGTCGAGGCTGCGTCGCGGAGGCTGATCTACGAAGTCACGCTCAGTGAGGATCAGGGCAACTTCGCGTTCAACAAGACGACGTTGCCGGACGAGGCGAAGGCGCGGCTGGACAAGATGGTCGCCGACCTCAAGGCCGATCCGAAGGGGATCTACATCGAGATCGAAGGCCACACCGACAACCGCGGTACACCCGAGGTCAATGAGAAAATCGGGATGGAGCGCGCGGAAGCCGTGAAGCGTTATCTCTATGAGCAGCACCAGGTTCCTCTTCACAAGATCAATGTGATCTCCTACGGTGAAGAGAAGCCGGTTGCGCCGAACAACACCCGCGACGGTCGCGCGCAGAACCGCCGCGTCGTCATCAAGGTCCTCTCGTAAGGCTCGCGCAGCGAGCCTCTAAAGGCTCGCGTTAGCGAGCCTCGTAAGCTCGTGACGCCTAATGTGGGTAGAGCGGATCCACCGCGGTCCGCTCTACCGCATCCTCCCCAAATCGACGGCGACCCGCGCCAACTCGGTTTTTCCATCCAGCACAATCACGTCCACAAGCTGAGTCGGATCGAACGACGATCCATCGAGCGCGGCGATCATCGTTCCGCCCACGATCGGCCGTCCGCCACCAAATTCGGGACTCGCGTTGGGAGTTGGCAGCGCCGGTCCGGGTGATTCGGGTCTGGGTCCGAATCGAGGGTATCGTTCGACTCGTTGCGGCGCGAGATGACGATTTCCGGGCAGGATCACGTCGACTTGGTACGACGGCACCGCTACAAACGTGTTGAGTGGGTGGAACGACATCTCGATCAGCAGGTCGATCTGCTTAGGTACATCTCGAAGCGTGTCCAACGCTTCCCGCTGGCCAAACTGGCTGCGCCCGCTGCGCGCGTTCATTTCTGCCGCGAGCTCAACGCGGTGGAATGGAGTGATGACGTCGATCCAATCAATCGGCGACCGCGCGACGCGCACCCGATAGGGCACATGAAATCTCCTGCGTTCTGACTCGATGCGCGATTGTCCGATGTTGATCGCTTCATCGAGGGCTCGACGATCGAGGGTGAGCTGTACGGCGTCGGTTGAGACGACTCCACAGGCGACGCAGGTGATTGCCGCAGCGGCGCGCCATTTCATTCCGGAATCGTAGCAGAGCCCAGGGGTAAGCGACGGACGCGCGCCAGGGATAGTATTCAGCCATGAATCTCGACGGTCGCGTGGCGTTGATTACTGGTGGGCGTCGAATCGGCGCCGTCGTCGCAACGGAGCTGGCGCGGGGGGGTGCCGACGTCGCGTTGGTCTACAACCGCTCGAAGTCTGAAGCGGAGGAGACGGCGCGCACAATCGAAGCCGTCGGACAACGCGCGATCATACTTCCTGCAGATCTGAGTGATCCGACGGCTTGTCAACAGATCGTCGATGGCACCGTCGATCGTTTTGGACGACTCGACGTGCTCGTCAACATGGCCTCGGTATACAGATCTGTTCCGTTCGACGACATCACCGTCGACATCTGGGAGACCCAGCTCAATGTGGATCTTCGCGCCGCCTGGTTGTGTGCGCGCGCGGCCGCACCTCACATGCGCCGCCTACGGGGTGGCCGCATCATCAACTTCAGTGACTGGTTGACTCGAAGCGGCCGACCGAGATACGAGGGGTATCTGACGTATTACGTCGCGAAGGCCGGAGTTGCCGCCCTGACCGAAGCGATGGCGCTCGAACTGGCCAAGGACCAGATCCTCGTGAATGCCATTGCGCCCGGGCCGATCATTGCGCCCGAGGACACCTCGAACGAAGCCTTTGCCGCCGTGGAACGCGCGACGCCGCTCGGACGATGGGGCGGCGAAATCGAAGTGGCAAAAATGGTTCTGGCGCTCGTCGACAGCGATTTCCTTACCGGAGAGACGATTCGTGTCGACGGTGGCCGACATCTAAAGTGATTAACGTGCCTGCTCGAGGATCGCGGCGAGCGTGGTCCAGGCGTCCTGCATCGGCAGATTGCAGATGCAGAAATGGCGCACACCAAGCGAACGCATCGCCCGAATCGTTCGCGCGCAAACATCGACAGCCGACAGGCCGGCGCCAAATTCCTCTATCAGCCCTTTCGCCGGAACTGGCATGAAGCGGCTCAGCGTCGTGAGCGTCTTCGCGCTTGCACTTCGATAGTAGAAGACGTTGAACATCCCAGGAATCGGCACCTGCCGGCGATCGACCTCGTCAAGGAAACGCTGAAGCGGCTCCAGGTTCAGGTGGCTGACGACCTGCGTCAGATAGAACTCGGCGCAGAAGCGTTCGTCGAGAAGAAAGTCGACTTGTTGCACAGGGGAGGCATGTGGATTCGCCCAGCCGCCGAGGGAGAGGTGCGGTTCTCGCTCCCGAATCAGGCGCCGCAGGTCCCACGCGTGCGCGACGCATCGCGGTCTTCCCACGGAGGTGTCACCTCCCAGGACGACGAGCGACGCGAACCCTTGCTGCCATGCCTGTTCAGCGTATGACAGGCAGAAATCGAGCGGATGCTTGCTCGTCAGAAAAGGTGTGACGAGGTCGCGTGGCAGTTCACGTCCCAGGTTCGCGCTGAGATGCCGGAGGTTGTTCTCCTCCGGAGTGCCGACGGCGCTATCGGTGAGAAAGGCCGGGATGCCATGGCGGCCAAGTCGCCGGATCTCGTGATAGCTGTCTATCCAGGCGTCCATACCCTCAGACGAACCCAATTCGGCTCGCGGAGGACGGAGCTCGACGGCGACGACGGCGGCGTCGCCGCCAAGAGCATCGGCCAGCATCTACTCGCGTGACGAGCGCGGCGCCGGACCTGTTGGCTGAGTCACGCGCAACACGAAATCGAACATCGTCTGCTGAAGATGCGCGATCAATCGTGGATCGCTGAACCCGTGCCGCGACTTGGCGTAGACCATCATCTCGAACGGCTTGCCAAGTTTCTGCAGTTCGTAGGCGAACTGAACCGAGTTCTGCATGTGAACGTTGTCGTCCATCGTTCCGTGGATCAGCAGCATCCGCGCATTCAACCGGTCGGCGGCGAAACGTGGAGCGGTGCGGCGATAGCCGTCCTCGTTGTGTTGCGGCATCTTCATCAGGCGCTCGGTGTACACCGTATCGTAATCGCGCCAATCGGTGACCGGTGCACCGACGATTCCCGCCGACCAGCTGGTGCTGTGTGTCAGCGCGTATGCCGTCATGAACCCGCCGTAGCTCCAGCCACTCAGGACAATGCGGCTGGGGTCGACCCACGTCTGCTGCTTCAACCAGCTGACGCCGTCTTCGAGATCCTGCAATTCGAGTTCGCCCAGACGGCCATACACAGGCCACTGTGACTCTGCGCCTTTGCCGCTGGCGCTTCTATTGTCGAGAACCCAGACGACGATGCCGTGCTGCGCGAGCAGCTGGTAGAACATGTAGTCCGTACCATCCCATTGATCGCGAACCTGCGCGGCGCCTGGTCCTGCGTAAGTGAACTGGTAGATGGGGTATCGGCGGGAAGGGTTGAAGTCAGGTGGTTTGATCAGCATCCCGTCCATGACGAAGCCGTCGCGCGTTTTGACCTGCACGAACTCGGGGGATGTCGGTTTGAATTCGGCGAGCGCGGGCACCGGATTGGCGTCGATGACTCGAACTTCGGAGCCGTCCGCCCGATGCAGGCGCACCTGCGTCGGCGTCGTGATGTTGCTCCAGATGCCCACGTACTGCGTGAAGTCCGGATTGAACAGGGCGCGATTGGTGCCGCCCGCCTGCGAGAGCCGCGTCATACCGGTTCCATCGAGCCGTATCCGATAGATGTCGGTGCCGATCGCACTCCGCTCGGGCGACGAGAAGTAAACCAGACCGTTCGTTTCGTCCACACCGTAGAACGTGCGCACTTCCCATCTGCCGGTGGTGATCTGCTTCAGCATGTCGCCGGCAGCGCTGTAGCGATACAAGTGCTTGAAGCCGCTGCGCTCGCTGAACCACAGGAAGGATCCGTCCTTCAACCAGATCGGACTACCGTTTTCATTGACCCAGGCTGGCGTCGTCTCGCGAAGCAGTCGCCTGGGGCTGCCGTCTGACGCATCGGCCAGCCGCAAATCGAGCCACGTTTGCTCGCGGTCCTGCACCTGGTGGACAACGTGTCGCGAGTCGGGAGTCCAGCTGACGTTGACGATGAGAAACTCGAGCGCCGCGTACTCACTCAGGTCAACCCATGAAGGACCGCCCCCGGAGACGTTCGCGATCCCGAGCTTCACTGTGGGATTGGGATCTCCGGCCTTGGGATAGTCGGTGACTTCGAGCATAGGCCGGTATGGAATGTGATCGACGACGGTGTACTCAGGAACAGGCCGCTCGTCGAGTTGCAAGAAAGCCAGGCGAGAAGAATCAGGGCTCCACCAATAGCTCCTGAACTGTCCGCGGCCGTAAATCTCTTCCTGGTAAAGCCAGTCGAGCTTTCCGTTGAGCCTTTCGCGACTTCCATCAGTGGTGAGTGGCTGCTCGCGTTTCGAAGCGATGTCCACGACGAACAGGTTGTTCTGGCGGACGAAGGCGACCGTGCGCCCATCGGGACTGAACGTCGCGAGTTCCTCTTCTCCGAGCGCCGAGGTCAGGCGTTCTGCTTTGGTCGACGGAAACGAATAGAAATACAGGTCATCAGCGATCGTGACCAGCGCTCCCGTGCGAGCGGGGTTCAACGTGAGATCGTTCGAGTGCGCAATCTGTCGAGCCTCATCACGCGTGACACCGGGTAATGAGGCGAGTGACGTTTCCATGGCTCCGGCGTCGAACAATGGCGACGTCCGACCGGAGGCCGCGTCAACCTTCAGCCACTCGACACCGCCTGCGCCCCGCCGTCGACTGAGATAGGTTGCGGAGTCGAGCCACGTGATGTTGGTCTCTGGAGTGCCGCTGAAATTGATTCGGCGAGTCGGGTTGTAGAGGTCGTCGATCGTCAGCCGACGAGAAGAAGTCACTTGCGCGTCGACTGTCGGCACGGCCGCCAGAACGCTCAACGACATCGCCAGGATAAGAGTGCGCTTCCCCATAATTGACAGAGTAGCACCGCAGCTCGGCCCGGCGTTTACACGCCGGTCCGCGACAGATCTCGAAAAACCCTGATATCGTCGTCAGCACGTGGCGAAACTCACCTTTCTTGGGGCGGCCCGCACGGTTACGGGTTCCAAGTACCTCCTCGAGCACAACGGACGGCAGGTTCTGTTCGACTGCGGGCTTTTCCAGGGACTGAAAGAGCTTCGGCTCCGCAACTGGGATGAATTTCCAGTCGTTCCATCGAGCCTCGATGCAGTAGTGCTCACGCACGCCCATCTGGATCACGTCGGCTATCTCCCGAGGCTGACCGCTCAGGGCTACAAGGGCCGCGTCTTCTGCACGCCGGGAACGAAGGATCTGTGTCAATTGGTGCTCCCGGATGCGGGTCGCATTCAGGAAGAGGATGCGCGGCAGGCAAACAAGCACGGCTACTCGAAACACGATCCCGCACTTCCGCTCTTCGGCGAAAGCGATGCGTTACGAGCGCTCACCTGCCTGCAGCCACTCGGATTCGAACGACCCATCGAGGTGACCCCAGGGATCACGGTCGAGTTTCATCCTGCCGGTCATCTACTCGGATCGGCCTTCGTGATCGTGAGGCTTGACGGGGGTCCCACCATTCTCTTTGGTGGGGATCTCGGTCGTTACAACCGACCGATTCTTCCCGACCCGTCGAACGCCATCGCCGCCGACGTTGTGCTCGTGGAATCGACCTACGGTGATCGTGATCACCAGGCCGATGATTCGGGGACGCAACTGGCGGACGTAATCAAGAGCACGACCGCCCGCAGCGGCAAACTGGTGATCCCGGCCTTCGCGATCGGACGCGTCGAGGAGGTGCTCTACTGGTTGCGCCGCCTGGAGGCTGAGCATCGGATTCCCGTGCTGCCTGTCTATGTGGACAGCCCGATGGCGACGGAGGCACTCCGGTACTACTCGGCGCGTGTCGCTGAACTCGACCCGGACTTGCGACCCACCTCGGGTCAGGTGTACGCGTTCGCGACCACGCGTTTCCAGACAATCGCCTCCACGCAACAGTCCAAGGAGCTCACAGCGAGTCGCCGCCCGGCTATCGTGATCTCGTCGAGCGGCATGGCCACGGGCGGCCGCGTGCTGCACCACCTGGCCGCGGCGCTTCCAGATCAGAGAAACACGGTACTTTTTGTCGGTTATCAGGCCGCAGGCACTCGCGGCCAGCAACTCGTCGACGGCGCGCGGGAAGTTCGGATTCACGGGCGAAGCATCCCCGCCAACGCCACGATCGCGAAAATCGATTCGATGTCGGCACACGCCGACCGCGGCGAGATTCTCAGGTGGCTCGCTACGCTGGGGTCGGCCCCGCGGCGGCTGTGTCTGGTGCATGGAGAGCCAGCGCCGATGGACGCGTTGAAGGCGCTGATCCAGAACCGCCTGTCGTGGACACCGCATACACCTGCGCATGGAGAGACGATTGGTCTCTGAACGGCGATATCTCCTCGAACGTGTCGACGACGCGGCGGTGGTGCAGTTGTACGCGGACGGCTTCGCCGATCTCGGGCTTCGCGAGAAGGTCTTGATCTGGCACTTGTACCTCGCCGCCCTCGCGGGACGCGATATCTATTACGACCAGCGTCATGCGCAGAGTCTCGAGATGCGCGGCGTGGTCGAGGCGATCCTGACTCACGGATCGGGCGTCGCGCCCGGCGTGCTCAAGGAGGTCAGGCGGTACTCGAAACTCTTCTGGATCAATAGTGGTCCGTACAACAACGTCACTGCCCGCAAGTTCGTTCTCCGCCTCTCGCCGAGAGAGTTACTCCAGGCGGCAACGATCGCGGCGAATGCCGGTGCTGCCCTGCCGACCAAAGCCGGCGAATCCGTCGAGACGCTCGTCGACCGGCTGACGCCCATGCTCCTGGATCCGTCAGTCGACCCAATGGTGACCAACAAGACTCCGGGCCCTGGCCGGGACATCCTGGCTGCAAGCGCCAATAACCTTTACGCAGGCGTCAGCCTGTCGCAGCTCGGGCAGTTCAGCGAACGTTATGGGCTGAACTCGCGCCTGACGCAGAGCAATGGACGGCTGGTGGAAGAGGTGTACCGGCTCAACGGCCGGTACGATCGCGAGATACGGCGCATCATCGGCCATCTTCGTGACGCGCTTCCCTTCGCAACGCCGTCGATGCGTGAGGCGCTCGAGGCGCTCATCCGCTTTTACGAGACTGGGGAAGAGGTCGACCGGGTCGCCTACGACGTCGCCTGGGTCCGTGATCAGGATTCACCTGTCGACACCATCAACGGCTTCGTCGAGGTCTACCTGGATCCGCGAGGAGTCAAGGGCGCGTGGGAGGGCATCGTCAGCTACGTTCACGAAGCAAAAACGCGCGCCATTCGTGCTCTCGCGGCGCATGCGCAATGGTTCGAGGACCGGATGCCGTGGGATCAGCGCTTTCGCAAGCCTGACGTCGCGGGAATCACCGCCCGCGCGATTGAGGTCGTCGTGGAAACGGGCGATTCCGGGCCGGTCACGGCAGTCGGAATCAACCTGCCAAACGATCAGGCGATTCGTGAACGATACGGCAGCAAGTCCGTGACGCTGGCCAATGTAAGCGACGCATACGAGCGCTCCACTCCGGAAGCCATGCGCGTGGAATTCTCATGGAGCGCGGATGAAGCTCAGCGCGCCATCAAATGGGGAGGGTTTGCGCAGGAGCTCACGACCGCGATGCACGAAGTCATCGGCCATGGCTCAGGCCGCATGTCGCCCGAGGCGACGGAGCCGCCGCACAAGCTTCTGGGTGAGCAGTACTCCGCCATCGAAGAAGCCCGTGCCGACCTGGTTGCGTTGTACTTCATTCCTGACGCCAAGCTCGTCGAACTGGGAATCGTCCCTGCGGAAGACCACGATGACATTGTCACCACTGAGTACGAACATTACGTCAGGAACGCGCTCGTTCAACTGAGACGCGTCCGTGAAGGCACCCAGATCGAAGAAGACCACATGCGCAATCGCCACATGATCGTGAGCTGGTTGCGCGCGCATACGACGGCAATCGAGATGCGCAAACGTGATGGCCATACGTATTTCGTGATGGTCGACGCAACCGCTTTTCGCGAAGGCGTTGGCCGCCTGCTGGCCGAGGTCCAACGCATCAAGGGCGAAGGGGATGCGACGGCGGCGCGGGACTTGTTCGAGACGTACGGTGTGCACTTCGATCCGGCCCTGCGGGATGAGATCGTCGCTCGCGTCGATCGGCTGCACTTGCCGTCGTACACCGGTTTCGTCATGCCGCGGCTCGCGGCTCGACACGACGATGGGGGGGCGATCGTCGAGGTCGAGATTTCGTATCCCTGCGATCTCGAGAGCCAGATGCTCGAGTACTCGGCCTTTGCCCGATTGGGTCGCCACGACTCCGGCCCCGTGACCGCCTGAGTCTTCGGCGTGGTGCGATGTTCTCGAATCGTCTGCCGCCGTACTTCGAGACGAACCGGCTGACGCGCGCCGTCGCGGCGCTCAGCCAGGCAGGCACTCCAATCATCGACCTGACCGAGTCCAATCCCACGGCTGTGGGATTCACGTATCCCGGTGATCTCTTCGATGCGCTCAACGCGGATCACATCAGGCGGTACGACCCGCAGCCGCTTGGCCTCCGCTCAGCACGCGAGGCAGTTGCCGCGGACTACGCGCGACGCGGTGCTCGAGTCGATCCGAATCACGTTGTCCTGTCAGCGAGTTCCAGTGAAGCGTACAGCTGGCTGTTCAAACTGCTTTGCAACCCGGGCGACGGTGTGCTGGTACCGCAACCGAGCTATCCACTCTTCGAACATCTCACCCGGCTCGAATCGGTACATCCGATTCCGTACCAGCTGCGCTATCACGGACGATGGGAGATCGATTTCGACACGGTGATTGAGGCGCCGGCACATGTGCGCGCGATTCTCCTCGTGTCACCGAATAATCCAACCGGCTCGTTTGTTACTCGAGACGAGGCGCGCAGGCTGGCCGAAATCTGTCGCGCACGCGGATGGGCCATCGTCGCCGACGAAGTATTCGCCGACTACCCGCTGGACGCAGACAGCGCTCCCAGCGAGAGCGTGATGGATCTCGACGTGCTCTCCTTCACGTTGGGCGGCGCGTCGAAGTCGCTCGGCCTGCCGCAGATCAAGCTCGGCTGGATGGTTGTCGGCGGGCAGGTGCAGGAGCGTGATCGGGCCATCGCGGCGCTGGAGATCATCGCCGATACATTCTTGTCGGTCGGAACGGCAGTCCAGGGCGCTGCGCCATCTTTGCTGGCCCGGGGCGATGTCATCCGGAACCAGATTCGTCAGCGCATCGCGTCCAATCTGGCGTGCGCTCGAGATGTGATCCGTCAATTCCCTTCGTCCACGTTGCTGCCTGTCGAAGGCGGTTGGTTCCTCGTTGCTCGAGTGCCCGCGCTGCGTTCTGAGGAGGCGCTTGCCGTTGAATTGCTCGAGCGAGAGCGCGTGCTCGTGCACCCTGGGTACTTCTTCGATTTTCCTCATGAAGCCTTCATCGTCGCCAGTCTGATCCCGCCAGCGGATCAGTTCGCGGACGCGTTTGCGCGCGCACTGCGATTCGCCGCGTCGGAGACTTCGTCGTGACGCGAGCACAGGCGATAATCGGATCTATTCTCTGGGATCTTTCCCCTCATGACGCTCGTGTCGAATGATCGCCGCGCAGGCACCCTCGTGCCATTGTTCTCGATGCCGTCGGCGCGCAGTTGGGGGATCGGGGAAATCGGTGATCTCGAGCGGATGACCGCATGGTTGGCGAGTGCCGGGCAGCGGCTGCTCCAGCTTCTGCCCATCACAGAGACCTCGCCGGACGACCCCTCTCCATATGGCGCGCTCAGTGCGATGGCGATCGACCCGCAGTACATCTCGCTGGCCGACGTGGACGACTTCTCGGCAATTGGCGGCGAGGCGCATCTCGAGGGTCCATTGCAGGCGGCCCTCGATCGGGTGCGCTCGATGCCCGCGATCGACTACCGCACGGTGCGCACGTTGAAGCATGTGTCACTGCGCCGCGCCTTCGATCACTTCCTGAAGACGGAGTGGGCGGGCGATTCCGCGCGGGCGACGGCGCTACGGTCGTTTGCGGCGGATAACGCCTGGTGGCTGGATGACTACGCGCTCTTTCGCGCGTTGCATGCGCGCTACGAGGAGCGCGCCTGGACCGACTGGCCGGAACAGCTACGCCGGCGCGAGCCACAGTCGATCGAACATGAGCGGCGCGCCCTTCACGACGAAATTCTGTTCCGCACGTACGTGCAATGGATTGCTGATGATCAGTGGCGCACCGCGCGCAGGCGAGCCAACGGGGTCGCGCTCTTTGGCGACTTGCCATTCATGGTGAACGGCGATAGCGCGGACGTGTGGTCACGGCAGGATGAGTTCGGCCAGGACGGTTCGGTCGGTGTGCCACCCGATGCGTTCAGCGCGACTGGCCAGGATTGGGGTTTGCCATCGTACGTCTGGGAAGTAGTGCGGGCGCGCGATTTCGAATGGCTGCGTCTGCGCGCCCGGCGAATGGCTCAACTCTTCGACGGCTATCGAGTCGATCACGTCGTTGGGTTCTATCGCACATTCGTCCGGCCGAGGGGCGGCGGACAGGGCGTGTTCACGCCCGGTGATGAACCTTCACAGGTTGCCCTCGGTGAGCAGGTGTTGAACGTCTTCCGATCGACAGGCGTGGAGATCGTTGCGGAAGACCTCGGCACCGTGCCGGACTTCGTTCGCGAATCGCTGGCGCGCGCCGTCGTCCCTGGCTACAAGGTATTTCGGTGGGAGCGTCATTGGCACACGCCCGGCCAGCCATTCAGGGACCCGCCGGAGTATCCGACCGCAGCCGTTGCCACTTCCGGGACACATGACACCGAGCCGATGGCGGTGTGGTGGGAGCAGGCTCCGTTGAGGGAGCGAAGGGCTGTGCTGGAAACGCCGTCTGTCCAAAGTCGATTGAGTGAGGAGGAACGCACGCGCGCGCTTACGTCCTCGTCGTTGTCATCGACGGTGCGGCTGGCTTTGCTGGAGGTACTGTATGCCTCCGGGGCCAACCTTCTCGTCCTCCCAATTCAGGATGAATTCGGATGGAGCGACCGAATCAATCAACCGGCAACTGTTGGCGACCAGAACTGGACGTGGCGCCTGCCGTGGCCCAGCGATCGGATATCGAGAGAACCTGAAGCGGTAGCGGTTGCCCAACAACTGCGAACGTGGTCGGCGAATTACAGACGATGAGCCGCAAACGTTCTACTTCGCGATCTTTCCGCTGATTTTCGCCCACGTGTCCTTGAGCGTGACCGTCCGGTTGAAGACCGGCGCGCCGTCCCGCGAGTCTGGGTCAACGCAGAAGTATCCCTGACGCTCGAACTGAAACCTGGTGCCTGGCGCTGCGTTTGCCAGCATCGATTCGACCTTGCAGGCGGTAAGGACGGTAAGCGACTCGGTGTTGAGGTCGGCCAAGGGATCGCGCCCGCTGTCACCGGGGTCCGCGGAACGGAATAGCCGATCGTACAGCCTCACTTCGGCGTCGACCGCGTGGGCAGCCGAGACCCAGTGAATCGTGCCCTTCACTCGACGCGCCGCGGTGGAGCCGTTCAGCGATTCGGTGTCAATGGTGCACTTGAGTTCCATCGGAGTGCCGGAGGGATCCGTAACCACGCGCTCGCATTTCAGGATGTATGCATATCGAAGACGGACCTCGTTGCCCGGTGACAGCCGGAAAAACTTCTTGGCTGGATCCTTCATGAAGTCATCCGCTTCGATGTAGAGCACACGCGAGAAAGGAATCTTCCGGACGCCAGCTCCCGGGTCTTCCGGGTTGTTGACGGCATCGACGTACTCGACCTGGGCTTCCGGGTAGTTCTCGATTTCGACTCGCAGCGGATGAAGGACGGCGAGTCCCCGTGGCGCGCGCCGATTGAGATCCTCGCGCACCGTGTGCTCCAGCAGCGCCACGTCGACGACGTTCTCTTTTTTCGCAACGCCGATCCGAGTGCAAAAATCCCGAACGGCCTCAGGCGTAAAACCGCGGCGGCGAAGTCCGGCGATGGTCGGCATCCGCGGATCGTTCCAGCCGCGCACGAGCCCTTGTTCTACGAGCGCCAGCAACTTGCGCTTGCTCATGACGGTGTAGTTCAGGTTCAGCCGCGCGAACTCGATTTGTTGCGGCCGGGAACGAAATCCGCCATCGCGCCCGAGATTGTCCACGACCCAGTCGTAAAGTGGCCGATGATCTTCGAACTCCAACGTGCAGAGCGAATGCGTGATCCCCTCGATGGCGTCCGAAATCGGATGCGCGTAGTCATAGGTCGGATAAATGCACCAGACGTCTTGCGTGCGGTGGTGTGTCGCGTGCCGGATCCGGTAAAGGGTCGGGTCGCGCATGTTGATGTTCGGCGACGCCATGTCGATCTTCGCGCGGAGCACATGCGCGCCGTCGGGAAACTCCGCAGCCCGCATCCGACGGAACAAGTCGAGGTTTTCCTCCACTGAACGCTCGCGAAACGGACTGTTTCGTCCAGGCGACGTCAGTGATCCGCGGTACTCCCGAATCTGATCGGCCGTCAGGCTGTCGATGTACGCCTTGCCATCGGTAATGAGCTGCTCCGCGTAGCGATACATCTGCTCGAAGTAGTCGGATGCATAGAACATCCGATCGTCCCAGTCGAAGCCGAGCCAGCGAACGTCCTCCTGGATCGAGTCGACGTACTCGACGTCTTCTTTAGTTGGGTTGGTATCGTCGAAACGGAGATTGCACAGGCCGCCGAATTCCTCGGCGACACCGAAGTTGAGGCAGATCGACTTGGCGTGGCCGATGTGGAGATACCCATTCGGCTCCGGGGGGAACCGTGTGTTGACTCGACGGCCGTGCCGGCCTTCTTTCAGATCGTCGGCAACGATCTCGCGGATGAAATCTTGCGGACGGGTCGGTTCGACAGTCGATGGGGATTCAGACATTCGGGAAACTACGATTCTAACTTAGCTGCTCGAAGCGTCCGGCTAAAGCCGGACACCACCAAAGTCCATGACGGAATGCGTCAGAAAGTATCCGATTCGTAAGTGCCGGCGGCGATGCCGGCCATGACCTCAGACTACTCGCTGATTCTCACTCAGATCCGCCTGACCTCTGCGGTCCGTTCGTCGATTGGTCCCCTTCCGCAACGACTGAGCTTTCCCGCCCGTCGTTCGCTTGATACCATCCGCCAGCCGAGGCACGCGTGCCTCGCACTGGAACGATGGGTCGACGCTCACTCTGCCTGGTTATCGTCGTCTTGCTAGGCGCCTGTGAAACCACCGCACCGCCGCCCGAGCGCGTGCTCCGGCCAGATGTCCATCTGGCTCCCGATTCAAAGGTGTCTCGAGGTGTTGTGCCCCGTAACACCACCCTCGAGACGATGCTGCTCGAGCATGGACTGCAAGCCGATGTCGTGCACGGCGTTATCGATGCGGTGAAAACCGTTTTCGATCCGCGCCGCTTGCGATCGCTGCATCCGTTCGCCCTGGAGCAGTCCTTGGATGGGGCGCTTCGGATGTTCGAGTACGAAATCGACGGCAGCTCATTCCTTCGCGTCAAAGCGATTCCTGACGCCATCGAACTTCACGCTGAGGTTGTGCCGATTCCGACAACTCTCGTGAATGCCACTGTCAGTGGCGCTATTGATCCACGCACGCCTTCGCTGTTCCAGTCGATTGAAGCGGCAGGCGAACAGCCCGACCTGGCGATTGCGATGGCGCAGATTTTCGCTGGCGAGATCGATTTCAACACCGAGCTGCAGCCGGGCGACCGGTACACGATTGCCTTCGAACGATTGGAGCGCGACGGCCGGCCCTCCTCATACGGTGCCATTACAGCGGCTGAGTTCCAGAACGACGGTCGGACGCTGCGAGCGATCAGGTTCACACCCAAAGGCGGACAGCCCGGTTATTACGATCTGGATGGACGCTCAGTACGGCGATTCTTCCTGCGGTCTCCGCTCAAGTTCGAGCCGCGAGTGACGTCCGGTTTTTCGGCGCGCCGGATGCATCCTGTGCTCCACACCGCTCGGGCGCACCAGGGGGTCGACTATGGCGCACCCATGGGGTCCGAAGTCGTTTCGGTCGCGTCGGGGCGAGTTCTGTCGGTCACCTCAGATGCGACCAACGGCCGGATGGTACGGGTGCGGCACACCTCTGGCTACGTGTCGTACTACCTCCACTTGTCCGCCTTTGCACCCGGCATTCGCGATGGCGCTGTCGTCGAGCAAGGGGAGACGATTGGCCGCGTCGGCGAGAGTGGCCTGGCTACCGGGCCACACCTGCACTATGGGCTGCAAAAGAACGGAGCCTTCGTGAACCCACTGCGTGAACACCGGAACATGCCGCCCGGCGATCCAGTTCCCACTGCGGAACTCGATGACTTCGCCATCGAGCGGGAAAAGGCGTTGCGGCTGTTTTCAATGCCCGCCGAAACCGACAGCTCATCCTCCGGCGCAACACTCGCTCAATAGCGCTCGTGATAATTTCAGATCGGCATGGCTGCACTCGCTCCCTTTCGAGCGCTTCGTCCCGCATCGTCTGTGGCCGCTCGCGTCGCCGCGGTCCCGTACGACGTCGTCAACACCGACGAGGCGCTCGCCCTGGCGGGCGACCCCTTGAGCTTTCTCCATGTGTCACGGGCAGAGATCGATTTTCCCGAGGGCACGAGTCCATATGGAGATGATGTCTATGCGCAAGCGGTCGCGAACTTCGAGCGATTGAAGAAAGAGGCGCCGCTCCAGTTAGAGGACACGCCGGCACTTTACGTGTACCGGCAGCGCATGGGCGCGCATTCTCAGGTAGGTCTTGCCGGGTGTTTTGGTGTCGACGATTACGACCGCGGCGTGATCCGAAAGCACGAGCACACGCGACGCGACAAGGAAGACGACCGCACCCGTCACCTGCTTGCGCTTCGCGCACAGACCGGACCGGTGTTCTTGACGTATCGGAGCAGACCCGCGGTCGACGCCCTGATCTCGCGAGCCATCACTGCCGCATCTCTCTACGATTTCACCGCAAGCGACGGTGTGCAGCACACGATGTGGAAGGTCGATCCTTTCGAGGAGCACCAGCTCGTCGTGGCCTTTGACGCCGTTCCTGCGCTGTACATCGCCGACGGCCATCATCGAGCCGCGAGCGCAGCACGGGCGCGGAAGCAACTGGCCGGGGCGGCCGGCATTCGTGGCGATTGGGATTGGTTTCTCGCAGTTGCCTTCCCCGACGATCAGTTGCAAATCCTTCCGTACAACCGCATTGTCCGGGATCTGGCGGGGATGACCCCAGACTCGTTCATGCGCACGTTACAGGACCGATTCATGATCGCAGACGGTCCTGCCTCCCCCGCGCGGCGTGGCGACGTGTCGATGTTCCTCGAGGGCCGGTGGCACACGATTGCCTTGGGGGAAGCGCCGGCCACGGCGACGCCGGCCGAGCGCCTGGATGTGACACGGCTGCAGGACGCCATACTCGCGCCGTTGCTCGGAATCGGCGACGTGCGCACGGATAAGCGTATCGACTTCGTCGGCGGTGCGAGGGGTACCGCGGAGTTGGAGTCTCGTGTGGGGTCAGGCGACGCCTCCGTCGCGTTTTCCCTATATCCCGTAGACGTTCAGGATCTGATGGCTATTACCGACGCGGGTGGGATCATGCCGCCGAAATCAACGTGGTTCGAACCCAAGCTCAGAGACGGTCTGTTGTCCCACTTGGTGTAACGCCGCTACGATCGGAAGGAGTCTCCGAGGACCGAAACTGGAACCGGAGACCGGAGATTGTCATGCCGACAACAACACGTGTATTCAACTTCTCCGCGGGGCCAGCGGTTCTGCCCATTCCCGTGCTGGAGCAGGCGCAGCGAGATCTCGTCGCGCTTCCTGGCGTGGGAATGTCGGTGATGGAGATCAGTCACCGTTCCAAAGTGTTCGAAGATCTTCTGGCGAACGCAATCGCCGGTGTTCGAGAACTGGCAGGGGTACCCTCGAACTACAGAATCCTGTTTCTGCAAGGCGGGGCCAGCCTTCAGTTTTCGATGGCGCCGATGAATCTGCTCCGTGCTGGAACCGCGGCGGACTACGTCGACACGGGCACATGGGCCGTAAAGGCGATCGAGGAAGCCAGGCGAGTCGGCACCGTCAACGTGACAGGTTCTACCAAGGCCGAGAAGTACAGTCGAATTCCAGCTCAGACAGAGCTTGATCTCTCACCGGCCGCGTCGTACGTGCACATCACCACCAACAACACGATCGAAGGGACGGAATGGAAAGCGCCGCCCGAGGTCGGTGATGTGCCGCTCGTCGCGGACGCCTCGTCCGACATCTTGAGTGGGCCGATCGACGTCGCTCGTTTCGGCCTGATCTATGCGGGTGCGCAGAAGAACCTCGGGCCCTCCGGCGTGACGCTGGTCATCATTCGCGAGGATCTCCTCGCTCGTTCGGACGCGAGCCTGCCGACGATGTTGAACTATAAGGTGCTGGCGGAGAACAACTCGCTCTACAACACCCCGAACACCTTCGGCATTTACATTCTGGGTCTCGTAACGCAATGGTTGAAGTCGATTGGAGGTCTGACCGGGATCGCTCGGATCAACCAGCGAAAGGCTGCGCTCCTCTACTCTGAGATCGATCGTACCGGCTTCTATCGCGGGACCGCGCAGAGGGACAGCCGGTCGCTGATGAACATTACGTTTCGCTTACCGAGTGAAGAGCTCGAGAAGACGTTCGATCGCCAGGCCAGTTCCGCGGGTTTCGACGGCCTGAAGGGTCATCGCTCGGTCGGTGGCCTCCGAGCATCGATTTACAACGCGTTTCCTGAGGAAGGCGTGGCAGGCCTCGTGGACTTCATGCGCGAGTTCGAGCGCACGCACGGCTGACGACGATTCCCGGCGGACGTCTGCTAGTTGGTCATCGGCCGGAACGATCGCCGCCGCCGCCGCCGGCGCCGACGGGGTGGCGGCAGGTCTTCGGCGCCCTCGCGATCGCGTTCGGCGATGCCGGACGCCTCGATGAAGCCACGCCAGTGCTCGACCGCCTCCTGCGCCTCGCCTTGAATTTCCAGCCAGGCGAGTGCCTCGCGAAAGGGTCCACGGTGCATCAGCGCTCGCCGGGCGCGAGGCGATAGTCTCGAGTCGAGCAACCGGCGTTGGAGTCCCAGAATCTGCCGGAAGCGTTCGACATCGCGACGTGCCAGCGGCAGCATCCCCAACGACAACCGCGGTTCCTTTTCGAGTTCGGTCTTGACCGGAAGGCGCGGATGGCCGGCCATGCCCAGCGGCACAAGCAATGACCCGAGCAGCACCGCATTGCTCAATGTGTCGGGGGGCTGGTCGTGCCGCCTTCGATACGCGTCGACAGCAGCCAGTGACCGCCACAATCGCTCGCCGGCGCCCCTTTGCAGATCATGCGCAATCGGCTCGAGAAGCCTGCGCTCGGCCATCATCCTGAATGCCCGTTCAGAAGCACCGGAGCGGAGGAGTTTGTAGAACTCTTCGATCAATCTTGCCGGCGCGCTGCGGGCGATCTCTCCGCGATGGTCGGCGATAGCGGCATCGATCGGGGCATCGATCGTAAACCCGAGCCGCGCGGCCATCGCAATCGCGCGCAGCATGCGCACGGGGTCTTCATGAAAACGCTCTACCGGGTCACCAATGGAGCGAACGAGTCCCGTGCGCAGATCTTCGAGGCCGCCGGTGTAGTCGATGATGGCAAACGTTCCGATGTCGTAGAACAGAGCGTTGATCGTAAAGTCGCGCCGGAACGCGTCCTCCTCCGGCGTCCCGAACGTGTTCTCACGATGGACCAGCCGGTCGGAACTTGGGTGCCCGTCCTCTTGATGTTCTGGCTGTTCGCTGGTTAGCGCTTCCTCCGCGGCCGCGAGTTCCTCCGCCGTGACCTTGCGCCGGAAGGTCGCAACCTCGATCGTCTTCGTGCCGAAGCGCACGTGCGCGAGCCGAAACCGTCTGCCGATCACCCAGCAGTTCTTGAACAGCCTCTTCACCTGGTAGGGATGAGCGGAGGTGCCGATATCGAAGTCCTTGGGGCGCCTGCCAAGCAGTAGATCGCGCACGCTGCCACCGACGAGATAGGCGACGTGATTGTTCTGATGAAGGCGGTAGAGGACCTTGAGCGCGTCGGGATCAATTTGCGATCTGGAGACCGAATGGGCGGCTCGCTCGACGATGATCGGGTCACTCATCTGCCTTCAGATTGTAGGGGAATGCGCTAGGATCCGGCTATGCGTACCTGTGGCCTCGTCGTGGTTGCGTTGATCCTGACCAGCGCCGGGTCGCCGGTGTGGGCGAACGAGCCTCCGGCATTGGCCAAGGCCCGGACACTCTACAACGCGGGCGATTTCGAGGGCGCGATCGATGCGGCGTCCATGGCACGCAAAGACGCGGAGTGGGGGGACGCTGCGGCGCTGGTCGTCGCGCGCGCGCATCTCGAGCAGTACCGCGAACGCGCCGATGCCGAAGATCTGGCAGCGGCGCGCGCCGCTCTTGGCGCCGTACGTGTCGCTGTTCTCACGCCACGCGATCAAGTCGATCTCATCGTGGGGCTTGGGCTGTCGCTTTATTTGAGCGAGACCTACGGGGCTGCCGCGGAGCTGTTCGAGACGGCACTCGGCCGGGCAGCGCTGCTGGGGCCGCGGGATCGACTGCTGCTGCTGGATTGGTGGGCGACCTCGCTCGATCGCGAAGCCCAGATCCGTCCGGTCGATCGTCGCGCCCGTGTCTTCGAACGCATCGCGTCGCGGATGAATGAAGAGATACAACGCGATCCAGGCAGCCCGGTGGCAAACTACTGGCTGGCGGTGTCCGCACGGGGCGCCGGAGACATCGATGCCGCGTGGAACTTCGCCATCGCCGCGTGGGTCCGCTCGACGCTGTCACCGGACACGACCGAAAGACTCCGGGACGACCTGGATCGACTGGTGACACAGGCGCTCATTGCGGAGCGATCGCGCGCCCTCTCGTCGCGTGAGCCGCAGGACGCGGTGGCAGCGCTGAGAACTGAGTGGGAGCTGGTGAAACAACAGTGGAAGTGATCCCTGGGGTCCGGCTAAAGCCGGACCGAGCCTAAGACTTCGCGTCTCGCCAGTTTTCTCCGATTCCGATATCGACCGTCAGTGGCACGCGCAGCGATGCCGCGCCTTCCATACGCTCGCGCACGAACGCCGCCACAGCGTCCGCATCCTCGCGTGCGCACTCGAACAGCAGTTCGTCGTGCACCGTGAGAATCATCTGTGCCCTGAGTCCGCTGCCAGGCAGCGCAGCGTGCAGATCGATCATCGCTTTCTTCAGGATGTCGGCAGCGGTGCCCTGGATCGGCATATTCACCGCCTCACGCTCGGCCTGGCTGCGCATCTGAAAGTTCCGGCTCGTCAAATTCGGCATCAGCCGACGCCGGCCGAACATCGTGCGGACGACGCCCGATTGGCGCGCCTCTTCCAACGTGCGGTCGATGAAGGCGCGCACGCGCGGAAAGCCCGTGAAGTAGGCGTTGATGAACTCCTGGGCGGCTTCCTGGGACACGTTGATGTCCTTGGCGAGCGTGAACGGCGTCTTCCCGTAGAGGACGGCGTAGTTCACCATCTTCGACCGGCTGCGCATCTCATGCCGGCTGAGCCCATGGTTGGTGCCAAAGAGTCGTGCCGCTGTTCGATCGTGGATGTCTTCACCGGTGAGAAAGGCCTCGATGAGTGCCTCCTCGTCGGCAAGATGCGCCAGCACACGCAGCTCGATCTGCGAGTAATCGGCCGAAATCAGCACGCAACCAGGCGCCGCAATGAAGGCGCGTCGAATCTCGCGGCCGAGTTCGCTCCTGATTGGAATGTTCTGAAGATTCGGCTCCGAGCTGCTGAGACGCCCGGTCGCCGCGATCGCCTGGTTGAAGCTGGTATGCACCCGCCCCGTAACGGGATGAACCATCAACGGCAATGCGTCGATATACGTGCTCTTCAGTTTCTGCAGTCCGCGCCAGTCCAGGACAAGGCGGGGCAGCTCGTGGGCAAGTGACAATTCCTCGAGTACTTCCGCAGCGGTCGATGCGGAGCGGGTCTTTCCCGTCTTTCTGGCCACCGGTAGCGCCAGCTTTTCGAAAAGAATGCGCCCGAGTTGTGGCGGCGAGTTGATATTGAACTCCTCGCGGGCGAGCTCGTAGATGCGGGCGGTGTAGGAGGCGAGCTCCTGTTCGAGGTGTCGCGACTGCGACGCGAGCAAAGGAAGGTCGACGAGGACGCCGGCGCGCTCGATGTCGACCAGCACTGGGATGAGCGGCATCTCGAGTTCGCGATACACGGCCTCCAGACCTTCGCTGATGATGAGCGGCGACAACTTGCCCGACAGCTGCCAGGCGAGATCCGCGCGCTCGGAGGCGAAGCTGCGGATCGCCTCCGGTGAGATCGTCGCGAAGGATGTGGCCTTGGCACCGCGCCCGCGCACGTCCTCCTCTGAATGCGCGCGATAGCCGAGATGCTCGAGCGCAACCTCCTCGAGCACGTGATTCGACCGATTGGCGTCGAGCAGATAGCTCGCCAGGATCGAATCGACACTGAGACCTCGCAGCGTGATGCCGGAGCGCGCCAGGACGAGTACCACGGTCTTCAGGTCGTGTCCGCGTTTGGCGATCCCCTCGTCCTCGAGTAGTGGCTTGAGCGTGCGCAATACGAACGAGGCGTCCAGTTGAACCGGTGCCGTCGCGCTCGCCAGCAAGTCCGCTCTCTCACCATCGCCGACATGACCGAGCGGGATGTATCGCCCCTGACGGTCCCGTGTGGAAACGGCAATGCCGACGATGGTCGAACGCATCGGGGCCGGCTGATCGGTGATCAGGTAAATGGCGAAGCCGCCCGCTGCGCGAAGCTCCGAAACGAGCGAGTGAAGTGCGTCCTCGGTCGTGACGAGCGCGTAATCGGTCTCGACCGAATCTGCCGTCGGCGCATATTCGTTGACGAGTGTCCTGAACGCCAGTCGAGTAAAGAGTTCGAAGCAACGCGCGCGCGACGCGCCGCGATAGCGAAGCGATTCCAGGTCGAAATCAATGGGAACGTCGGTGTGAATCGTGACCAGTTGACGGCTCTGCAGGGCTTGTTCTCGATGTGTCTCGAGCGCCTCGCGTTGTTTCGGTTTCAGGTCGGCGGTGTGAGCAAGAAGGCCGTCGAGGCTGCCGTACTGTGTGATCAGATCGTTTGCGCCCTTCTTGCCGATGCCGGGAACGCCGCCCACGTTGTCGCTCGTGTCGCCGACGAGCGCAAGCACATCGACCACCTGCGACGGCTTGACGCCAAACTTCTCGAGAACTCCGCCCTCGTCGAACCACGCTCCGTCCTCCCGCGGGTCATAGACGGAGATCGCATCATCGCGGACCAGTTGAAAGAAGTCCTTGTCGATCGACACGATCGCGACCTTGTGGCCGGCCTCAGCCGCCCTCGTCGCAATTGTCCCGAGCACGTCGTCGGCCTCGTACCCCTTGTACGTGAGGATAGGAACACCCATGGCCTCACACGCTTCGTGGACCCAATTGATCTGCTCGACCAGGTCATCTGGCATCTGCGCGCGGTTGGCCTTGTAGTCGGCCGCAATCTCGTCGCGGAAGGTGGGGCCGGCGAGATCGAACGACGCAGCTATATACGCCGGGCTGTGATCGGTGAAGAGCTTTCGGAGCATCGTCACGAACACGTAGACGGCGTGCGTCGAGCGCCCCTCCTGATTCGACAGCCCGCGCCCGCGGAAGGCGTGGTACGCGCGGTACATCTGTGAGCTGCCGTCGATGAGAAACAAGGTCGGACGAGCCATTCGACCAACGATAATATTCTTTCGATGGTTTCGTCGCCCCGTGTCCGACTGCTGTTCGTTCTGACCACGTGTTCGATGCTCGTTGCCGCCTGTGGCAGCGGAGGCCTTCTTGGAAACAAGTACGAATACGAAGAGGAGCTTCGCCTCAACGTCGACGGCTCCGCGCGGATGGATTTGAGCTCGTCGGTGGCGGCGCTGGTCGCGTTGCGCGGATTCGATCTCAACCCGGCCACTGACGTGGATCGGTCGAAGGTCCGATCGATGTTCGAGGGACCGGGGGTCACCGTCAGGTCAGTGCGCGTGTCGAGGCGCGATGGCCGGCAATTCGTCCACGTCCGCCTCGATGTGGAGGATATCCGCCGGTTGTCGCGTGTCGCGCCGTTCTCCTGGTCGAAATATCAATTCGATCGACATGGAGAAACGCTCGAATACAAACAACAGGTTGGAGCGGCGGTAGCGAAAACGGTTGGCGACGTCGGTTGGAACGGCAATGAACTGGTTGCGTTCCGCATGCACATTCCAAGCGTCATCACGTTCCACAACGCTCCCTCGAAGAAGGTGCAGCGCGGGAACATCCTCGAGTGGGAGCAACCGTTCGTCGATCGCATGAAGGGTTTGCCCGTCGACGTCCGAGTCAACATGACGCCCCACTCGATCCTCTACTCGACGCTGTTGTTGTTCGGCTCGACGATTGTCTTGGCGGCAGCGGTGTTTGGAATAGTGATCTGGCGAGTGGCTCGGCACGGGCGCGACGACATCGCGCCCGCCCGGAATTCGCACGCGTGACTTACAGCTTCTCGAGGGCGGCCTTGGCCTCGGCCTCGGTCTGCAACTCGTTCTTCACGTCGAACGAGAGGAAGTTGCTGGCAATCGACCGCGCCAGCATCCGGTCCACCTGGCTGTTCACGACGCCTTCGAGGGTGACGCGACCGTGCTCGACGATGATGTGAATCGGAGGATTGACCATCGACGCGTACGGCCGGAAGTTATGGTTGCTGTAGATGGCCCTTGCGATCGAGAAACGAAGCTCGTTGTCGAACTGTGAGACCGGCAACACCTCGATCTTGTTGTCGATGCCCGTCACAGCCGCCACCTTTGCGACGCGGTTCTCGATGTCGGTGCGCTTGTACGGCATCGTGACCTTTCCAACCAGCGTGACGTGACCGTTGTCGACGTTGGCGTGGACGCTATCGAAGATCGTGAAATGTGGGTACTGCAACACCTGCCGTTGGACGTCGCGGAATAACTGCAGGTTCTCGCTCTCTGCGGCTCTGGCTGGCGCGCTGATCATGAGCGCGACTACGGCCGCAGTTATTAATCTGGCAAACATCGGAAACTCCCTTCGCACTACCAGCCAGTTCTAAGGCAAAGCTTTTGCCAGCCCTGCCGACTGCGAAGAGCCCGAAATCACGAGTGAATTGCTGAGAGCAGCTCAGCCGCGCGTCTTCTGACGCGGACACGGCAGGCTACAGGACGAGCATTGACGCTATTCCGGCGCCGATCAGGAGAATCTGGCGCATCGATCCCGCATCCGTACGACCACGATGAAGCCCCGGAATCAGATCCGCCATTGCGACGTACAGAAAGCTGGCGGCGGCCAGGGCCAGGAAGTACGGCAGCATCAGCGGCACGAAATCGAACGAGATACAGGCGGCGATCGCGCCGAGACCACTCGCCGCGGCAGACAGCACGTTGAGCAACAACGCCCGCCGTCGTGAGTAGCCGGCGTGAAGCAGGATGGCGAAGTCGCCAACCTCCTGAGGAATCTCGTGAGCAGCGACGGCGAGTGCCGTGCTGATGCCCAGTGGTACCGATGTCAGGACCGCCGCCGCGACGACCGCGCCATCGACGAAATTGTGGAACGCGTCGCCGACGAGCACTGGGAACACGGCGCCGTCGTGCACTTCGCAATCATGCGTGTGGCAATGCCGCCAGAGCACCAGCTTCTCGAGCAGGAAGAAAAGCAGGATGCCAATCAGCAAGGTTCCCAGGACGCGTGTGGCCGGCAGTTGTTCGAGAGCGGACGGCAGGATGGCAAGCGTGGAGACGCCAAGGAGCGCGCCGACCGCATAACTCACCAACCACGGGACCAGCCGGGCACGAGTAGAGTCGCTGATCAGGAGAACGCCGGAGGCAACCAGGAGCCCGCCGAGCCCGCCCACGAGACTCAGTCCCAGGGCGATGAGGTACGTCGACACGACGAGCCATCATATTACGGCCGCTGGCCTTCGGTCTTCTGGCGTGCGTGTACTTTACGAGGCGACGTAGCCCTTTCGTGCGCGAACGTTCAAGTTGCGGTCGCGCACCGTGACTCGGATCGAGTGCCAGCGGCCGTCCTTGTTGACCGAGCTCGTGTACCCAAGAAAGTACTGCTTGCTCAACTCGTCTGCGATGCGGGCTGTCGCGTCATCGAGTCCATCGAAGCCGCGCACGATCTCCGTGCGTCCACCGGTGTCGTCCGTGATCTGGCGCAGCGCTTCCGCGTTCACACGCTCTCCGGGACTGCGAGGCCATGACGAACCACCGCTTCCTCCACCGATCGGCGGAAACCGCGGCTGACGACGTCCTCCTCCGGGGAATGGAAACGGAATCGTCGGCGGCACCGGTTGAAGGATGCGCGGCGCATCCTTCGAGTTGCTGTCGACACCGAGTGCGTAGACGAGGACTTCGCTTTCGCGAATGCGCTGCCGCAAGGAGGTGACGCCGATGGAGCTGTTCGTATCGTTGCCGTCGGAAATCACGAGAAGCGCTTTCTTGCGATTGCGCCCCTCTTCGGCTGTTGGCAGTGCTTCCGCGACAGCATCATAGAGTGCCGTGCCGCCGACGGGTGCGACCCGTCGCAACGCGTCACTGATCAGCCGTCGGTCCGTGGTCCAGCCCTGAATCAACCGGGCGCGCGTGGCGAACTCCATGAAGAACAATTCGTCATCCTCGTCGAGCAGCTTGGTAATCAGGCGCTCGATGGCCGCCCGTGCCGTCTCGACTTTCTCGGCAGTCATGCTGCCGCTGCAATCCAGGGCGATGCCAAGGCTGACGGGTACGCGATCGGCGCTGAAGTTTGAGACGTCCTGGACCTGCCCATCTTCGTAGACGGTGAAGTCCTCCTGCCGAAGTCCCGACACGAAGCGCCCGTTGCCGTCGGTTACCGTCGCAGTGACGTTGACGAACTCAACGCCGCTTTTGAATCGGAAGCCTTCTTGTGACTGCGCGCCCGTCACGGCGGCCGCGATGACAACGATGAGGAGGATGAGTAGGGGAGGAGTGCGCATGGTCAGTTCCCGCGTGCGTCATTCGCCAGAGCCGTTCGCGATAGGTCGCTGCGACGGTCGACATGCGGCACGATCTGGCTGCCGTTCACGAAAGCGAGACGGTATCGCCCCGGGTCGCCAACCTGCGGCACGGTGACCCTGAACGTGGTTTCTTTGCCTGGGCCGAGAACGGTGGGATCGAGCTGCGATTCACCGTGGGCGATGACCCGCCCATCCCGGCCGACGACTGAGACGACCGCTGACAGGGCTGGGGTCGTCGTCGCAGTCGGATTACGCACCAAGCCCGAGACAATCAACGTCTCGCCATCCATCGCGTGTCGCATCGATACGAGCTCGATAGACGTTGCGCTCACCGCCGAGGCATGGCGACTGGCGCGGCTGCCGCCGGACATGCCGACGGCCAGTAATGCGCCCGCCGCCAGGATGACCAGAGCGGCGATTGCAAACGCTGGCGCGCGCGAGGGACGCTCGACATCGGGCACCACCAGCGACATAGCCGATGGCGATATCACGCCGTCTTCCTGCTCGCGTCCCTCATCTTCGACACCTGTCGCCCAGCGCGGATTGTCGATCGCTGACGCGAGGGCGGCGACCCGGGCATCGGAGCGTCGACGTTCGAGCCGAACCAGATAGACCGTGACCGTCGTCAGCACGACGACGGCGAGACCGAGAGCGAAGGTGAGTGCAATGAGCCACATCGTGGTTCCAGTTCAGTGAAGCGTGAAGTCGACTTCCACCTCTACGATGACATCGACGGGCGACCCAAGACGCCGGGCCGGGGCGAACCGCCAGTTCCGGACCGCGCTTATCGCGCGATCCTCGAGACCGTAACCAAGACCGCGCAGCACCTTAACGTCGCCGACGGTACCGTCAGATCTGATCACGATCTCCAGCAACACGCCACCCGTGATACCTCTCTTTCGGGCGTCCTCGGTGTACTGGGCCTTGACCTCGCGAAGCAGCCGTGGCGGCTCGATACCGCTGCCGGGGCGATACGGCCCGCCGCCGGCGCCACCCCCAGTGCCGTCATCCACTCCAGGCCCTTTACCCGGTCCAGAGCCGTCAGCTTCGGGCGCAGTCGGTTTCGCGTCTCCCGCCGTCAAGACGACGGGCGACACCAGGGCCCTCGAAGGAAGCGGCTCGGGCTCTGGCTCGAATGACTGAGAGGCAGTCGGTTTGGGCTTCTCGATTCGAGTTACGGGAGTTTTGGGGGCTCGCCCACCCCCGCCGCCACCGCCCCCTGGCCCCGGTCCTGCCAGGAACACCAGGCGCTCGTGGGGGGCCGTCGCCATCTCGACCACTCCCGATGTAGACCAGAGGAGTGCGGCCAGGACCATTATGTGAATCATCGAAGACACAATCGCCGAGAGTCCCTGCTGTTCGCGTAACTGGCGCCCATCGGATGACGGCGCGGACGGAGACACTGTCGTCGCCGCGTCCTGTCGAGCTTGTCGAGCCGCGCGGACCGCCGAGGAAGTGTCGAAGAAAGAGGACCCCTGGACCGGTTTCAATGAGCCAGTGTCCACCAGCTGTTGGACGATCGCCCGGGGAACGCCCGCGGCTCGCGCAATCTCGCCAATCGTGAACACGTCGACTTGCGACAGCATGGACGTAGAGCCGTTGAAGGCAAATCCCTTGCCTCCAGTTGGCCCCGAAATCAGGCCTGAAGCGAGGTGGGCGGCCAAACTGGACTTGCTCATGTCCCTTCGGCAGGTCAGTCGCGCATGGTCACACGACCTTCAGTCCCTCGACGAAACGATAACCTTCACGGTCCCCCAACATCCTCGCGGCTCGGAACCCGGCGCCTTCCAGCGCTCGAACTGTTCCCTCGGATTGGCCGTCTCCAGGCCGCGATTGGAAGATCGCGGACAACCCGGAAGGGGCGCCTCTCTCTATCACGACGACTCGACCGCCGGAACGAAGAACGCGGCGGCATTCTCCGAGCGCCCGATCGTTGATGTAACTCGTCAGTTGACCGGTACGGTTGTGGAGCACGATGAGGTCGAACGAACTGTCGTTGAAGGGAAGGGCATCGAGGGCGTGGACAGACACGTTCACAAGTGCGCCAGATTCTGAAACGACCTTGCGGGCGCGTGCCGCCGTCGCTTCGTCCACGACAACGAGAGACGATTCGCCGGAGAGGCCCGGCTTCGCGGCCAGGAGGCTCGTGACAAGGGGCGTATCGATGCCGATCTGCAGCAGCCGCTCTCCGAGCCGCACGCCGCTCATGGCGATTGCGAGCGGCTCGCGTCCAACTGTCGACTGACGCAAAAACATGCGCATTTTGCCATGATATAGTGGCCGATTGTGACTTCACCAGTTCAGATCGCCCCTGCGAGCGGCAAACTCGGTGTGCTCCTTGTCGGCCTCGGCGCCGTCAGCACGACCACCATTGCCGGTGTGATGGCCATTCGTCGAGGCCTGGCCCGTCCCATCGGTTCGTTGACGCAGATGGGCACGATCCGTCTCGGAAAGAGAACCGAAGGCCGGACACCGAAGATCAATGAGTTTGTTCCCCTGGCCAGTCTGGATGACATCGTCTTCGGAGGCTGGGACATCTTCGAGGAGGACTGCTACGCCGCAGCGCGCACGGCGGGTGTGCTGGAACCGGCCCAACTGGAGCAGGTCCGGCATGAGCTCGAGGCCGTCAAGCCGATGCCGGCGGTCTTCGACCAGCGTTACGTCAAGCGGCTCGACGGCCCGAACGTCAAGAAGGGAAAGAACAAACGCGATTTGGCGGAGCAGCTCATCGCCGACATTCGCGCCTTCAAGGCCAAGCACGGGTGCGATCGCCTCGTGATGATCTGGTGCGGCAGCACCGAGGTCTACATGAAGGAGACGGCCGCGCACGCCACCATCGATTCTTTCGAGAAGGCCCTCGAGCAGAGCGATGATGCGATCCCGTCCAGCATGATCTACGCGTATGCGGCATTGCGCGAAGGGCTTCCATTCGCGAACGCCGCGCCCAACCTCACGGCCGATATCCCCGCGATGCTTCAGCTGGCGTCGAAGATGAAGTCGCCCATCGCCGGCAACGACATGAAGACCGGGCAGACGCTCATCAAGACCATCATCGCGCCCGGCCTCAAGGCGCGCCTGCTTGGCGTGAAAGGGTGGTATTCGACCAACATCCTTGGGAATCGGGATGGAGAGGTGCTCGACGATCCCGAGTCGTTCAAGACCAAGGAAGAAAGCAAGAAATCGGCGCTCGATTACATCTTTCAGCCCCACCTGTATCCGGAGCTGTACGAAGATCTCTGCCACGTCGTGCGCATCAACTACTACCCACCGCGCGGCGACAACAAGGAAGGCTGGGACAACATCGATCTGATCGGATGGCTCGGTTATCCGATGCAGCTCAAGATCAATTTCCTGTGCCGCGACAGCATCCTCGCCGCGCCGATCGTGCTCGATTCGGTGTTGTTCCTCGATCTGGCCAAGCGGGCCGGCATGTCAGGCATCCAGGAGTGGCTCTCGTTCTACTTCAAGAGCCCCATGCACGCACCAGAGGTGTACCCGGAACACGATCTGTTCATTCAGTTGATGAAACTGAAGAACACACTGCGTTACCTGCAAGGCGAGGATCTGATCACGCACCTCGGTCGCGAGTACTACGATTGATCGGCTCCTTCTAGCGCGAGGCCGATGACGCGCCTACAAGTGCTAAGGTAAAGCCGTGCTGCAGGCCCCTCTGCTCGGCGGACTGTTCATCGGAATCCTGTCTGCGCTTCCCGTCGTCAGTTGGGGCAACTGCTGCTGTCTGTGGATCATAGGCGGCGGCGTCCTTGCGGCGTATCTCGATCAGCAGCGCGACGAGCGTCCCATTACATCCGGGCGCGGCGCGTTTGCTGGATTTCTGGCCGGCATCATAGGCGCGTTCGTCTGGCTCGTCTTCTCATTGGGCCTCGACGTAATCCTGGCGCCCATGCGTGAACGCATCGCCGGCGAGCTCATACGTGTCGCGCGCGATATGCCACCGGAGGCCCGCGCGGCTCTCGAGTCGATTGGCGCCTCGTCGCCGCTGGGCTATCTCTTCGGCTTCATCGTTCTGCTATGTGCAGGTGCGATCTTCTCGACTCTCGGCGGCGTCCTGGGCGCGGCGTTCTTCCGGAATGACGTGCCGCCAGCGCTCGGCGGTCCGATTGAACCACCCCCGCTCCCGCCCATGTAAGCGTAGGCCGGGTCCTGTTCTGTGGACCCGGCGTTGTATTCTGTGGCGCCATGTCCCAGAACACGCCGCCCCCGGAAATCGCTGATCTGCTTCAAGAGAACCGCTCGTTCCAGCCTTCGTCGGATTTTCAATCGAAAGCCAACGTGCGCGATGAGGGTATCTATGCCCGCGCCGAGGACGATCCCGAGGGATTCTGGGCCGGCTTCGCAGAGGAGCTCGAGTGGTTTTCGAAATGGACGACGGTGCTCGACTGGAAACCACCGCACGCGAAATGGTTTATCGGCGGCACTCTGAATGCGAGCGTCAATTGCGTCGACCGCCACATCCGCGGGCCTCGGCGCAACAAGGCCGCCATCGTCTGGGAGGGTGAGCCAGGCGATCGGCGTACGCTGACGTACTTCGATCTCTACCGGCAGGTCAGTCAGTTCGCCAACGTCATGAAGTCGCTCGGCATCAAACGAGGTGACCGCGTCGCGATCTACCTGCCGCTCATTCCCGAACTCGCGATTGCGATGCTCGCCTGTGCCCGCCTCGGCGCCGTGCACTCGGTTGTGTTCGGCGGCTTCAGCTCGGAGTCGCTGCGCGATCGTATCAACGACGCCCAGGCATCGCTCCTCATCACCGCTGATGGTGGATGGCGCCGCGGACAAGTCGTTCCGTTGAAGCAGATGGCTGACGATGCTCTCGAGGCGACGCCCTCCATCAGGCACGTAATCGTCGTGCAGCGTCTGCAGGGTGCACCGGTGGAAGTGCGCGTCAAAGAGGGACGCGACCACTGGTACCACCGCCTCATGCTCGAAGCCAGCTATCGCTGCGAGCCCGAGCACATGGACGCGGAGGACATGCTTTACATCCTCTACACCTCCGGCACCACCGGCAAACCGAAGGGCATCGTTCACACAACCGGCGGATACCTGGTCGGTACCTACGCGACAACCAAGTGGGTGTTCGATCTGAAAGAGGACGATGTGTACTGGTGCACCGCTGATATCGGCTGGGTGACGGGACATAGTTACGTCGTCTATGGTCCTCTCTCGAACGGGGCGACTGTCGTGATGTATGAGGGCGCCCCGGATTGGCCACGCAGGGATCGGTTCTGGCAGATTATCGAGCGCTACGGCGTCACAATCTTCTACACCGCCCCCACAGCGATTCGCGCATTCATGCGATGGGGAACGGAGTGGCCGACTGGCCGTGATCTCTCGAGCCTGCGGCTGCTGGGATCGGTTGGTGAGCCGATCAATCCTGAAGCGTGGGTCTGGTATCACCGCTATATTGGCGGTGAGCGATGTCCGGTTGTCGATACCTGGTGGCAAACGGAAACTGGCGCGATCATGATCACGCCGCTGCCGGGGCTGACGAAGACCAAACCCGGATCGGCGACGCTGCCATTCCCGGGGATCAAGGCAGAGATCAAGACAGACCGGGGAGAAAGCATCCAGGGCGCCGGCGGGGGACTGTTGGCCCTCACACGGCCGTGGCCAGCCATGCTGCGGGGGATCTACGGCGACCCGGACCGCTACGTGAAACAGTACTGGAGTCGCTGGACGCCGGACATCTACTTCACCGGTGATGGCGCGAAGCGAGACAAAGACGGGTTCTTCTGGCTACTTGGTCGCGTCGATGATGTGCTGAACGTCGCCGGCCACCGGATCGGGACGATGGAGGTCGAGAGCGCGCTGGTCGATCATCCACGAGTGGCCGAGGCGGCCGTGGTCGGCAGGCCCCACGAGATCAAGGGGCAGGCCGTGGCCGCGTTCGTCACACTTCGCGAGGGCGCACAGGGAAGCGAGAGTCTCGTTGCCGAGCTCAAGGATCATGTCGTCAAGAAAATCGGGGCCATCGCCCGGCCCGACGACGTGATCTTCTCGGCGGACCTGCCGAAGACGCGCTCGGGCAAAATCATGCGTCGGTTGCTGCGCGACATCGCTGAGGGCAAGGCCCTCGGAGACACGACGACGCTGGCCGATCCCGCTGTCGTGGCCAGGCTGAAGGAGCAGTATCAGGACGAGCACTAATCAATGTGAATGCACTGAGTCGGTTCGACCGTGAACGTCGCGGCGTGCGCGTTGAACATCCATGGCCCTCCACCGAGGATAGAGGCGGCCACAAGCGCCGCCACCTGATAGCGAAGGATCTTGATCACGACGAGGAGCGGCAATTGTGAGCAGTGCTGCATGTGAATTCTTCCAAGCGTGATCGTTGCGCGCTGAGAGGTTTGTCCTTGTGTCCTAAGGTGGAGCATTTGCGTTGTTTTACCCGTCATCGAGTGTCGTCACAGGACAGGCAGCATGATGCGCGCCAAGGCTCATGTGTTTGGACGAATCGAAGGCAATGAGTGTGTTATCAAACAGTTAACGAAGCCTCCCCTGCGCATGCACATGCAAAGTATGGGTGGGGGCCGTGCCGAAAGTTGACATGGCAGCGTTACAAAAATTGGCAGTAAGTCGCTGGAAAGTAAACGGTTAGTTCCATAAATTCTCACTTCAACGCGAGTGTTTCTAAACGGCACACGCACACAGAGCCGCACGCTGGAACAGCATCGGGCCCGATACCGTAGTGTGAGCTGTCTGGTTACCAACCTCCGACTGAGGCACACTGAACCCATGGCACTCATTGATACGCAAGATCTCTGGAAGACCTACGTGATGGGTTCAGAGGAAATCCATGCACTACGAGGCGTGACGATTGGAATCGAGCGCGGGGAGTACGTGGCGATCATGGGTCCGTCCGGATCGGGAAAGTCGACACTGATGAACCTGATCGGCTGCCTCGATACGCCGTCGAAGGGAAGTTACCTGCTCAACGGCAAGCAGGTCAGCCAGATGAACGACAACGAGCTCGCGCGGATCAGGAACGAAGAGATTGGGTTCGTTTTCCAGACCTTCAACCTCTTGCCGCGAGCATCTGCTCTTCAAAACGTCGAACTTCCTCTGGTGTATGGGGGTGTCCAGGGAAAAGAGCGCTCCCAGCGGGCCAAAGCCGCTCTGGACAAGGTCGAGCTAAGCTCGCGAATGAGTCACCGACCGAATGAGCTGTCTGGAGGGCAGCGGCAGCGCGTCGCCATTGCCCGGGCCTTGGTCAACAATCCTTCGATCCTGCTCGCCGACGAGCCGACGGGAAACCTCGACTCGAAGACGGGCAACGAGATCATGGCGCTCTTCGCCCGACTGCACCAGTCGGGCAACACCATCGTGCTCGTCACGCACGAAGCGGATATCGCCGCGTTCGCTCATCGCACGATTCATCTGCGCGACGGCAAGGTCGAAAAGGACGTTCGCCAGGCTGCTTAGACCGCGGCCCAGTGCCGCTCGCCGATCGCGCGCAGCGATACATCTCGCCTGAATGACGACGAATCGAACTGGATGCGTGTTTTCCGCGCATCCGGGTCGAGCCGTGGCACCGCACTCAATAAGGCCCGTGTGTAGGGATGGGTCGGGTTGGCGAAAAGAACGTCGGTATCACCCATTTCCACGATCTTCCCAAGATACATGACCGCGACGCGGTTGCACACCGTTTCGACCAGTCGCAGATCGTGGGCGATGAACAGGTAAGTCAGTTTCAGCCGTGCCCTCAAATCGAGCAGCAGCTGGATCACCTGGGCCTGGATCGACACGTCGAGCGCGGAAACTGGTTCGTCTGCCACGATGAGCGCCGGGTTGAGCGCTAAGGCGCGCGCGATGCCGATCCGTTGGCGCTGCCCACCGCTGAATTCACCCGGGTATCGTTCGAGGTGCGTCTCCTCGAGACCAACCAGCTCGAACAATGACCTGACTTTGTCCCGTCGCTCTGAAGGGTTGCCGAGACGATGGATGATCAACGGCTCTTCGACGATGTCACCGGCGCGCATGCGCGGATTGAGCGAGGAATACGGATCCTGAAACACGATCTGCATATCGCGTCGCGCCAGCCGCATCCGACTCCTCGAATATTTAAGAACGTTCTCGCCACGGAACACGATTTCGCCACTATCAGGTTCGATCAGTCGCAGGATGCAGCGGCCGGTCGTGCTCTTGCCGCTGCCTGACTCGCCGACCAGCCCGAACATGTCGCCTTCTTCGATCGCGAAGCTCACATCGTCGACGGCATGGACGATCGTGGGAGACGGCGCGAACAGGCCACCGCCGCGCGAGAAGTGTTTAACGAGGCGACGGACCTCGAGCAGCGGCATCAGCGCGGGCTCATGCCGGGTACAGCGTTGAGGAGACGGCGTGTGTACTCGTGGCTGGGTTCACGCAGGATTTGCCGCACGAGCCCCTGCTCGACGATCTGTCCGTGGCGCATCACTGCCACGCGGTCGGCCATCTCCGCGATCACGCCGAAGTCGTGCGTGATGAGCAGCAGCGCGAGGTTGAATTGCTGTTTCAGCTCGGCGAGCATCTCGAGCACCTGCGCCTGGATCGTCACGTCGAGTGCCGTTGTGGGCTCATCGGCGATGACCAGCGGAGGGCGGCACGCCAGGGCGATTGCAATCATCACCCGCTGCCGCATGCCGCCTGACAACTGATGAGCGAAGTCCCGCACCCGCGCGGCCGGGTCCGGGATGCGCACGGCATCGAGCAATTCAACTGACCGCTGACGAGCCTGGTCCCGTCCGACTCCGTGCGCCGTGAGCGCCTCCGCAATCTGCTCGCCGACGCGCATCGTCGGATTGAGGGCCGTCATCGGTTCCTGAAAAATCAGCGAAATGCGCCCCCCACGGACCGATCGCATTTCAGCTTCCGGGAGGCCAAGCAGATCACGTCCCTCGAAGAGAATCCGGCCGCTCGTGACTCTTCCGGGAGGCTGCAACAACCGAAGAATGGCGAGCGCCGTAACCGACTTGCCGCTGCCGGACTCACCGACCAGACCGAGCGTTTCCCCGGCTTCCATCGTCAACGTCAGGTCGTCTACCGCTTTCAGCACGGAGCCGCCGCGTTCGAAGGTCACGGTCAGGTGCTCGACTTCGAGAAGCGGCGTCATGATGGGTTACTACGTACCAGAGACGTCCTGATATTCGCCGAACACGTTCCGCAAGGCATCTGAAACCTCGCCGAGAGTCGCGCGTTGTTCGACTGCGTGAATGACAACCGGGACAAGGTTGTCACTGCCGCGAGCGGTCTGCACCACGGCCTCCAGAGCAGCCTGGCACTCGCTTCCGCTTCTGCTCGCGCGGAGCACCCGAACCCGCTCCACCTGATCGCGTTCAACTGAGGCATCGAGTGAAAACACACCCAGCATGTGCCCCGAGGATTCGTTGTATCGATTGACGCCAACGACGACGTCATTTCCGTGCTCGAGCGCTTGTTGCGCCCGGTACGCAGAGTCCTGAATATCGCGCTGTATCAGACCTGATTCGATTGCCGACAGTGTGCCTCCGGCGGAATCGATTCGCTCGATAATCTGGACTGCCTCTTTTTCGATGCGCGTTGTCGCTTCTTCAATGGCGTACGCGCCGCCGAGCGGATCGACAGTCGAGGCCACGCCGCTTTCGTGAAGAAGTATCTGCTGCGTTCGCAGCGCAATCGTCGCGCTCTCTTGTGTGGGCAGACCAAGCGCTTCGTCGCGGCCATTGCAGTGCAGCGACTGCGTGCCGCCAAGGACTGCCGCGAGTGCCTGTATCGCGACGCGCGCGACGTTGTTATCTGGTTGTTGGGCGGTCAGCGTGCTGCCGGCGGTTTGCGCGTGAAATCGCAGTTGCTGGGCGCGCGGCTCGGTTGCGCCAAAACGGTCCCGCATAATGCGTGCCCAGAGGCGCCTTGCCGCGCGGAACTTGGCGATTTCTTCGAGAAAATGGTTGTGAACATTGAAGAAGAACGAGAGGCGTTGGCCAAGCACGTTGACGTTGATGCCTGCGTCGAGTGCGGCCTGAACGTAGGCGATGCCGTTGGCGAGCGTAAAGGCGACCTCCTGCACCGCGGTCGCGCCGGCCTCGCGAATGTGATACCCGCTGATCGAAATGGAGTTCCATTTCGGGATTTGCTGCGCGCAGAACGACATGATGTCGGTGACGATTCGCAGCGACTGCCGTGGCGGGTAGATAAAGGTGCCGCGCGCCACGTACTCCTTCAGGATGTCGTTCTGGACCGTGCCAGCCAGCGCCGAGGGTGCAATGCCGCGACGCTTCGCGACCGCCACATACATCGCCAGCAGGACGATCGCCGTGGAGTTGATGGTCATCGAGGTCGACACGCGTTCGAGCGGAATGCCGGCGAACAGTGCCTCCATGTCTTCGATCGAGTCGATCGCTACGCCGACACGGCCGACCTCGCCGGCGGCGAGAGCGTGATCGGAGTCGTAGCCGATCTGCGTCGGCAAATCGAACGCAACGCTCAATCCCATGACGCCCTGCGAGAGCAGATAGCGGTATCGCCGATTCGACTCTGCCGCCGTCCCGAACCCTGCGTACTGACGCATCGTCCAGGGGCGGCCGCGATACATGTCGGCTTGAATTCCGCGCGTGAACGGAAAGGCGCCAGGCTGACCGATGTCGGCATCCGGGTCGATTGCGGCGATGTCTTGCTTAGTGCGGTAAGGACGCAAGCCGCTGGGCTGATTCATCGGAGGGTTGCCGGGATTTTACTTCAAGCCCTTGCGTATCAGTTGATTAGCGGCCATGAGCCGAGAGAGGTTTCTTGTGAGAAGGCTCCGACCTGGGCGACGTTCATCCTCGCCAGGCCGGTTTGTTGACACCTCTGGAATGTCCCTCTACAATGCGTCGCAGCTTTCGAAGGCTAAACCCCTGCAAATGAACATCTTTGGCGCTCAATCCCTGCCAACCTCCCCGGTTAGTGCAGGTTCGGATTGGGGTACGCCCCGGAACCCGGCCCGGTGGCGGATGAGGAGGAGCAGGAATGGATGACGTCGTGAACCGGTTCGCGAAAGAGCTGGCCGACGCGATTGCCGCCGCTGTCGCCGAGAACGCTCAGGTTGAGGCATGCCGAGCCAAGGCGCGCGAGGCTGGATTCGACATGAGGGTGACACTCGAAGCAGTGGTCGGGTTCGTGAGCAGGAACAACGGGACGGCGGTGACTCGGATCACGACGCCTGCCCGGCTCCTGCCCGCCCGCAACGGCTTTGATCTGACAACCAATGACCGCCGCTTCCTCCGATCGTTGCGAATCGGGTGCGAGGAAGCTCCGAAAGAAGCCGTCGACAACGGCTAGCTCGAGTTCGTGCGATCAGCCGGCAGCTGTATCGGCTGCCGGCTGTCGATCACCCCTGCGCTTTTGCTTGATTCGCAACGGCCGCTGCTTTTTGCAGGGCTGCTTCCTCATCTCCAAGGTAATACTTCTTGACCGGTTGTAGCTCCTGATCGAGCTCGTAGACGAGGGGAATGCCGGTTGGAATGTTTAGCTCGACGATGTCTCGTTCAGACACGTGGTCGAGGTACTTGACGAGTGCTCGCAGGCTGTTGCCATGCGCAGCGATCAAAACGCGTCTTCCTGACTTGATGTCGGGGGCGATTGCGGTTTGCCAGTACGGGAGAAACCTGGCGACGGTGTCTTTGAGTGACTCCGTTAGTGGCATCTCACTGGCTTTCAGATCCGCGTATCGACGGTCACGCGATGGATGCTGTGGGTCGTCAGGCGTCAGCGGTGGTGGCGGGATGTCGTAACTGCGCCGCCAGATTTTGACCTGAGCTTCTCCGTGCCTGGCTGCGGTTTCTGCCTTGTTCAGACCCTGAAGCGCACCATAATGGCGCTCGTTCAGGCGCCACGACCGCTTTTCCGGAATCCACATCATGTCCAGTTCGGACAAGGCGATCCAAAGAGTGCGAATGGCGCGTTTGAGCAGCGAGGTATGGGCGATATCGAATTCGAAGCCTTCTGCCTTCAACAGGCGGCCGGCCTCGGCGGCCTCTTCGCGTCCCCGCTCGCTCAAGTCGACATCGGTCCAGCCCGTGAATCGATTCTCCTTGTTCCAGACGCTTTCACCATGCCGCAACAGTACCAACCGATGCATTACACCCTCGCCGTTTGTCTGATGGCTGAAAGACCCGCGTAGCGCGCGGAAGTCCCGAGTTCTTCCTCAATGCGAAGCAACTGGTTGTATTTCGCCGTGCGATCACTTCGGCTCGCGGAACCGGTCTTGATCTGACCTGCGGATGTCGCGACGGCGAGATCGGCGATCGTGCTGTCCTCGGTCTCACCGGATCGGTGCGAGATGATCGTGGCGTAGTGAGCATCGCGAGCGATGCGAATCGCGTCGAGCGTCTCCGATACCGTCCCGATCTGATTCAACTTGACCAGCAGGGCGTTGCCGACGTGTTCGGCGATGCCCTTGCGCAGAATCTCAGGGTTGGTCACAAAGACATCGTCGCCGACGAGCTGAACGCGCTCGCCGATCGTGCGAGTCAACAGCTGCCATCCTGGCCAATCGCCTTCAGCCACCCCATCTTCGATCGAGATGATCGGGTACTGCCGAACCCAGTCTGCGTACAAGTCCACCATCTGCTCGGGAGTCCTGGTTGGCTCGCCCGATTTCTTGAAGACGTACTTCCCATCTTCCCAAAGCTCGCTCGACGCGACGTCGAGTGCGAGAAACACATCGCGCCCGGCGGCGAGTCCCGTTTTACCAATCGCTTCGAGCACTACGTCGAGCGCCTCACGGTTGGATCGAAGGTTGGGGGCGAACCCGCCTTCGTCGCCAACGCCCGTCGAGTGTCCCGCCTTCTTCAGGATCGATCGAAGCGCGTGAAAGATTTCAGTGCCGGCCCGGACCGCCTCCGCGAAGGTGGGCAGACCGAGCGGCATCACCATGAACTCTTGAAAATCGACGCTGCTGTCCGCGTGCGCGCCGCCATTCAGGATGTTCATCATGGGCGCGGGCAGAACACGGGAATCACCAGTCGCCCCGTACATCTGTGCGAGGGCGCGATAGAGCGGCTGACCGGATGCGGCTGCGGCGGCCCGCGCAGCCGCCATCGAGACGCTGAGCAACGCGTTGGCGCCCAGTCGACTCTTCGTTGGCGTTCCGTCCAATTTCACGAGCGCATCGTCGATCGCGCGCTGGTCGAGCTCCTGCCTGACAAGCATCGCCGCGATCTCGCCGTTGACATTGGCGACCGCCTTTCGAACTCCTTTTCCGGCGTAGCGCTTGGGATCACTGTCTCTGAGCTCCAGCGCCTCGCGCTGACCCGTCGATGCGCCGGATGGGACGGCGGCTCGTCCGAGCGCGCTTCCAGCCCAGACATCGCATTCGACCGTCGGGTTGCCGCGGGAATCAAGAATCTCTCTTGCGTGGACGCTTGTGATTTGCATGAACTACCTGCGACTTTGGACTTTGCACCTTGTACCTAGAACCTTTGCCCTGACTTTTGACCTTTGACCTTTGACCTAGATAAGAGTCCCGACGCGATCGGCTTCAAACTCCGCCTGCAGAGCCGATTCGCTGATCGTCCCGATCAGTGGCTCATCTTCAGCCGTGACGACCACGACGCCGCCGTCAGTCACGGTGTGCCGGCGCCGATCCTCTTCCGGATTGAAGCCGATCAGCGCGCCTCGCGGCACCAGGACGTCGCGATCGATGATGGCTCGCCTGATCCTGGCGTGACGGCCGACGCGCACACCGGGCATGAGAATCGTCTCTCCAATCTCGCAGAAGCTGTGCACGCGCACGTTGGGGCCCAGAATGCTTCCAACCACTCGGCTGCCGGAGATGATGCAGCCGTTCGAGATGACGGAATCGAGCGCCTGACCGCATCGACGTCCTTCTTCGGCGAAGACGAACTTCGCTGGAGGGGCTTGTGGCTGATAGGTGCGCAACGGCCACTCGGGATCGTACAGGTTGAACTCGGGGTTCACCTGACAGAGATCCATGCTGGCCTCGTAGTAGGCGTCAAGCGTTCCGATGTCGCGCCAGTACTTCGACGCTTTCTTGTTCTCGTCGTAAAAGCGGTACGAGAACACTGAGGACTCCTTGATCAGCGACGGGATGATGTTCTTCCCGAAGTCATGCTGGCTGTCGGGTCGATTAGCGTCCCTCTCGAGTACTCGCATCAATATGTCAGCTTTGAAGACGTAGATCCCCATCGATGCCAGCGCGACGTCGGGCGATCCGGGAACCGGCGTGGGGCGCGGGGGCTTCTCCTCGAACCCGGTGACTCTATCGCCTTCGTCGACGCCGACGATACCGAACCGGCTCCCCTCGCCGATCGGCACTTCAATGGTCGCAATCGTCGCGGCTGCGTTCTTTTCGACGTGGAACCGCAGCATCTTCGCGTAGTCCATCTTGTAGACGTGATCGCCGGACAGAACGATGACGTGTCTCGGAGCTTCGCGTTCGACGGAGTAGAGATTCTGATAGACCGCGTCTGCTGTGCCGAGATACCAGTGCTCTCCCACGCGTTTCTGCGGGGGCAGAATCTCGATGAACTCTCCGAGCTCCTCGCTGACGACGCTCCACCCCATCCGGACGTGGCGGCTCAACGAGAGAGACTTGTACTGAGTGGCAATGAAGATGCGCCGCAGACCCGAGTTGATGCAGTTGCTGAGCGTGAAGTCGATGATGCGGTAAGGTCCGCCGAAGTAGACAGCGGGCTTGGCTCGATCCTTGGTCAGGGGATACAGGCGCTCTCCTGCGCCGCCAGCCAGCAGGATGACGAGGATATCGTCGAGTTCCATGACACGGTGCCCGCCCCTCTCCGGATGGGCGCGCACAAGGCGCTTGGACGCCGTCACGGAGGGGCTGCGATCTTAGCATGCGATCCCCGGCAGCCAGTGGACGGAGGCCGGAGGCCGCCATTCGCGAGGAATCCCGCCATTTTTGCGGGACATTGTTGTTTGACTTGCCGCGAGTAGCTGCCTATGATCAGGCGATTCGGATTCTTGGATACTCCGCACTGGGGCTCTGTGCTCCCGGAGGAAAGAGAGAGGCATTCATGCACGGTCGTCGCGCCCTTATCTTGACTGTTGCCCTCACGTTTGTATGCAGCGTCTGGCCTGTTTCCGCGCAACGCAACAACGACAACAAGGGGCGGCAACAGCAACAATCGCAACGTCCCCCCCAGGAACAGCAAGATGTGCAGGCGCTCGTAACACTCGTCGATACGGCGCTGATGGCGGACACCGGGGTGCCCGTGCCTGCACCTGGCGCACAGGCTCCGGCGGCACCTGTCACGCCCAAGCCGCTTGCCTTCGGTGCTCCTGACAAGAGCGAAGGGGAAATATCAGTCAAGTGGCAGTCGAACCACTTTGTGAAGGGCCAGAGCGGAGATACCTACGTTCCCTTCACGCTTGCGGTCGACAAAGGGCAACTCGCAAAGGGCGCGGCGCTCTATGTGCGCATCGTGAGTGCGGAACAGGCCACGGCATTCGCCTCGACGATGGCGACGATGGCAGCACCGCCGAAGGACGGTAAGCCCGCGGCCGCACCTCCACGTCCGACATTCCAGTGGGATAGCGTTCACTTCCTCGACGCTCCTGACGGCCAGCTTTCGCGAGCGGTCCAGCTCAAGCCCGGACAGTACATTGCGTTTATAGCGGTGAAGGAGAAGTCTCCAGCTCCGGCCGGCAATCAGCGCAACAACAATCGCAACAACAACGACAAGAATGCCCCACCTGCCGCGGCCGCGGCGGGACCGGTTGGATTGCTTCGTCACGAGATCACGGTGCCGGACTACAACGTCCCGGATCTGAAGACGAGCTCGGTCATCGTGGCTCAGTCGGTCGAGCCCTTGAAGGCGCCCCTCCCGGCGGACCAGCAGGAAGCCAATCCATACGTCTTCGGGCCCATGCGCATCGTGCCGTCGCCCGACGGGAAGTTCTCGAAGAGCGGCGAGCTGAGCGTGATCTTCTGGATCTACGGCGCCAAAGAAGCAGCCTCCGGCAAGCCTGACGTCGTCGTCGAGTACAACTTCCACCAGCGTCTCGCCGAAGGTGAAAAGTACTTCAACAAGACAGCGCCGCAGCCGCTGAATGCCCAGACGTTACCACCTGAATTCAGCATTGCGGCTGGTCATCAGTTGCCTGGCAGCCTTGTCATCCCTCTGGCCAGTTTTCCTGCGGGAGATTACCGACTCGAGATCAAGGTTACTGACAAACCCTCGGGGGCAATGTTGACGCAAAGCGTGAACTTTACGGTTCTACCGGTGTAAGGCCGCCTGCAGGTCGCCGGCGGTAATCGACCGGCCCGCTATGGCCGTGAGAAGGGCTTAACAATGATGCGGATGCGATCCTGGTCGTGTATCGGGGTCATGGTGTTGGCGGGTGCAGCCACCCCCGCACGCGCGCAAGTCGTTGCCCTTCCGCAGATCGCTCTCACTCCTCAACTGAAGGCGTCGAGCAATTCTGCGCCCATCAAACCATCCGAGCTCAGTGGTATTGTCCAAGACGAGCTCGGAAAGCCACTCTCGGGCGCCGTCGTCTCGGCGCTCGGTTCGACGTCAGCGTTTGCCGTCTCGAACGAGGACGGGCGGTTTACCTTCCGAAATCTACCGCCCGGGCCGTATCTGGTCCGGGCGCATCTTCAGAACTACGTGCCTTCGCGCGGCCGGGTCGTGCAGGTCAGTACCGATGGGCGCTCGATTTCGACGATTGAACTGACTCGCAAAGCCGGAATCACTGATCCTTCCGTGATCGCTGCCGGCGTAGGCCTGGTCGATCAGCCTGCGGCCGCGTCACCACCAGAAACAGAGGAACGGCACGAGCCCGACGAGTTGGCGTGGCGGCTTCGTCACCTGAAGCGCAGTGTCCTGAAAGACGCTGAAACGACGCTCGCCGGACTCGATGACGACGATTCATGGCTCGGTGATTCTCTCTCCACGATGAGTCGCGCGGTCGGTGACTCCGCGCGGGTGGCATCATCGCTGTTTTCCGATCTGCCGGTGAACGGTCAGGTGAATCTGCTGACCTCCACCTCTTTCGATCATCCGCAAGACTTGTTCTCTCTCAATGGCCTTGCTCCGCGCGGCGTTGCCTACGTCTCGATCGAGGCGCCTGGCTCGGCTGGCGACTGGAGAATGCGAGGGACGATGACGCAGGGCGATCTGGCGTCATGGATTGTCGCGGGCTCCTACGTTCGCCACCAGCCGGCGGCGCACGCTTACGAGGCGGGTGTCTCGTACTCGATGCAGCGCTACCTTGGCGGCAACGGTGATGCGCTCGTGGCGATGCGCGATGGCAGCCGCAACGTCGGCGCGATGTACGCGATGGATAACTGGAAGATCACACCGGAACTGCAAGTCAGTTACGGCGCGAAGTACGCCCGTTACGACTATCTCGCAGATCGCGGATTGATCAGTCCTAGAGTCACGATGATTCTGCAGCCGGATTCGAACGACAGTCTCAGAGTGCGGACGACCCTGATGCACCGGGAGGTCGCTCCAGGCGCAGAGGAATTCATTCCACCTTCGGTCGGCCTCTGGCTGCCACCGGAGAGGACGTTCTCGCAGGTATCGCGCGGTTCGTTTGTACCCGAGCGTCACGATCAAATTGAGTTGGCTGTCGATCGCCAGTTCGAAAACAACGTGATCGTGGGTGTCCGTGCCTTCACCGAGCAGGTGGAGGACCAGGTGGTCACGGTGTTCGGGCTCTCTCTTGCGGATCTTCCGGCCAAAGTCGGCCACTACCAGGTGGGTTCGGCTGGTGACTTCGGTGCGCACGGCTGGGGTGTCACTTTCACCCGCACGGTAGGTGAGAGCCTGCGGGCGACGGTCGACTACACCCAGGCACAGACCACATGGCGGGGCCGGTCGATGGATAGCGACACCTTGATGGCGTTGGTGCCCTCAGTGCGACGCGCCGACGAGACCATCCACGATGTCACCGCGTCGGTCGAGAGCGTCCTCGCTGCGTCGGCAACACGTTTGCTGGTGGTCTACAAGGTGAACACCGCCTATGCGGCGTCGCGAGCCGGCGACATGACCCCGAACGCTGGTGTCCGCTTCGACGTTCAAGTGAATCAAGCGTTGCCGTTCTTGAATTTTACGAACGCCCAATGGGAGATGCTGGTCGCGGTGAGCAACCTCTTCAAGGAAGCGCTCTACGAAAACTCGGTCTACGACGAATTGATGGTCGTACGGCCGCCAAAGCGGGTTCTGGGAGGGGTAACAGTCAGATTTTAGGTCGCGTAAGTAGCTGAATTACCAGCTACAACTCGAAATTGGGGGAGCGATGCTCCCCATTTTTTGGCGCTGATTTCGACTCCATTAAGTTGGATGACACGTTCTAGTCATTGGATTTCTTCCGCGTGGCCGGCGACATGGAGCCGGTGGTCACGACCTGCGCTGCCGGTCCTCGTCGTGTCGGCTTTGTTGTGCCTGGGCATTGCCAATATCACTGCCCGCGCAACCTGGCACGAAGTCGAAGATGGCGTGTTGTGGACCACGGGTCCTGACGGCGCGGTTGTTGACGAGGTAGCCAAGCGGAGTCCGGCGGAACGTGTCGGGCTCAAGCGCGGCGATCTGCTCCTGGCGATCGATGACCGTCCAATCCAGAGCGCCGCCGATGTCCTCGATGTGCTGCACGATGCAGGCAGCGATGAACGAACGCTTCGCTACACGGTGCTTCGCCTCGGCACGCGCGAAGTGCTCGATCTGCGCCTGGCGCCGGCACCCAGTGGTCCCGGCGCCCTGTATTTCGTGCTCGCGGCCGTGGGAGTTTTCACGCTGCTGGTTGGCGGTGCGGTCAGACTGAGACGGCCGCGCGATCCCGCGACGCTTCACTTTTTCTGGCTGTCAGTCGCGTTCTTCGGAGTATTCACGTTCTCTTTCAGCGGGCGGCTCGACCGGCTCGATTGGGTTTTCTACTGGGCAGACGCCGTGTCGATGCTGGCGCTGCCGCCGATGTTCCTGCACTTCACGCAGGTGTTCCCGGAGCGTCGCCACCGGTGGAGTCGAGGTCCCCTGGCGCGCGCCGCTGTGGCGCTGTTGTATGTTCCGGCGCTCGCACTTGGAGCGGCCCGGGTCTTTGCGATCGTACGGAGCTCGGTTGATCCGCAACTGTTTATCAGACTCGAGTCGCTGCTCGATCGCCTTGTGTTTCTCTATTTTGCGCTCTGTTTCATCGGCGGCCTGATCGCCTTGCTGCGTGCGCGTTCTCAAGTCGGCACGATGACTGCGCGGCGTCAGCTGCGCTGGATTGCCTGGGGCACGGCACTCGGCGCCGGCACATTCGCGGTCGGGTACGCGCTGCCATACGCGCTCGGCGTGGAACCATCGTTGCCGATGGAGCTGTCGGCGGTGCCCCTGAGTCTGATTCCACTCGCCTTTGCTTCTGCCATTGTCCGATATCGATTGCTCGACATCGAGGTCATCGTCAAGCGGGCGCTCGTCTATATCACCGCGTTCGCTGCGGTAGTAGTGATCTACGCCGTAGTACTCGAAGCCGTCCGGACGGTGCTGCTCAAGGGCGACGGGTCGAATCAGTGGGTGCTGGCATTGCTGGCAATCCTCGTAGCCGTTCTGCTGACTCCTCCGATCAAGGACTTTGTCCAGAATCTCCTCGACCGGGCGTTCTATCGAGATCGCTACGACTACCGTCGCGCGCTTGTCGGGTTCGCGCGCGACCTCAACAGCGACCTCGACCTGCATCGACTATCTGAACGCCTGGTTTCGCGAGTTGTCGAGACGTTGTTGGTCGATCGGATGACGTTGATGCTCGAGGACGAAGCTGCCCCTCACTTCGGCTCAATGCGATCATCTGGTTTCGGGAACGCTCATCCACCTGCTCTGGCCAAGCGATCGGCGATTGGCCGTCGCCTTGCTGATGGTCATGTCGTTGCCCTCGATGATCCTGCAGCCGTCGGCCGCTTCGCCGTCGAGGAAATCGAGTTCTGGCGAGACGCTGGCCTCTACTATTTCGTTCCGTGCGTAGCGACGGAAGGCACGATTGCGGTATTGGCTGTTGGACGAAAAGACACGGGGGAGCCACTGAGCAGCGAGGATACCGGCCTGTTGTCGGCTGTCGCGGGACAGATTGCGACTGCGCTCGAGAATGCGCGTCTTTATCGTCAACTCCATCTGAAGGCGGTCGAAGTCGATCGCATGCGCGCCTTCAACGAGAACATTCTCGAATCGCTCGACGACGGGCTGCTCGTGCTCGACCTTGACGATCGGGTGGTTCGCTGGAATCAGGCGCTCGAACAACTCTACGGTGTCGCGCGGACGGCTGCCTCGGGCTGTGCGTTGGGTGAACTGTTCGACCCCGCGTTCGTCGAGGCAGTGCGTGCGGCGCGCCGCGATACCCCCGAAGGCGCGACCTTGTCACGCATGCCCGTCGTGGCGCGTGGTACGCGCGCTGGCGACACGCTCATCGTCAACGCCGCCGTCGTGCCGCTTCGCGCCGAGGAGGGACGCCTACCCGCGACTGCGGGCACCATCGTAATCGTCGAGGATGTGACCGCGCGAGTGCAGTTGGAGGAGCAACTGCGCCTGTCGGAAAAGATGGCCTCGATCGGGTTGCTGGCGGCCGGCGTTGCTCACGAGGTCAATACGCCGCTGACCGGCATCTCGAGTTTCACGCAGATGCTGCTCGAGGGCGCCGACCCGCAGGATCCGCGGACGCGACTGCTCGAGAAGATCGAGCGTCAAACCTTCAGGGCTGCGAAAATCGTCAATGGCTTGCTCACGTTGTCGCGACCGGCCTCGACCGATCGGTCCTCCTACGACATCAACATGGTGATCACCGACGTGCTGGGCCTGCTCGAGCATCAATTTGAAATGCATCGCATTCGGGTGCGGCGAGAGTTGAGCGAGACGCCTGTTGTCGTGTTGGGACTCGAGCACAAATTGCAGCAGGTTTTCCTGAACCTGTTCCTCAATGCTCGCGATGCGATGCCAAAGGGCGGCTGGTTATCTATTGCCACGCGCACCGAGGGAACCAGAGTAATTGCGGAAGTGTCCGATACCGGGTCGGGGATCCCAAGCGAGTACCTCGCGCGCATCTACGATCCGTTCTTCACGACGAAGGCGATCGGGCAAGGCACGGGGCTGGGTCTCTCGATCACCTACGGCATCGTCCGCGAGCACGAAGGCAGCATCGAGTGTGAGAGCGGCATCGGGCAAGGTACAACGTTCATTCTGTCGTTTCCAGCCGTGGCCGGCGAGCGTTCGGTTCTCGCGAGCCAGGGCATGTCGGGCCGGGCAGCTGGGCCGGGACAAGGTCTTTAGTGATGCGGCGTAACGGTTCCGTTCTCGTCGTCGATGACGAAGAAATCATGCGCGAGATCCTCGACGCGCTGCTCGCGCGCGAGGGGTATCACGTGCGTCTGGCGTCGAGCGCCGAAGAGGGTCTCGATCTGGCACGGTCGTTCCCATTCGATGCCGCGATCGTGGACGTGATGATGCCGGGCATGGACGGATTGGCCATGCTCGAAGAGCTGAAGAAGCAGGACGATGACCTGCCGGTGTTGATGGTCACGGCATTCGCCTCGGTGGAGACGGCGATCACCGCGATGAAGCGCGGCGCATTCGACTACATCACCAAGCCATTCAAGAACGACGAGGTCCTGGTGGTCGTGCGGAACGCCGTCGAGCGTCGCCAGCTCATGGCAGAGAACACCGCGCTCAGGCAGAACCTGCAGGCGCAGTATCAGAAGTTCGCGGGCATCATCGGACGCAGCCCGCGGATGAAGCAGGTGTTCGATCTGATCATCCAGGCGGCGCCAAGCCGGTCCACGATTCTGATCACGGGTGAGAGCGGAACCGGCAAGGAGCTCGTCGCGCGCGCCATTCACTCCAACTCGCCGCGTGCCGATCGCTCGTTCGTGACGGTGAACTCGGGCAATCTTCCGCCCGACCTGCTCGAGTCGACGCTGTTCGGCCACGTCAAAGGCGCGTTCACAGGCGCGATCTATCCAAAGAAGGGGCTGTGCGACCTCGCCGATAAGGGGAGCATCTTCTTCGACGAAATAGGGAACATTCCGCCGGACACGCAGGCCAAGCTGCTTCGCGTCATGCAGGAGCGAGAGTTCATGCGTCTTGGCGGGATGGAGACGATCAAGGTCGACGTCAGGATCATTGCGGCGACCAATTGTGACCTGCGCCACATGGTTGGAGAGGGGCGATTCCGCGAGGACCTCTACTACCGCCTGCACGTCATCAATATCTATCTGCCACCGCTGCGCGAGCGCAAAGATGACATCCCGTACCTTGCGCAGCACTTTCTCGAAAAGTACGCGGCCGAGAACCGTAAGCCCACGCTCGATCTCACCGCCGATGCGCTCGACTTGATGATGGAATACGACTGGCCGGGGAATGTTCGCGAACTCGAGAACGTGGTCGAGCGAGCGGTGGTCCTGAGCTCGGGTGCTCACATCGGTCCCGACCTCGTGCCGGAGCACGTCCGATCGGCGCCGATGTTCCATATTCCGAAGTTTGTGGTCCCGCCTGAAGGGATTTCGTTCAAGGACGTGATCACGAATGTCGAGAAGCGCCTGATCGAATCAACGCTGGAGGCGGCTGGCGGCGTTCAGAAGAAGGCAGCGGAGCTTCTGAAGATCAAGCCGACGACTTTGAACGAAATGATCAAGCGTTACGAGATCGGAACCCGACGTCGGAAGGCTGGAAGCGAAGACAACAGTCCGCGATCGCGACCGTTCCCGGCGGCGGAGCTCACCAGGGAGTGAATCGATAAATTCAAAGATCAAAGTTTCAAGTGAGGAAGTAAGCGAAAAGTACTTCTCACTTACTTATCAACTTTGAACTTTAAACTTCAAACTTCACGGGGTGCGGCGTAGTTTTCCAACCAGTCGCTCGAACCGACCGATGACGGCATCCCATTGATGGTGATGCCGGATGTAACGTCGTCCGTTCTCGCCTAGCCGTTCGCGAAGCGACCGGGCTCGCAGCTCGGTCAGCGCGCCGACAAACTCCCCGCGATTCGAATAGTACAGGCCTGCGTTCGCGCGACGGCAATGCTCGACGGACGCTGCATTGCTGGCGTTGGCCAGCACCGGTGTCCCGACTGCCAGGCTCTCGAGCAACGACTGCGACAACAGGTCCTCTGAGGTGGGTGCGATCGTGACCGCCGCCGCTTCGTACGCCGTCATTCGTTCGCGATCCGGAAGCACTCCGGCCAGGCGAAGATACGGCGCTTCGGGGATGGTCATCATCTTTACCCCCATCAGCACCAAGCCCATCTCTTCGGATCGTGTTGAGGCGAACGAGTCGAAGTACTCGAGCATCTCTTCACACCCGTTGTCCGGTTCGACACGTCCGCCGTAGAGAGCGAAGTTGTCATACAGACGATGACGTCGGCGGAAGGGCACACCGCGGCCCTCGAGATAGCTTTCTTCCAATACGTCCTCGCCGTTCGCTGAATCGTCCGCGCTGATGACGTCGGCGGGATCCTGTTGATGCCGCGGGTAAGCCTGTTGCGGTGGCGGATCGACTCCGATGCCGATCACTTCTTCGAACTGCGGAACGACACCGACGTACGAGTGGACCAGTTTGCGTTCTGAGCTCGAGAAATAGCCGATGGCTCGAGGAGTGCTCAAGACGTCCGCCCACAACTCGAAGCGCAATTCCGGACGCAACTGCAGGTGAGGGAACAGCAAGCTGCGTTCGGGCGCGGCCTCGAGACCGTTGACAGTCAAGGGATGCCACAGGCCGAAGAAGACGAGCGCGTCGTACGATCGGTGCTGCCGCTTGATGTGCTCGAGGAGGCCGCTGCTCCAGGGGCCGACATGCCGCAGCCAGTTCAATTCATCCGCACGATACCGGGGACCCTCACGGAGCCGACGAGCGAGGTCGGTGAAAGCTGATTGCTCCGGCATCGTGCTGACGGCGAAGCGGCGCACGAAAGCTCCTCGCACGCGATCGGATCCCTCGGCGTATTCGTTCTTCCACGTTGCAGAATCACGAGCCGTAGTGGTCAGAACGTCTACGTCATGACGTTTGGCAATCTGCTCGGCAAGCAATCGGCACGCGTGCTCAGCGCCGGTGTTGAACTCGGCGCCGTATCGCGGTGTGATGAAGGCGAACTTCACGACGACGCCTGCAGCTCAGGAGCGTTCCGGTGGAACTGGGTCGGGCCGCTCGACAGGATCAAGGGTGGAGGCTGGAGAGCTTTCTGCCGCCGCTGTGCCCTGCGTGTCCGGTGCCGAAGCGGACTGCAGTGATTCCTCCGGAACGGACGGAGGCTCGAACGGAACTGGCGGCTCCGCAGGTGGCTGCGCCGGAGAGAAGTCCACGACAGTCGCTTCGTCAGCTATCGACGTCGCGCCAATCTCTTCGATCAGTTCCTCGCCTGCGTCGTCCTCGAATTCGTCTCCTTCGGACCCTTGATCGACGCTTGCGGGGTTTGCCGCTGCCGGAATCGGCGCGCCACTGATGTCACGTAGCTGTCCCGATCTGCGTCCACGCCGTCGCCGCCGCCGTCGCCGGGTTCCGTCGGGGGATGCGTCGGAGGAGACGGCTTGCTCGCTCGACGATGTTTCTTCCCTCGGTGCAGGGGCGGGAGAATGGATTGGAGCGACTGTCGCATCCGCCACTCGGCCGATGCTCGGGCGCGCCTGTTGCTGCGTGTGCTCGAGACCGCGCACGCGTCGCTCGTTGAAGTCGACTTTAGCTGTCAACGACTCCACACGGTGGGCGAGATGTTGATTGTCGATTTCGACTCTGGCCACGTCCGTGACAAGACGACGCAGGATTTCAAAGTGGAGGGCATTCCACTCCGTCTGGCGGCCTCGAAGTTCCGCTTCTCTCGCCTCGGCGGCCTTTGCGCGACGCGCCTGGGTGTTGAGCGCGTCGACGATCGCCGTCGGATTGAAAAGCAGCTTGAGGAGTGGATTGAGCAGCTTTCGCAGGGCGCGCACGAAGCCGTTGTCCGACTTGTACAGGGCTGACTCGGTGAGCGGTTCGTCGTTTTCCGGGTCGGACGAGGGCGTGTCGGCGGGAAGACCCGACGCCCGACGCAGTTCGTCCATCAGCGACGGTTTGATCGTGCGTGGATCGAGAATCGCCTCGAGCCGTCGCGCGGCCAAGTCCTGAATCTGTTGCGCGGTCAGATCGATGCCGTGTCGCTCGGAGATCCGTGACCGGATCTCGCGCATGATCTGCTCGACGTCCAGTTGATCCCGATGGGCGGGTTCCTGCTGCTGTTGCTGCTGCGGCGGCCGGCGATCCCCGCTGCGACGGTCTGGTCCACGTCTGCCGCGATGATAGTGAGGTCGGCGCGAATGCTGTTGATTGTGATCAGGTGGCATCGTCCATCAGCCCTGCTTCGACCGCGCTCCGGAACGACGGGAGGCGTCCCCGTCACTGTTCAGGGCCGAACCAGGTGAGCAGGACCGCTGGTGTGAGTCGACGGTGCGCGAGCCTACCAGGTCACTACACGTTGGCCGACGACTGGAAGCTGCGAATCGCGTCAGCCTCGTTGTCGTGGGTCTCGAACACTGTGAGCAGCTTGGTAATGGCCAGCAGATCCGTAATCCGCTTCGTCAGGCTGAGGAGCTTGAGGCTGCCGCCCTGACGACTGACCGTCGTGAAGGTACGAACAATTTCTCCCAATCCGGCGCTGTCGATGTAGGGAACGTCCGCCAGATTCAGGACGAGCTTTTTTCGACCCTGCAGCACCAGGCTGTTGATCTTGTCCTTAAGAGCCTCGTCTCCCTCACCGAGGGTCATCTTGCCTTTGAGGTCCAGGATGGTTACATCACCGGCGGATCGTTCCTCGATCTGCATAGTTCCTCGAATGTACAGCCCGTAGAAAGAACGGATTCTAGCACAGACAATCAGGGCCAGACGGGGTCCCCACTGCGTTCAGGCGATGGGGTTGAGCCTCGCGTCTGGCCCTACGAAATCTGGCGACGACTACCCGGAATTCCAGACGAGTCAAGCGTTTTCGACCCGAATCTCGTGCCTTACACCCCTCCAGCACCCGCGAATTTCCGCTGCTGGAAGCACTCCTTGCAAAACACCGGACGACCCTGCGTAGGACGGAACGGCACGGTGGTGTCCTTGCCGCACGCCGAGCATTGCGTCTGTGTTTCGACCCGGTCCCGTGCCGGTGCTGGACCGGCACTGACCCGGTTGGCTCGCTTAGCCTTGCACGTCTTGCACCGCTTCGGCTCGTTCTTGAACTGCTTATCAGCGAAAAACAGCTGTTCGCCTGCAGTCCAGATAAATTCTGAGCCGCAATCCACGCACCTCAAGGACTTATCTTGGAACTCCATCGGTCGCCACCTCGTGCTCGTCGATCGCGGGACCGCTTGCCCTTATTCCGTCTCGCGACGGAGTTTCTTACGGTTCCGCTTACGCGCCAATGCCTGTTTGGCCCGGCGCTTGTCTCCCGGCTTCAAGTAGAAAGAGTGCTTCTTGATGTCCTTGATGATGTCTTCCTGCTGAACCTTACGCTTGAAGCGACGGAGTGCGCTCTCGATCGACTCGCCCTCCTGAATTTTGACTTCAGCCACGCCTAGAACACCCCCTCACCGGCCTGGTGGCTCCCTGTGATCACCAACGAAAAGTGGCGAATATGCTAGGCTATCACAGGCAGGCGCGGATTCTAGGCGCAAGACGCCGTTACGTCAACGAAATAGTCGTGTGCCGCCCTTGAGTTCTGCGCACAAGATGTTGACACCGCGTCGCCAAGCTCTACCGGCGTCGCGCCAGTCCGTCAACTTCCTGTCTTCCAGGCGGTTAGCCTGTTTCTCATGAAGATCCTCGTCATCGGCGGCGGCGCGCGCGAGCACGCCATCGCCTGGAAGCTTTCTCGCGAGCGCAACGTCAGTTCAGTTTTTTGCGCTCCGGGAAATCCGGGAATCGGCTCCATTGCCCGATGCCTCGATGCCGACGTCGGCGACCCTCGCGAGTTGCTGCAGGTCGCCAGAAGTCATGCGATCGATCTCACCGTGGTGGGCCCCGAACTTCCACTGAGCCGGGGAATCGTTGACGTCTTCACGGCCGACGGGCGGGCCATTGTTGGTCCGTCGCAGGCCGCAGCCGCCCTCGAATCAAGCAAGGCGTTCGCGAAGGACTTCATGGCACGCCACAACGTGCCGACTGCCCGGTATCACGTATGCGAATCGGCGAGTGCCGCTCTCGCGTGGCTCGATGGCGATCGATTCGGGTATCCGCTGGTCTTGAAGGCGGATGGCCTTGCCGCCGGCAAAGGCGTCGTGATCGTCGACGATCGCGCCGCTGCGGCAGCGACGGTGCGGTCGCTGATGGTCGAGCGGAAATTCGGGAGTGCCGGCGATCGAATTGTCTTCGAGGAGTTCCTGGTTGGACAGGAAGCCTCCTATTTCGTGCTGGCGGACGGCACTTCGTTCATCGCCCTCGGTTCGGCGCAGGATCACAAGCGGATTTTCGACGACGACCAGGGTCCGAACACGGGCGGAATGGGAGCGTTTGCGCCCAGTCCGCTCGTGACGCCGGAGATCGAACGTCGCGTGGTCGACGAGATCGTGTGGCCCGTTCTCGAAGGGATGCAGCACGAAGGGCATCCGTACCGCGGGTTTCTCTATGTCGGTCTGATGTTGACGTCAGAGGGACCGAAGGTCGTCGAGTTCAACGTGAGACTCGGCGATCCCGAAACGCAAGTCGTGCTCCCGATGCTCGACGAAGAGCTGTCGTGGCTCTTGGGCGAAGCGGCAATGGGTGCGTTGCCATCAAGAGCGGCGCGCTTCCACTCCGTTGCGAACGTCGGAGTCGTAATCGCTGCGAGAGGCTATCCCGAAGCGGTTGAGACCGGGCTGGCGATCAGCGGGATCGAGCAGGCGGCCTCAGTTCCCGATGCGCTCGTATTCCACGCAGGGACGAGCAAGCGAGAGGGCCAACTCGTGACTTCCGGCGGACGAGTGTTGACCGTCGTTGGGAGAGGACAGAACTTCAGCGCGGCGATCGACACGGCATATCGAGCCGCTTCGCAGATTCGTTTCGACGGCATGCAGTTCCGCCGCGATATTGGCCAGAAAGCATTAAGGGGGTCGGGAGTCATTTGATCAGGACACTCGGCGAACGCGGCTCGGTACATGTCCTATTCAAATGACTCCCGACCCCATTACAGAAGTGTGAAGTACTCCATCATCACCTTCGGCTGTCGCGTCAATCAGGCCGACTCGATGGCCATCGCGCGAGATCTCCACGCGCGCGGTGCCGTTGAGACAACGCCAGACGACGCCGAACTCGTCGTGATCAATAGCTGCTCCGTGACAGCGACCGCTGATCAAGGTGTCCGTCAGACCGTTCGTCGGATCGTGCGCGACAATCCAAGTGTCCGTGTCGTGATCACGGGTTGCTACGCGACTCGCCGCCCGGACGAAGTCCGTCAGCTGCCAAACGTTGCTCATGTCGTGACGAATGACGCCAAGGACGATCTTGTCCATCGCCTGGGGCCCTCGATTGGGTTGCCCCATCATGAAGAGCAGACGACGGCTGTTCGCTATGGCCACGGCGATGGTCCTTGTGGTGGCAGTCTGTCGC
>Ga0207643_10000107_pt1 | contig 56682 bp, 52 predicted proteins | sample KBSMisM62_FD_184313 | JGI IMG/M metagenome (GOLD analysis project Ga0207643, IMG submission 184313) | Miscanthus rhizosphere microbial communities from Kellogg Biological Station, Michigan, USA - KBS Miscanthus M6-2 (SPAdes) (version 2) | ecosystem: Host-associated > Plants > Roots >... | reverse complement strand
CTAGCTACATCCTCAACAGCTACGTCTTTACTAGCTACATCCTCAACAGCTACGTCTTTACTAGCTACATCCTCAACAGCTACGTCTTTACTAGCTACAACCTCGGTGGATGGAAAAGTATTGTTGATGCTATCGGTATTACTGAGGTTACTGTTCATTGGTAAGATATTGTTAGCTTCATTGTATATATCTTTGGTATCTACTACTTCAGTAGATTCTTGAGCGGTATTGTTTGTAATTTCACTTCCGGCTTCTATACCAGTAACATTAATTGAATAGGACTTTGAAGATGCATTTTGACCTTGTTCATGGCAAGTTATTTTTGAAGTAAGTTCATTAGTGCCTTCCGCTATGCCGTGATAACTCCCAGAATATGTGAAACTCCATTTTGAATAATCTGAAATTCCTTTAGGACCATTAGCAGTAACTTCTTGCATTGGTTTCAAATCATTCCAATCTGCAAATACCTGACAGTTAGTAGTATTACTGTCCGAAGAGGTACCGTAAATAGTCAAATCTCCAACTGGTAAATTAGCAGAATCAGTAGGAGTGTCAATTATGACTCCAATTCCTGTAGATGAAGGCAGTTGTCCTTGTACGGGACTAGACAACACATATGATGCTAAAAAGATCCCAAATATTAGGAATATTCCATTGCTCAGATTAATTTTCATATAGATGTAGTTAAGAAGAATAATTAATATGAATTTTCAAAAATTTTTCAATAGGCGAATTAAAGAAGAAAGTTACGTAAAACAGTCCTTGTTCATTTAATGATAAAATATCTAATCCACATTATGGAACAATGAGACAAGAGAGTACTCATAGGAATGATGTCAACTGTGATGAAAATGCATAAAATCTCACGCATGATGAAAATTATACTCGTTCAAATATTATTTATTGTCAATTTTCATCATCTAATATCGAGTGTTGATCTTGATTACTTTACAATTTTTCATATTTGATCCGATTTTAGCTCAGATTTATGAGTATTAGATAGATTTTATCTCTATAGTAAACGTTAATAAATAATTTAAACCAGTTATTTCGTGTAGTCTTCACTTGCAAATTTCAACTTCAAAGTACAATTATTTAATTTTCGTCTCAATTTTTGCGGTCTTTGTGTCCGTAACCCTGTATGATCAAAATATCTTCGTATATGGACAAGAGAGCACAGAGTTGCCTCGAGTAAATGACACGAATTTGCAAATTCAGGAATATTCTTCAGGATTTAAGTTTCCGACAGGAATGAATTTCATAGGACCTGATGATATTCTTGTCATCGAAAAAAACACTGGAGTGGTAAAGGAAATTAAAAATGGTACTGTTGTTGGAACCGTGTTAGATGTGAACGTTGCAAATGTGAGTGAGAGAGGTCTGTTGGGCATCGCAGTTGCAAGTGAACCAAAGTATGTATTCTTATTCTATACTGAAACTGAAAATGTTGATGGCGGTAAAATATTGGGGAATCGACTGTATAGGTATGAATATGATACTGGCAAGCTAGTAAACCCAAAATTACTCTTGGATCTCCCTACGATACCCGGACCGTCTCATAATGGTGGAGTACTAAAAATTGGTCCCGACAACAAGAGTGTGTATTTAGTAATTGGTAACTTGAATTATGTGCAGAATCTGACATATATCACTAAAGCTCAGAACAATAAAGATGGACCTCCACCAGATGGTAGAGGTGGCGTATTAAGAATTACATTTGATGGAGGGGTGGTAGGTGGTAAGGGGTTACTTGGTGATGAAGATCCACTGAACAAATATTACGCTTACGGCATACGAAATAGTTTTGGTATAGGGTTTGATGCAGTAACAGGAAAACTTTGGGAAACTGAAAATGGCCGTAGTACTGATGACGAAATCAATCTCGTATTACCTGGGTTTAATAGCGGATGGAGAGAAGTAATTGGTTTCTCTAATGAGACCGAAGAATTTAATCCGGAAAACTTGGAGACCTTTGGTGGAAAGGGTACTTACAGGGATCCAGAGTTTATTTGGAGAGATACGATAGCACCAACATCGGTAGTATTCATACATACAGATAATCTTGGACCAAACTACAAAGATAACTTATTTGTTGGTAGTGTTAAAAACGGAACCATTTTTAATTTTCCATTGTCTGAAAATAGAACACATCTAGTTCTCACAGGTCCATTGGCCGACAAAACAGCAGATAACAATCAGGAAACAGGCGGCGTAACTTTTGGTAGAAATTTTGGAATAATCACTGATTTACAGATAGGTCCTGACGGAAACCTGTATGTACTAAGCAATTACAAACATGATGGTACAATATTCAAAATATCTTCCAAAGGTAACGCTAATTAAGCATTTTTATTTTCAATTCATCAACTAAGTAATGAGCTAATGTATATACGACGGGTCTCTGTACCTTTCAAAACAATACAATATACCATCTCGTGAACCAACAAACAACATGCCATTTGATATGCATGGTGAAGAGTCAATAGCGCCCATTGTCGGAAATTTCCATTCTTGCTTGCCCGTAGAAGAATTTATACCATAAATAAATGAATCCAGACCTCCAAAGAACATCAGTCTGTCATATTCACTAGATGAAGGAGAAGACCAAATTTTTCCAACAGTTTCAAATTCCCATATTTTGGAACCTATCATGCTGAAGCAGTAAAGTGAGCAATCAGAAGTTCCAAATACGACATTATCTTTTGCCAATAGAGGGGATGATAAAACAGGCTTTGATATGTTTTTGTTCCATTTTACGATACCATCCGTGTTATTCAGGCAATATATACCTCCCTCATATGTTCCAATAAAAACTGAATCCTCTGAAACACATGGTGAAGATGAACGTATTTTACCATTTAATTTTGATTTCCATCTCAGTGACCCGTCAGTGAGAACGGAGTAGACAAAACCATCGTCTGAGCCAAAATAAATTATGTTTTCATGGTATGATGGAGAAGACCAAACTTGACCTTTTGTTTCAAAGTTCCAAATTATTTCGCCTCTTGGACTAAGAAGGTACAAGTTATTATCCATCGATCCTAAAGCAATATTTTTCCCTGCAGGACACGGTGATGAAAAAAAATCCCCTCTCATCTGAGCCCTCCAAATAATGCTTCCATCATTTTTATCAAGGCTATACACGAAATTATTTTCTAAACTTTCACCATTTATCCAGGAATCGAATGTGGCACATATTATCATATTATCCCTAATTAGTGGTGACGATACAATAGGACTCCCAACGTTTTGATGCCATCTTATTTCTCTTCTAAGGATGTCCAGGCAAAATATGCGTCCTGTCATGGTAGCTATGTATAGAAAGCCATTTTCACAGACAGGTGATGAAATAATTGGACCTAACTTGATAGTCCAGTAGAGTAACGGTCTTGTTAATGCCCTAGTTCTTATGGAACCAGTTCTTTTTGGGTTTCCGCGAAACATGGTCCATGATTCGTCATATTTACTTGACATACCCAATTATCCTTAAGATTGTTTGGGGTAATCCATAATAATAATTAGAGAAGTGGAAAAATTCAATAATTCATTTTTTGCAACATTTACCTGGCGGGATACGATATCCATGTGGACATGAGCGGGGATGTTTTAATAATGTACATAATGCATCAGTAAAAATCTCCTTCATATGATGCTCTATTCCACACACCATCTCTTCGTCAATTTCAATTTTTAGAGCTTCATTCATCATTACTTCCAAGAGTCTTGTATTTCTCATCATACGTTCACCGACCTGCTCTCCTTCTGCAGTCAATTTCATGACAGAATTGCCTTTTGAATACTCAACAAGATCTGCATCGTTTAGCTTGTGAAGCATCTGAACGACTGAAGGTTGTCTAACGTTCAAAATTTTGGCAATGGAACTAACCTTAACTTTTTCCTTGCGTTCACGTATATGCCATATCGCTTTCAAGTACATTTCAACGTGTTCAGACTCGGCAGTTCCTAAAAATAGCTCTTCATCTTCATAAGAATTCGTGCTGACGGTTCCCAACATTCGACATAATCTTAATAATGATATAATTATTAAGCTTCCGTTCCACTACTTTCTGAATATATTTCTGTTTTATGTAAATTCAAAATACTAGGAACGTGTTCCTAAAAATAGATCTTGCCCCATCAATTTAGCCCTTGTCTCCATCCTTAAGATTTGCCATTGATTTTCTAGATGCTTCTACCAGTTTCTTCCTCCGTGGTTGTAGTATTAGTATGTAAAGAGAGCCAATGACATAGATTGACAACAGTACTATCTGGGCAATCGTTGTTTCAAGTGTAGGATGTATTCCAGTCATAGTTGCCAAATTAATCTCTAATCGCGGGATGATTCCAAACATGTGAGTCGTTGAGACAATGCCAACTTCTTGAAACTCTCTGATTGCGTTACCTATGAACGCAATAGACATGTAAGCTCCAATCCCCATTGTTAAACCAAATAAGACGCGTAATGGTAGCCTCTTGCCTAACTTTCTAATAATAAATACAACGCTTATTATCACAGCCAATCCAAGGATTAGTCCGAGTATTACAAAACTCTCCATATTTTTTGCAAATGATAGCATTGCTTGGTAAAATAATACAGTTTCAAATCCCTCTCTATATACTGTAAAAAATGATAACATGGCGAAGACCATTACGCTTCCAGTTGTTGTAGCCTGCCATACCTTTGCCTTGACAAATTCTATCCATTTCTTTGTTTCAACTTTGTTTAATATCCAGAAACTAACCCAGAATAATACTGCGACAGCAGAAATTCCTGCAATTGCTTCAATTAGTTCCTTGCTTGCCCCGGATATTTCTATGACAAATTGGGCGATAAACCAAGTAATAACAGTTGCAATAATAGATATTACAATCCCAAAATATACATGCTTCTTATAATGAGCATTTCGTGATGCCTCTAAATAAGTAAGGATGGCACCGATTATCAGGGCGGATTCAAGTCCTTCTCTGAAAATGATTGAGAACGAGGTAGTAAATGCCAGCGATGGTGCAATAAGTCCTGTGCCTGTTACTAATCTTTCAGATTCATCCAAGCCGTTTCTAATTTCGATTACCTTTGTCTCAACTTCAGTGTACGGTTTATGTTGTTGAATCAAATTCCGTAATTCTGCAAACTTAATTTCCATATCAAGAGTAAAATCTGGATCAATTGGTCTAAGTGGAATTTCTATTCCTTCGTAGCTGTCAAGGTATGCAGATCTAGATGTTGCCAATGCTTCATCATATTTTCCATCTTTATACTGTTGCAAAAGATCAACTATCTTGATCCTAATGTCATCAATATCTGTTCGTACTCCTGTCCTCTCTGATTCTGTACTCTCACCAAATTCCTTCTTTATACCAGAATACGTACCAAAACCCTTGCCTAGCTCTTCAATATTGCTTAGATTAGTCAGTTGTGTATTCTCTGCGGTAAGAACTGCAAACTCTGAGGTATCATTAATATCAAGACTTTGATAATCTACATTTAAGAGACTTGCAGCCTGCAAAAGATTAGTAGTGATATTTGATAGGAGAACAGTAGCTTGAGGCTGTTGTTCATTCTTTAGTAGTTCTCGAAGCTCCTCTCTCATCATTATTTCGATATTAAGCGTTAGAGTTGAATTAACTTTTTCAAGCGGTGCCTCGATATATTCAAAGTTGTCCAAATACGCAGTAGTTGCATATTTTTGCGCTGAAGTGAAATCAGAGTTGTTCTTTAATGCCAGATCAATTTTTGCTAGCAGATCCTTAATATTTGCAAAATAAATTTGTAAAGAGTCATCCGATTGAACATTGGATTCTTCAGAAAGATTCGATTGTATGGCTGTTATGAGTTTTAAAATGTTCTCCGCTTCAGATTTAGTAGATAAGTAATTATTTAGATCAGTGAAGAATGATTCAAATTCCTGTTGTTTGGAATCACTAAAAGATTTGGAAATATTATTGTACAAACTTTGTGAAATATCTACTGTTCCTACTGCATTTTCATAATCCACTTGATTAGATGGATCCTTGGTGTCACCAAAATCAGATAATTCATAAAATTTTGCTGTATCGTTTAACAGTACTATGATAGTTGAGGCCACAATGGAATGATAATTCGCATTATTTGGATCCAATAATTTTGAATTGATGTGTATAAGATTACTGTTGATTTCAGTCAACTTACTACCTATTTCTGTTGACAGTGATGATGACTTTACCAATACTGGTAAATCTATCAGCAGTGACTCTAATCTTGCGGTTGAATCTGGATCTACTTCTTTTAGTTTATCCTTAATTGAAGGAAGGATTATTGAATGGGATATATACGCATGTTCAAAGGCTCTAGTGTTATCTCCCTTCGTCAAACTTGCTTGAACCAAGTTCATCTGCTCCAAAATTCTTTGTACATTAAGGACAATCAAAATTGAGTCACGAGAACTAAGCTGAGTAGTTTGTCCATATATCGGATTGAGTAAGAGACTGGGAATAAGATAAAGCATCCATAGCGATAGTAGAATTTTTTTCACATCAAACGAATAGAAAATTTTCATTCATTTTCTACCTCATGTGAATGGATTTGGACAAATTACTCGTGTCATAAAACAATTAGGCTTACCTAAGTAGATTAATTCTATATAAATCTTGATAATGCTAAATCAAATAATTAACAATAGCAACAAGCCAAATCCGCACGAAAAATTAGTAATTTGTAATATACAAGTTTCTATTTTTGCCTTGATTTTTTCAAATCTTCTAACCTGTCAGTTATAAAAATTCTTAGTCTCTGAATCAGCGTTTTGATCGTGTGAACACCGGGAATGGCGAAATGTCTTGCCACAATAACAGGGCATTTCAATTCATACAACATGTTTAGGAAATGAGGATCAGTAAAGAAACTAAATTTTGAGATACTGGCGCCAGTTATTAAAACATCAGGTTGAAAATTAGCCAATGATGACAGGATTGTATCTGCCGCTTCATTACTATATTTAAGATCACTATCCGAAAGTGCGATCTCATTAAATTCAATTCCAACTTGCTCAAGATATTCCTTTTGTTTTAATATGTCAGTTATCCTTACAATTTTTTCCTGCTCATCGTCATTCTTTGTATTAATGTACAAAACGTTGATTTTGAATTGCCCTGAACGTTCGAGCCAACTTGTTGCCTTCAGTACAACATCGGAATGATCTCCTCCATCATATAATACGACCAAATTTTTCTGAACGACGCGCCCCTTTGATTTGCGGCTTGGTTCAAATGTAAACTCTTCATCTCCTTCCGACAAGATGGTAAGTACATCGCATGTCAATAATGTTTGAATTTTTTTACTGATTCTAAATGCTTCAAAATCTGTAATCAATAGATCTATTTTTTGCTCCTCAACTGTAGCCAAAATAGCTTCATTTGCATCATGAGAGATTCTTACAAGATAGTGGTTTGGTATGTTTTCTTTATCTAGGACCTTATCAAGAGGTTCAAATGATTTTCTCGCGGTTTCAGCGTATCCTGTTCCTGCAGAAAGCGGGGTCTGTTTTGGTACTGTAATTACTCTCAATATGTTGATCTCGCCAATATTTTCTTTTGCAACTCTTATTGCATATTTCAATAATCTATCTGGATTTTCAGGGGTGTATGGAATTAGAATCCTATAATCTTTTCTTTCAAGATCACCTTCACTGGTAACAATAGGAGCATAATGCTCTATTTCTTTCCGGAATGTATACATACGATAAACAAAGAATCCAATTACCACCCACACTATCGTTATTGCCCAGCTTAAAGGTTGTGTAAACAGTAGATAAACAGCAAGGCCAAGTTTTAGAAAGATGCCAATGATAGGTATTATGGGAAAGAATGGTGTCTTGAAACCGTACTCTAACTTGTCACCATAAATCCTGCGGATTGTAATTACAGCCATATTGACTTGAGTGAATAATAATAGAAAAATAACACCCGCTGCTACGGCAATCTGTGCAAGAGGTAGACCATAAGCCATAATAGCCATAATGATACCTGAAATTAGTATAGCAACGTAAGGCGTCTTGTTCTTTCTGTGAATAGCGCTTAGTTGGTATGGCATATTGTAATTCCTCCCCATCGCAAACGCTACCCTGGCTGATGAAAATGTAGTTGCGTTTAATGCAGCTAAGGTAGATATCAGACCGCCACCTAGGACGATAAATGCGCCATAAGGAAGTATTAATTCAGCAGCTTTCATTACTCCAAGCTCACCTCCCTCACCAATGTATTTCCATGATTCAATACCGGTGGGAAATATTGCCCCTATCGATACAAATGCAATCAAGCAATACAAGACAATAACAGCGCCCAACGAAATGAAAATAGCTCGTGGAATATTCCTTCTAGGATTCTTAGCTTCTTCTCCCGTTTGAACGATAACCTCATACCCTTCAAACGCAATGAAAGTTAATCCCATAGCGGCAACAATTCCCGTAACTCCCATTGGTGCAAAGTCTGAAAAGTTCATCTGCCAGTCAGGTCGTCCATTCATGATCCACAAGCCGGCTGTGATGAGGATGAAAATTAGGCCTAACTGAATTATCGTTACTATGACACCAGTTTTGCCAGTTTCAGAAGTTCCCTTGATATTGACATAAGTAAAGGCAGCAATAGATAATACAGCAATTAACTTTTCCAGTGGAATTAAATTCAAGAGCAAAATATCATGTGAAATATTCGTCATGTCTAGCAATCCGGTCAGAAATGAGGCAAAACTTACAGCATACAATGAACCAGCTATAATATGGGCCAACCAAGCCATCCATCCGCTTATGAAAGCATTGGGCCGAGGCAATCCTTCTCTAACCCATAAATATCCACCACCTGCTTCAGGCATCGCAGACCCAAGTTCTGCATATGCCATAGCGGTGAATAATGTGATTATCCCATTGATAATAAATACAGTAATAACTGCACTGCCTGCAAGCCCTATCGCAGGTCCAGTCAAAACAAAGATTGAACCACCTATCATTGCAGCTATTCCAACCATAAGTATATCCAATAGCCCCAGCGACCTAACCAATTGGTTATGAGATGCAGGGCCAGAGTTTGTACGCGGTTGTTCATCAGCGTCGGACAATTACTTGCTATCGATTCGATTCTAATGATAAATTAATGTTTTTAATCGACCGATTTTTGATAAAATGCCTTCAATCCAAGCTGGCAGATGATGTAATGAGAATAGATAAAATGCCCTCAAATTTGGCAACTAAATATATATAAAAAATAAACTCTATTATGATGATGCATCAAATTGCGTTAATTACAGGTTGTTCCAGTGGAATTGGCTATGAAACTGCATTAATGCTCGCCAGAAATGGATATAATACATTTGCAACTATGCGAAATGCAAAAAAATCAGATTCCCTTTTAAAAACAAGTGAAGAAGAAAAACTTCCATTAAGTGTCATAGAACTCGATGTAAATGATGGGATGTCTATAGAAAAGGCAGTCGGTCAAGTCAAAAATGAGGCAAAGAGAATTGACGTCTTGATAAATAATGCAGGCTATGGGCTTGTGGGCTTTTTTGAGGATCTTAGTCTGGATGAAATAAAGAATCAATTTGAAACTAATTTTTTTGGTGTTCTCAATATAACCAAAATGATAATACCTATAATGCGATCGCAGAAAAGCGGCACAATTATCAATATTAGTTCAGGTGCAGGACAGGTAGGGTTCCCTGGCATTTCGGCATATGTAAGCACAAAATTTGCTGTTGAAGGTTTCAGTGAATCATTAACGTATGAGCTGTCTCCTTTTGGGATAAAAGTAATCATCATTGAGCCAGGAGTGATAAAAACAAAATTCTTTGGTAATTGTATCATTTCAGAACAATCGACTAAAACCGGGTCTCCGTACTCGAGGTCCTTGGAAAAACTGCAGAAAGATATTGACATGATGCAGGAACATGCTACGTCCCCAGCTGAAGTTGCAAAAATGATATTGCAGGTTCTAAGAACCGATGAACCAAAACAAAGGTATATCGTTGGAAATGATGTAGCAATGATATTGGAAGCAAAAAAGAATCTTTCAGATATTGAGTTCAAAAAGATGATGATGCAAAGCATCATCTAATCAAAATATCTATTTCCCTAAAGGGTAACATTTTCTAATTAATTCCATTTAGACATACTTGACTCTAGTTTTTCTACATTCCTATAAAGACTTGGTATTTTGGAGGCAAGCTCTCATATTTTTATAGTATAGATAATATACTAATGGAAGGGCGTAAAGAGTCTGTCCAATTCAATCGAATTAATTGTAAGGAGAATCAAAAACGGCTCTGTAATAGATCATATAGAATCAGGCAAGGCGTTTTTAGTACTAAGGGCCTTGAATATCACCGGAAAGGAGGGAAACGTGATAACAGTTGCGCTTAATGTCCCAAGTAACAAATATGATAAAAAGGATATTATCAAGGTAGAAAATCGATATCTAGAAACCGATGAAACAAACAAGTTGTCATTAATAGCACCACATGCCACAATAAACATCATCAAGGATTACAAACTCGCAGAAAAGAGAAAAATCCTCCTACCAGATTTTATTACCGGTATTTTTAAGTGTCCTAATTTGAGATGTGTGACCATTGGGGAGAATATAAAATCAGTCATTGAAGTCATCGATAAAGAAAAGATTATTCTGAAATGCAAATACTGTGGCAGAATATTGAGTATCGATGAATTATTATTCTAGGTTGCTCAGAGTAGTTTATCACTGATTGTGATTATTTGCGTATGTGAAATTTGAACAAATTTCGATTTGATTCTCGACAGGTATCACAGTAATCATCGTTACTGGTCTTTGATATTGCAAAATGAAATCCTATAAGAGGTGAAAAAACTCCCAACGTGATTAATGCTAGATTATACTCTGAATTATGGACGAGGTATAGCGTTACTCCAATACAAGTCATTATCTCTAACCAGGTACATGTACATAATTGAAGAGCAATTTCTTTGACTCGCATCAAATGAAATACGTATGATAGTAATTTGAATATTACTGAAACTTGATGATTGTCAGGTGTAATGAAATTTCAAATATTCAAATGTTCTTAAAATAACTAAATAAAATTAAGACTTCTGGGCAGAACTAGGATCTACTGTGAAGGATTTTTATATGATTTAAAACTATCACAGGAAAGGTTGGATTCGAATTCCGAGAAGAACGATGATAAGATTTCTATGCTGAAAATTTTTCTGAACGGAACGTTACTTGCAGTCATTATTGCAGTCCCTGCCATAATCGGTACTTTCATATTCCATTACGTTATCAAGACAAATTTGATAATCACAATAACTGTTGGAATAATAACCCTATTTGTGGCCATGGGGTTTGCATATAAAGTCTCTAAAAAACTAGCATTGTGAAAGTGAGGCAGTTTTGATGGTTGACCGGATTCCAACCTTCAATTTGTGCGTTGCAACTTTTTCTACTTCTAACAATTCCACCTGAAAGCTGAAAAACTATTCTCAATTAATATAGTAAGGCAGCATGATCCAGTTCATTGATGTTTTTTATGATTCATTTGTTTATTATGTCATTACAAAATACATATTGTAAGTCTTAACCAATTAAAATCTATAAGCAAAAAGAATATTCTTCATAATTTTTATGGTGTCAATATATAAATCAGGCATGCAAAGAAAATTTTTTGTCAATTGTCGAGAACAAGCGCAAAGTTTCAATTTCCTTGTCAGAAAACAGAGAATGTAACACCAGATATTATGATAAAGATGATGAGCACTAGTGTGATTCTTGCATTATTATTTACTGTTCCTGCTTTAGGAATATTTTTAGGAATTTACTGGCACACAGATAATATATTGATGGGTGTAATCATAGGTTTTACGATTCATTTCATTACTCTCGGATTTTCTCATCCAATATCACAATCTATATCGTCATTTTTTGACAGTTAGATTCCCTAAAATTTGTTAGAATTACCATAACTGTTTAAAGACTAATTTCACTTTACTATTATTGGTAATATTCATATTATTAGAGTTCTGGCATTTGAGTAGATTCTGTTTTGGTATTTAGTGATTAGGGGATTAGATGTATGGACATATCCACTAGACAACATTCCCACAAGATAGGTATCTTCAGCTGCCTGGGAGCATGTGTATCCAGAAAACACATCTGATCATATCAGGCAAGATTAAAATTGATGCAGAATTATTAATTCTTTGATAAAGGATGTGTCATAGCCATTGAGCAAAGTAAGCATGCCAGGCAAAATTTTCGGAACTGTAATGTCACATGGAGTAAAGGGAAGGATGTTAACAAAGAATGAACTCCAAATGCTGACAGAGGCAAGAGACATGGATGAACTAGTAACGAGAATGAAGAATACCGTTTACCTTGATGCATTGGCCAAGCTCACAAAGCCTTACACTGCAGATAAGATTGAAAATGCATTGAAAGAATATTTGGTCAATACGCATGCAAAAATGGTCAATGTTTCTGGGGGAGCTAGAATACTTAGCGCATACTTTGTAAAACACATCACCTGGAATTTGAAGATGATATTGAAAGGTAAAGCGCTTGGAAAATCTTATGACGAATTATTACCCAAAATAAATTTGAGGGCAGAGGAACTGGTAGGTCGACGCGATCTCGTTGTTAAAGCACTGGTTTCAAAGACATTAGATGAGGCTGTCTCTTCTCTCGCTGGTAGCGAATTTGCTGAGGATGTTACAAAGGCAGCGGCCATATTCAAGGACAAGGGAGATGTTAGAATTTTTGATGTGTATCTTGATCATGTTTTCTATCATGATTTGGGTAGAGCAATGAATACAGAATCTCAATCACTGGAAGCAAAGAACATAGTATCTGTTGACATTGATTCTTACAATGTACTAGCTGTACTTCGAGGAAAATTCTGGAATCTACCTCCCGAGGAGATAAATAGCTTGATTGTGGCCACTACTTCCAAAGTTACAAAGGATACAATTCAAAAGATGATAAATACTGAAAAAATATCAGAGGCAATTGGAGAGCTTGCAAACACGGTGTACAAAGACATTGTTCCCCAAAATCAAACAAGCGACATAGACGCGATATTACAAATTGAAAAGGGCTTCGAAGAAATTGCATTAAAGCGAGCACAATCAGCATTTAGAACAATGTTTAGCGTGGGTATTGTTCTTGCTGCTCTAAAACTTGTCATGGTTGAGGTCAGAAATTTATCAGCAATAGCGTCTGGAGTAGAACAGAAGATTCCAGGAGAAACAATAGTTTCAAAGCTGATTAATATCACATAGGATTATTTTTTTCCAAAGACAACAAAATTCTTCAAAGCGAGAGTTCTTTGCTATGGTCTGTAAGGACCGATATTTATTGATGTAAATAGTTCTCTTATTTAGATTGCTTGCTAGACCACTTTAGATTTGAATATAACATATCTGGAATTAGTTTCTTGAATCCGACTCCTTCTCCCCTATACCATTTTGGGAACCATTCATAAAGATGCAATCTGATTGTTTGAATGTACACAATTAATCCTTCAATAAGCATGATGCCTATATTACCACCGATTAAAACAGCCAATCCGCCTCCACTCTCATACGATTGGTTAACTGTTACCAACAAAGCTGCATGCACTAGAAGCATAATTCCAATTCTAGTATAACTAATCACATTAGACAGAACTTCAATTATCCTTACCAGTATTACTTCTATAACAATTCCCATCAATCCACCTCCTTCATCATGACCAAGTTTTGCAGCATGTTCCTGCTCTTTCTTACCTCCCAATATCATAACTCCTACTGTAGCAAATATTATTGGAGGAGTAGCCTTTGCAACAAAGTCCACCGTTACCCAATCACCGAATAAAAATGTCAACCACGGCACTGGCTCATTATGAATAACTCCTGTTACTCCAAACATACCAATGATATCATACCCGGATCCAATGGCTGCTAGTATCAATGCAACCACTGCAAGAAATTGAACAATTGAAGGAATGTCATGAGTCATGATAAGAAGTTTATTTCTTTCCAAGATATCATTTCTAAGTCTTAGAAACAATGCCATTAATATGTGTATGATGCCTATGGCCACTGATACCTTGAGTATTTTTATTACCTGATCGAATGTTAATTCTGAGACATTCAGAGCACCAACAAGAGGACCCAGTGGCTCAAAAAGATGCGATAATACTGCTATCTTATCTATATGAAAACCAAACATCTCACCTGTACCTAAACCTGCGATACTGGCTGCAGCACCACTTGCCGCCAATAATGTAGCCCATGTCTTTAGATTGCCAATACCTCTATATCGGAGAAACATTCCCAAGCCAAAAAGCAAGAGTCCATGTCCCAAGTCTCCAAACATGACACCATAAAAAACGGGCCATACGTAAGCAATAATCGGCGTGGGATCTACTTCCCCATAATTGGGAAGGCCTTGAGTTTCGGTTATTACTTCAAAAGTCTTTGTATATCGATTATTGACAAGTAGAGTCGGAAGCTGATTAGGAGAATCCCTATCAAGTTTAACTGGTTCTGTAATAGAGATATATCTATCCGTAAGTTCTTTGAACTTATTTTTCATACTGGTTGGAATATATCCTTGAATGACCGCAAAATTCTTTGTACCAGCTGGTTTGCGAGTTATCTCCAAAATGTCCTTGGCTGTTTTTGATGATTCGTATAATGAGAGTAATTTGGGAAGGATTGCAACCTTTAATATTTCAATTTTCTTTGCAAGCTCTGCACTTTTCTTTTCTAGTTCCTTAGTCGTCTTTTGGCACATATCGTAAGCAGAACTTGGATTTTGTGGTAAGTCTGATGGAATCTGGATAGGATGCACATTAAAGCTTCTAAGCACTTTCATTATTTTTTCTGAATCTTCTTGTGAGCCTATGACGGTAATAGATGATTTTTCATCACTTAGTTTAACTGGATGAACAATTAGGTCACCCAAACTATTTTGAATTTCATGAAGGTCCTTTGAATTGATAATAAAAATTTCTGCAAAAAATGTCTTCAAGTTACGTAAACCGGATAAATCCATTTTGAGTTTTGAAGCACTCCCTATAGCGTCTAAGGCATTACGATATTCCTCAAGATCCTTTTCGACTTGCTGTTGGGTCTTTAGTAAAGAAACCGGTTCTTCCAATAGAGCTTTGCTCTTACTTTCTAAATCAAGAATGAAATTTTGAATATCATCTATCTTGTAATCAGTTTTTTCCTGAGGAGCACCCTTAAAGAGTGTCGCCATAACACCTGTTTCAAGTGAAATGCCCAAGGACCTAATGACTTCATCAACTTCTTGAAACAATTTTTGAGAATTTAATAAAAGATCATCAAAGTATGAATTACTATGTTCAGAGGGATTCTGTAAAGTATGAAACCATTCCAATTCCGCCAATTTACTTACTGCTTCATGAGTTTCAACTCTTGGAAGAATCAATGTTGTCTTTAAGAGCTTGGCCTGTCCCATAGTACTGAGTTGTTTGATTACTAATTCTCCTTAAAACCTTTCCCCTTTAGATTTCCCAATAATCAGGTAATCATGACAAATTGCTACTTCAATAATGCCTTTTTAATATTCTAAAATTCCTACCCTAGCGATTGTAATAACTTTATGGGCAAAAAATAGACGTTAGCTAGAGAACTAAACTTGAAAAAAAGGAGCTCGTTGGGAGAGGTATAGATTTCCTCATTGACCCAAGATAATGAACATCATTACAATACCATAGATTGCAATTGATTCTACCATACCTACAAAAATGAAGACTCTTGATTGCATCTTTGGATTATCGCTGATTGCAGCTAAACCTGCAGCACCTACGAATCCTAAACCTATTCCTGATCCAGCTGCAGCAAGTCCGAATGCCATACCTGCACCAATAAGTTTGGATGAACCTGCATCGGAGGAGCCTTTTGTTTCTGCTTGTGCATAGACCGAGTTGTTATACAAGAATAGTATGCTAGAGGTAAGAGCAACGGTCAGAAGAATAATACTAATTTTTTCTCTGTTAACAATCATCATACAGTGGTTCCAAAATTGAAGGCCATATTTAATTATAACTAACAAGGTCTAAAAATTTACAAGATTCAAAGCAGAATTAACAAGAATCCAAGGGAAAAGTTGGTAATATCTAGGTGGGAAATATCCGAATTTCTAACACTTCGCTATAAGAAATTTCTAATTCAGTAAATTTCATTTATAGAGGATTTTGTTCTTGATTGCAAAAAATGCGCTAAAACTTAGACATTTGTCATTGCTTTTTTCTTGCAAGAAGAGATATCATTTTTTACATTCTCAATCATAGAATCATGTTCTGACTGTAAGTTTTGTTTTGATTTTCTAAAGTATTCTGCGATTATATCGTTATCCATCTTGCTTGCCGCCATAAATATGCAATATTAAGTGTACTCTATATTCTTTTTCTTGTCCAAAACTACTTTTACTTTTTTAAGTCTTACAAATTCTTCCCTTTCACGTTCCTCCAATGTTCCCTTAATGAAGGATATAGCGTGCTGATACTGTGGAATTATCACATATTCAAGTGCATTGATTAATTTTTGTGTTTTTTCAAGCTCCTTGGCTAGACTAAAAATTGCATTTTCATACTCTGCAGCTTTACATATTTGTGGAAGCATATTCTTAATCAACTTGGAAGCCTTGTCAACATACACGTTTGTTTCTGAAAATCCATAAGAAAGTTCCTGGCCTGATTCCTTGGTCTTTATTTGTAAAGTAGGTATCTTGACATCAACAATTCTTCTAACATCCACGTTCACTTCCATTATGCCTGGAGTTGAATCTGATATAGATTCTAATGTTGATGTTCCAAGAGACATGTACGAGTCATAAACCGCAGAATAAATGTCAGATAGAGGAGACCAGATATCGCCTCTTGTCTTGTTAGCTTCTTCAATCATTTCATCAATTTTTTTCAAGAGTACTTCTCTTTTATCATCAAGGATCTTGTGTACCATAGTACTAACTTGCAACGATCGCCTTATCTTTATTAGTTCAATTTTTGTTGCAGTTACGTTTTTACCAAAAGACATTTTCGATGAACTTGTAGTTTACTTGTTTCCTTTATAGTACTGTTGAATGTGTTTGTCCTTTATTTTGGTCAGTTCGCCTTCTGGTAAAGTTGCTAAAATGTCCCATGCTCTGCTTAGTGTTTCGTCCAAATTTCTATTTTCATCAGGACTCTGTTTCAAAAAGTGAGTTTCAAAACTATCACCAGCATCAAGATATTTCAAATCAACTCCTGTCAAACCTGCCTTACCTACAATTTCTGCCAGTGCCCGGACTTCCTGAGCCCTTGAATATGCATCATACAACTGGTTACCAACTTCCATGTGATCAGATCTGGTTTTACCTTCCCCAACACCATCTTTCATCAATCTAGAAAGAGACATCATAACATTAACTGGTGGATAAATTCCTTTTCTAAATAAATCCCTTCCGAGGACTACCTGTCCTTCGGTGATATATCCGGTCAAGTCAGGTATTGGATGTGTAATGTCATCTGCAGGCATTGAAAGAATTGGCATTTGAGTAACACTGCCATTTTTTCCCTTTATTCTTCCGGCCCTTTCATAATTATTCGCCAAGTCAGTATACAGATATCCTGGATATCCTTTTCTACCTGGAACTTCTTCTCTTGCTGCACTAATCTCTCTAAGGGCCTCTGCATAATTGGTCATGTCAGTTAGTATCGCCAATACATGCATCCCTAGATCAAATGCAAGATATTCAGCCACGGTTAGAGCAACTCTTGGTGTAATTATTCTTTCAATAGCTGGATCATCTGCAAGGTTTACGAATAATACACTTCGTTTCAAAGCACCTGATTCTTCTAGACTTCTCTTGAAATACTGAGCTTCAGAATACTGAACACCGATCGCTGCAAAGACTACGGCAAAGTCTTCGTTTGTACCCACCACAGAAGCCTGACGTGCAATCTGAGCTGCTAAAATGTTGTGAGACATTCCAGAACCTGAAAAAATAGGCAGCTTTTGACCCCTAACCAGCGTCAACATTCCATCAATTACGGATACTCCAGTTTGGATAAATGATGTAGGATATTCTCTGCTCTGAGGATTCATTGGCTCTCCATTGACATCAAGGAATTTATCAGCTACGGGATCTGGCAAACCATCATTTGGTCTTCCCAGGCCGTCAAATACACGTCCCAGCAATTCTTGAGATACTGGCATGACCATTGTTTTTCCGAGGAACTTTACTCTTGTTCCAGTTATGGCTAATCCTGTTGTTCCTTCGAAAACCTGGACTACCGCTTTGCCATTTCCTACTTCGAGAACTTTTCCTAATCGTCTTTCACCGTCGTTTGTTTCAATTTCTACGAGTTCATCGAATGAAGCTTTTGAAACTCCATCAACTATCATAAGCGGTCCTTTAATTTCAGCTATTTTCGTATATTCGATTCCAGTTGTTTTAGACAGAGACCTTTACCTCCTCAATGTTACCTTTGAATGAATCAGATAGTTGCTTCTCTATTTCATCCAATTTAGAAATCTCCTCATCGGTAACTTCAAATTTTGCTTTAAGCAATGTAGTTATTATCGGCAATGCTCTGATATCAGCCAGGGATTTTCCTTCCTTAAGTGCCTTCTGTGCTTCCTTATAAAACATTACCATAAGTCGAACCAATTTTAGTTGTTTGGCCGGACCGCAATAGGTATCAACTTTATCAAAAGAGTTTTGCTGCAAGATTCCTATCTTTAGCATTCTAGCAACTTCCAAAACCAGTTTCTCCTCATCGGGTAGTGCCTCGGGCCCTAATAATCTGACGATTTCTTTTAGCGTATCTTCACGTTGCAAGATATGATAAGATTCTGCTCTCAAGTCATACCAGTCAGGGCTTACGTTTTCTTTCCACCATTTGGAAATGTCTTCAAGATAACCAGAGTAAGAATTCATCCAATTAATTGATGGATAGTGTCTGGAATATGCTAATCTAGTGTCTAGTGCCCAAAAAGTCTTGATAAATCTAATTGTGTGTGTTGTCACCGGTTCAGTAAAATCAGCTCCTGATGGAGATACCGCACCAACTAGTGTCACAGACCCAGAACGATCTGGTGAACCAAGTGCTCTAATTCGACCCGCCCTTTCATAAAACTCTGCTAGTCTTGATGCCAAATAAGATGGGTAGCCTTCTTCAGCAGGCATTTCTTCCAATCGACCTGACATTTCTCTTAACGCCTCTGCCCATCTGCTTGTAGAATCAGCAACAAGTACTACATCGTAACCCATATCTCTATAGTACTCTGCAATAGTAACACCCGTATAGATTGATGCTTCTCTAGCAGCTACAGGCATGTTACTTGTATTAGCAACGAGAACTGTTCTTTCCATTAATGGTCTTTGAGATCTTGGATCAATTAAATGTGGAAATTCAACAAGTACCTCTGTCATTTCGTTACCTCTTTCTCCGCAGCCAATGTAGACAACAACCTTTGAATCTGCCCATTTGGCTATTTGATGCAATGTCACAGTTTTCCCCGTTCCGAATCCACCTGGAATAGCGCCAGTTCCACCTTTTGCAATCGGAAAATAAGTGTCAATAACTCTCTGTCCAGTAATCAGCGGTATTGTAGGGTCATATCTTTCAGAATAAGGACGTGGCTTTCTGACAGGCCATTTGTGATACATTTTTAATTCAATTTTATTACCATTCTTGTTAGTAGCATTTGCAATGATATGTTCTAGATCATAATCTCCTTCTTTGGCAATTTCAGTAATAGTTGCCTCAGGATAGTTTGGAGGAACTAAAATTTTATGAGTTAAAAGAGGAGTTTCTTCAACTGCTCCAAGAATTGATCCTCCCAGAATTGTATCATCTTTTTTCACCGAAGGAGTGAACTTGTATTTTTTCTTCATATCAACAGGGGTAGTAGTAATCCCTCTACCGATGAACGCTCCAGATTTTTTCGCAATTTCATCCAATGGTCTCTGAATGCCATCATAAATTCTCCCGATAATACCCGGACCTAAAAGTACTGAAAGTGGTTGACCAGTACCAATTACATCTTCACCAGGCTTAAGACCAGATGTAGATTCATAAACTTGAATAAATGCTACATCTCCTGTTAACCTAATAACCTCACCAATTAATTTTGAATCACCGACTTCAACTGTCTCATACATTTTTACGGATGACATTCCATCGGCTTTTACTGCAGGACCGCTAACCCAAACTATTCTTCCTTTTGCTACCATCTACTTATTTTCGCCTCTAAGCAGTTGGACTATCTCTTTCCTTATTAAAGGTTTGAGACTTTCAATATTAGAATCAAGTGTGTTATCTAAGCTCATTGCTCCATCAACAGAAGCTGCCTTTATTCCGCCAATAATATCAACCACTTCGTCAGATACAGTTATTTTCGATTTCTTATTGGAAGCTTCTTGTGATACTAACTTCTTTACCAGGTTCAGGTCAGTCTTATTACACTGTATTACAATTTCAGAACCTAACTTTGTAGAGCTATCTTGTATCATTCGTGTTAGTAGTTTTTCATAATTTTTCTCGTTATTGCTTTTTGCGAGTTTTTCCTTAGCCTTATCAAAAATTTCATCAATGGCTGATTCTATGATGACTAGTTCTTTATTTCTAGCATTCAATGTACTAGAACCAATTATTTGACGTTTTAGATTTTCTGCTTGCTTTTTTGATGATTCAATAATATTTTCATATTCAACTTGCAAACTGCTCTTAGAAGATTCTAAATTTTTTAGTGAATTTTGAAGCGCAGAATCAATTTCTGAAATTAATGCGGATTCTTTTTGCGAGAGAACTTTATCAATTGTTCGCTCTAAAGAATTTGAACTCATTCATTGATTTTTCGGAACTACGTGATTTTAATCTTTTGATAAAAGATTTCTCCAAAAACAAGATTACGACTAGTTATCCGAATTTCTAACTAGTAGTGCATAGACCCAAAGAATCGATGTTCAAAATAAGCAGAGTTTGGCGACTATGATCCTCTACATACTTCGCATGTAAATGTGCCTTCAGAGTACATTAACAGGTCGGACCATTCGCTACATTCGTCACAGTAACCTGAAATTGCAGATGCGGGTCTTCCAATTTCACCTCTGATCATGGCCGCCTTTTCCGATACCACATCAACTAGTTCTGGAGTAACAGCAATAACATCCGAGCTAGAAATTATGCCAGCTATTCTGTCTTTATAAACAACTCCAAGTCTCTTGATATTGTATTTTCGTAATATGCGGGCCGCCTCAGTTATCCCTTCTCCGGCTTCTACAGTATGTATTGGTTGCATTACTTTTCCAGCTTCAATTGATGACGGATCTGAATTCTTTGCTATCACTTTGGATACAACATCCCAGTCAGTAACAATACCAACAGGTTTTTCATTTTCAGTTATAATTATGCTGCCTACATTATGTTCATTCATTTTCATCGCAATGTCGACAACATGGTCGTTTGGACCAGCTGTAATAACAGGACTATTCATAATATCTCTAACAAGAACTCGTGTTGTCATGTTTGCATCGGTATTTTCGACTAATTTTTTTGTCACACGATAATTTACTCAGTTTGGTTTAATTGTCTTTCTAATTCACTTTTATGCACTGTAGTAAACTGAAATAATCTCCATGAAAGGCTAACCTATCTTGACATCATTTACCGATTGGCCTTTTTCCATGCGTTCTATCTTTGATTGTCCTGTTGGCAATACTCTAATGAAATCATCCAGCAGAACTTTTTTTAGATAATCCCCTAAATCAGAATCAAATTCAGAAATTACTCTTACAAATTCGCTTTTGAGTTTCTTGGCCAGATTCATTGGATCAGATCCCCCAGGTAATAACGAAGCATAAACCAAACTGCGTTTCCTGATTGCATTTATCGGTCCAGAAACAATAGTATATCTATTTTCAATTTTAATGAGCCCGACAGATAATTTAAGCTCAATACCCCTACAAAAATTTCTTTTACCTTCAATGACAAAGGAGCCCTTTGGAAGAAATTGGCCCGTAGGGGCCCCTTTCTTTACCTGATTAGGGAATACCCAATATGCATCTCCACTTGAAAGTCCATCCTTCCAGGCCCTACTGAATGAGACCGTAGCTTGAGCAGTTTCGCCAATGTAATTGGGAGTCTCATTGTCATTGTTTTTTGCATTCTTTACAAGGAAAAAAGGAGATCCATGAATTTCTGCATGAAATATTATGTCGTCCTCAGTCATATGTTTGCGAATCACTGCGGAATTGGAAGATGCGTCTCTTCCACCAATAACCAGATGACCGTCGGTAGTTAGGAACCAACGGTATCTCTCGTACCATTGTTTTGATTCCAAGGTACTGAATTGAATTTTTTCATGAATTTTTTGAGTCTGACCCCGTAATTTTTCAATTTTCGACTTAAGTTCATTACTTGCTTTTTCAATATTGGTTGCACCACGTTCTAATTCTTTAGCTCTAGAAAACAACAACGATGAAAATTTTGGAATACTTGATTCTAACTTTACTCTTTCAGCAAGTACATCAACATAGGAAATTCCATTTTCCTGGAAAATCTTAGAATCATTTTTTTCCAAAAATGACTTGACAGATTTGTCGTTCATATCCGTGATACCAAATGAGGAAAGTTTCATTAGATCATGAGCGATATTCCTAAGACTCTTTGATTTCAAAAGAACGTTCGTTTTTGCTTTGTCTTGTTCTTCCAAGTCGTGTTCTAGTTCTTGAATTTTCTTGTCTGCTTCTTCAGTTTTCAGGCTACGTCCTATTGACAAAATCTCGTTACTCAGAACCTGATCTATTGCCTCCATGAATGTCTCAACTCCATTTGAGTTGGATTCTTTGGACATGGAAATAGGGGAAGCATCTATCGCTACGCCCGAATCATCTACAGTAACAGATGGTTCGTGATTTTTTTCATCTAATACTCTATTAGTTAATTCTTTGGTCTTTTGATAAATAATTTCAATATCTTCATTACTAAGCTGGTCGACTAACTTTCCATCGATTCCAGATTCAGATATTATTTCATCAACATATTTCCTTGGTAAAGATGTTGATTTACCTAACCATTTTGCAACTTCAGTATTTTCTGGCACCTGGCTGAGGTTTCCTGCTATACCTTCTAGACTTATTTGCAGAACATCTTCGCCCCGATTAGGAGGAAGAGTATATTGCAACCCAGTCTTTAGTGTCCTGTGCCTTACTTCAATTGAATTTAAGATCCAAATTATCTTCATTGCTTCGTCACATAAAATGAAATTTCCTTTTCCAAAGATTTCAACAACGAGTATCCTAACTTTATCATCTCTACCTGCAAAATGAAGAAAATAAATCCTCTCGCTGCCCGGTTGAGATACGGAATTTATTTTTGCCCTTTCTATTTCTCGACTAATTACATTTGTAAATTGGGTTTCTTCAACCTGTTTGTATTTCTTATTTGTTATCCAAATCCCCTTGGTAGAAACCATTAGCAGGATATCAGGATGAATTGGATGATGCAATTTCAAAAGGATGGAATTCTTGGTAATGGACGAAATACTGCTTACGTAAAATTCAGAGGTCACCGTTGAGCTTATTTTGTTAACAAGATAATGAAGCTCTATCCCCGATAATTCCATGTAAATGACTGTACAGGAGGATGAATATTAACTAAAAAATTCAAATACCAATCGAAAAGAATTAAACCTGCATTTAATGTGAAGAAAGCAATTGGATCTACTAGATAAGATATACTATATTAGGGCCATAATGGGGGTTTTCTGTGGTATAGTTCTTGGTATAATATTTAGCACCTATCAACTCCCTGGTGTAGTGCCAGGCTCAGTTGGCATAATGATTATGCTCGCACTATTGTTCTATATTATTTCGTATGTTGCCGCAAAAAGAATGGGTTTAAGATTGAAAACTGAAGATAGGAAAAAAATTTCTACCAATGGTGTCTTTCCCTTTATCTTTTTGCTTATTATGTTCACGATTGTTACATACACGGGCCTACGGACTTGAGGCAGTAATCTAAAAGAATTTAATTTCAGGTTATTTTATCTAGGCATGATGATATGGAACTATACTACGCCTGGCATACCTGATGAATTATTCGAACGTTCTGAAAATGTTCCGATAACCAAGGAGGAAATCCGTTCGATTGTCCTAAGTAAACTGCGCCTAAGAAAAAAATATTCAGTAATCGACGTAGGATGTGGAAGCGGCAGCATCACGGTGGAGATATGTTTGCAGGTAAATTCCAAAAATGTGTACGCAATAGACTCCGACAAGAATGCCATAGAACTAACGCAAAAAAATTTGGAAAAATTTGGCGTTTCAGCAAATCTAATTCATTCTAAAGCAGAACAAGTCCTACCTTCGCTACCGGCAGCTGACGCAATTATTGTTGGCGGAACGAAGGGAAAGACTGAAAAAATAATAGAACTTTGTATTTCTAAATTAAAGAAGGACGGGAGACTTGTTGTAGATACCATACTTGTAGAGACAATGTATAAAGCCCTAAAGACAGTCAAAAGGCTGAAGTTGCGAGATATTGAAGTTACCCAAGTCACTATAGCTAAAGGGAAAAACGTGGCAAGTGGGACTATGCTTGTTTCGAGAAATCCAATACTGATTTTATCTGCTACAAAATAGTGATTTCAGACTTGACATGAGTATCAAAGAATACCATTAGATATGTCTATTAGCACTCTTGTCAGGATTCGTTTCTTTTTACTTTAAATTACACATTTTTTTAAGAGTCAAATCATGAAGCTTTCATGCATAGGCTGCGGACCCGGAGATCCGGAATTACTGACAGTAAAAGCTGTTGACAGAATCAAGAAGGCAGATGCTATTTTTACCCCAACGTCCAAGGAAGGTAAACCTAGTATAGCACTATCAATAGCAAAAAAATACATCGATGAATCAAAGACTACAATTACAAATCTAATTTTTCCGATGACAAAAGATAAGGACTCACTAAAATTGCAGTGGAAGACTAATTCCCAGAAAATTGCAGATGCCATCCATTCTGGAAAAAATTGTGTCTACCTAACAGTAGGAGATCCGTCACTGTATAGTACGTGGAATTATATTCACAGAGAATTGAAGGAAGAGCATGGTGACATTGACATTGAGATCATTCCCGGAGTTCCATCTTTCTTTGCTTTCGCTGCTCAGGCAAAAATGAGTTTAGTAGAAGGCGATCAAACCCTTGGTATCGTTCCTGCATGCTATGATTTAAATAAAATTAGACATACCGTAGAATCTTGTGATTCTATAATATTCCTCAAAGACGGGCGATATTTTGACAGTGTAATTGAAATCTTATCTGAAACGGGTTTTAGCGATGATTCAATGATTACTATTGCCCAGGATGTAACTGTGGATGAAGAGATTTTGGAATCAAGGAAATTAAAAGATTTACGAAACACAAAAAATCCAGCTGGAAAATACTTTTCTATAATGGTGGCAAGAAAAAATGATTGATTCTAATACTGTTTACTTTGTTGGCTCAGGTCCAGGTGATCCAGAGCTCATAACCTTAAAGGCAAAAAAGCTGCTGGAAAGTGCAGATGTCGTGGTATATTCAGGATCGTTACTCAACCCCAGACTACTTGAATATGCCAAAGACGGTGCAATGCTTCATGACGCTGCTCTAATAGACAGAATAAAGATTTATGAGATATTAAGAGATTCTACAAAGCAAGGAAAGCTTGCAATTCGTTTTCATGACGGAGATCCCGCTTTATTTAGCACAATCAGAGAGCAAATTGATAAATTAAATTTAGATGGAATAAAATGTAAGGTCGTACCGGGTATTACTGCGATATTGGGAGCCGCTTCATCTCTCAACTTGGAGTTAACCCTTCCGGGAATCACTCAAACTCTTATTATCACAAGAGCAGAACTTAGAACTCCTGTACCCGAAGGAGAAAGAATTTCCAACCTAGCAACGCATGGTGCGACCATGGCTTTCTATCTCAGTGTTCACCTAATAAGAAACATAGTAGAAGAATTGCTAAAGTCTGGTTCCTATCAAACTACTACACCAGTGGCTGTTGTCTATAAAGCTACATGGGAAGATGAAAAAATAATAGTAGGAACTCTTGCCAATATAGTGGAAAAAGTAAGGGAAGCCAAAATAACCAAAACCGCGATAATCATTGTTGGGAATGTTATCAATCCAAGGAGCTATGAATTTTCAAAAGTCTATGATAAACAGTTTACACATGGATATAGAATAGCAGACAAATCAAAATAGTATTTTAGAAGGTAACAATACAATCTATATCCATCTAATAGGTATTAGATGATTAGAAGATTTCTTCATCCTTTCGCATGCCACCTAGTCCGGATTTAACCTTTGACGCGCATTCTATACAAATATCTTCAGAAAAAGGAAAACTTTTCGAGCATTCTTTACATACCGGTTTTCCACAATTAGGACATTCCTTTGTAGAGGTCTGGGAATTACATAGGGAACAAATATTATTTTTCATATGTATAATTAGTGCTTTGAAGGCTAAAAATATATCGCATCATCATATCATTAAGTAGATACATATTCAAGAAATAAGAGAATCATAATAGTGAACAGGAGTATTGTGTAATTTTGATATAACTTTCCTATCTATTCATTCATGACAGTGGAATTCTTGAGATTTCTTTTTGGCTGATGTTTGACCAGGCTCCCATAGCATTGTTTTTTGATTCTCCCTGATTTAGTCCGGTTATCTCACTAAGAATAATTTCTGTGGCATGCATCGGTGGCCAGGCCATTGCCACATATTCACCAACATTTCCCGCTTTTTCCAAAGATGCTGGAACTAACTTTTCATCTGCAAATCCTAATGAGGCAAGTTTATTCTTTATAGAGTCCATTAGGTCTCTTTGTCCGTGTACAATTAAATGTACAGCTTTATCATAATCAATAGTGGACATTTCTCATCAATTTTTCGTACAGTCAGACCTATAAAGATAATCATCCAATACAGTTGTTGATTCATAGATACCATATTTTGATTTGTATGTGACTATTATTCTCCCCAATGACATTTCATAAAGAATTTCTTCTTTTTCCATCATATTGAATATCTCACTTTTTTCTCAGCATGGGCCATTCTTTAATATAGTATTCATTCTTTCTGAATTGACCATCAAGAAAAAATGAATTTACAAGTGCCAAATCCAGAGTAATTATCGTTCCTTATTGCAATATTACAATCCTGGATTAGTATTATCCAAGTATCATGTCAAAATTAAGGATTATGGAAATGGTAACTCAAATGGTATTATAGAGGTTATAGTTTTTTTTGGGGGCAATATGGATGCTACAGTATTTTTAGCACTGATATCTTCGTGTATCTCAACGTCTTGCTGACTTGTGGTCAAGGGCAAAAAAGAAAATATCCTTATTTCATTTTTAAAACAGGAATCAAAAATGCCACAGTATTTAAAATAAGGAGTTCCAATTTCCTTCTCATAGTCCATCCAATATGGGGAATAGATTGATATCCCAGACGCATAAGTAGGCTGAGCTGAAATAAACATAGTTATACTAATAGCAAAGATAGAAGAAACGACCAGTGAATGATATTTTTTACCCTTGTCCAATTCAATATGAGATTCAATACTAAGTATATTTAGAATGCTTTAACAAATTTAATAAGATAATTGAATAATTGAATGCAAGAATCTAATTCCTAAAGAGATAATATACAAAGATACGTTTAGTATTTGCTAGAAAAAATCATAGAATTTTTTTCTTATATAATAACTGAGATTGATTTATTACTTGTAAGTTTTCTGTTATCAAAAATATTTCCGAATGATTGTAGATATGAATTTCAAGGTAGAATTAGATAAATTGGTAATGTCATAATTGTATGAGATTTATGTGAAGTTGATTGTATGATCATGTTATATTCTACTCCTAATGTTAGAGATGTAAATGAATGAAAAATTAATTGATATAAGAAGCCTTATTCCTAAAATGGATTTGGATAATTCTGGCTTTCTTAATTTTTTTGAACTTGAACATTTACAGGCAGGCATCCTGAGATTAAGACCAGGTGAACAGGACACGCAAGAGCCACATTCATCAGATGAAGTGTATATGGTTTTAGAGGGTAATGGATTTATAGAAATAGGAAAAAAATCCTATTCACTAAAGAAAGACCTCTTCATTTTTGTGCCGGCTGAAGTAAAACACAAGTTCTATGGGAACACTAAAGAAATATTGGTTTTATATTTTTTCAGCGATTAGACTAAAGCGATAATCTAGGTATCTATTAGATAACGTTCCCATTTAATAGTTACGATTACAATTTTATTTACGATAAGTTCATAGGCATTGCTTCTAGATGTTTAGCCAATACCATCAAAACTTCAATCTTCTTCTTTGGATAATTTGCAAAGTTAAGTGCTTGATCAATAAAGGTGGAAATTGGAATAGCCTCTTCACCAACAACTTCGATACCTTTTCTAGTCAATAGATATGATTTTGTGACGGGTGATGCTTGAACACCATTTAGAAAATAATGTTGTGATTCAGACATAGCTCTGCTAGCCTTTGAGTAAACCTCCTTTACGTATTCAATTTCTACAGCAATATTATCTTCTAACTGACCCATACGCTTGACGAGCTCGTTGACTCTTTTGACACATTCAAGTACCATTTTTAATCTACCTAATTATTTCAGTGATTCCATCTATTCAGAGTCAATTCTCAAGTCGTCTTTCTTTCCTTCTTGTTCTTGCAATTTCCTGAGCTCACTAACTAAAAACAGTTTATATTTTTCTCGCTCTTGTTCAGTCATTTTATCCAAATTAGAACTCAGTGTTAATCCAATAGATGATAACCTGTCTATCATATCCATTGCCATAAACTTGCCAACATTTCCAACTTTCATTACAACATCCAATTGCTTTTGCATAATATTGTGAACAGAATCTGCATCTGCAGCCATATCGATACCTCTCGATGTTATTTTGTACTTGCCACTATCAGTCTCGCTTATGAGACCCTCTTCTAATAGTCTCCCTAACATTGGATATATCAAACCAGGCGACGGTTTCCATTTTCCCCCACTTTGCAAAATAGCTCTATCAATTATCTCCTTACCGGTCATAGGTTCTTCTTCGAGTAGACCGAGAATATAATGACGTGAAAAGCCCCTTGGAATAGCACTGCCAACTCTGGCAAGCCAATTAGATAACATATCACTAGTAATATCGCTAGCGATATATTAGCTTTTTCTGTGTCTAGTTCAGAACCTGCATGTTATCTTCCGCACTCGCGAGATATTTCGTCCTTTCCAATTTACCCAACAACCAACTGAAGTTTTTTTTCAACTAGAATTATCAGCATTCTAAAACCTAACTCTGAATTTAGCAGTCGTGTGATATTTATATACAAAGAGATTTTTTATTACTTGTCCTTGACACAAAATGGTGACATTCATGAAAATAAGAAAAGAACGACCAAAAAGGGAATTATGATAACTATCTTAATCATCGCTGCTATCGTGGCCGCTAGTTTTCTGGTGTATGTAATACCTTAGACAGGAACAATTACTCTGACACTATTTCAATATCTATTCTATTACAAAAAAAAGAAGGATGATGGATTAGAAGCTACTCTTCTTTTGATTTCGCATGATATTATCAAACAATCCCTGTTGTCCTGTTCTTTCCTGTAGGAGTTTAGTACCTTCTTCGAAGAATCTTTGTGACTGCGCGTTATCGCCGCCAAGCTGATTCCTTAACATTGAGAGAAGGTCTTCATGTGGGACATTATCTTGCCTTGTTGTGAATTGTCTCCTTTCATCGTCAGAAAACATATCCGATAGGCCAGGTAATGATGAAAGCAATCCTGATGCTTGATTTGGATTTGAATTCTGAAGAAAGAATTTAGATACCAAGGACAATCCCATTCTAGCAAGTTCCGGAGGGATTCCCATCTTCTGGGCGAACATTCCAACCATGTCTTCCATAATTAAAATATTTGATTTGATATTAATAAATATAGCTTTTCCATAAAGAGGATTAGCTTAATTGGCGATTTTTAGTGAGGGAGATTTATTGATATTAGAATGAGCACTACACGAATAATGAATAAATTCAATAATGGAAAACTGGAAAATGGCAAAACCTGACAACTTGTTTCGAATGATATAATAAAATATTGGATTTCTAAACATGGTTCCTATTCTAGTCGTGAAACTTGTGATAAGATGCGTTATAAATTAACTAAAATGTGAAGCGTGGGATATTCTCTGAGTATTTAATTTGATATGTAAATACCAAACTTTATTGTGCAAATAACTCACACAAACTTTCTGGGACATAACTTGGACAATCTGAAAATGCCCCTCCTAGTTCTGGCGCTGATTGGTCTCCAAATTCATCGGCTGTCAGACTTTCCTGCTGAGTAGGTCTTGCCCCCAGAACTATACTGATATCTGTCAATTGATTATCTCTGATTACTGTCAGGGTAACGCTGTCGTTAGCTTTCTTTTCTCTTTCTAAGTAAGTGAGAATATCATCTATTTTACGTACATCATTACCATCTATTTTGATAATTATATCCCCATATGAATTTGTAATTTGACCTTGTTGATCGTACGTCACACCTCCTGTGTGAAATCCTGCTCTGGATGCCGGACTACCTGGTGTGATATCTGTAACTAAAAAGCCCTTTGCATCAATCAATCCAAATATTTTGGCGAGCTGTGGAGTAATGTCTACCCCTGTAACTCCTAAATAAGGATGTTGATATTCTCCTGTAGTAATAATAGACTGTACAACTTTCTTGATAGTACTTGATGGTATTGCGAATCCAATTCCGGCATTTGATCCTGTATTAGAGTAAATGGCAGAATTAATCCCAATAACTTCATTTTTCATATTTAATAGCGGACCTCCGGAGTTTCCTGGATTAATCGCAGCATCGGTCTGAATTACATCTGGAATGTCAAAGCTTGATGCGGCTGAACCCATAAATTGAGAATCTTGTCCTCCAGAAGTAGGCAGCAATCTGCCAACCGCACTAATGACACCGACAGTCAATGAACCTGATAATCCAAATGGGTTTCCTATTGCCACAGCTGTATCTCCAACAAGTGGTAAAGTGGTGCTTAGGGTTAAGGGATGTACATCGGTTTCCTTAGGATTCAATATCTTTAGGACAGCAAGATCACTGAAAGGATCGTTACCAACTAAAGACGCTTCATATGCATTGCCATTTAGGAATGTCACGATATATTCATTATTACCTAAATTAAAAGCAACTACATGATTGTTTGTAACTATGTGACCTGCTGAATCATATACAAAACCCGATCCAATACCTTGTTGGGAACCTGATTGTGGATCTATAATCGTAACCTGAACTACCGACTTTGATGCCGATGCAAATAGATTTGGTAATGTCAATTCAGAACCGGATGGAACTTGGGTCTGTCCAGTAGATTGGCCAAAAATCTGGTACTGATAAGTTTGGTTACTGCCCAAAATTACTAAATATGATACATAAATAAAACACAAAATGAACATCCATTTTTTCATCATTTTACGTCTAATCAATAACTCCAACTATTTTAACATTAACTTTGAATTCTGTAAGCAGAGTTACATTGGAATTACAGTACAATAGTTTGAATCTCATTTACGGCAATCGAAACCTTCCTGTCTCTTTACTCCAATTGATCTTAATATGATGGTGTCAATTAGGATAAGAACACATTAAATTCCAATTAGTTCAAGAATTAGTTAGTGTCACAGGCCTGAAAACTAACTTTACTGTTATACGGTAAGAAGGCACACAGTGTGTTTGTGGGTTTATCTTCAATTGTTATATGTCTTCGATCTGTTATTTTGTGTGCAAGTTCGTCTATTAGATGAGATTGAAAATAATCTCAAAGATATGTCTAGCGTTAATCGAATAAAAGCAATTAATGATTTCAGCTAACCTGTAAGGTTAAGGTTTACCTGAGGTACTATATTCCTAGCTTGTGCTGAAGCTTCATACTGAGGGTATTGCTCATAGCCCCAAGCTTTTGCACCAAGAAATCCATTTTCGTTAAATACATTGTTTGGGAAGGTTCTAATGTGAAGATTAAAGTCTCTTACGCCATCATTGTACGCCGTTCTACTTACAGAGATCCTATTTTCCGTACCGGCCAGTTCGTCCATCAATCTAGTAACAGTAGCATCAGATTTTAACTCCGGATATGCTTCATAGGTTAATATGATCTTGCTAAGCGTAGCCTCTAGTTGATTGCTCAAGTTTACACGTTGTGCTGCATCCGGGGTTTGCATCCATTGCGATCTTAGCTTTGTAATGTCCTCCAATGTTTGACGCTCAAACTGCATATATCCCTTTACTGATGATACCAAGTTGGGTATTAAGTCATATCTTCTTTGAAGCTGGGTGTCCACATCTGCAGCGCGTTTCTTAACCGATTCATCCCTAGATTGTACACCATTATATCCAGAAATATACATAGAATATAGACTTACAATTATTATAATTATTAATACTGCAATTCCAATGCCAACTTTAATCCCCGTTCTCATATCAAATCACAATAACTTTGTTTCAATATGAATAGCACCTTATTAAATCCACTGGATTAATGAATTATAGCTATCTGCCTGCGCCACCGCCGCCAGAGGAACCTCCACCTCCACTAAATCCACCTCCTCCGCCATATCCTCCTGAGTAACTACCACCGCCTCCTGCCCAACCTAATCCTCCCAATAGACCTCCCCAACCAAATCCGCTACCACCTAAATCACTTCCGCCCAGTCCTCTCGATCCAAATCTCCTTCTTCTTGCAAGATAGAATATGACGGCAATTATCACGAGGAAAACCAACATCATCATTATTACATCCCAACCACTTTCACTCTCGCGTGGTTCATACTCTTGGTAAATCTGATCCTGATTGTTATAACCTATCTTCTCGCCAATTGCTATTACAGTTGTTAAGAGAGCTTCACTTAAAACATCGGGATTCTTGGTAGCTTCAAAGTCTTGTCTGGCTGGAACAAGATATGAATCCAAAATTGCACCTGCAGTTCCATCGGTGATATTTCCTTCCAATCCTCTACCTATTTCAATACGCATTGATCCACCTCCAGCATCACGTTCTAGGGAGTATAAAACTAAGACACCATTATCCTTACCGTTTTTACCTATACCTTTTATTCCGTCCAAGGTAACTTCATTAAAAATATAGTTGGCAAGAGTATCCCTGTCCTGAATCTCTTGATTGTCTTTCTTTATCCCATGCCCAATAAAATTTGGAATAGTAAATATTACTACTTCAGCGGAGGTTTGAGCGTCAATGTTTCTAAGATACTTTTCAATCAAATCCTTGTATTTGGAATTTATCAAATTAGCGTTATCATATACATATTGTGGTCTGATACCGAATGAAGGCTGAAAAATAATTGGAAATAAAAGAATTACAATTAGAGCTGATGATAAACAAAACTTATTGAGATTAAAAAGGCAATACAAGTTGAGTAACTTTAGACCCAGTTATTTACAAACATTTTGTTTTTGATCATAAGGAAAATTATTCAAAGGAATAGAATCGAAGTTAATTAATGAAACTGGCAACCATGGATATTAATTATTAGTCAAACATTAAATTTTGAGATCTAAAATCTAACCTTAGATGTGGATTTTGGGGTAACAGGTTACCTAATATATGGTGTAGATTAATCCAATTTCAAGATCGAGTAGATTGGGTACAGTCACTGTAATGAAATTTGGGGGGAGTACCCTAGGGGAAGACGGGGTATGCATAGACAAGATACTTCAAAGGATACGAAATAAGATAGAGGGTCAAAATAAGGTAGTTGCAGTATTTTCTGCACCTTTGATTCGATATAGAGATAAACTAAGTTCTATGACTGATGTGGCCATTCACATCGGAAAGAACTATGCCCAATCAAATCCAATAGAGATCGATGTTTTGCGTGAGGTATATGAAACCATCGCATCAAATAATCTTTCTCAGGAATATCGAAAGAATTTTTCCAATGATATTGATAAATTCCACAAACAAGTTATAGTTTCGTTAAAACAGGCTGCAGAAAATCGCAGATTTGTGGATGTTACTAGATCAAGAACCCTTGCATATAGTGGTGAGATACCAATGGCATATCTGATGGACTATGTTTTAAGGAGTAATCAAATAAAATCCGACCATGTAGACATTGAACAATGGCCAATCATTACTGACGATAATTTTGAAGCCGCAAATTTTTTGATTGAAGAGTCAAGACAAAGATCAAATCATTTCTATGAATTAATAGAAAAGAATAGTGTAGTAACCATAGGAGGTTTTATTGGAAAAACAAGTGACGGCCTGGAAACGACATATGAAAGGGGAGGCTCGGATAGATCTGCAGCAGATGTTGCTATATTGTTGAACGAAAAATACAAAGCAGAATTAGATTTTGAAAAAGATAATGCTGTACTGAGCGCTGATCCAAAAATAGTAAAGGAAGAGATGGATAGTATCAAATTTCTTTCTTATAATGAAGCAAGATTAGCCGGAATGTTTGGAATGAAAATACTTGATCCTCTGGCAATTAAGGAAATTGATAATAACAAAATGGACATACCTATCGTAATTACAAACATGAATGATCCGTCCAATACAACAACTATATCAAAAATCTCTGTCGACCAATCAGACAATCTTGTCAAGATTGTTACTGGAAAGAGAAATTGTGCAATAGTAAGGATGGAGACTATAGCAGCCTCACATTTGTTGGCATCACTCGAAAGCTACAGGCAGTATCACGATTTTCTCAAACTATCTCCCTTTAAGAAAGATGGAATTGAAATCACTAGGGTTCTATTCCTTGATGGAGACTATGTTCGGCGAAATGAACATCACTTCAAAGCATATTATCCTAAAACGGAGATAGTGTATGACAGAGGTGTTGTTACCCTAATTGGTGATAATATGTGGAAAATGCCCAAAATTGCTTCAACTACGAGCAGCACAGTTGGTGAGCATGGAATTAATATTTTGAATTTGGATGCGCAAGAGGAGACTTCACGTATCCTAATTATAGTAGATGATTCCAAGGTAGCTGATGCCATAAGGGCAATTCACGATAAGAGAAATAGAATTGATAGGGATGAAATTTAATGAATAATAAAGGCAAAATATGGATGGATGGAGAGTTCGTTGAGTGGAATAACGCGAAAATTCACATCTTGACACATGCGATGCATTATGGCACTGCAGTGTTTGAAGGGATCCGCTGCTATGATACGAAAAACGGCCCTGCTATCTTTCGATTGAAAGACCACGTCAGGAGACTTGCTAATAGTTGTAAAATGTATCATATGACTATACAATTTTCTGAGAAAGATCTTGCAGATGCGATCGTTGAGACTGTCAGAGTTAATAAGGTCAAGGAATGCTACATACGACCTTTATGCTACTATGGATATGGAAAAATGGGAGTCAACCCTTTACCTAACAAAGTATCAGCATCTATTGCCCTGTGGGATTGGGAGGACCATATAAAAACTGAAGAAAACAAGGGCATGAGAGTTATTGTTTCTTCGTGGACCAGGATAGATTCAAGAAGCTTACCTATGCATGCAAAGGCCACAGCAAATTATGCAAATTCCGCTTTGGCTAGAATTGAGGCTATAAAATCAGGGGCTGACGAAGCCATCATGCTGAATATGAGTGGAATGGTGGTGGAAGGAACCGCTGAAAATATTTTTTTGGTAAGAGACAACACCCTCATCACACCGCCTCTTTCATCAGGCGCATTGGACGGCATAACCCGCTCAACGGTACTATCTATTGCACAGGACTTGGGTGTCAGATCTCAAATTTGCGACATTACACGGGATGAAATGTATTATGCAGATGAGGTATTCTTGACTGGTACAGCTGCTGGAATTAAGTCAATTGGAGAAATCGATAAAATAATAATTGCCAATGGAAAGGTCGGAAAAATTGCTGCACAATTACAAGACAGTTACTATCAAATAGTACATGGCGAAATTGCAAAATTTGACAAATGGCTCACGTACGTCAATTGAATGAAAAAGGATTGGTTTCTATCTTTTATATTTTCATTAAGTTACGGAGTTTCGAAAAAAATAACAAGTATTGGACAAAAATCCTCAGAGTGGTGATTCATTCAAAATCAAAGCAAGCAATGCAGACCTTAGATCTTTACCATAAGATGCTTGTTTAAAGTAGATCGCATTAGTTTTACTATCAACATCCTGTGAAATTTCATCTATCCTCGGTAATGGATGCATTATGGCAATATCAGATTGGAATTGCTTCAAAATGTTACTATCAATTGTGTATGCCCCCTTAACCTTTTCATATTCTTGAGGATCTGAAAACCTTTCCTTCTGAATTCTAGTAACATACAAGATATCCGTATCCCGAAATACTTTTTCATCCATCTCAACTAGTTCTACAATTTTCATCTTATTTTTCAATCCATAGATAGATTCTTGTCTAATTTGTAATGTTGGTGGAGAAACTAGAATTATTTCAACATCATAATTTGAAAGTCCGTACAATAAAGAGTAAATGGTTCGTCCGTATTTCAAGTCACCCAAGATGCAAATTTTCAATCCATCAATTTTCTTTTTTTCTTTTGTCATAGTGTACAAATCAAGCATTGCTTGTGTCGGATGTTCTTCACTTCCACTTCCTCCATTAATTATTGGATGATCCGAAATTTCTGCTGCAAATTTACTTGAGCCATCAAGTTGGTGACGTAAGATCATGATATCTGAATAAAGATCCATTACCCGTACTGTATCTTGCAAACTTTCACCTTTCTCAATTGAAGATGATTTCAGATCAGATATCCCAATAGAACTGCCGCCTATTGATGCCATCGCTGCCTCAAAACTCATTCTAGTCCTAGTACTTGGTTCATAAAACAGATATCCCATTATTCTGGCTTTTCCCAATTCATCTTTCTCTTTAGGATTTAGTTTCTTTATTTCGTCGGTTTTCTTGAACAAGTATTCGAGGTCATCTCTTTGAAAATCCTTAATGGAAACGACGTCTCGATTAAAGAATCTGTTATTCTTCACTGATTATCACTATCATATGATGATAAACCCCCCTTTACAAAAAGATTCTTATCAAAACTGCAAATAATTCCATGATTTTCTATATAGCATATATTAGCGATTTTTCAATAAAATTTGCAGTTTGAATAAGAGTGAGCTGACTCTAGTCTTTGTTCTTATGGCATCATCATTATTATTTGTTCAAGATGATAATGTGTTAGCATATGGCCAAGTTAATGATACAACAACTAGCTCTAATTCGAATTTGACCATCACGGCAATCAATAGTAGTATGGTAGATACTAAATTAAAGACTCAATTTCCCATTGCAGATGAACAAGAGAACTCATCGGTTAAGACTGTTACTTATACACCAAAGTTTTTGTGCGGGAATGTAATGGCTGGTGAAGGTCCTGTACGACCAGGACACTATGATACTGATATAAGCATCCTTAACAAGCAAGTATACCCGATAAAATTATTCATGAATGTCATACCTAATGATGGTAAATCTTCCAATTCAATCATCAAAGTTGTTGAATCTGAAAGTGCCACAGGAATTACATGTAAAGACATTCTTCCATTAGTTACTGATACTAAGAACTTGACAGAGGGATTTGTGTTGCTAACCTTACCTATTAGTGGAAGCATGATTAATGCATTCCCTGACCCTAACAATCCAGAGGCATCAATTTTGAAATCCATTGATGAATCGCAAGCTAATTTGATTGAAGTACAAGTTTTCTATACAGCAAATGCGCTTCCTCAACTTCCAAGTGAAATCATATTTAATAAAATTGATTTTAGAATACTAAGCGATCCCACTGGAAAAATACCACAGGATTTGTTGAGCAAGACCTTAGAAGTTACCCTAACATCTAATGCCGATCAAGTTTATGACCAAGTACTGCGAGTCAAGTCTTTACTAAGGGAAAAATTCAGACTATCGGATTCTGAAATGAACACCATAAATATCCAAATTGAGAAAACAGAAATAAATAGTCTTTTTACCAGCGATGATCATGCAATTTCGTCATCACGTCTAAATCCTAACATGTATTTTAGATAAAATAAGGAGGAACAAGCCTCATACCTTCAATGCCCTACTTATCATTATTAATTCGGGTCCAGTTGTCAAATTACCTACTATCACTGAGCTAAAATTAGCTATCAGTCCTGATGATAGAAATGGCGAACCTCCGTTGACTGTGGCAGGCTCTGCCTCAATTTGGAGTGTTTCGGATATCCTGTTTACTTCAGCATCATTAGCGTTTGGATGAACAATAGCCCCGGCATTTGTGGCCACAACCATCGAGCCAACCTGGACGAATCCTCCAATGGACATTTTTTGAATTGGCACGCCAAGGGTATCCTTAATATCTTGATCGACTTCCTCGCTGAACAGATTTGAAACAATTGCTCCCTTGTCATTTGCTGATATTAAGTTTCCTATCGCAGTAAATTTGCTATTTAATCGTTCCACATTTAATCCCGTCTGTTTAAGGATTTGGATTTCTTCGTCTGAAACTGTTGATGGTAACAATATTCCATTATTATTCATCACCGTCATTGGTCCTATCAACCTGGTCCCTGCTATTGAAACATGAATTATTTCTTCAACATCCAGGTATTCTTTTAGCTTTTTAGTCTTTGTATCTGCAAACCCAAATGGAAGCAATAGTGTTTTATCATTGGTTCGTGTAAACAAACCTACGTTTGGACTTCTATATACATCATATTTGTGTATCACCAAATATTTGAACTCTCCATCATGTGAACATCATATAGCAATATTTCTCTATGATCGACTGAGATAAGAAACTATCTATTCTGGCTCAATCGTGGAGAAATGATTTCCGGACATCCCAATAACTCTTCATTCGTCATTTGTTGTTAAAATTTCAATTTTGTCAAAAATAAAAAATGGATGGAGTATTGATTATCCTGACATACAGGAGCTAAAGCCACATTCGATGCACATATTGCAGCCTTCAGTGATAATTAATCTCGCAGTACAAGATGGGCATTTTTCATACTCCATATAATCACTCGGGTTTGCAATCATGTTCGTTTTTAGCTTTGCTTGAGAAACGCTTACTGGGTTGTCTGCTGGCTCAGCTTGTTCGGCGTCTTTAAAGACCTTATCAACTTGTGTCATAACATAGTCTTGTTTAATGTTACTATGAATGTGGTCAACTACGTGGGAACTTGGCTTCACTATGAATTTTTTCTCCTTATCATTTCCGGTGATATGTAGTACCTGTTCATGTCTGGATCCATCCCTATACACGGTCACTCCCTTCAATCCCATTTCATGCGATAAAAGATAGGCAGCTTTTATGTCTTCGACAGTAACGTCAGACGGCATGTTTATAGTCTTGGCAATTGCATTGCTAATCCATTTTTGCCAGACTGCCTGAGCCATAAGATGATCAGTCCAATGTACATCAATCGCAGTGACAAATATTTTCTGCAACCATTCTGGAATTTCGGGCAGCCCTCTTACAGATCCATAATTGTTTGCAATTTTTGTCAAGATTTCATCATTGTAAAGTCCATTTTCCTTGAGAATGTTTTCAAATATCCGATTGGTATAAAAGAACCTTCCCACAGTAACTCGTTTTTCAAATACAAGTGCAAATACTGGCTCAACACCGTTGGAAGTGTCAGCTATCATTGAAAGAGTTCCAGTAGGAGCAATTGTAGTGGTCCATGAATTTCTAATTCCGTACTTTTCAATCTTCTCAATCAATGAATCCCAATCATATGAGTGATATCGCTTTGGAATTTCATAATATCCTGCCACTGGTATCATTTTTCCTTCTACGTAATCAGTCTGATTGAATAGTGGAAACGGGTCTCTTGCTTTTGCTATTGCTACACTTTCTTCCATACTATAGTACGAAAGCGCCTCTGCTACTCTGTTCATAAAGTCGTAACCTTCTTTCGAATTGTATGGTATTCCTAATGTGAACAATAGATCAGCAATTCCCATTATTCCTAGTCCAATTCTTCTTGTTAATTTTGTATTATGTTCTATTTCTTCCACCGGATACTTGTTCATGTCTATTACATTGTCTAGGAATCTGGTTGAAAGACGAATTGCTTGCTCATATCTTTGCCAGTCAAATTCATGTTTGCCATCAACACTCCTTTTGACAAAATTGGCTAAATTAATGGAACCTAAATTGCATGACTCATACGGATAGAGTGATTGCTCACCGCAAGGATTTGTTGCTCTGAGTGGTCCTTCTTTTACATTAATGCAGGGGTTGTATTTGTTGATATTATCGAAAAAGATGACACCTGGTTCAGCACTCTTCCAGGCACTAAAAGTTATCAAATCTAAAAGCTGGTGTGAATCAATCTGCTTGATTGGTTCTTGGGTCGTCGGATTTTTGAGATTGTATTTGTGATTATTTTCGTTAATTATTGATTGCCAGAAATCGCTCCAGATTCCAACACTAACGTTAAAATTTTCAAAGACGCCTGGTTTCGTTTTAGCTGTTACGAATTTTTCTATATCAGGATGCCATGATTCCATTATTCCCATATTTGCACCTCTTCTTTTTCCACCTTGTTTTACCACATCCGTAATTGTATCTATAATTCTCATAAAAGAGATCGGTCCCGAAGCTACGCCAGACGTTGATGCGACAATATCGCCTTCAGGTCTAAGATTAGAATAGTTAATACCAACGCCGCCACCGGATTTGAATATCATCGCAGCATCAGTCGAAGATTTCATTATGCCTGACATATCGTCTTTCATATCCAATACGAAGCAAGCTGAAAGCTGGCCAAGTTTTGCCCCGGCATTCATTAGAGTAGGGGTATTTGGAAGAAAGTCCTTTGATACCATCAAGTTATAATATTCAACTATCCTATCAGAATATTTCGACAGTTGACCCTCGGCGATGTGTCGCAAAAGATCTTTAAAGCTAATTTTCATATGTCCGCTTTTAGCCAAGTCAATGTAGTGTCTAATCAATGATTCAAAGTGATATTTGTTAAGATAGTGATTTCCAATTTTTAGTTTTAAGTCAAAATCATCTAGTTTTTTGTAATATTCTTCAGCTTCAGTAATATTTTGAACCACTTCGCTACTTGAATATGTTTCAGAATCGTGAAGAATGTCTGGAATTGTTACAAGAATTGCGACTCGTTCAAAAAGCAATCCGGGATCCTCAACAATTTCATTATTATTGTCCCTTAACAAATAGCGCGAAGCAAGCACTCTGAGTGAATTTACATCAAAGGCCTTATCCACTTCGTCCAGATCTTTCTTATTCAGAATCTTCTTCTTTTCATCTCTAACCTTTCGTCTTTCATGTCTGTATAGTATGTAGGCTTTTGCGGTTTCAGAAAGACCTTCTTCAATCAAGATAGATTCCACCATGTCCTGCACATCTTCAACGCTAGGAACTCTGTTGGTATCTAAAATAGAAAATTGTTGGTCCATTTTTTGAACAACTTTTTCTGATAATCTTTCAGCAAGCTTGGAATCAGCCTTGCCTGCTGCCATTAAAGCTTTGTAGATGGCATTAGAAATCTTTGAATTATTAAAATCGACTAGCCCTTTGTCCCTCTTCCTAATTTGCGCGATTGGTTTTTTAATTGAGTTTGAAGAATTATCAATTTCGGTAATTTCCTTTGCCATAACGCATTATACAGCTAGACCCTAGCTTAAAAATATTATTTTACTAAACAATTAGACAAGATGCACTTAAGGTTTAAACTATTTGATTCGATGTCATTATATTATCCATAATGCGGAAAGACAAAAAAAGTTGGAACCAATGACCTTGATTCTTTCAAGCTAAGCTTTTTCTATCCACAGGTTATTTCATCCAAAAATTCATTCATAAGTAAATCTTTTGTCCATTTATTTTACCAATTTGGGAACAGTGGTAGTAGGAGCAATATCCATGTTAGATTTATCCTCCAGTACTTCCTTCGACTAACTGTTTCGCAAGAATAGAGCCAACGTGGAGCTCAATGGGGTTGCCTGATGCATCCTCAATATGGATCCTAGATTTTGGATTTAAGATTTCCATCTATAGCTGTGCAAAATTGGTGGACCCACAATTCTGACACACTTCAGATGACATTGCGGTTCTAGTACCGCACGAGCTACATATCTTAATTCTGTAGACAGGTCTGAAGAAATTAAGATCAAAGGCTTTGTCAATGCAATCTTTCAACTCATTATCTGTAAGGTCACTAATGTCCACATTAAGTGAAACTCCACCATTTAGTAATTTATCGATCGAGTTGCTTGATTCTATTATGGGACCAGAATTCGAGAGTAGATCTCTACCATTTATCAGAACGCCCTGCGAGTAGGACTTTATCATCGAATCATCATCAGATTGATCATACATGTTTCCGTATTTTTCAGAGTCTAGAGACGCCAATCGTGAACTACTATCATCCGTAATCATAGCTATTCGAATAGACTCATCTCCAGATAGCTTTCCTTGGTCTGAAGCTACTTCAACCGCTGTATGCAATACCTTTTGGATAATCTCTTCCCCATTGAATTCATGTCCCAATATGTTGTATACCGATTCTCTTATTCCAGTCAAATTAATTACAAGATTAATTCTGCTCAATTGCATCATTTGGGTAATATTGGCTGTTATTGGAAGCATTTCTCTTCTTATCATTTCCAAAATAGAGTTCTTTCTTGCTAGCAAAGCAGAGATTGCCGGTTTGATCATTAACGCCAATCTAGCTCTGAAATAAGTTTCGTCCTTGTTGGATTGATATGCTAGTCTGGGCAGATTAATAGCTAAAGAGTGCAAGCTTACTACTGAACTTGATTTTTCGTCAGATTGAGTTTTTACGACTCCGAGATTACTCCTATAGTTCTTGGACACGGACAAAATACCGCCATGTTTGACTATTTCTCCAATCAAGTCTGCGTTTGCGCTCAGTGATTCCTTATCATTACCAACTAATGATATCGCAATGGTAGGTAATGGCGTGTGCTCCAAATATTTCAAGTAAGCTGTCAATACGGGTCTTGTCATGGATGGGCTTTCAGTGGAAATGGGGAATGTAAAGACTGGAAAACCTACTAATGAATACGATCTGGATATTGATGATGAAATAAATGCCCTAGTAAATGCCGATTCTACTTCTTCAGAACTCGCCTGAATCTTATTTGAAATGGTAGAAACAAAATTATCAAGTATCACCTCCCTTGAAGTTTCCCTACTTAAGACCGAGATCAACACGGGCAAAACTGCAGTAATATCGTCGAGTGTCTGAATGGGGTTAATCCTTGAAACATTCAAGTATTTTCCTTTGAAGTTTAAGCCATTTTCAATGATACTCTTTGTATCAATGAATACTGTATCAGGCATTAGATTCCAAAGACCAGTGTTTGAAATATTTAGTTCGCCGGCTAGATGCATATCTGTTATGTCTTTGGGTAACATGTTGAACAACAGGTTTTCGGAAAAAACAGCTAGAGAAGTTTCCGACAATATACCTTCTACCCCATTCTTGCTTAATGATGGGTTGTTAAACATATCAGAAATATCAGATCCCGGAATACCCAACCTGGCTAATTTTGATCTAAATTCCTCATAACCATGCTCTATTAAGATTGAATTCACGGTCTCTCGAATAAGTGAGGATGTAAGATACACAGTTTGGAATTTGTAGACCTTGTTTTCCACCTCCTCGGTAATCTTATGTGCTTGCTCAAGAGGCATATTTGCCTCTCTAACTAACGATTGAGTTATCCTGTTTGAATTAAATTCTTCAATTGAATGTCTAGAAGTTCGTACATACATTTTTCCACTTTCGATAATGGATCTCTCTTCGATTTGTCTTGCTAGGCTAAGCACTAATTTTCCAAGATTGGTAATAGTATACCTTCTTTCTGCTTTATTTAATGCCACAAGAGATTGCCTCAAAAGCTTCCTTAAATGGTAAGCAAATTTCCCAGACTCTTTTTTAGATTTAAAACCAGCCAACGATTTCAATTCCGAATAAGTTAAGGGACCTTTGGAATTTAGAATGCGAAGAATATCTATTCTGTTAGGACTAGCCATCACGGAGAAAATCATCCTAACTCTTTTTGCCGCTTGTAAAATTCCAGTAGGCTTAGATTCAGATTGAATTATAAGATCATGACTCGCCTCTATCTCCATCTCACCCGATATTATCTTGAGATAATTTAAAATTGGGTCGTAAATAGTTATTGACTAAAAGTGCAAAACAATTTACCCACAATGCATTGGAAAAATCAAATCTAGATCATTACTTCGTTTTCCTCTAGTAAGGTATCATATTCATTTTTGTTTTTCTCAACATTGATAGTGGCAGGTATGTCTGGTAGTTTTTGTCTCGTCTCTTCCTCAACACTCTGTTCAACTTCACTCAAAATTCTTAATGCGTCTTCATCTACGTGCATTGGTATTTTTACTTCCGGATTAACATTGAAGTTTAGAATTTCTGATGAAGCATTTGTAACATCATTCAATACTTCATTTGCCGTAGGTATTACCATTGAAATATCTTTCTCAATATCCTTTATCAGATCTATTGTTGGATTTATTGTATCCATAATAACAGTAAATTCACCTATTATGGTTGAACGCAGAGCTACAACTTCAAGAGACATTATCATGTTTCTTGTAGTATGGTGAACACGATGTATATTTACGAGCTCACTTGCCAATGCCTTAGCTCGTATATTGTTACCCCCTTTGATGTTTTCCACAATTTGTTTTCTAAAGTGAGTATCCATTACTTCAAATTTCTTTGAGAGCTTGTTCAACTTTGTAATTTGATTACTAATAACCTGAGCAGCATTAGACAGGTCGTTCTGAAGCTGGGTATGATGCTGCATCAAGAAAATATTATCTTGCATGAATGTAAAAATAATTGTCAGAGTCTGTCGACTAAAGAGTAACATAAAGCTAATCAAATCAAACAAATTTCTAGTATATGGACAAACCCATTTCTACAATAATTAGATGAGATAAAGCCTTACCACGTATGACTTGAAAGAGAGAAACTTAGTTTGCTTGTTTTTCTAATGTAAGTCCATGTTTTGCATCATATCCTTTAACCTTCACAGTAGAGCCTATAGGAAGATCTGCAGGTGTCTTGATTCCCGGTAGAAATCCTGATGCGGAAATAGGAGCATCTTGTAGCTTGAACACCACCCAGGCATAGGAGTTTACGTCTTCGAATCCTTCAGGCGCCACAGCTTGTATTGTATGAGTGACTACGCTGCCAATTCCAGGAAGTTCAATAAATTCGAAATCGCTTTTGGAACATCCGCTACAATAATACATTGTCTCAAGCATTACCTTTCCACAATTTTTGCACTTGTTTGCAAGTATCCTTCCTTTGTTTGCTGTTTGGATAAATCTTTCATGGGTACTAGAATTTTTTTCCACTGCAATACACCTAGATTATACTTTTTGAAAGACATGAACTGCTGCGCTTGCGCCCGTGGCACCAAAGTTATGAGTTAGCGCTATTTCTGCGTCTTTTACTGATCTCTCTCCAGCTTTACCGGTAAATTGTTCGTAAACTTCTACAACTTGTCCAACACCAGTAGCTCCAATTGGGTGTCCTTTGGATTTTAGTCCTCCTGACGGATTAATTGGAATCTCCCCTGTTCTTTTAGTAATTCCTTCTCTAGCTGCTACTCCGCCCGTCCCCTTCTTGAAAAATCCCAAGTCTTCAATGTCAATTATTTCTGCAATTGTAAAGCAATCGTGAACCTCTGCGAAATCAATATCCTTGGGCGTTACTCCTGCCATCTTGTATGCTTGATTTGCTGCAATAATTGTACTAGGGATGGTTGTGATATCTTCTCGTGATTGGACAGCTGCCGGAGATCCACCTCTTCCCGAACCAATGACTTTTACATAATTGTTACCAACCTTCTTGGCAAATTCCTCAGTGCATAAAATTACTGCCGATCCACCGTCAGAAAATGGACAACAATCATAAATCTTTAACGGAGATGCTACAACAGGTGAGTTCAACACATCATCTACAGTAATACTTTTCCTGATGTGTGCCTTTGGATTTAGTAATCCATTTTCATGATTCTTGACTGCTACATATGCCAAGTCCTCCTCGGTTGCATTGTATTTATTTAGGTATGCTCTGGCAATTGAGGCAAACAATCCCGGAAACGAAGCTCCATTGCCACCTTCATAAAAGAAGTCTGAACAATATGAAAAAAGTGTGGTACTCAAAGTAGTTCCAGTATGTGTTACCTTTTCAACACCTACGGCCAATACACAATCATAGAAGCCTGCAGCAACGTTTGCATAAGCCTCTCTGAACATCACTGAACCTGAGCCGCAAGCAGACTCAATAGTTAACCCCGGGACGTGAGGAATCCCAAGATTGCTCATGAGTACTGGTGCCATGTGTACTTGTTTGTCAGCAACACCAAATACGTTTGAGATATAACCCGCTTGAATATCCTTTGGCGTAATTCCAGCCGAATCAATAGCATTTTTTGCCGCGTCAAGTCCCAGCTCAATGATACTTTCACTTAGTTTACCATATTTTGTACTTCCAGCTCCAAGAACGCATACATTATTTACCATTTATATGAAAAATATTATCTTGAGAATATAAAAATGTTCGAGTAAGTTTTTCATAAATAACTGCTCTGTCTGCGGTCTGAGACTGTTGTAATCTTCTCTTAGTTTGTTCCATATGTTGCATATGTTGCATATGAACCCAAAATCTAAATTATTATCGTCTATAGAATATTTTGATTGTCGGAAGATAATGTTATGGCTGTCAAAGGTTATCAACTTGTAATTTGCGAAAAACCATTGGCGGCTAAGAGGATATCCCAAGTATTGGGATCTAAAAATATCATAGAGAAAAAATATTCTCTTGGTATTGTCGTTTTCGAAATTACTTCGGACAAGAATCAACGATTTGTTGTATGTTCAGCTCTAGGTCATATGTACAGCCTAATTCCATTGGAGAAAAATAGAAAAAAATATCCAATATATGAAACTGTATGGTCTCCCAAACGTTCAACTGTTGCAAATCAAAGGAAGAGAATCCTGGAAACTTTGAAAGTAATAGCAAGGATTTCTGAAGGTGCCTCAGGGTACATACACGCATGTGACTATGATCTTGAAGGCGAGCTAATTGGTTATAATATACTTGAATATGCTTGTAAACACAAGTATGAACAGTCGTGGAGGGCGAAATTTTCTTCTCTTACCGATTCAGAAATAAATCAATCTTTTAATAATTTACAACAAACCGACATTAGGATAGCTGAAGCAGGAAAGGCTAGACATCTTGTAGATTTCGTTTTTGGTATTAATCTATCAAGAGCATTGGTTAATTGTTTAAGTGTTGCCAATCAAGATAACAGATATTACAATTTAAGCATTGGAAGGGTTCAGGGACCTACTTTAGGATTTATAGTAGATAGAGAAATAAAGATTAGGAAACATGTACCAGATCCGGTATGGTATATCACTGGAAATTTTCAGAAAGATAATTCTTCTTTCCAAGCCAATCTAAGTACTGCGATACATAAATTTTCAGAAATGCAAAAAATATTGGCTACATGCAAAAATGGAAAAGCTACAATTAAGACAGTAATTTGCCAGACTAAGAAGGTTAATCCCCCCACACCATTTAATCTAAGTGATCTGCAAAAAGAGGCCTTCCGAATTTTCAAACTTTCTCCGGCAGTAACCCATTCCATTGCTGAATCTCTTTACTTAGCAGCACTGATCTCATATCCACGTACATCGAGTAAAAAACTTCCTTCTTCCATCGGATATGAAAAAATCCTAAACCTATTAAGCAAAAACTATGCTACTGCAGATAAAAACAAAATACAAGAGTTGTTGATGCAAAAACATTTGGTTCCCTTTCAAGGTATTGAAGAAGATCCAGCTCATCCAGCCATTTATCCTACAGGTCTGAAACACAAAAAACTAAGCGTACAGCAAAGCAAAATTCTAGATTTAATTATCAAGAGATTTTTAGCTACTTTTGGAGACGGTGCTCTGACCAATTTTAGCGAAGTTATAATTACTGTACGTGGTTATGATTTTATTGCGAAAGGAAATACAATCTTAAATTATGGATGGATTCCCCTTTATGAACCCTATTTTAGTATCAAAGAAACGAGATTGCCTCATCTTGTCAAGGGAGATTCTGCACAAACAAATGAAGTTACTGCGTTAGAGGATTTTACCAAACCGGTTGCAAGATATAATCAGGCAAGTATATTAGAAAAAATGGAATCAGAAGGAATAGGAACAAAATCTACTAGGGCTGAGACAGTCAATTTATTAATAAAACGCAAGTATATCTTGCAACACAAGATTGGATTAGAGCCTACTGAATTAGGATTTACCATTCTTGACACTATGAAAAAATTCATTCCAGATATTGTCTCAACAAAATTAACTGCCTTCTTGGAATCCAGTATTAAAAGAGTAGAACAAGGAGAACTTGATATGATTAACCTTCGGAAGCATTTGGAAAAATCCTTATTGAAACCTCTAGACAGGATCAAAATAAATGAAATGGCCATTGGCAATGAGATAAAAAATGGACTTACTACTTCACGAGTTGAAATGTCTTATGGTAAATGTCCAAAATGTCACATAGGAGAAATGGTTTTGATCAAGAGTAATAAAACTAAAAAAAGATTTCTAGCCTGCTCTAAATTTAGAGTAACAGGATGTAAGACGATTACGATAGTTCCCCAATTTGGCTTGATTAAAAATGATAACAGTGTTTGTACTTGTGGATGGCCAATTTTGAGAATAATATTCAAAAGAAATAGCCCACGGAAAATATGCGTGAATAGAAGTTGCCGAGAAAATCTATCTAATAGAACAGACGATCATCGCAATTTGGATCCAAATACATCAATATGATTTCGATACACATCAGTTCTTCTATTCATCAATAGCGGAAGTGTTCTTCTCGTGGTATCTATTTTAGCGGTATCAATATCTACATATTCAATTCCCTGCCGATTTTTCATATCCAATACGGTGGCGCCGAATGGATCGATCGCCATACTATGACCGCAATAAATATTGCCAACTTGATTCGGTGCAAGCACGTATACGCCGTTTTCTATTGCTCTTGCTCTAACCATAACTTCCCAATGTACTTTCTTCATGAATCCAGCTACCCAAGCTGAGGGGGATACTAGTATATTGGCTCCATTGACAGTTAGAATTCTGGATATTTCTGGAAATCGCATGTCATAACATATTAGCAATCCCAGATTTCCAACGGATGTCTTACTTGGTTTTTCAATAATACTTCCTGCTAGTAACTTTTTAGATTCTTTGAATCCTAACGCATCGTAAAGATGGACTTTTCGATAAATTGATTGGACTTTTCCGAGTTCATTGATTATAATACCTGTATCAAAAACCTTTTGACTCTTTTCGTTGGCATTGATAATTTCGTACATCGTTGCGATTACATTTATTTTGTTTTGTCTGGCCGAATTTGATAATGTTGAAACAAAATTACCAGAGATTTTCTCCGCAATCCTGTGCAATGATTCTGTTTTTTGCTCAGCTGGAGAATATGCCATCTGAAATTCTGGAAAGCAAATTAATCGCGCTTTTCTCTTGGCTGCTTCATTTATTAATTTCACGGAGTAAGCTAAATTATGTTCCTTCTCTTCTGAAGATTTCATTTGAACGATAGCAGCTCTGAATTTCTTTTTCATTGGATTCACCTTAATTCAAAGTTAAAATGTTTAATTGAAAGGTCAAAGAACAAAATGATCAATCCTTTTCCGCAGAATATGCTTGTTTCTTGTGTGAATAACCTCTTTCTTCCAAGAAATCCCAATTTTTACCACATATCACACACGTAATTCGGTTTTCATTTTTGAATAATTCCAACTCATAATGGCTGCATCGAATTTGGTATTCCTTCTTCATAGAATCCATTTCTCTTAAAGTGTCTATGTGTCTAACAGAATTTTCTGTCATGCAATGAAATACTTGATTTGATTGCTTTTATCATTCTTTTGATTTTCAGGTCTAAACCAATCGAATTAAGTTTAGAATAGTAACAAGTCGATTGAAGATTGAGGAGAAAATTTGATAAGTATGAGCAGGAAAAATAACTTATGAAGAAATGTCCAATCTGCGGATGTACACAGCATAAGCTATTTGGTTGTGGAAATCATTGGTTAAGACACAAGAGATCAAGCAGTGGTACGTGTGAAGAAAAGTAAATTTGACTATTTTATTTCATATAGTGCAATAGATAATTTCAATGCAATAGTATCATCTGTTTTTTCCGCTAATGGCAGAATATATTTTTGAGTCTCTTCCTTATATCGCAGCGCCTTTTCCTTTTTTCTGTCATTTTTCAAGAACCGGGCGTTGTCCAGACGGTCGGCTAGTTTGATGAATCTAGGCATCTTGGGACCTTTAGAAATATTCTCAAAATATTTGACAAGTAATTTTTCTCTATTTTCTTCATTGGTTTTAGGTTCGGTCAGGATCCTGATTGTGTCATAAATGCTATCTCCAAAATTTGATCTCAAATCTTCAACGACCGGACTGTCCTCTTTGCTTTTTTCAATTGCATCGTGTAAAATTGCTGCACAGATTGTATCTACATCATGAACCTTTAACTCATCAGTTAATATCAGTGCAACCTTCATGGCGTGGTTGATGTAAGGTTCATGACTTTCATTTCTAAAAATACCCGAATAAGCACTAGCAGCATAACTAAAAGCCTTAGTAATCTTTACAACATCGTTAAGGTTATCCCCAAATGGCTGAATTAATCTGGAAAAAGCTAACTTGGTAAAATTATTTAAATTCCATTGCATTTTTACTCAACTAGTTAAGCAATCAATTATTTTTAAATAGTTTCTAAGGTTCACTGAATTTGAATATACTCCATTCTTATTCTTCGGGATTCTGTACAAAGTAGGAATATGAGCAAGACTGAAACTAGTGAACTAGAGTGGTATTTCAGAGATTTTTTATTTAGAAATCTAAACAAAGGAATATTGCAACTAGAAATTCAAAGTATTCCAACAAATATCATTGAAACTTATCTCAGATATAGAAATGAAGAATCTAGTCATATTTCTTCAATTTTGGAAACAGTATTAGAAAATCTTGTATCATCCAAACTCATAGAAGGTCGTAATAACCTAGTAATTATTAGAGATGGAATCTCTCGCTTACAATGTAGTAAATGCTATTACATCTGTTATCTTGGAAATCAAGAAGCAAAATCTTGTTTAAGATGTCAAAGTAACGAATTGGATACGTTCCCTAAAAAGCGCTGACTCTGACTAGCTTGTCGCATTTGAACATGGATAAACCGAAAGATGAAATTGACTTAGTCCAAATCGTTATTGAAACTCATATATAGAACTTTAGGAAACATTCCTAGTTGAAAAAATGTCTGCTTTAACCATAAGGAAGTTTTATGAAGAAATTCTTCAATTCGTAGGAAAAAAAGTTTTGATAGAGACATCTTATGACAAGAATTATAGTGGAACCTTGAGCGCTGTAGACGAAAGATTGGATATCGTTCTTGAAAATTTAGAAGGTGAAGGAATACTGAGAATTGTAATAAATGGAACTTTTGTAAAAGAAATAAAGCTCCTGGAAAAGCCCTTTGATCTTAAGGGTCTTGCAGAACGTTTGTCAAGAGTATTTCCAGGATTAGTAAAAATTAGAGATGACGTCAAGGCGATAATTGTGATGGACAAGATTAAGGTAACCGAACATGGGATAGAAGAAGGTTCAGGATTGGCAGCTGATAGGGTAAAGTCAATCTATGAAGAATTCATGAGGGAGTTCAAGAAGTAAATTTGTTATTTGAGGTCAGGTATTCTGACCTAGCAGGAAGGATAGGAAAGATCAAAACTCCTAGCGGAACTTTTGAGACTCCCGCCTTTATACCTGTTATCCATCCTGTTTCACAATCCGTAGAAATAGATTTTTTAAAGAAATTAGGTTTTGAGGCTGTAATTACAAACGCGTACATCACTTTAAAAAAATATGGAGACCTTGCTCGAGAAAAGGGTATTCACAAAATAATAAATTTTGATGGCCCGATAATGACAGACTCGGGTGGATACCAAGTATTAGAATATGGTTCTATCGAACCAGAGCCCTCGTATATTGCTCAATTTGAAAATGATATTAAAAGTGATATTTGTGTGCCTCTCGACAAGCCAACAGGATATGGTCTGAGATATGATGTAGCTGAAAGGTATGTTAACGAGACTTTAAAAAATTCCCAAGAAACTTTTAATCTAATTAAGAGTAACAATAATAGAAACGCTGTATGGGTTGGTCCGGTACAGGGAGCCGAACATCTCGACTTGGTGAAAAGATCCGCTGGACAACTTGATGAAATGGGTTATGAAATGATGGCTCTTGGTAGTCCGGTGCAATTGCTAGAAGCATATGAGTTTGCCATTTTGGCAGACATGATAGCAGCTCTTAAATCAAAGGTTATGTCGAAGCCTGTTCATCTCTTCGGAGCAGGACACCCTTTAACGATACCATTGGCAGTAGCGTTAGGATGTGATACTTTTGACTCTGCCTCCTACATGCTGTACGCAAGAGACAACAGGTATATGCATGCAAATGGCACTTCAAGACTGGATAAACTGTCATATCTTTCATGTCAATGCCCAATTTGCATCAATATGACAATTAGGGAATTTATTGATCTCGAATATAAAGAAAGAACTGACAAATTGGCTAAGCATAATCTCTACATTTTACGAGGAGAGGTATTGTCAGTAAAACAAGCCATCATGGAAGGAAGACTTTGGGAGTATGTTGGACAAAAGGCACGTGCCCATCCTAAATTAATGGAGGCCTACAAATTGTTTCTCAATTACAAGTATTTAGAAGATGGAACTCCAATATTCAAGAAAAAAGCGATCTTTTTTATGGAAACAAGTGATCAATATCGACCAGAGGCCTCAAGAATAAGAAGGATTTTTGATTTATTTAGTACAAATAAGAAAAAAATAGTTCTGTATCCCGACACACAGGTTTCTCCATTTTATACCTCTCACGAGTATCATAAATTGTACAAGAAATTTTCAGATTATCAGATTTGTGCCTATAATCCGTTTATTGGTATCATCCCGGCGGAGATTTCAGATATATATCCTGCGGCGCATAACCTTATCTCCAAGAAAAAATTTAACTTACATGATGCCAAAGACTATCCCACTTTTGTGAGTTCCTTTGAAAAAATACTATCACATGATTATTTTGATGATATCATAATAATTGCAGACGAATTCATGCAGGGAATAATTCACGAAACGAACATTGAACATAAGAATCTAAAGATTATTGAATATACCGATGATGTAGTCGAGCAGATTTAGTCGTAGTAAATTCATTTCTTATTTTGGTTTTTGCTTAAATATGAGATATAGATATGATAGTTAATAAAATTGGGAATTGATTACGAGTTCATTTATAATTTTAGTGAGGAATTATTGAATCTAGATAGTTCTCTTCGTTGGATAGGTATTTCAAACAAGTATGGCGTCTTAATTAATGTAGAACAACGCGAAGGATTAAATCCTTTAATGTCGGAGGAGGAAAGCGAGGAATATGCGGCAGCTGCTGTGTCAAGATATAGGACAAGGGTTAAATTTCAATCAAAAATCGGAAAACTAAATTACGCTGTTGGACGATATGAAAATGTAACCAGAATTACAGTTCCCATAAGTAATGATTACTTTCTCCTGCTGACAATCGACAAGGAGAAAAACTATGATGATCTTATCAATAAGATCATAATTCCATTTATAGGCAAAAACAGGAACAAATTTCATTTTGAGGATACAAGCGATTGATCCCATATTTGTTGCTCGTTGTTCAAAATAGTCAAAAATTTAAGGCTTAATGTCATCAACAAAGCTCTTGTAAATTGACAGAGCTTCGTCCTCACTCTTTGCCCCGACAATTGTAGCTGCACCACTAGACATGAAGCTTATAGAAAGATTGTCAGAATTGTTGCTCATGATAGTTAGTCCCAATTCTCCTTTCGTCTTGATTGTATATCCAAGTCGCTCCGCATTCTTCTCAATCCCGATAAGGTTTAGTGATGAAGATATATGGGAAGGTGTAACAGTGTACGTTCTTTTTCCACGGTCACGACCGCATAGTTCCTCAATTATCAATTGCTTTGTTTCCAGTTCATCTATGTCAATTCTTTTTGTTCCGCATGAGGGACACTCTTCTTGTCTAAATACCGAAATCTTCTCTAAAGATAAATCATTTAGATCTACATACATGAGTTTATTTTCTAATGTTGGTTTTTCACCCAGAATTATCTTGACTGCCTCTGAAACTTGAATACCACCGACCAGATACAAAATTGATGGATGAACTCCTTCAGTACTGCATGTTGGCATATCATCCTCTGCTAATGCGGGAAATATGCATCTAAGACATGCTGTTTTATTTGGAATGATGGTACAGACTGAGCCCAACATACCCAAAGCCCCAGCATAGATGAGCGGTATATTCAATTTGATGCATGCATCATTTAGCGCATATCTTGCATCTATGCTATCTAAAGCATCCACGACAATATCATATCCCCTGATTATGCTTTCGGCAGTATACTTGGTAACAGAATTAGGAAGAGCTTCTATCTCGACACTTGAATTGATTTTTTCAAGTCTTTCTTTTGCTGCTTCTACCTTTACTTTACCCAGATCATTTTCTGTGTAAAGATGTTGTCTATGTAGATTGGAAATCTCAATGATATCTCTGTCTACTATCTTCAATTTTCCAACACCCATTGCAGTTAATTGTGTAACTACAGGATTGCCGATACCTCCAACACCAACAACGCATACTTTTGCCTTTCTAAGTTTTTCCAATCCTACAAATCCTATTTCTTCTAGCATAATTTGTCTAGAGTATCGTTGTAAATCCTCGTTCTTTAATTCAGAACCTCCTGCTACTGCTGGAAGGATATAAATTGAATCACCGCTGTTAAGTTTCGTCGCCATTCCATCATTACTAAAGCGCATATTTTTTCCGTTAATGTAAATGTTAATTAAAGATCGTGGTTTTCCATTCATGTCTAAAACCTTACGTTTAAAATCTTCTCCCAGTTGTTCTGTTATCTTGGTAAATGCATCTTGCAAATCAGTGGCGTCCAAAGGAATCTTCTTTTCTCCTGTGCCCTTCGTAAGAACAGATGGGATTACAAATTCAATGTTTGTCATTTTGTACTCATTATCTCCTAAGATATCATTGCCGACACAGTTTGTACATCCGGCTTGACTACATCAAGTTTGGGCAATGCACTCATAATGGCCTCGGTAGATTTTAATCCATTACCTGTAACATAACATACTACTTTTTCATTTCGCTCTATAAATCCGTCATCAACCAGTTTCTTCAATACAGCAATAGAGACACCACCTGCAGGTTCAGTAAAAATACCTTCAGTTCTACACAGCGTCAAAATTCCTTCCACAATTTCATTATCGTTGGCTTCTTCAGCAATACCACCATATTGTTTCAATCTTCTCAATACATAAACGCCGTCACCAGGATCCCCAATTGCTAAACTCTTTGCTATGGTCTCTGGTCTTTCCACAGGAACAATTTCACCCGTTTTATTCTTAAAAGCATCAACTATTGGAGCACAGCCATGTGGTTGTGCAGCTGTAATTTTTAGATTTGAAACGTCATCAATAAGTCCTATTTCGTGTAACTCCTCAAATCCTTTACAAATTGCATTTAGCATAGCACCACTACCAACTGGAATAATTAAATGATCTGGAACTTGCCAGTCAAGTTGTTCGGCTACTTCAAATGCCAAAGTCTTAGAACCCTCCACATAGTAGGGTCTCATATTAATATTAACAATGCCAATGCCCTTTGAATCACCTATTATTGACGCAATCCTGTTGGCATCGTCATATGTTCCTTCAACTGCAACAAATTTAGCTCCATAAGATAATGCCTGAGCTATCTTTACTTTTTCGATATCAGACGGTGCAAAAATAAAACATGGCAAATGTGCTTTCGCAGCATGTGCAGCTGTTGCCGAAGCTAAATTCCCAGTTGATGCACATCCCACTGCCTTGAGATCTATTTCTCTGGATCTTGAAATTGCCACACCGGCAGGTCTATCTTTAAATGAAAAGGTTGGATTTACAGAATCGTTCTTTATGAACAGATTCTTAAGATTTCCCAGATGAGTCCCAAGCTCCTCAGCATGTTGTAGGGGCGTGAACCCAGCATGTATATTTACGATATGGTTCTTATCAGCAATTGGTAAAAGCTCAAAGTAACGCCAATATGTCTTATCTTGTCTGGATGTGAATGTTTCTTTGGTTAAATTCGGAGGAACATCGTAAATAACATCGAGGGGGCCAAAACACTCCTCACATATGTACTTGAATACGGGAGTGTATTCAGCACCACATTCTCTGCATTTTAGAAATCTAATAAAACCCATGTATACTCAACTATCAACGATTTTGTAGTAATAAATATCACTAATAGTAATTTTAGTATTACTTAATTTTTCAATCTCAAAATTTTATAATT